>Ga0335085_10016607_pt1 | contig 10629 bp, 12 predicted proteins | sample Lox_Sample_45_FD_206712 | JGI IMG/M metagenome (GOLD analysis project Ga0335085, IMG submission 206712) | Soil microbial communities from Loxahatchee National Wildlife Refuge, Florida, United States - Lox_Sample_4.5 | ecosystem: Environmental > Terrestrial > Soil > Wetlands | place: USA...
GCGAATCACGCAGTTTGACGCCGGCGCGTTCGCCTGCCAGATTGCGGGTGAAGTGAAGGGTTTCGACCCGGCTACTTGTATCGAGAAAAAAGAGATCAAGAAGATGGGGCGCTTCATCCAGTTCGCTATCGCGGCGTCGGAGTTTGCGCTGCAAAGCTCGGGATTCCGGGTGAATCCCGGCGACGCCGAGCGCACCGGCGTGTACATCGGCAGCGGCATCGGCGGATTCGAGGTGATCGAGCGGGAGCACAAGATTCTGCTTGAAAAAGGCCCGTCGCGCATGTCGCCGTTTTTCATTCCGGCGACCATTATCAATCTCGCCTCCGGTTACGTGTCCATCCGCACCGGCGCCAAAGGCCCCAACTCGGCTACGGCGACCGCCTGCACCACCAGCGCGCACGCCATTGGCGATTCCTTTCGGATTATTCAGCACGACGACGCCGACGTCATGATCTGCGGCGGCGCCGAAGCCTGCATCACTCCCATGGGCGTGGGCGGATTCGCCGCGATGCGCGCGCTTTCCCAGCGCAATGACGAGCCGCATCGCGCCAGCCGTCCCTGGGATAAGATGCGCGATGGATTTGTGGTGGGCGAAGGCGCGGGGATTCTGATTCTCGAAGAACTGGGGCATGCGGAACGGCGCGGAGCGCAAATTTTGGCCGAGCTGGTCGGCTACGGCATGAGCGCCGACGCCTATCACATCACGTCACCCTCGGAAGACGGCGACGGCGCCTATCGCGTGATGCGCAACGCGCTGCGCGACGCGAAAATCGAGCCGGCGCAGGTCGACTACATCAACGCGCACGGCACCTCCACCGAGATGGGCGACCGCATCGAGACCACCGCCATCAAGCGAGTCTTCACCGAGCACGCGCGCCAGGTGGCGGTCAGTTCCACCAAGTCGATGACCGGCCATCTGCTGGGCGGCGCCGGCGGTCTGGAGGCGGGCATTTCGGTGCTGGCCATTCGCGATCAGATCGCCCCGCCGACCATCAATTACGAATGTCTCGATCCGGAATGCGATCTGGATTATGTTCCCAACCACGCGCGTCCGATGGAGATCGAGTACGCGCTCTCCAATTCGTTCGGCTTCGGCGGAACGAATGGCTGTTTGATTTTTAAGAGACCCAGTGCCCGGTGAGCAGTGGCCAGTGGCCAGAGAGAAGCTGATCACTGGCCACTAGCCGCGAAAAAAAATGAAAATTATTGTTGCCATCAAACAGGTCCCGATCCGCGACTCGCAGCTTCGCGTGGACGCGTCGGGAAAATGGATTCAGGAAGGCGATCTCAGCTTCGAAATCAACGAGCCGGATGCCTACGCGCTGGAAGAAGCGCTGCAATTGAAGGAAAAGCATGGCGGCGAGGTGATCGCACTTTGCGCCGGACCGGCGCGGGCCGCCCAGACCATTCGCGAAGCCTTGGCCAAGGGCGCCGATCGCGCCATTCACATTGAAGAAGAAAACCTGAACACGCTGGACACGCTGGGCGTGGCGAAGTTGCTGGCTGCGGCCGCCGAGACGGAAAATCCGGACCTCCTGCTCACCGGCTTGCAGTCGGACGATCTGGGCTATGGGCAAACCGGCGTGGTGGCTGCGGAGCTGCTGGGCCTGCCGCATTCGACCATCATCATGAACGTCGACGTGGAGGGTTCAAACATCAAGGTGAAGCGGGAACTGGAAGACGGCTGGTTCCAGAACATCGCGATGCCCCTGCCCGCAGTGCTGACGATTCAGAGCGGCATCAACAAGCTTCGCTACGCCACGTTGATGGGCATCAAGAAAGCCAAGACGAAAGAGATCAAGCGCCTGACCGCCGCGGAATTGGGCGGTGCGCCGGCCTCCATCGCGGTGATCGAGAAAATCTATGTGCCGCAAAAAACCAAGCAGGCGCAGATTTTCGAAGGCGACGCGAAGTCATCCGCGGCGAAACTGGTCGAGAAACTGAAATTCGAGGTGCGCGTGATATGAGCGTTTTGGTGATTCTCGAGCAGCAAGGTGGAAAATGGCACCGCATGTCCTGGGAGACACTGGCCGCCGGGCAGCAGCTCGGCGCGGCGCTGGGCGAGCCGGTGGAAGCGGGCGTGGTGGGAGCGGGCGTCGGCGCGCTGGCCCAGGAAGCGGCGGCCAAGAAGCTCGCCAGAGTCTACGCGGTCGAGCATGATCTGCTCAAAGACTACACGGCCGACGGCTACACCGCCGCGGTGGAAGCCTTGATCCGCAAGGCCAATCCGAAAATTGTGCTGTTCCCGCACACCTATCAGGTCCGCGATTTCGCCCCGAAATTGGCGACGCGCTTCAACCAGGTTCTGGTCAGCGACGTGATCGCCACGCGCTTCGATGCGGGCACCCCGGTTTTCGTGCGTCTGCTGTTTCAGGGCAAGCTGAACGGCGATGTGCGGGTAAGTGGAACAGGACCCTGGTTCGCCTCGATTCAGGCGGGCGCCTGGCGGGCCGATTCGCTCGAAGCCGGATCGGCGCCGGTGGAGACACTCGTGCCGCCGCTCGATGCCTCGAAGATCCGGCAGAAACCGGAAGCTCCTTTCCGAGAATCGGCGCGCGCGGTGGACCTCACGGCGGCGGAGATTATCGTTTCGGTCGGCCGGGGGATCAAGGAAAAAGAAAATATTCCGGTGGTGGAGGAGCTGGCCAAGGCGCTCGGCGCCGAGCTGGCGGCCTCGCGGCCGATCTGCGACGCGGGCTGGTTGCCGATGGAGCGCCAGGTCGGCAGCTCCGGCCAGACGGTTGCTCCGAAAGTCTACCTGGCCGTGGGAATTTCCGGCGCGATCCAGCACCTGGTGGGCATGAAAGGCGCCAAGACGATTGTCGCTATCAACAAAGACGCCAACGCGCCGATCTTCGAGGTCGCGGATTACGGCATTGTCGGCGATCTTTTTGAGGTTGTCCCGGCGCTGGTCGAAGAAGTGAAAAAGGCGAAGGCTTAAAAAGCGGCCATCGCCCGGTTTCGCGGATTCGCTTTACTTGGCCTGCTTCTGCGTCAGCCGCGGGAACGATCCGCGGATCAGGTCCTGCTCCTCCGGCGAGAACTGATCGAGCTCTTCTCCGTTCAGCTTATCCTTGCGCAGGCGCGGCGGCAGGCCGCGCAAATCCTGAATCTCCTGCCGGACCACCGCGCGGCGCTCCGGCGGAAGCTCCTGAAACGCCTGTAGGCGCTGCAACTGCCGCTCGCGCTGCTCCGGCGGCATATTGTCGAAACGCTCCAGTTGCTGCTCCACGCGCGCCCGCCGCGCTGGAGGAAGTTTGTCCAGCGCTTTTTCGCGATCCTCCGGCGACATCTTCTGGAACCGCTCCAGCTCCTTGGCGGGATTCTCGCGATTGGGATTCTGCTTGGCACCGGCGGCGTTGGGGGCCCGCGGCGCTTTGGAAACCCGCGGGGCACTCCCCATGCTGCGGCGCTGGGCAGCCATCGGTGACACGCCACCCCACACCACGGCTAAAGCCGCCACCGCGATGACCAGGCGCATCTGCATATCTTACATCGGGTTCTGCGGCGCCAGGAAATCCAGGTCGTCGAGCGTCTTGGCCACCTTCTCGATGTCCACGCTTTCGGCGTGCACCTGCGGGCCCGGCGTCTTATGATCCGGAGGATGCACCGTCAGCGCGACTGCCAGCACGGCGCAGGCCGCGGCCACGGACGCCACCGGCTTCCACAACGCCAGGGGCGCTGCCGGATGGAGAAGTCTTCGCGCCCATCTCTGCCAGGCCGGCTCAGCTTCTTCGCGCGCGATCCGCGCATACAGCCGCGTGTCGAAGTTCTCGGAAACCTCGGGCGGCGACCAGCGGTCGAGCGTTTCCCATAATTCCCTCTGCGCTTCCACCACCCGCCGGCACTCGTTGCAATTTTCCAGATGACGTTCGATCTCCGCCCTGCTCGCGGGATCGAGATGGCGGGCACGGTAGTCCATCAGGATCTCCGCGCCTCGTTTCGACTGCATCATACAGAACATGATCGCTTCCCTCGACTCCTAGCCTCAAGCCATATGCGCCAGGCGCGCCCGCAGAGTCTCATAGGCCCGGAACAGCAGCGACTTCACCGCCGATTCCGAACATCCGAGAGCGCGCGCGATCTGGGCATATTCAAGCTCCTCATACTTGTGCATCATCACCGCCGCGCGCTGCTTGGCCGGCAGCGCTTCAATGGCGTGCCGTACTTCCCGCAGTTTGACAGCGTACAACATTTCCTGCTCGACGGTGGGCTGCCGGTCCGCCACCTGCCGCGCGATGCCGTCCAGCAGTTCTTCATTCAGGCTCTCCTGGCCCTTCTCTTTTCTTCCGTCGCGAATCCAGTTCAGCGCCAGATGCGTGGCGATGCGGAATAGCCACGTCGTGAACTTCGCCGTCGGCTCATAGCTGGCGCGGCTGCGATAGACGCGCAGAAAAACCTCCTGCGCCAGCTCTTCGGAAACCGGCTGGTTCTGCACCATTCGATACAAAAAGTGCACCACCGGCGCGCGATGACGCTCCAGCAGCAGCGCAAAACTGGTGTCGTCCCCGGCGCGGACGCGGAGCATCAGCTCGGCATCGCGCTCCAGGGCGGCGATCGCTTCCATGTCCTTGCTAACCCCAGGACTTGGGGAAGGTTGCGGGGCCACGTCACTCATGTTTGAGCGATCGCTCCATAAGATCCCGAAGCGCCTCCCGCGGGCTTTTCTCTTGATGCAGAACCGCGTGCATCTGGTTGATAATCGGCAGTTCGACCGAGTACTTTTGTCCTAGGGCGACCGCCGCATCACAGGTTTCCACGCCCTCGGCGATCATGGCCGTTGATCCGACAATCTCAGCCAGCCTCCGCCCTTTGGCTAACTCGAGTCCTACCTTGCGGTTACGGCTCAGCTCCCCGCTGCAGGTCAGTACTAAATCGCCTAAACCAGCCAGTCCGGCAAGCGTCTGGGCCTTGCCGCCCATCGCCACCGCCAGGCGAGTGATCTCGGCCAGCCCTCTGGTGATGAGCGCCGCCAGCGTATTGTTACCCAATCCTAGCCCCTGACAGACGCCCGCGCCGATGGCGATCACGTTCTTCAGCGCCGCCCCGACTTCCACCCCAATCGTATCCGAATTCGCATACAGGCGGAACGACGGACCGGAGAACGCCACCTGAACCTCAGCCGCAACGTTTCCCTCGGCCGAGGCGATTACCACCGCCGCCGGTTCACCGCGCGCGATCTCCCGGGCAAAGGTGGGTCCCGACAGAACCGCCGTTCGGGGCTCGAACGGTAATACCTCCTCGATTACTTCGGACATCCGCAGCAGCGTGCCCTGCTCCAGTCCCTTGGTGGCGCTGACAATGGTGACGTCGGGTTGAAGGAAGGGAGCGGCCTCGGAATAGAGGCGCCGCGCGTAGCGTGAAGGCATGACTCCCAGCAGGATCGGCACTCCGGCCAGGTCCGCGAGCCGTGCCGTTACCACGACGTTCGCCGGCAGTTTGAATCCGGGGAGGAACACGTCATTTTCCCGCGTTTCGCACATGCGGCGCGCCAGGTCGGTCTCATAGGTCCACAGAACCACGCGATCGAAGCGGGGCGCGAGCACGATTGCCAGTGCGGTGCCCCAGCTTCCCGCTCCGATAATCGCCAGCGTCATGGCTTCTTCCAAACGAAAACATTCTCGCGGCCCGTCCGGATCCGTTGGAGATTGGAGCGGTGGCGATAGACGATGAAGGCGCCGGCGATCAGGGACGCCAGAAAGACCGGCAGCGGCGGATGCTCGATCAGCCAGACTCCCAGTGGGAACGCGGCGGCCGCTATGATGGAGCCGGCCGAGATCATCCGCGTGGCGGCTACGATCGCCACAAACAGCAACAAAACGGAGATCAGGGGCAGGGGCGTCAGGTAGAGAAAGGCTCCAATAAAGCTGGCGACCGCTTTTCCGCCCTTGAATTTCAGAAAAACGGGATAGGCGTGCCCGGCCATGACCGCCAGGGCGCTGATCGCCATATAAGTAGTGTCCTGATTGGTCAGCGCGCCGGCGATCCATACGGCGGCGAAGCCCTTTGCAATATCGAGAAGAAGCGTTGCCACCGCCACGCCGCGTCCGGTGGTGCGCAGAACGTTGGTGGCGCCGATATTCCCGCTGCCGGCCGCGCGCACATCCTTTCCGGTGGCCAGCCTGACCAGAAGAAATCCGAACGGAATCCCTCCGATCAGGTACGCGATGAGGATCGCCGCAAGTCCGCCCATGCCTAAGTGAGACTGAAATCCGCGAGTTTCGTGTAGCGGCCCGCGCGAGAGAGATAAAGATAAAACAACGGCGCGGAAAAGCCGCCGAAATTGGTGGAGCCGAGCGCTTCGATTTCATCGCGCAGCGCATCGAGCGGCACGCTCTCCCGGATCCGCGCCAGCGTGAGATGGGGCGAGTAGTCTCTTTCCTCACGAGCGACGCCGATCCGGTGGACGGCATCTTCGGTGGCGCGGGCGAGATCCTGCAGCGCCTCTCCGCCATGGACTCCAGCCCAGAACACCCGCGGATGACGCGGATTTGGAAACCAGCCGAGGTCGCGAATCTCAATCCCGACTGGTCCGGGCGACCCGACGCTCGCCAGCGTTCGCTTCATCTCCTCCAGCCGCTCCTCGGGCCATTCGCCGATGAACTTGGTGGTGACGTGCAGGCGGTCGGCCGTTGTCCAGCTCAGCTTCCCCAGCGGTCGCAGTCGCGCGAGCAACTCGCCGAGCTTGCCGCGGACCTCGGGGGAGATATCGATCGCAGTGAACAGGCGCATCGGGCGTTATTGCGGGAGAAGTCGCTCCGTAGGGGCCATGACCAATCGGTTTCGACTATTAGTTTACTGCGTTATACTGGCTCACGATCGATGAAAAAACTGGCTTCCTCGGTTCTGCTTTTGTCTCTCTCGCTGTGGGCGGCCGACTTCTGGCAATCGAAAGACTACACCGCTTGGAGTGACAAGGACGTTCGCAGGATGCTCGACAGCTCGCCGTGGTCGAAACCGGTCAACGTCTCTCTTTCGGCGGCCTTGCCCGGCGGCAGCACCGGCCGGAAGGGCAGCGGCGGGCGGGGAAGCATCAGCGAGGTCGGCAACCCCAACCCGCGCATGCCCGATCCGATGACGGACGCCACCAGCTCTGGAATCGGACAGCAGCAGCGCGGCGGGCAGGCCGAGATGGAACAGGCCGCCTCAGCTCCCTCGGTGGTTTTCACGGTTCGCTGGGAAAGCGCGCTGCCGGTGCGGCAGGCGAGAGTGCGCGCCAAATATGGCTCCGAGGTTGGGACCTCGGCCGAAGCCAAAAAAATTCTGGACGCACCCGAGCCGACCTACATCATCACCGTTTCCGGCTTAATGTCCGGCACGCTCGAGGGCGGCGATGAGGCGATGAAGAAAAAGGTCATGGCGGACGCTGCGCTGCTGGTGAAAGGCAGGCTGCCGATCCGGCCTGTCGATTTTATGCTCCAGCGCGGCGATGAGGCCAGTGTTGCGGTGTTCGCGTTTCCGCGTACGGAGCCTCTGTCGTTGGATGATAAAGAAGTCGACTTCACCGCGAAATTCAATTCGTTCACGGTCAAGCAGCGTTTTCCCCTGAAGAGCATGGTGATCAACGGAAGGCTGGAGCTATAACGCGGTTGACTCCGCTCCCGCGCTCTTTCTATTTGCGTCCGACCGTGGAGGTCGCGCGGGCCCTGCTGGGAAAAGTCGTCGCCCACGGAAAAACCTCGGGGCGAATCGTCGAAACGGAGGCTTACCTCGGAGTCGGCGATCTGGCGGCGCATACCGCCCGCGGCCCCACGCCGCGCAATCGCGTGATTTTCGGACCGCCCGGGCACGCCTACGTGTATTTCATTTACGGCATGTACGACTGCCTGAATCTGGTGGCGGAACCGGCCGGCGTCGCCGGTTGTGTCCTGATCCGCGCGCTGGAGCCGCTGGAGGGAATCGAACTGATGCGGCGGCGGCGTCCGGCGGCACAGCGGATCGAGGATCTGGCGAACGGCCCGGGAAAGCTGACTCGCGCCCTAGCGATCAAAGTGAAGCACAACGGCGCGGACGTGACACGCGGTCCCATTGTGGTCTGCTCCGAGTCCCGCGGGCGGCCCTTCGAAATCGGCGTTTCCGCGCGGATCGGAATCAGCAAATCGGCCGATCTGCCCTTCCGTTTTTTCGTGAAAGGAAACCGCTTCGTAAGCCCCTGATCGCCCGACCGGCGCGCTACTCGTACCTTAAGGCTTCGGTGGGATTCAGCCGCGCGGCGCGATTCGCCGGCAGAATTCCGAACACCAGACCCACCAGCAGCGACACGCTGAAGGCCACGGCGATTGACAACACCGAGATGGGAACTTTAATCTCATCGGTGAAGAACTGCACGCTCAGCGGCACCGCCACGCCGATGAGGATTCCGGCAATCCCCCCGCCCAGGCTGATCAGAACGGCCTCCGCCAGAAACTGCTCCAGGATATCGCGCCGCGCCGCGCCCACCGCCATACGCAACCCGATCTCCCGGGTCCGCTCGGTTACCGTCACCAGCATGATGTTCATGATGCCGATACCGGAAATGATCAAGGCGATGGCCGAGACCACCACCAGCACGATAGTCAGCACTTCGCCGATGCTGCGCGCCGCCGCCAGAATCGCGCTGAGATTCGCCACGGAGTAGCGCGCGCCGGCGCGATGACGCCCTTCGAGCAGCACGCGGACGGCGTTGGTCAGAGGCTCGACGTCGGCCGCGCTCCGCGCCTGAATGTACAGCGGATCGATGCGCTCGATCTGCGCGAAATACTTGAGCACGGTGATGGGAATCAGCGCGTTCTCCCCGGTGAGCTCGGTCAGGCTGAAAGTTTCGATGCGCTCCCGGAACACGCCGATGACGGTGAATTGCAGGCCGTGCAGCTTGATCATCTTGCCGATGGCGGCTTCGCTGCCGCCGAACAGCCGGATCGCGAGTTTCTGCATCAGCATGGCGACATGATGCCGCTCGTTCACATCTCCGGCGTCCAGATAACGTCCGGCCAGCAGATCCAGGTTTCGCACCACGGGGTAATATTCATCCGTGCCGATGATGGCGACGTCCTGCTCCCGGCCGTTCACCCACATGCGATCGAGACTGTTCATGACCCCGGTGGCGGCCACGATGCGCGAGGCGAACTTGTCGCGTACCGCGGCCACGTCCGCGATCTTGATGTAATCGGCGTCGGCGGTTACGGTGGATCCGTTGTTGCCGGCCTCATATTGCGCATAGATCAAATTCGATCCCACGCGCTGGATTTCCTCAAGGATGCGGTTTTTGCCGACCAGCGAAATGGTCACCACCAGGATGACGCTGGCGTTGCCGATGACCAGTCCGAGGGCCGTGAGGAAGGCGCGGAATTTGTTGGCGCGAAGAGCTTCAATACTCGAACGGAGCGCCTCGCGGTGAAACATCAGGCTCCGATCTTGCGCAGCAGTGCTTCCGCTTCGTGGCGCGGTGGGTCGTCGGGAGTCAGAGGCGATTGCAAATATTTCCGCAAAAGCTCACGCGCTTCCGGCAGATTACGCTGCGCCTCGATGTAAACCCGGGCGCGCTCAAACAGGATCTGCGGATTGTTCGGAGCAAGACGCTCGGCCTTGTCGAACATGGCCTCGCTTTCCTTGTACCGGCCGCGTTTGGCGAGGTACTTCGCCAGGGACATAAAGCGTCCGGCCTGCTTGGGCGCCAGCTCCGCCGCGCGGCGCAACTGCTCCTCGGCTGCGTCATACTGCTTCCGCCGCTCTTCGATCAGCGCTTGCGCGTAATGCCCTTCGGCCGGGTCGCTTGCGCCGATGAGCTTGGCCAGCGCTTCGGCCTTCTGCATTCCGCCGCCGAGGAAATTGGGCGCGTCGAGATAGTAATCGAGCAAATCGCCGGTCGCGTCCTTGTTCGTCGGGTCCAGTTCGACGGATTTTTCTAGCATTTGCCGGGCTTTAGTCGCATAGCCGGGCGCCGTGAACCAACTGGCGGTTTCGGCGCGCCGCCCGTAGGCGCGACCCAGCCAATGCAACAGGCGAGGATTATCGGTATCGAGCGCAAAAGCCTTTTCGAGCGCATCGGTGGCCTTCTTGTATTCGCCCAGCATGAAGTAGTCCTGGCCGATTAGTTGAAGGGCGAGTGCATTCTTGTGAGGCTGCGCGGTCAGCAGCGCCAGCGACTCTTTGTATTCAGTCTGTTCAAAAAGCTCGCGAGCACGATCCTCGACGGAAGAAGCGGCCACGAGCGTGACGGACGAAACCAGCAATGAGGCGAATACCAGGCGCATCCTTATCCCCGAATGTAACGGCTTTAGTTAGTCTACTATTTTGATGCAGTACGGTCCAATCGGGATACGTGCGATCGCGAGTATCAGGCAGTGCGCCCGCGGAGGCGAAACATCAGGAGAGCAGCCAGCGCGGTTCCAAGGAGAATAAAAGTGGAAGGCTCAGGAGCCGCCATATCTTCCGAGAAGGTCTCGAACGCGGCGGGATTTCCGCCCATCCCCTGGACGTCGATCACCGTCGTCACGTTCGCATAAGTTACGACGGTCGGGAAGGTTACGGTAAAGCTTTGGGTGCCCGCGGTGGTCGCCGTGAACGTGCCCTGCACTAGAGTTCCGCCACCGCTACAGGTTCCCGAAGTGAAGATGCCGGTCTGGTTTCCACCGGCGCAGACATCAAGCG
>Ga0335085_10016608_pt1 | contig 10628 bp, 9 predicted proteins | sample Lox_Sample_45_FD_206712 | JGI IMG/M metagenome (GOLD analysis project Ga0335085, IMG submission 206712) | Soil microbial communities from Loxahatchee National Wildlife Refuge, Florida, United States - Lox_Sample_4.5 | ecosystem: Environmental > Terrestrial > Soil > Wetlands | place: USA: Florida...
GTCGAATCCGACGCCGCGCGTCGAGCCGCCGATCTCCGCGGCGCACGCCTCGGCCGCGGCGCCGTCGCGGCCGGTGACCACGACGTCGCGTCCCTGGTCGGCGTAGAACTGCGCCAGCTCGCGGCCGAGACCGCGCGTCCCGCCCACGACAACGACGCTTCTGCTCGCCATTCCTCGCTTCTCCTTTCGCGGCCGGAGGGGCGGGCCTGGGCCCGTCCCTCCGGCCCGGCTCTCTCAGTGCGAGTGCGCCCCCGCCGGCTCCATGGCCCACTCGGGCAGCAGACCGCCCTGGCCGAGGATCGAGTTGCGGGACTCCTCGAGCTTGCGGACGATCGATGCCATATCGGCGTCGACGAGCTTTCCGCCCCGCTTCTTCGCGCGGCCGGCGACGAAGACCGAGTCGACGTTCGACGTGTCGGCGAAGGTGACGATCGTCCCCTTCGGATCGAGCACCGGCGCCGTGTTGATCACGTCGGTCTTCAGCAGGACGATGTCCGCCTGCTTGCCCGGCGTGAGCGAGCCGACCTTGTCCTCGAGCATGATCGACCGTGCGCCGTCGATCGTCGCGAACTCGAGCACGTCGGTGTGGGTCAGCTTCGGCGCGAACGCGACGTCCGGCGTGTCGGTGAACTCGAGGATGCGGTCGTAGGCGAGCGCGGTCCGCATCTGCGTGAACATCTCGCCCGGGACGCTCGAAACGACGTCGACGCTGAGCGACGGACGGACGCCGCGGGCGAGCATCTTGCCCGTCGGCGGCGGCCCGTGGCCCATCAGCATCTCGACGTACGGCGCGATCGACGCCTTGCCGCCGGTCTCGGCGATCCAGTCGAGCTCCTGGTCGGTCAGGTCGGTCATGTGGATGTAGCAGACGTCAGGCCCCATCAGGCCGAGGTCGTGCATGTCCTTGACGGGCGTGTAGTGCAGCGTGTGGAGCCGCATCCCGACATGGACGCTGATCAGGATCCCGAGCTCGCGGGCGAGCGCCCAGTCGTGCTTTGCCACATCGAAGTTCACGTTCCCGGGCTGGCGCGCGGCCATCGCGAGCGTGATCAAGCCGTCGTCGGACGAGAAGTACGTCTCGCGGATGCGCCGGATGTCGGCGGGGTGCTCGAGCTCGCTGAACGACCACCACTCGCCTCCCGTCGGCATGCCGTGCGCATACACGGCGCGAATGCCTGCGTCCTTCAGCCCCTGGATCGCCGCATCCGAGTGGTCGGGAGTGTTCGAGATGTGCGACCAGTCGAGCAGCGTGGTGACACCCGCGTTGAGCGCCTCGAGGGCGCCGGCGTAGTCGCCGATGTGCACGTCCTCGGGCCGGTAGAAGCCGCCGACCTGGCCGAGCATGACGGCGAAGTAGTGGTCGAGGGTGCATGAAGGAAGGACACCGCGCACCGGCGTCTGCCAGGTGTGCCGATGGGTGTCGATGAAGCCGGGCATCACGATCATTCCGGTCGCATCGATCACCTCGGCGTCCGAGACGCCGAGGTCCGTGCCGATGTCGACGATCTTGCCGTCCTCGACGAGCACCTCACCGGCGGGGATGTCGCCGACGTCGGGATCGATCGAGACGACGAAGCCGTTGCGGATCAAAAGCCGCTGCGAGCTCATGCTTACTCCTTAGCGTCTGCAGGCAGGAACACGGTGCGGTGGTACTCGCGCCGCCGCATGTACAGCGACCATAAACGCTTCCGCCCGGCGACGTCAACGGCGAAGGCGGGTCACAGAGGATTTCGCAGCGGCTTCGTCCCGTGCCGCTGTCTGAAGTCGTTAAGCCATCATTGACACTGTTCGCCGAACCTGTTGAGAATGTCGCGTGGTCGCGGCCAGTCCTCCATCGCCGCCCCCAACGGGACGGTTCGAGGCAGCGCACGTTCGACGACTCGCCACGAACGCCTCGGTCGCCGCGCGTTTCCTGCCGGTCTGGCTGGCCACGGTCGTCCTCGTGATCATTGCCGCGATCGCCGCGCCGGACGCACTGGGGCACACGTCGTGGTCGTACATCCTCCCCTACGCGACCGTTCTCGCGATCGCGTCGCTCGGGCAGATGCTCGTGGTAATCCAGGGCGGCATCGACCTGTCGACGCCCGGCGTGATGGCCGCCGCGGGGAACCTCGTGGCGGGGATCGCGGACGGCTCGAACCACAGGCTCCCCCTCGCCATCCTGGCGGCGCTCGGGGTGGGCGTGCTCGTCGGTCTGGCCAACGGCCTCCTCGTCGGCCTGCTCAGGCTCAACCCGCTGATCGTCACGCTGGCCGTGGGCCTGATCGTGCTCGCATGGAGCAGCAAGTACTCCCGCGACGTCGTCACGAACCGGCCGAACGTGCCGGACGGGCTCTCGTCGTGGGCGACCTCGAAGCCCCTCGACATCAGCAATGTCTTCTGGACCGGGCTGGCGATCACGATCGCCGTCGCGCTGGTCCTGCGTTATACCGTGCTCGGCCGCCGCTTCCAGGCGGTCGGCGCGAATCCGAAGGGGGCGTGGATCGCAGGGCTCCACGTCCGGACGTACGTCGTGTTCGCGTACACGGCGGCAGGCACCCTCTACGCGGTCGCGGCAGTCCTACTCGCGGGCGTGAGCTTCAGCATCGACCCCGCCTTCGGCTCGGCGTATCTGCTCGCGCCGATCGCAGCGGTCGTGATCGCAGGCGCCTCGCTGTCGGGCGGACTCGCCAGCGCGACGTCGACATGGATGGCGGCGATCGCCCTCACCCTGCTGACGCAGATGCTCCTGATCATGGGGCTCTCGTCGGCGATGCAGTACGTCGTCTTCGGCATCGCGATCATCGCCGGGATGGTCGTCTCCGGCGACCGCCTCGCCGCCGCCATCGCCTGGGGCCTGCGCATCGTCTCGCCGCCTACTCGAGCGGCCGGCGGTGGGCAGGCGACACGTACGTCATGAAGTCAAAACGATGAACGGACGGAAGGAGTACAGATGAGACGGAAGGGCCAGATGCTTGCGGTGGTGCTCCTCGCGGCCGCGGCATCGATCGCGCTCATCGCGGCCACGAGCGGCAACGCCGGCGGCAAGGCCTCCACCGGCCCCTCGGGCTACGTGGGCAAGGGCGGAAGCATGATCGGCAAGGGTGGCGGCTACGGCGAGAGCTACCAGGCGCCGTCGACCACGCTCGCACACACGCTCTTCAAGGCGAATCTGCTGCCTGCCGACCAGACCGGGCGCAACATCAGCCTCGCGGCGTTCGGACGGTCGACGAAGAACGTCAACTACACGCTCGCGCTCAAGTGCTGGAAGAACAACGGCTGCAGCACCGGAACGGGCGGCAAGCTGACGGTCGCGTACGTCGAGGGCTTCGGCGAGAACACGTACCGCCAGATGTCGAAGATGGAGTTCATCCTCCAGGCGCTCACGTATCCGAAGGTCGGGAAGATCATCTACATGAGCGCGCACTCCGATCTGAACCAGGCGATCGCGGACTTCAAGTCGGTGATCGCGCAGCACGTGAGCGCGATCGTCACCTACCCGGACTTCGGCGACGCGATGATCCCGGTGTTCCAGCAGGCGACGAAGGCCGGCATTCCCGTCTCGACCTACGCCTGGGGCTACGTCACCGGCCCGGGCACCAACTACACGACGGTCGTCGGTGAGGACACCTGCAAGCTCGGCAAGACCTTCGCGTACGTCATGAACACGCAGGTCAAGTCGGGCAACATCGCATTCCTCGGCGGCTTCCCCGGGAACCCGCTGTCGCTCGGCTGGCAGAAGTGCGAGCAAGCCGCGCTCAACTCGTCGATCCACGTCGTCGCGAACGAGCCGACGAACTGGGATCCGTCGAAGGTGCAGGGCATCGTCGCGGGCATCCTCGCGAAGTACCCGGACCTGAAGGGGATCAGCTACGAGGACGCGCTCTTCATGTCGCAGGGCGGCTACGCGGCGTACAAGGCCGCCGGCATCCCCTACGAGGGCGTGTTCACCTACCGGACCGACGAGTCGGCAATGGGCTGCCTGGCCGACAAGCTCAAGGACCCGAAGCTGAAGGTCTTCTACTACACGGCCGGCAACTCGCAGATCCGGATCGCCTTGACGGCCGACATGATGAAGCTCCAGGGGGCGAAGATCCCGCCGACGATCGTCCTCCCGATCGAGCTGCAGAACCAGGCCACCCGGGACATGTGCACGAAGGGGTATCCGCCGACGGCGTCCCCGACCTCGCTCATCCCGCTGAGCCTGCTCCACCAGATGTATCCGTAGGAGGATCGCGCACGACCAGCTGAAACCTGCAATGTCGAATCCCGGGCCCGTGACATCCGACGTCCTGTCCGTTCGCGGGCTGTCGAAGGCGTTCGGAGCGGTGCAAGCGCTCCTGGACGTCAGCATCGACTGCCGTTCGGGCGAGATCCACGCTCTCGTCGGGGAGAACGGGTCCGGGAAGTCGACATTGCTGGGAATCGCGAGCGGCTTCCTCGCCCCCGACGAGGGGACCGTCGAGATCGGCGGAAGCCGCCTCGCGCACCACTCCCCCGCCGCGGCCCGCCGTCTCGGCCTGGGGATCGCCTACCAGGACTACTCCCACGTTCTCGACCTGTCGGTAGCCGAGAACCTCTTCCTCGCAGCGCCGGCGGACGCGCGGCCCGCGTACGGGCAGATGCAGAGCTGGGCGCACGAGACGCTCGCGACGTTCAATCTCGACATCCCGGTCGCGCCCCCGACCGGCTCGCTCCCGCTCGCCGACCGGCAGCTGCTCGAGGTCGCCAAGGCGCTCCTGACGAAGCCGAAGGTGCTGCTCCTCGACGAGCCCACCACGGCACTCGGGCCGCAGGACGTCGAGGGGTTCCACGCACTCGTGCTCGAGCAGGTGCGCCAGGGCGTCGGCGTGGTCTACGTCAGCCACCGCCTGCCGGAGGTGCTCGCGGTCGCCGGCAGGGTCACGGTGCTCCGCGACGGGGTCGGACAGGGGACGTTCGAGGCTGCGTCGGTGTCAGAGGACGAGCTCGTCGCGCTCATGATCGGCCGGCCGCTTACGGTCGCCTTCCCGGAGCGGCCTCCGCTGCCGGAACGGGCAGACGTCGTGCTCGCGGTCGCGGGCCTGCGCGGCGAGCGGTTCGGCCCCGTCGACCTGGAGGTTCGAAAGGGCGAGATCCTCGGGATCGCCGGCGCCGAAGGCAACGGCCAGGTGCCCTTCCTGCGGGCGCTCGCCGGCGTCGAGCCGGCGGTCGGCACGGCCTCGTGCGACGGCGCGAAGCTCGACACGCGCTCACCTGCAGGGCCGCTCCGCGCGGGAGTCGTGCTGCTCAGCGGCGACCGGAAGGGCGAGGCACTCTTCCCCGTGCTGAGCGTGCGCGCCAACGCCACGATCCAGGTGCTGCGCCGGCTGGCACGCGGCGGAATCGTCCTGCGCGGGCGGGAGCGGCGCGCAATCTCGGGGCTCGTCGAGCGCCTGCGCGTGCGCATGGTGTCGTCCGAGCAGCCCGTTCAGTCGCTCTCGGGAGGCAATCAGCAGAAGGTGTCGCTGATCCGCCCGTTCCTGCGCGGCGACGTCAAGGTCATCCTCGCCGAGGAGCCGACGCAGGGGGTCGATGTCGGTGCGCGCTTCGACATCTACGAGGCGTTGCGTGCGAAGGCCGACGAGGGGGTCGCGGCGGTCGTCAAGTCGAGCGACCCGATCGAGCTTGCCGGCCTCTGCGACCGCGTGGTCGTGATGTCGCGCGGGCGCATCGTGCAGGAGATCCCCCGCCACGAGCTCGGCGAGCGGCGGATCGTCGAGGCGATCGTCGGCTCGCGGGAAGGGGCGCAGACGTGACGCGGGCCTGGCTGCCGCTCGTGCTGATGACGGCGCTGATCATCGCGCTCGGGATCTACGCGGATGCGCACTCGTCCGCGTTTCTGAGCAAGGAGAACCTCAGCAGCCTCCTCCTTGCGGCGCTGCCGCTGATCATCGTGTCGATGGGGCAGGCGGTCGCGCTGCTCGTCGGCGGATTCGACGTCTCCGTCGCGGCGTTGATGACATTCTGCGTCGTCCTCGCATCGTTCACGCTGACACCGACGACGTCCGGCTTCGCGCTCGTCACCGGCTCGCTCGCGCTGATCGGCGTCGGCATCGGCGTCGGTCTCTTCAACGCGATCCTGATCCGGGTGCTGCGGCTCCCGTCGATCGTGGCGACGCTTGGCACGCTCAGCATCCTCGAGGGAGGATCGCTCTGGCTCCGCGGCTACCCGCAGGGCGCGATCAACACCGACGTGACCAGCGCTCTCACGAAGAGCGTCCTGGGCTGGCTCCCGATCGCGTTCATCGTCGTCGTCGCGGTCGCGGCGCTCGCCGACGGCTGGCTGTACCGGACGCGCTCCGGTCTCGCGCTCCGCGCGGTCGGCACCGACGAGCGATCGGCGCGGAGGCTCGGCATGCCGACCGGCCGCATCGTGATCCTCGCGTTCGTCGTCTGCTCGGTGATGGCGTCGATTGCCGGCTTCTACCTCGCCGCCGAGGTTCAGGTCGGCTCGCCGATCATCGGCAACCAGGCGCTCGAGAGCATCGCGGCCGCCGTCCTCGGCGGCGCCAGCCTCGCCGGCGGGCGAGGGTCGTTCTTCGGGACGATGCTGGCGGCGTTCTTCCTCACCGAGATCGACAACGTCCTCCCGTTCTTCCAGCAGCCGACCGAGTATGCGGAGATGGCGATCGGCGCGCTGATCCTGCTCGCGCTCGTGCTCTACCAGGCGCCCGAGCTGATCGCGCGCTTCCGGAGCTCGCGCCAGTCGATCGACGCGGTCGACGCCCCGGCGACCGCTGCCTAGGTTCCGGCACGCGGGTCGGCCGCGCGCCCGATGACCAGCCAGACCGCCTGCACGGGCTCGCCGCCGATCGTCCACAGCCGGTGCGGCGAGGAGGAGTCGAACGCGATCGACGAACCGGGCCCGAGCTCGAACTCGTCGAAGCCAACGCGGACCCCGAGCGTCCCGCTCGTGACGTAGCCGTACTCACGGCCGCCGTGAGTGACGAGCGCGTCCTCTGGACAGGACTCCGCTCCCACCGGGTACTCGACATGGAGAAACTCGACGTCGGGATCGCTGTGCGGGGTGAGCCGCTCCCAGCGCACTCCGGACGCAAGGTTGATCACGCGCCGCGCATCCGGGTGCGTGACGAGACCGTCGTCGTCGTCGCGGCGTGACCGCGGTGCCCGGGACACGGCCTGCGCACCGTCGCCGAAGACGTCGCTCATCGTCATCCCGAGCTCCGAGACGAGCGCGTACAGCGTGCTCACCGACGGGTTGACGCGGTCGAGCTCGATCTGCGAGACCAGGCTCGGCGAGACGCCGACGCGGCGCGCGAGCTCGCGCAAGCTCATCCCGCGCCGCTCGCGCTCCTGCCGCAAACGGCTGCCGACCTTCGAGGACTCGAAGCTGCGCTCGGTGGCGGCCATCGCTCCTACCGTAGCCTCCGCTGGATCTCGGCGACGATTCGATCCGGCCCGGGCAGGAACGCATCCTCGAGTGGAGGGCTGTAGGGGATCGGCGTGTTCGGCGTGGCGATCCGCCACGCATCGTCGAGATGGCCGAGCCCCTGCTCGGTGACGCACGCGAGCACCTCGCCGGCCCAGCCGCCGGTGAGCGGGCCCTCCTCCACGACGACGATCCTGTTCGTCTTTCGAAGAGACGAGAGAATGGTCTCGACGTCGAGCGGGCGCAGCGTGCGCAGGTCGATCACCTCGACCGAGATACCGTCTGCGTCGAGCCGCCCGGCGGCGTCGAGCGCGTCGTGGACGCTCTTCATCGCGGTGACGAGCGTGACGTCCCCACCCTCGCGCACAACTGCCGCCTCGCCGAGCTTCCCGACAGCGCCGTTCACCTCTCCCTCGAGCCCGTACAGGCGCTTGTGCTCGAAGAAAAGCACGGGGTTGTCGTCGCGAACGGCGGCCTTGAGGAGCGCCTTCGCATCCGCCGGGGTCGACGGCGCGGCGATCTTCAGGCCCGGCACGCCCATGAACCAGGAGGCGGGCATCTGCGAGTGGATCGCGCCGAACCGGCCCCCTGCGCCGACGACCGAACGGAAGACGAGTGGCACGCTCACCTGCTCGCCCGTCAGGAACCAGTACTTCGTGGCCTGGTTGACGACCGTGTCCATCGCGAGCGTCAGGAAGTCGCCGAACATGATCTCGACGACCGGCCGGAGCCCCGTCACCGCCGAGCCGAACGCGGCGCCGGCGAGCGCCAGCTCCGAGATCGGCGTGTCGAAGACGCGCTGTGGGCCGTACTTCTCGTAGAGGCCCGGTGTCGCGGCGAAGACGCCACCGGCCGCGGCGATGTCCTCCCCGAAGAGGATCACGCGCTCGTCGAAGGCGAGCTCCTCGTCGAGGGCGTCGCGGATCGCGGTGCGGAACGGGATCTGGGCCATCAGAGGGCGAGCACCAGCGGCCGCGCCAGCAGCTCGCAGAGACGGGACAGGAAGCGGGCGCCGTCGGCGCCGTAGACAATGCGATGGTCGCAGCTCAGCGTCAAGGTCATCACGTCGCGAAAGACGACCTGCCGCGCATCAGTCTCGACCGGTGCGCGGCGTACCGAGCCGACCGCCAGGATCGCCGTCTGCGCCGGGTCGACGATCGCGGTGAAAGCGCGCACGCCGAGCATGCCGAGGTTCGAAACCGTGAACGTCCCGCCGCGCAGGTCGTCCAGGCCGAGCGACCTGCGCCGCGCACCGTCGGCGAGCCGCCGCGTCTCGGCCGCGATCTCGGCAAGGCCCTTGCGGTCGGCATCCGAGACGACGGGGACGAGCAGCGCGTCGTCCGCCGCAACGGCGATGCCGACGTTGACCCGTGCGTAGCACTCGATCCTCCCGTCGACGTACGACGCGTTGAAGCGCGGGAGCTCGCGCAGGACGAGCGCGGCCGCCTTCACCACGAAGTCGTTGAGCGAGGGCGCCTGCTGCGTCTCCTCTCGCGCGCCGCGCCGCAGCGCGACGATCTGCGAGACGTCGGCGTCGGCCGAGACGGTGAACGCCGGGATCTCCGAGGCCGACTGCACCATCCGCCGCGCGATCGTCACCTGCGTCGGGGTCAGCTCGACGATGGCGACATCGCCGCGTGCATCCCCGGCCGGCCGGGCGGGCGCACTCGCCACCGCGCGGCGGACGTCCTCCCTCGTGATGCGCCCGCCGGGGCCCGTGCCGGCCACGTCGCGCAGCGAGAGCCCGAGCTCGACCGCCGTCCGCCGCGCGACCGGCGTCGCGTTGGGACGCGCGTCGGGCTCGGCCGAGCCGTTGGTGGCGCCCGGCACGGGCCGGGGCTGCTCCACGACCGGAACCGGGGCACTCGCGTCGCCGGCGAGCGTCGCGATCGGTTGCCCGACGGCCGCCGGCTCGCCCTCGGCGACCAGGATCGCCTCGAGCGTGCCGTCGTCCTCCGCCTCGTACACGACGGTCGCCTTGTCCGTCTCGACCTCCACCAGCGCCTCGCCGCGCCGGAAGCCCTCGCCGGGCGCCTTGAGCCAGCGGACGATCACGATGTCCGCCTCGGAGTCGGACAGCTTCGGCATCGTCAGCTCGGCAGGCACCGCGACCCTATTCCTTGAACTCGCCGACGGAGAGCCCGGCCGGGAACGGCGCCGCGAGCCCGCGCTCGCGCATCCGCTCGAGCTCGTCGCGCACCTCGCGCTCGACGTCGTCGAGCGCGGAGGCGCCGGCGCCGTCCTCCTCGAGCTGGGCGCGAAGGACGACGATCGGGTCCCGCGTCCGCCAGTCGTCGAGCTCGCCCTCGGGGCGGTAGGCGCCGGGATCGCTCCGCGAGTGGCCGACGAAGCGGTAGGTCAGAGCCTCGACGAATGCCGGGCCTTCGCCCGCGCGAGCGTGGTCGATCGCGCGCGCCGCGGCTTCACGGACGACCCAGACGCTCATCCCGTCGATCGTCTCGGCGGGCACCTCCATCACCTCGGCGCGCGCGCGAATCTCTCCGGCGGTGACCGAGCGGTACGGCGTGTACTCGCCGTAGCCGTTGTTCTCGCACACGAGCACGAGCGGCAGCTTCTGCACCTGGGCGAAGTTGAGGCACTCGTAGACGTACCCCTGGTTCATCGCGCCGTCGCCGAAGTACGCGATCGCGACTCCGCCCGTCGTGCGCGACAGCGCGAGCGCCGCACCGGTGGCCGCCGCGATGCTGCCGCCGACGATCCCGAACGAGCCGATCAGCCGATTGCCCGGCGCGGTCACGTTCATCGACCCGGCGCGGCCGCCGTTGATCCCGGTCGCGCGGCCGAGCATCTCGTCGAGGAGCGCCTGCGGATCGACGCCGAGCGCCAGCGCGTGGCCGTGGCCGCGGTAGGTGGCCGCGACCCGGTCGCGTTCCTCGAGCAGGCTCGCGACGCCGGTTGCAACCGCCTCCTGCCCCGAGTACAGGTGCGTCGTGCCGTAGACCTCGTTCTTCAGGAACAGCGACTGGACGAGATCCTCGAAGCCGCGGATCAGCAGCATCTGGCGATAGATGCGCGTGTACAGCCCGAGGTCGTCGAGCACGCGGGCGCCTACGCTCATACCCGCTCCCGGCGGCGGCAGAGCCGCCGCCTCCGCTCTTTGACGAGCTCCGTCGAGCCTACGCTCATGCCGCGCCGACCTCGGAGCCGAGCCGCTCGGCGAGGTAGTCCCAGTCGCGCTCGAACCGGTAGGAGTGCCGCGACGGCGGGCCCGGCGCCG
>Ga0335085_10016610_pt1 | contig 10628 bp, 16 predicted proteins | sample Lox_Sample_45_FD_206712 | JGI IMG/M metagenome (GOLD analysis project Ga0335085, IMG submission 206712) | Soil microbial communities from Loxahatchee National Wildlife Refuge, Florida, United States - Lox_Sample_4.5 | ecosystem: Environmental > Terrestrial > Soil > Wetlands | place: USA...
ATGCTCGCCGAGAAAGCCCTCGTGGCGCTGACCGCGCTTAAACGCCTGGAGTCCGAACGCGGCCTCCCGGTGCACGAGGGCACGCGCGATCAGGTCCGCCGCGCGCTGGAAGGCGCGGGCGTCCTGTTCGTCGAGTCCGACCGGGGTCGCGGTGTCATGCTCCTCAACGAGCCGCCCGCTGCTCCTGCGCGGCGAGCATCACGCGTTCGAACTTGAACGCTGCTACGCTCGCGGAGCATGGACACCGACCGACCTTGATGGATTCGCGCTTGATGCATACGCCACCGCTCGATCCCCTTGTCGCAGACGCGGCGCCAACCGACGGCATCCTCACGGGCTATGACGAGCAGCACCTCGTCACCTATCTGCGCCTGTTGGACGCCGCCGAGGATGGCGCCGACTGGCAGGAAGTCGCGAAGCTGGTGTTGCACATCGATCCAGCATCCGAGCCGGCCAGAGCGCGGCGCGCCTGGGAAACCCATCTGGCGCGCGCCCGCTGGATGACGGAGCACGGCTACCGCCATCTCCTGCGCGGTGGCGCTCCCCACTGAATTTGGTTCCTTGCCGTGGCGGCAACGCCCGTTGCAGGTCCGGGCGGTAGCGATTTCGCTTCTCTCAACCGAATCTTCCCAGAGACGCCGGGGAGCGTGTCGATCGGAGGAGTGATCGCTTATGCCTCGTGCCGAATGGCGTTCACAGGCAGCTTATGACGACCTGCGGTCCCTGGACGCGCCCGGTTTCGCCTGGCAGTTCCTAAACCGAAACCTCGACTTCGAGCGCGACTGGAAGCGGCTCGAGAGAGCGAGCGAACACCGCCCCCTTGCCGCCATCGAGCTCGATCGCTTCGCCGAGCGCTGGGGGGTGCGATTTCAGGGCGGGCGAAGCCAATCACGTTCTTCAGCCCCTCTGGACGGCGGCGAGCCTGTCGAGCGTAATCCCGATAAGTTCTCTCCCGCGTTGTCTCGCAGGTTCAGACCGCAAACGTAACGCCGTCTCACTCGACCCGGCGCTTGTCGAGGACGGGGCCGCGTGGCTGATCCAACGGCGCGGCACGGTATTCCGACTGCACATCCTCGAAGCGCCCGGCGAGCACACCCCTTGCGTTGTCCTGCCGCTCGACGAGCTCTTCGAGGTTCGCGCCACGGCGGCGATCCGCCTTTGGCATGGTCTGACCGGACGCGCCGTAGGCCGAAACCCGGCGGAATTGCCCGCCGCGCGCCGCGAACGCCTCATCCTCGCGCTGCGCGCGCTCGACGGTCGGCTCGACAAGGCAAGTTACCGCGAAATCGCCGAGGCGCTTTTCGGCAGCAGCCGAATGCCGGACCGCGGCTGGAAAACCCATGACATTCGCGATCGGACTGTGCGCCTCGCACGCTTGGGCTTCTCGTTGATGCAGGGCGGCTACCGTCGCTTGCTGCTCTATCCTTACCGGGGGCGAACCCCGAGGGTGCAATAGACCAAGCTAGGATTGCGTCGCTCAGCGGCCGGATCTGGACCGCTCTTCCGGAATCGACCCTGAGCGGTAGCGGATGCCATCGGTGTAACCGGCCGCCGATGACCCTTAAACGGCGCTTCCGACGTATTGCCCCGGGTCTCCTGGGTGTAGCCGGTGGACGTCCGGTTCGAGCGGTCGCATCACCACGATTCTAATCTGCGTGAGCGGCGTGGCCGAGCCGACCATCATATCTTGTGGGCAACTGTTGGGCGAGACCAAGGATCTCACAGCGAGCCTAGCCGGCGGGGATATTTGCGCGGCTTACCAGCACCAAAAACCCGCCCAGCGCGGTATAACAAGCTCTACTGGTTGTGCCTTTAACGGCTTGTCGCGCGGCCCATATAGTAGAGCGCGAATCTGAACGGCGGTCGCCACGCCATGTTCGGGGTTAGGGGAGCCGGTCGTGTTCGACAATCTACTCAAAGAACTGAGACGGTTAGAGGGCCTCAAAACCGAGGTTTCCCTGCCGCTCGATGAAGACGGCTATCTCGATCGCGAATGCCCGAACGAAGACTGCGAATTCGTGTTCAAAATCCACGTCGAGGATTGGAAGAACATCTGCCGCGACGAGGAGGTGTTCTGTCCTCTCTGCCGACATGCGGCTCCTGCCAAATCCTGGTTCACCAAAGAGCAGGCCGCGAAGATCAACGGCACAGTTCGTTCAGTTTTCGGGTCGGCGATCAACGAGGCGATGCGCGCGGATGCCAACGACTGGAACAGGCGCCAGTCATCGAACGCATTCATCAAAATCACGATGTCGGTCAACCGGAGCGCGCCGCCAATCGTGTTGCCGCTTTCGGCTGCCAACCCGATGCGCCTGCGGGCAACCTGTGCACAATGCCAATGCCGCTACTCCTACATCGGCTCGGCATTCTTCTGCCCCTCCTGTGGCGAGAACTCCGCGGAACAGACGTTTGTGCAATCCCTTGAAGCGATTCGGGTGGGCGTTTCGAGCGACGACAAGCTGCGATCCGTTATGGACCGAGACGATGCAGAGGTCGCTATCCGCCTTCTCCGTGAAAAGGGTGTCAACGACGCGATCATGGCTTTCCAGCGTCTCGCAGAGCGCCGATATGCCAGAATTCCTAATGTTGCAGCGGCACGGCGTAACGTTTTCCAACGATTGGACGAAGGCGCTGCGCTATGGGCGGCAGCCGGGCCGAAATCCTATTCCGACTTCCTTGCCCAGCCCGAGCTTGCAAGGCTCAAAATCTATTTCCAACAGCGGCACCTGCTCGCCCATTGCGAGGGGATTGTCGATGCCGATTACGTCGCGAGAAGCGGCGACCAGACATACCAAGTCGGCCAACATTTATTGATCTCCCCCGATGCGGTGCTTGATCTGGTCTCTCTCGTTGAGAAGTTGGGCAGCGGGCTGATCGGGGTTACCTGAGCTTGCAGACTGCCGAATACCTCCTGTCTGAACCAGTCGTGATCAAGGACTACGAGTTTCCGATCGACCGGTGCGATGTCGTCGACAAGAAGGGGCTGGCGGCGTTTCGGGGCAGGCGACGCAATTGGCTCGTATGGCTGGAGACCGACGAACACCACGCAATCTGGCAAGTCCTTTCGACGATGGTCTGGCGGGATGTGGTCTTCCGGACGATTGCCGACGTTGCCAACTCTGACCCGCAAAGCGCGCTGCATAATCCATTACTGACCGAAGCCCTCCTGAGCGGCTATTTCTCCACTCAGGTTCTCGCCATACGGCGGCTGATGGAAAACACGAGCAAGCCCGTCATTTCGTTGACGGGTATGCTCAAAGAGCTTCGCAGGAGCTTGAAGCTCCTGACCCGAGAAAACCTCGTGTGCTTTGACGGCCTACCCTTTGACAGCCAAGCCGCCCAACAACGTGTGATGCTGGCACACATCGGTCAAGGCGCCGGCTTTTATTGGGGCGCTCGGACCGGCCCAGACGCTCATATGCCGGCGGAGCAATCTCATCGAAAGTTTGACCGTCTGGCAGGCATCCAGCCGCAGAACCGTTGCCGTGAAGATCGCCTGCCGGCTCAAATTATCGACAGGCTCGAACAGTGGTTGGCCGAAAGCGGTGCGGACGAGATCGTCAAGTGGTCTCACACTCTGCTGGCGCACGCGGCGGGTCCGACTTTTCCTAACCGCGCCGCGATAGCTGCGGCAGCACCGACCGCCGACAAGATCACGCACTGCATTAACGTCTTTGTGCGGGTCGCTGAAGCCGTGACGAACTCGATCCTGAACCATTCCGGGCGCGGCATGCTGGTCCCCATGCCGCAGTTCAATCCCTTCGAAAAATTGAGCAATCCTTGCTGGTCTGCTGGCGACCGCAAGAAGCTGGATGGGTATTGGGACCAGCATGCCAAGATACGGAACGATTATTTGGAGGGCATCGAAGAAGCGCTGAGTTCGAGCGCTCGGACTTCGCAGCATAAAGATGCCTGACTGCTTTCTCAGCACCTACTTACCAGTAGCGTCGGCACTCCTGGGAGCGATCACTGGCGGCGGGATCGGCTTCCTAACAGCACGCTTCACGACAAATCGCAATGCACGGGCTGCCGCCGCTGGAAAGCTACGGGCGGCGTTCGCGCCCGAATTGGTTGCGATGCGTTTCGACCGGGCGAAAGAGAAGTTCGACGCGGACCGACTGCTGCGAGAAGCATTTCCCCGGCACGCCGAGGCTGTCGAGGAATTCCGATTTTTTGTGAAGACCGGAGACAAGGCTGCCTATGAGCAGGCATGGCGGCAGTATTACGAGGTTGGGGGCAGCGTCCGCTTTTTCGATTACATGATGGGCGATGATCCTCTCGAATGCTTCGAAACTCGTGTGAGATCTATTCTCCGATTTGCAGATTAAGTTGGGTCGGCTCCCGCTTATGCGTTCCGGACAGCCACGGATGGCGTGGAAGGATCCGCCACAATATTAATGTACCGGTATTCAATACCACCTTCGTTGTGTATCTCTGGGAGCTTTATTGCTTTCTCCGAGACCACGACGATATAGCGGTAACCTGTTAGCTCTGTTCCCCCCAGAACGCCGGTTGTGTATAGCTTCGTCTGCTCACGTGCTTCACGGCATTTTGTCTCCACTTCCGCAGCCGATTTAACGACCTTCCACTCTGTGAGCACGAACCCTTCAGCGTATTGCTGCTCTTTGATCAAGGCCCCGGCTGGCTCTTGATAAACAAGGTCCGTGCGCCCACCGCTTGCGTTGATCTTGAACGCCCAGATCCCGTGTCCCAACAGGTGGACCGCGCCGAGCTTTTCGCAATCAACCTCGCCGCTGGCGAACGCGGACTGCCATTTCTTTCGAACCGCGTCATCAACGGCAATGAGGCGCTGCAAATGCTGAAACGCCCGGTCAGATAGTGCTCTGAGCGGTATCTGCACGTCAGCGAGCGCCGCCGTCATCAGAGTCGCGAAGATGCCAAGATGAAAAATCGACGAGAAGACGGCTTCATCACGAAGCTCAGGGCCGGCATGTCCACCCGTCGCCATCGGCAGCAACTTGCCAACTTGTTCCAGCACTTCATCAATCGCAGCCAACGCCCCTGCGGGCAACATCTGCCGAAAACGATCGCGGAACGCGCGCAGGCTCGAAAGTACGCCTTCGACGTGCGCCCGCAATCCTCGCGCACGTCCGAAAGAGTCCTGTGGGTAGCTTTTGTGTAGTTCTGTCGCCTCGGCTAAGCCGCGAATCCTATCCGCGATTGCTCGCCATGCTTCGATATACATTTGACGGTGGCCGTGTCAGGGATAGTAGACCTCGAATTCGATATCCGCCCATGGTGGAAATGCCAGCCGCTCAGTCGTGAGGTTACTTTTGGCTTCGTCGATTAGCTCTTGCCTGCTCGGGGGCACTGTCAGGCCCGAAGATTCCGGCAAACCGAAATCGTAGGTCCGAATGGATTGTCCGTTGCGACGACAATCGACGAGTGCCTTCTTCATTTTTGCGCGGTCCCCAGGTGGTGGGATTCTACAAGCTATAGATGGGATTCCGGAGAGAAGGATCAACCAGATACGACGCTGTACCCAACCGCCGTTCAAACGGTAGCATCGACCCAGGAGCATAAATACGCGAGCAACAACGAAGGCTCGCGCATATTGAACAAATCCTCGAACTCCGTTTCTCAACCTCGTCCGCCGATCGACAATCTCGTCCTACGGGAAGGTACCTTAGATAACGCAATCTTCGGCGCTCATATGCTCAATGGGGCGACCTTCACGCGCTTACAAACACTTCGTTGGCTGCGCCCCTTATCAGCGCTCAACACGACTGTCCTCGACAATGTCTTCCGCGCTGTAACCCTGGTCAACAGGGGTGGCGATCCCGCCACCCCATGAGATCACCATCCCCCTCGAGGGGCCGTCTCCGCCACCGTGATCCGTAACAGCCGCCGTCATTCGACGGCCGCCCACACGATCACGGAGCTATCCCATGTCGACCAACATCGCAGGTTTGCCGCCGCGCTACCTGCGCACGCCCGAGGCCGCGCGCTTCGTTGGCCTCTCCATCCGCACACTCGAAAAGCATCGCATTTACGGTACCGGGCCGCGCTACGCGAAGCTCGGCGGCCGCGTCATTTACCGTCTCGAAGACCTCCAAGCGTGGGTCGATTCCGCTGTCAAGGCTTCGACATCGGACCCAGGCAAGGCCGTCGTCCTGCCGGCCCGGCGCCATACACCGGCCGAGCTCGAACAAGCCCGCCAGCCGCGCCGCTGACCTGCTTCGATGTCGGCGCGCCACCGCACACGATCCGAACGCGAACAGCTCGAGCTGTTCCGCGCGCTGCCCGGCGATCTCGCGCCGCGCGATGCGCAAGACCTGATGGCGTACCCATTCTTCAGCCTCGCCAAAACGCATCGCATCACGCCGATCGATTATCGGATGAACGACATCGCCATCCGCGTCGAGGCCGTGCCCGAACACGGCATGGCCACCATCTGGGATGCAGACGTTCTGATCTGGGCCGCCAGCCAGATCGTCGAGGCACGCGATGCTGGTCTGCGCACTTCGCGCCTCATGGCCGCCACACCCTACGAAATCCTGACGTTCATCGGCCGCGGGGTCAGCGCACGCGACTACCATCGGCTGAAGGCGGCGCTCGATCGCCTGCAATCCACCACCGTCGCGACCTCGCTGCGCCAAACCAGCGAGCGGCGGATGCACCGCTTCTCCTGGATTAACGAATGGACCGAGCGCGCCGACGCCCACGGCCGTGCCGACGGCATCGATCTCATCGTGCCGGATTGGTTCTATCGCGCCGTCCTCGACGACGCGCTCGTGCTCACCATCGACCGCGAATACTTCGCACTGACCGGCGGTCTCGAGCGCTGGCTTTATCGCATCGTGCGCAAGCACGCTGGCAGGCAGCGTGCAGGTTGGCGGTTCGACTTCCGGCACCTCTACGCGAAGTCGGCGAGCCTCTCGCCGTTCAAGCGCTTCGCCTTCGAGCTGCGCGATATCGCACGCCGGCAACCGCTCCCAGGCTATCGCGTCGCCGTCGAGCGCGATCGCGGCGGACGCGAATTGTTGGTCTTCGCCCGCCAGACCTTATCCACAGGCACTTGTGGACAGCCTATTGATGGCGTCGTGCCTTCAGGAACCCCGGAGCGCGTGCCATCGGGAACCGGCATCGCGTGCCATCAGGAACCCGCAGAGGCATTTTCCGATGGAAATTCCGTCACTTGCGAGCCGCCTAACTTAGAGTCTAACCGAGAAGAATCTAACCCTTCTGATGTTGAGCGCGCTGCCGAGCGGTGGAAAACCGCCGACGGGAGCGGGCGATGATCGTCGCGCTGCTCAACCAGAAAGGCGGCGTCGGCAAGACGACGCTCGCGCTGCATCTCGCCGGCCAATGGGCCCGGCAAGGAAAGCGGATCACGCTCATCGACGCCGATCCGCAGGGCTCAGCGCTCGACTGGTCTGAGCAGCGTGCGCGCCGCTGTTTCGACCGCCTGTTCGGCGTCATCGGCCTGGCGCGCGACACGCTGCATCGCGAGGCGCCCGAGCTCGCCCGACATTCCGATCACGTTGTCATCGACGGCCCACCGCGCGTCGCCGCCTTGCTGCGCTCGGCACTCCTCGCCGCCGACCTCGCGCTGATTCCGGCGCAGCCCTCGCCGTTCGACGGTTGGGCGTCCGCGGAGATGCTGGCTCTGATCGCCGAGGCGAGGGTCTTCCGCCCCGCGCTTGGCGCACGCTTTGTCCTCAACCGCTATCCGACGCGCACCATCATCGCCCGTGAAACCGCCCAGAGCCTCGCCGAGCATGATCCGCCGGCGCTCGCGGCGCGGATCGGCCAGCGCATCATCTTCGCGGAAGCCGCGCAGACCGGTCAGCTCGTGTTCGAGCGCGACGACGGCAGCCTCGCTGCGCGCGAGATCGCGGCGCTGGCGTCAGAAATCGAAAGGTTGTCGCAATGACCGCGCGCGGCCGCAACGGCGATTTCGCAGCGCGGCCGCGTGACGCCGAAAGCTGGGTCAGGAGTCCTGATCGGTCCTCGACGAGCAGCAACGCGACAGAGCTCTACACCGCCCGGCTCACCGTCGACATCACGCCGGCGCTCCGCGGACGCATCAAGATCGCCGCCTTTCAGCGCGGCATCACCGTCGCCGACATGCTGCGCGATCTGCTCGCGCGCGAATTCCCCGACACCGATGGAGACCGCCCGTGAGAGCCGATCCCATCACGGGGCGCGCGCCGCGCCCTGGCGCCGGACCGCTGCACACCGACGTCGAGCTGACCTGGCTCGAGGGGCGCATCGAGCACTGGATCCGCTTCGGCCGTGACTGCGACGAGACGATCCTCGATCGCCGCCGCCGCATCCTGCGCTTTGCGCCGGGCAACGTCTTCGCATTCGTCCGTTGGGCGTCCAACGACTTCGGCACGATCGTCTCGCGCATCGACATCGTGCGCGCGATCGACCGGGGCGAATCTTTTCAGACGCTGCCTTTCGTCCGTCCGGGTGGCGAAATTCTGCTGCGCATCAGCGGCTGGCCAAAGGTCGAGCGCGTGCTGCAGGCGATCGACGCCGTGGAAGCGCTCGACATCGATGCTGCCGATGCCGCCCCCGATCATTGGCGCCATCTCCACAACCGCCTCATCGCCGGCGAGCCGCCACGACCCTACGGCCGCGAGCAGCACCGCGCCTGGCTGCTGCGCCGGAGGCTTGCGCCGTGACGCGCTTCGGCTTCGCCATTACCACCTGCGCCGCGACGCTCTCCGTCGCGCTGACGAGCGTATTCCATCCCGCACCGAAGCTGCTCTGGAACGCCAGCGCCAGCGTACCGATCGGGCTCTACGCCGTGGGACGCGCGCTGCCGCTCCACGTCGGCGAACTGGTCGTAGTCGCACCGCCCCAGCCGGTCGCGCAGTTCTTCGCGGTGCGTCGTTACCTGCCGCTCGGCGTGCCGCTGCTGAAGCACATCCTCGCGCTTGCCGGCCAAACCGTCTGCCGCGATCGACGCACCATCACCGTGGACGGCATCACCATGGGCCAGGCGCTCGAGCACGATCGCCTTGGCCGCGCTCTGCCCGATTGGCAGGGCTGCCGCACGCTCGCGCCCAGCGAAGTCTTCGTCATGAACACCGTGCCGGCTGACTCCCTCGACGGTCGGTATTTCGGGCCACTGCCACTCACCACGATCGTCGGCCGGGCCGATCCGATCTGGACGCGCGAGGAGAACTGACCATGCCTCGACCGTCCTCACAATCGGCGGACATCCAGTCCTTCGGGGCTTGCGTCCCTTCCTTCTTTCCGGCCATCGCTGCGCATCCCGAGCGCCGTTCCGGCTCACATCACGCACGCCGCTTTCGCCACCATCTGCATGTCGTGGTCCTGGTGGTGCTGTTCGCCGCGTGCGGCATCGCCGGCGCGCAGCCCGTAGCCGCCGCGCAATCAACCGTGACATCGAAGAGTGATCGGATTGAGCGGTTCATCGCGGAAGCCGCGCAGCGTTTCGGCATTCCGGCGTCCTGGATCAGGGCTGTCATGCAGGCCGAAAGTCGGGGCGCCGTGCGTGCGGTGTCGCCCAAGGGCGCGATGGGGCTGATGCAGATCATGCCGCAGACGTGGGCCGACTTGCGGTCGCGTTACGGCCTTGGCGCCAATCCCTTTGATCCGCACGACAACATTCTCGCAGGCGCGGCGTATCTGCGCGAGCTGCATGATCGCTACGGCGCGGTCGGCTTCCTCGCGGCCTACAATGCCGGTCCTGGGCGCTACCAGGACTACCTTGCGAGCGGCCGACCACTGCCTGTGGAGACGCAAGCCTACGTCGCCGCGCTCGCATCGTTGCTGCGCGACGATGGACCGGCGTCGGGCACCTTCGTCGCCGCGATCATCCGATCCTGGACCAGTTCGCCGTTGTTTCCCATGCGCGCGAACGACGGCTCAAGCGCAGGCGCAGTGCCGTCCCGTGACCACGACAAACGTCGATCGATGGCACGGCCGGCAACGGATTGGACGGGCCTTGCGCCACAATCCGTGGGGCTGTTTGCGCCCCTGTCGCCGCGTGAGCCCAGGCTATGAGCTGCCTTCGGTCTCATCGGTGTCTGGCGGGCCATCGGATAGGTTTGGGTGTGGACGCAGGGGGGCGGAGGCGATCAACCCACGGACGGCAAGATAAAAGCGCCGACCGTTGTCGGGCGCATGTGGTTGGTTGCGTTGGATATTTCGGCACACAGGTGCACCGGGCTTGCTGGCGCCTTTGCCTCAAAGATCAACGATTTCAACAATTTGAGCGCCATCGCAATCACCTGCCAAGGTCCGTTTGGTCATGACGACGCGCGACGACGACCTTCATATCCGGCCCGGCCACATCCGCCACGGCAACCAGGGCGCCAGGCGTCCCAAGACCTTTGTCGGCGAGGTCATGCGCGCCGTGAAGAAGGCAGGTCATCGCGGCAAAGGTTTCGGACGGAGCGCAAACTCCGCGGGGCGCTCGACATTCGGGCGCGGGAGGCGGGCAGCCATGTCTCTGTCGACGCGGACCCGCGGACGCCGCGTCGTCATCATGACAAGGATCGTCCGGCACAAGGGATCGAAATTCCGCTCGGCACCGCTCTCGAAGCACGTCACCTATCTGAAGCGCGAAGGCGTCACCCGTGACGGCGCCGACGCGAGGATGTTCGACGTCCGATCGGATGACGCAG
>Ga0335085_10016611_pt1 | contig 10627 bp, 9 predicted proteins | sample Lox_Sample_45_FD_206712 | JGI IMG/M metagenome (GOLD analysis project Ga0335085, IMG submission 206712) | Soil microbial communities from Loxahatchee National Wildlife Refuge, Florida, United States - Lox_Sample_4.5 | ecosystem: Environmental > Terrestrial > Soil > Wetlands | place: USA: Florida...
ATATTCATTCAATAAATCATAGGCCCTTGAAAACTCTTCCACCGTTTGAAATGTGCCGGTTCCCAAAGCTTCGGAAAACTCTTTCAGCCCCAATATATTGTAGAAACCCCTGTTAACCAGAACCGCCCTGGCACCCTCATCGATAACGTCGAAATTGTGATAAACATCCGGGCAGCTTTCACGAAGTTGTTTCAAGCAGAAACCATGTATTGTGCCAACATACATTCCACCAAGAGTAACGTCCTCGCCAGCAGGAGTAATTTTTTCGAATTGTTGACGAATACGAAATTTTAGTTCTTCGGCGGCGGCCTCGGTAAATGTAAACGCAACTATCGAGTCTTTAGAAACACCGTCCTTTGTAACCCACCACGCCACACGTCGCGCCATAACTTCCGTTTTTCCGGAACCCGCTCCTGCAACAACTAGCACCCGACGTTTTCCCGACATCACAACAGCCCGTTGGCTATCAGTCAGGCCTTCCAGAAGAATTTTCTCTATTTCGGTGGTGATCGATTTTGAATTGGTTGATGGCAAATTAAACCCCCACTGGAACCCCCGAACGAGTTTTATGTTCGTCGGGTTTATTTAAATGGCCATATATCATAGAAGCGTGGCGGCGTATAAATTCGGGCGGTAAAGCGTTTCCAATCATTTGAGCCACTGGGTACCTACCGTTTTTCATCGAGAATCGGTACCTACTAGGAAACGATTGAAGCAAGGCCGCTTCCCTTAAAGTAATGCTTCGATTTTGGGTTGGATGTAAAAACCGCCCTTTCGAAGGATTGATACATCCACCTGTAATCGTCGGGGCGACTTGATTCCAACTCATACGCCCATAAACATCCTTAAACCCATTACACTTTTTATGGCACTTTAGTTGATCTTTTTCCGGAAGATCGGTTCTGCTGCCACCATCCTTTGGAATTTTTTTAATAAGTTCTCTAATTTTGACCGACCTTTTCAAAGAAATCCCGTGAAGTTGGTTTTGTTTGCTGGTGGGACGAGGTAATGAACCGATAGCATCACGGACAGTACGTTTCACCTTAACTGGGTTCGCAAATTCGATAAGTGCCTTTTTGGACGCGAGAAGGATCAACCGGCGGCGGCGCTGTGGGACACCATAAACGGCAGCGTCCAAAATTTTGAAGTCGACCTTATAACCATTCTTTTTCAGGCTATTGCAAAAAAACTTAAAGCTTTTGTCGGCTGTTAATCCCGGAACATTTTCGATCATGATAGTTTTTGGTTTTAACGCAATGACGAATCGGTGGAACGCAAGAAGAAGATTGTTCCGGGAATCGTCAACAATCCGCCCTCCGTTTAAGGTTCTTATGCTCGAAAATCCTTGGCAAGGAGGACAGCCAGCTAAGAGATCAAGTTGATTCTTCCTCAGTCCTAATTTTTTCATGAAATCTTTTATTTTAACTTTACGAATATCGGTTTCTAATACAGTAATTTCAGGATGGTTCAATTTATACGTTGCCACCGATAGCGGGTCGATGTCTAAGGAGGCTATTACTCTAAATCCAGCCTTTTTCAAACCTTGGGTTAACCCCCCACAACCACAAAAAAGGTCAACAGCCATCGGTTTTTCACTTCGTTCGGTTTTTGACCTACTAGTAGCCTTTTTTACTTTGGGTTTAACGATCCTCAACTCAATTCTCCACTATATAATTTTCTTGTTTTAAGTTGTTAGAACAACCCGAGTTTTGATTTATCTTTATTTTCAACAAATATGTGCTACGGAGCAATGAAATTGATTGTTTCGACGACGATCGGATTTTGAATTTTCAACTGATTTTCACGTGTTTTAGGCTGAAGGAGTATTGTGCAGTTCGATTTATGTTCTTTTGCCTTGCAGATAAACTGAGGTGCAACCGCGGAAAGGGTACAACCTAAACATAGGATTAGATTAAAAGAAGATTGAAAAAGAGACCCCCAAAAATCCCTATTTCTGTTTGGACATTTACTAACCCCACGGGGTGGAAACCTCATTAATTTTGAAATCCGTCGTAACCTCTAGCGGACAGCTTTTCAAAATTTTTAACAGTTTTTCCTCCCCAATTCCATTAGTCGCCCGATCTTTTCTCCACTACAATCCCTTAGTCGAATTTCACTTGACTCGGCTAGTGAATCGGGCGATACAGTCTTTGTCATTCCACAATATCGTCACCCCTCTTTTCATATTTCGTCAGGCTAACTCGGATGATACAAATGCCTTTCCAGCACACCTTAACTTCCAATTCAGAAAAGGAATCTCATGGAACGTGTTAACGTCTTTATCGACGGCAACAACTTTTACTTCTCGCTCAAGCGCAATAACCGCTCCACCCGCGTGGATTACCACCAACTCAGCCTCGCCCTTACTGGCCCGGACCGAAAACTGGTCCAGACCTTTTACTACAACGTCGCCTACGACAAAAACCTTTTCCCTGACAAAGCCAAAGCCCAATTGGAATTCCTGGACACCCTGGAACAGACTCCCTATTTAAATCTGCGTTTGGGGCGTCTGGTTCAATCACAGAATGGGGGGTTCCAGGAAAAGGGCGTGTCTTCACTCCTTGCCGCCGATTTGATCTACCAAGCGGCTCGCCAGGCTTTTGACATAGCTGTCGTTATCACGGAAGACAAGGATTACGCCTCTACCCTGGAGAAAGTTAAGGAATTTGGTAAACAGGTAGAATTGGCTTGTTTCCAAGACGGTCAGAACCGGGATTTAACTCGCGCGAGTGATTTATTCGTTCCAATTGAAATGATCCTGGAAAAGTACTCCTCAAGAATTTTCCCTGCCGCTCCGGAGAATCAAAGAGGAAATCCAGTGGAACGAATCGATAAGATCCAACGAGCTTTTCGAAAACGAACTTAAGTAGTCCCCCATCGATTTTCTAACAAGGTTCGAAAACCCGAATTACTTTTTATTTTTTTCCTGTGATAACCATCGACGGACGCGGTAGGCAACAATCTGAATATAATTAACTCCGTCGGATAGTTCGCTGAGGTTGATTTCCAATTTGCTGGTACTAGTATTGAGCCCGCCTTTTTGCTCTAGCCACAGAAGCCAACTATTTCCCTTTTGCGTAGAGCGAATATCTTCATCCTCAAAAGGAATGTTGTTTTTTAAAAGCTCTTCCCGCATGGCGGAAATGATTTCCACTTTACTTTCTTCGAGCGTCATATTCCTTACCCTTTGGCACAAAACCTGTAAAAATTATCCGCCGTATTTTGCTGGGTTTTCAAGATGTGAAAAAGGCGAGCAAGCTCCTAAAGTTCAACGAAATTTATGTTCAATGCCCTTCCAAGAGCACCATCGAAACCGAGAGGTTCGTAATTAGTGGACCGCCTTAAGCTCGAAATTATCCATGAAATACCGTTTCGCGGAGGGTTTTAACAACATGAACTAAATTCCCGAGATCGGAAGGGTTCTGTAAGTAGGCATAGGCGCCCAGCCTGTAACAGGCCATCACGTCAAATTTGGGTTTTGTAACCGATAAAATTATTACTTGAATTCCATTTAATTGAGGGTGGTTCTTTAGAATTTGGAGCGTTTCTTTCCCATTCAAAAGTGGCATATTTAATTTAAGAATGATGCAATAAGGCAAGGGCTGGCGAATATTGGGTTTGGACAGGGCTTTCTCCAGGAACTCTATGGCTTCTTTCCCGTTTCGTACAAAAAACAAATCGTCCTGAGCGTCAGCCCGCTGCATTGTCTTTTTCAAGGATTTTTGGACTTCAGGGTCATCTTCCACAACAAGCATATAGAGGTGATCGTTTTTGGGGTTCAAATTCGTTTAACTCCTTTCGCACAAAAAAGGCTTATCACTTTTTGGCAAGACCTGAACAACTAATTGAATTTATTCGGATTTAAAATCGCTTGAACGAGGGCACTCGTTTGGAAGGAAAAACTCTTTAATTATCTTAAACTCGGATTTAAGTCGGAACCAATTTAAACAACCTTAAAATTGAATACTGCCTATTTAATGGCTTATTTTCAACTTGTGGGTTCTAGACTTCAGAAATAAAATTTCGAAATGAATTTTGAAAATCATTTTTACAACAAGATTCCAAGTAGACCTTATGAGCGATTTGCAAGTTAGAATGGGGAAAAAGCCCAAATTCGCATCAAACGGGGGGCATTTATTTGTAATCCTATTGAGGCTCAAACTCAGAAAAATATTTTTACCTCTCGGAATACCCAATCGGCGATAAATTCCCCAAATGGAATTTTTCAAGATCCATCACCCTCCCGCCAAACTCTTAAAGGCGCAGACCTTGGCCTTCCTCTTTTTTTATCCGCCTGAGCAATCTTCTCATCGGCTTTTTTAAAAATATTAATTATTTCCAGATCTTCCTTTTTAAGAATTTTCATTGTCTTTTTAAACTCCTCGGTCGAATCGGCGTAAAAATATAATTTCAAGTATTCCGTTAAGCTTTCAGCCTTCAAATGTTTATAAAAAGTGCTTAAACTCGGATAGTGCTTTCCGTTGGAGGTCAACAGATTCCAAATCTCCCTCTTGTTTTTAACACCTGATAAATATTCCATCCAAGCGTCCAAATATCTTTTCATCGCCATTTTTTCAGCTTTTTTAAACATTTCGTGAGCTTCCAACTCCAATTTTTTTGCCTTTTTATCGTCTTCCCGCATAATCCATTTAGAAGTCGTTTTCCACACCCCTTTACGGTTCACTTCGTACATATCCAAAACGAAATTTTTCTCGCAGTCGGGACAATTCATTTTTTCTTCGTACCTTTTCCTTTTCCGATCATCCATAAACGAAGTACGGGAATAAGTTCCTTTTCCGCATGGACACGGATATCTTGAAGGCCACTTCTCATGATGAAACACCAAACACCTCACTGAGATTTAATATTTTCTGATTTGTGTTCATAAAATATTATTTGAGATTTTCTACCCGCCGTTTCGCCGAACGTACGTTGCAACCACGGCACCAAGTCCTCAAACCTTGAATGCCATGATCCTGATTGATTCCAGCACAATCTATTCAGAAGCATTTTTTAAATCATTCTTTCGACGTCATTTATAAGAGTTCGGCCAAACCCAAGAGCACCACCTGCCCTTCCATTGCTTTTCGGTGGTTTTCGTTTACACACGCCCTTACGCTTGAATTTCATTAGCACGTTAAGAAAGCGCCGCGCCGTTAGTTTAGGAAATAAATACATCCAAAGCTTTTGGAATTCCGCCACAGGGGAAGAAAAAAAGCACTTACTCCCCCTCCGTATATTAATTTTCATAATTTCATGTCGTATTGATCGGTGCGAGACAGAATTTAGGCTTTAAACCGCTGAAGAGATTACGTTGATTTTACAAAAAGTTGCCTGAAATATTTGCGGCCCTTTGTTATCAACATGGCTAGTTCCGCCTTACCATTTCCCTCAACCCCAAAGGGCGGCATCTCGTCACATCGGCCCAAATCGAATTTCAGGGAGAAAAAGACATGAGATTTCCCGTCGCCTTCCGGATATTTTGGTGCGTCTTCCTGTTGGCTTTCAGTCAAGCCGCAAAATCCCAAACCCCTCCTCATCCGACCCCTGAGGCAGCAACGAAACCCATGCCTCAAATTGATTGTTCCCATCCCAATTTCGATTTCGGCGCGGTAGACGAGGGTCCGGACATCCACCACGAGTTCAAGATCACCAATGACGGCCGCGCCAATTTGATCGTTACCGGCGTATCCACCTCTTGCGGCTGTACGGCCGCGGTGGTTAAAAAGGCGGGGGCCAAGGACTCGGACGCCGCAACCATGCCCATCACCCTGGTGCCGGGGAAAGCCGCCGTCGTCAAGGCCACCTACCACACGTCCGGCCGGCCGGGACACGCGACCAAGATCGTTACCGTTTCCAGCAACGACCCCAAAAACTCCAATTACGCCCTGAAACTCGACATGACCGTCGAACGCGAGGTGGAAACCCAGCCCGAAGCCCTCTATCTCTACAACATCAAAAAAGGAGATCCCCTGCAAACCGCCATCCGGGTCTTGGGTAGGCCCGGCCGCCCGCTCAAGGTCCTTTCAGCGAAAAGCGGCACGGGGGCGGTCACGGTGGCCGGCCTCGTATCCCTCAAGGATCCCAAGAACCGGCGCAGCGGGGCCTCCATTGAGGTCGACTTGGCCACTCAGAAGGTCGGTAAGTTCTCCGACACGGTCACGGTCAAAACCAACGACCCAAAAAAGCCTGAACTGGAGGTACCCGTCGAGGGAGAAATACTGGGGAACTTCCGTTACGAACCCAGCACTCTTTTCGTTCCGATCCGGGCCGACAAGCCGGTCACGGTCGCCTTCACCGCCGACAATCCCAAAAACTTCGCCGTCCTCAAGGTGGAATCAACCAAGCATTTTGTCCGCCCCAATCTCCTCAAGGTTCCCGGGCCCAGCGGGACAAGCCGTTACTTGGTGGCCGTTCTTCCCGCCAAAAACCTGCCCAAAGACAACGACGGGCAGGACCAGTTGGTCGTCAATACCAATGACGGCGACACGCCCAAAGTGACCGTCGACGTGCGGTTGGCGAAATGATTCGCGAGCAAAAGGTCCTTTCCCCTGCCGGAGCGGCTCCTGTGCCCATTCCCCCCGCGTCCATACCGGTTTGGGCCCTTCCGATCGGCCTAGCCGCAACTCCCATCCTCTTGACCTTCCTGGCCTACCTTCCCTCCCTGGGGAACGGGTTCGTGAACTGGGACGATCCTCAAAACATCCTGAATAATCTTCATATAAGCAGCCTGTCCCCGGCCAATCTTCGCTGGATGTTCACGTCCCTCGACGGGAATTACTGGATGCCCCTCTCGTGGCTTTCGCTAGCCCTGGACTATTCGGTCGCCGGACCCACCGCCTGGTTTTTTCATCTCGACAGCCTCATCCTTCACCTCCTCAATACGCTGCTGGTCTTCCTGATCGGCCTTGAGCTATTTAAACCCGCCGAACACGGGATAACCGGCGCGAGCCCCTTTCCCTTCATCGCCGCTTTCCTTTCCGCTCTTATTTTCGGGCTCCATCCCTTGCACGTGGAATCGGTTGCCTGGGCCAGCGAACGCAAGGATGTCCTGTGCGGTTTCCTTTTCCTACTGGGAATCTTTTTCTACCTGAAGGCGGCCGGCCGAGTCGGGTGGAAAAACTGGCGACTTTGGGCCTGTCTGGCCGCCTTTTCCATGGCCCTCATGGCCAAACCCATGGCCGTTACTTTTCCAGCGGTCCTGGTCCTTCTTGATGCCTGGCCACTGAAAAGATTCAAAACCTCTCCCCATCGGGCGCTTTTGGAAAAAACACCTTTTCTGGCCCTTTCCCTCCTGGCGTCCATTGTCACCTTGGCCGCCCCGGCCTCCTATTCCACCGTGGAAAACGTCCCTTTCTTCCTGCGCCTCATGAACGCCTTCCATTCCGCTACTTTTTATCTTTTGAAAATGCTTCTCCCGTTCGGTCTCCATGCCTACTATCCCCTTGATCCGGCCGTCCAGGCCCTTTCCCCGCTTAACGAATTCTCGGGGGCTTTTGTGGTTCTTTTGACACTCGCCTGTCTTTTCGTGCGCCGGCGGCAGCCCTTCTTCACCGTCGCTTGGCTTTACTACTTGGTGACTCTCTTCCCCGTGCTCGGACTGGCCCGAATCGGCGACCATGCCTCCGCGGACCGCTATACCTACCTTCCCAGCCTGGGTCCCTGCTTCCTTGCAGCCGCCTATCTGACCTTTTTCCTGCGCTCCAAAGGGGCCTTGCTGGCGGTGGGAGCCGCCCTGGCCTTGTTCCTGGGATTCCTGACCTTGCGGCAAGCGGGCCTATGGAGGACGTCGATCTCCCTTTGGATGGACGCCTCCTCGGCCTTTCCGAACCAATCCTACCTACCGCACCTTAAGCTGGCGGAAGCCTACAGGGACTCGGGAAACAAGGGCGGCGCGGCGGGGGAATTCCGTCGGGCCGCCTTAATCCGCCCGGACCTTCCTTTCCTGCACGACGATGCGGGCGCGGCCCTCTCCGACGCGGGGCGGTTGGACGAAGCGGCCGTCGAGTTTAAGACGGCGCTCGGCTTGGACCCCAGGGATGCCCTGGCACACTACAACCTGTCGGTCGTCTATGCCCGGCAAGGCCGGGAGGGGCGGGCGGAGGAGGAACTGCGCAGGACCCTTGAATTGGACTCCCGCTTCACCCTGGCCTACCGGGGCCTGGGATATTTATACCTGGCGCAGGGAGATGGGGGCCGGGCGCTGGAGGCCTTCCAAGCGGCGGCGGGTTTAGACCCGGGCAATCCCGAATATTTCCGCGGCCAGGGAAGGGCTTACCTGATTCAGGGGAAACGGAACAATGCCCGAGCGGCCTTCCAGGCCGCGGATCAGCGGGCCACGGCGGTTCCGGCAACAAACTAAATCGAAGGAGGGAATAAAAAATGAACGGTTCGAATATTCCAAAAACAAAGACGAAGAATGAGAAGCCACCCAATAAACTTTTTGTGGTGGCAATCCTGGCCGCATTGATGCTGACCTTGCTGGTCTCAATGGTCGTTCCGGGCAATGGTTTCGTCCCCGGGGACGCCAAAAGCCATTTCGAAACGGCCGCCAGGGACGCCCAAAAGGGAATGTTGAAGGAAGAGGTCTTGGAATTGGAGAAGGCCGTTTCCCTCGATCCCAAATTCATCCCCGCTTATGGCCCGCTGGGACTTTGCTACATGGCGGAAAAATCCTACGGCAAGGCGGCCTGGGCCTTCCGTTTCGCTACGGTGTTGGAGCCCCAAAACCCGGCCAATTTCCTCAACCTGGGTATCGCCTCCCTGCAGGCAGGGCGCCCAAAAGACGCCTTATCTGCGCTCGACAATGCCGCTAGGCTGCCCTCCGCCGATCCGGCCTTTTACCAAACCCTCGCCCAGGCCTATTCGGCGGCCGGTGACTCCAAGCACGCGAAGATTTTCGGTCAAAAGTCCCGCCTTATCAGGAAAAATCCGCTGGCTGGCGGCCAAGGCCCTTCCCCGGCCGGGAATCCACCCTCATGAACCCCGCCCCGCCTCCTGGGGCCGTTGGCGAGACCCGGGCTGCAGATAAAACCAGGCCCCCTTTCCCAGCCATCTCTTTTTGGGTATATGCCCTGACGCCGCCCCTGCTGGCCTTCTTTTTTTACCTTTCCATGCTCGGAAACGGTTTCCTCAACTGGGACGACCCGGATTACATCACCGATAATCCCCATATCCGATACCTCAACGGCGCGTCCCTGGGTTGGATGCTTAGCACCTTCAACATCGGCAATTGGATACCCCTCACCTGGCTTTCACTGGCCTTCGATTACGCCCTGGCCGGCCCCTCCCCCTGGTTCTTCCACCTCCACAGCCTCCTGCTCCACTGCGCCAATACCGTGCTGGTTTTCTTCTTTACGCGGAAATTACTCTCCCTGCCATCGGTGCCGCGGCTGCCTGTGGATCCGGCAGCCTGCCTCACGGCCCTTCTCTTCGGCCTGCATCCCCTGCATGTGGAATCGGTGGCCTGGGCTTGCGAATTGAGGGACCTGCTTTGCGGCTTCTTCTTTCTCCTGGCCCTCTTGTGGTACTTGGAGGCCGTCCAAAAGCCTGGCTGGCGCCGTTGGCCCCTCTGGGCCTGCCTGGGAAGTTTCCTCCTGGCCCTCATGAGCAAGCCCATGGCCGTTACCCTGCCTTTGGTCTTCATGGTCCTGGACGCCTGGCCCCTGGGGAGGTCGTGGAAGGACAGGAGCGCCCTGGTACGGGAAAAATTCCCTTTCTTCGCCCTGGCATCGTTGGGGGGCCTGTTGGCCGTCCTTGCGCAGGGCAGCGCCCATTCCCTGGACGTCAACGCCTCCCTGCCTATGGATTTCCGCCTCCTGCACGCCTTTCATTCGGTCGTTTTTTACCTGGTCAAAATGCTCCTCCCCTGGGGACTCCATCCCTTCTATCCCTTCGACCCGGTACGGGTCACTCTCTCCATCCCAAACCTTATTTCGGCGGCCCTGGTGGCCGCCCTTTCCTGGGCTTGTTTCCGGCTTCGGCGCGAAAAACCCTGGCTGGCGGCGGCCTGGGGCTATTTCCTCCTCACGCTCCTGCCGGTCCTGGGCTTACTACAGACGGGCAGCCAGGCGGCCGGGGACCGTTTCACCTACCTGCCCAGCCTGGGACCTTTCCTTCTAGCCTCGGCCTCGGCGGCCTTTTACCTGGCCCGGCGCCCTCGGGCGCTCCTGGGGGCCGCCGCCGGGCTGGTCCTGCTCCTGGGCCCCCTGTCCGCCGGACAGCTCGCGCTGTGGAAAAACCCTGTCTCGTTCTGGCGCGACGTGGTGGACACCTATCCCGATTCCAGTTGGATTCCCCACCTGATGATGGGCCAGGCCCTGGAGGACGCCGGCAAGCCGGCGGAGGGGCTCAAGGAATGCGACAAGGCCCTCGCCCTGATGCCCGGCAATCCGGACATCCTTTTAGGCAGGGGGGCGCTGCTGGTGGACATGGGAAGGGTGGAGGAGGGCCTGTGGGACCTGAGTCAGGCTGTTTCCCTGGACCCTGCGAACCCCCAGGCTCATTACAATTTATCCCGCGCCCTGGCGAAGAAAGGCCTCCTGGCGGAGGAAGAGAAGGAACTGGTGCTGGCGCAAAACCTGAATCCCGAATACGCCGAAGCCTGCTGGCGCCTGGGCCTTCTTTA
>Ga0335085_10016613_pt1 | contig 10626 bp, 9 predicted proteins | sample Lox_Sample_45_FD_206712 | JGI IMG/M metagenome (GOLD analysis project Ga0335085, IMG submission 206712) | Soil microbial communities from Loxahatchee National Wildlife Refuge, Florida, United States - Lox_Sample_4.5 | ecosystem: Environmental > Terrestrial > Soil > Wetlands | place: USA: Florida...
CGCGAGGGCGACTTTATCCTGCTCGATGTCTGGGCGAAAAAGAATACCCCAAACGCTGTCTACTACGACATCACCTGGACCGGCTTCATCGGCAAAGCCCCCTCGGAGCGCATGCGCGAAGTCTTTGAAATTGTGCGTGACGCCCGCGATGCCGGGATCAAGACGGTGCAGGATGCCTTCGCTGCGAAGCGTCCCATCGCCGGCTGGGAGGTCGACCGCGCGGTTCGCGACCACATTAAGAACGCCGGCTATGGGCAGTATTTCATTCACCGCACCGGCCACTCCATCGGCACGGAAATTCACGCCAACGGCGCCAACATGGACGATCTTGAGATTCATGACGAGCGCCGCATTTTGCCGAATTCGTGTTTCTCCATCGAGCCCGGCATCTACCTTCCCGAATTTGGGGTGCGTAGCGAGGTGGATGTTCTCGTCCGCCAGCATTCCGCTGAAGTAACGGGTAAAATTCAAAGAGAGATCGTGACTATCTGAATGGCAAATTCTTCCCCTGTCAAAGCAAACCAGGCATCGCAGGCGACGGTCATGGCGGTGGTCGCGCCCGCGGTCGGCTGGATGATTCCCGGCGCCGGGCACCTGATCCAGAGGCGCTGGATCCGCGGCCTGTTGCTCATGGCCTCCATCGGCACCATGTTTATTCTCGGCCTGTTGATGGAAGGGCACGTGTATAAGCCCAACGGCGGCGACATTCTCGACATTTTGGGTTTCGTCGGCGACGTAGGCGCCGGCGGACTCTACGTGGTAAGCCGGGCGATGGACTGGGGACAGGCGGCCATTGCGCACGCCACCGCAGACTATGGCACCAAGTACATCATCGTCGCCGGATTGCTCAATTTCATTAGTATGGCTGACGCGTACCACATTGCCATTGGAAAGAAGCAATAGCCAATGACCATCCTGACCTTTATTCCGGCTGCTCTTGTCCTGGCGCCTTCTCACTTCACGGCCGCAGTTCTGTTTGCGGTTTTCGCATCGGTAGTATTTGCCATCACCCAGCGCAGCGGATTTCGCGACCAGTTCCGTTACGGCCTGTATTGTTTCGCCATGTTTGTCGGCGGAGTGTTTGTGGCGGGCTGGCTGATGCTGCTGCTGCGAAGATAGCTACCTTATTATAGATGGCGGGGAGTTCACCCCTCCCACACAAACGCCTCAAATACCCGTTTGGTGTCGAATCCAAGCCGGGTGTAAAGCTCCACCGCTCCGGTATTGGCCTGCGTAACCGTAAGCGAGAGCAGCGTGAAACTGCGGTGCTGTAAGGTACCCGCGCTCGCAGCCAGCAGCGATTCCCCGATGTGCTGCGAACGGAACTCCGGCAACACGCACACCTGCGTGACATGACCCACATCGCTGCGAACGCGCGAACACAAGATCAAGCCAACCAAACTCCGGGCACGCTTGTGCACCGCCACGAAGGACGATTCCGGATCAAACGTTCCACAGCCGGGAAAGCGCACAATATTGTTTAAAAACCGCAACGACCCGCTCAGCGTGCGGTACTGGTCATTGATCTGGGAATCCACGTGGCCTCGATACGCCGCGGTAATCACTGCGGCCGCCGCTTGATAGTCCTGCTCATGCCAGCGTCGAATCTCAATCTCCGGGCCAGCCTGCGCGCGCGGAATCGTTCCCGGGCCGAGCGGCAAGACCATGAACAGACGGGCGTGCTTCTGAAATCCCTGGTTCAGAAAGGATTGCGTCACCGTCCCTGCCTGGTGGAGCAGCAATTGCGCCTCTACCCGATGAATCCCCGGTGACTGCTGCAGCGTTTCAATGACGTGCAGCAGTAGTTCCGACTCCACCTGGTGGGGCTCCGGCAAGCGCCCACCATTGGCGACGAAAAGATCTCCCACAACTCCCTTATTACCTTCGTAGACAAAGAAGGCATAGCCGCGAACCCGGCCCCGGTCCACCGCGGCATAACCCGGCAGGATTTTGGTATCGGCATAGCGGAGGATCATGTCCGCCGAGGCCCGATAGTCCCAGGACAGCAGGCGCGCCCAAACCTCGGTTTCATCCTCGAGCAGAGACCGCAGATCAGCCGAAGAAAAGTGCCGAAGATCGAGAATTTCCACCAGGGGCTCCCGGAAACAAGCAGCGTATCCGCGCTGCGAGGCGTGAATTCGGAGTTTAGTGCTTCGCTGGGCCATGAGGCAAACCGGGGAACACCGCCAGGCAATAGAGCTCGCTGAGGCGATAAAGGGGGGTTGGCCAGGCTTTGCCGCGAGCTCAGGGCTATTGCCCTGCGGTCTTATCCACCTTGCTGGCGACTTTGAGGCCGCTCAGCCCACTCACGTATTTGGCAATACCCTGGTAAAGCGATTCGGCAATACGCTGGCGGTATTCCGAGCTCCTCAGCTTGCGCTCGTCGGCGGGATTGCTGACAAAGGAGATCTCGGCGAGGATCGAGGGCATGTTCGCCCCAATCAGCACGATAAAGGGCGCCCGCTTTACGCCGCGATCACGCAAGCCCGTGTTCCTGGCGGAAAGGCCGCTATACAGAGCGGTTTGCACATCGGTGGCAAACTCGCGCGACTCCTCAATCTTATCCTTCAAGGCGATCTTCTTGACCAGATCCTGCAACTCGTAAATGGATTGGTCGGAAACGGCATTTTCCCGGGCCGCCACTTCCAGAGCGTCGCGCGAAGAAGTGAAATTCAGGTAGTAGGTCTCCACCCCGCGGGCGTCGGGATCGGGGCTGGCATTGGCATGAATGGAAATAAACAGATCGGCCTGGTCCTGGTTCGCTATCGCCGTCCGAGTCTCGAGCGGGATGAAGGTATCGTTGTCCCGGGTGTAGTCAACCTGCGCTCCGAGCCGGGTCTCGAGCAATTTGCCGAGGCGCAAGGAAACGCTGAGAACCAGGTCTTTCTCCGTAAGACCGTGCGGGCCGATCGTGCCGGTGTCATGCCCGCCATGACCAGGGTCGATGACAATCTTGCCGATTTTCAGTCCCAGCGCGCGGATAAGAGATCGGTCTCCGTCTGCCGTGGGACGGGCTTCATGGACCTTGCGGATCGTTGGCAATTTCGTGCGCTCCGAGGCCGGCTTTACCACAGAGCGCGTACCGGCTCGGGCAGTCGATACCGTCCGTCCAGGCGCAGAATCGTCCTCCTCGTCGGGAGCCACAACTGCTTTCTTCACCGCCGCCTTGCTTGCCGCCTCGGCACTCCGGTTTCCGTACACGTCAATGATGAGCTGCGGAGGATCGGAGGACATGGAGGCCTTATAACTGTCCACATCCTGCACCTCCAGAACGACTCGGGTCCGGCCCGGCTGAAATTCCGCAATGCGGATCTTGCTCAGTAAGCCGTCGTCACCGTCCAGGCTCTTGCCGGCGAGCGAGGAAGGCAGGTCAGTATCGAGGAGATCCACGAAAATCCGGTCCGGATGATCGATACGTTGTGAATCGAACCTGACAGCCTTCTGCAGATCAATCGCGACCCGCGTGCACTCTCCGGTGTTCCAATGACGGATGCCGGTAATCTCTGTGAGATCCGTGGGCGCGGTTGCGCCCGCCGACACGGTCTTGGCGCTGCCCTCATTGGCGTCCGCATCCGGGAGTTTTGAGGCTTTCTGGTCCCCATCCCCAGGCTTGTGGTGGGAATCACTGGCATCCTGCTCCAGTTCGTTTAATTCGCCGCGCGCCTCATCCGCCAGATGGTGGTGGGGGTAACGCTTCAGGAATTCCTGGAACACCGCCGTGGCATGGGCGGTCTCGTCGAGGTCGTCTTTATAAATCTTGCCTATAGCGAGCAAGGCTTCGAAGCGGCTTCCGCTGCCGGGGTATTCGCGGCGCAGAAATTCATATTGCCGGATGGCCTTGCGCAGGAGGGCGTCATCGTCGAAATGGTGGCCCATTTCTACTAATAATTCAGCGACGGCGGAAACGCTCGGATCAGCTTTTCCCGAGGTAGGCGCTCCGTAATACACGCGCCGGTAAGCATCGAGCACCCGCTGATAGTCCTGGCGAGTGGGGTGGCCATTGCGTTCGCTGAGCGCTGCGCGCAATTTTTCGGCAGCGTCGTAGTGAGCATTCGCCCACGCATCCGGCCGGTGGTTACCCGCAAACACGGGCAGCGCCATCATGCACAAAAATAGCGCCGCGCTCCAGCGCAGGAAGCGTCGGCTTTGCAGTTGAAATTTCACCTTGCGTTGTTTCCGCTAAACCTGGTTAGCCAGCCTGGGTCCGTAATCAAGCCATCAGCGCTCAGCCCTATCGTCAAAATGCGGACTTCTGAGCGCCAAGTGCTCACAAAGCTTCAAATCTCTTGCAATTGAGAACGCCCTCACTCGGTGTTGCTGAAGTACAAAGCGCCCTGGGAATCCCGCTCCACCAGGATCGGCTGCCGAACCGGCCGGCTCGACAGCACTCCCGAGCCGCTTCCGCCGTTATACAGCGCCGTGATCCGCCTCACATAATCGCGGGTCTCGGCAAAGTGGGGAATGCCCGCACTGCGTTGCACCGCTCCCGCGCCCGCGTTATACGCGGCCAGACTCAACCGCACATCGCCGCCAAAACTTTCCATCAGCTGCTTCAGGTGACGGACGCCCGCATCCACATTTTGCTCAGGGTCGAAGGGATTGGTCAGGTTCAGTTCCCGGGCCGTCTGCGGCATGAGTTGCATGAGGCCCATCGCTCCCTTGCGCGAAACCGCATTGGGATTGAAATTCGACTCAACCTTGATGACCGCGCGCACCAAATTTGGATCGACATTGTGCCGCGTCGCCGCGCGTTCCACCGCTGCGTCGATTTCTGCCTGGCTGAAATTCTGGTTGCGCGCAGCGTTGACGAAGATAGGTTCGGTCCTGAGGGCTGAACGCTTCTGCAAAATCGCACTCACCTCCGCGGCCGCCGAGCGGGCCGCGCGAATGTTGGCTTTTGGCACCGGCTTCCAGCGATGCTCTGTAACACTCCAGAAGACCAACCTGCTGCGCCGAACCGGAGTCGAATCGGTTTGCCGGGATCTGGGCGAAGCAGTCGCAATGGAATCGTTTACATATACGGTATGGCCCGTCTCATCCGTGGTGGCCACAATGCTATCCGCGGAATGCGATGCGGCCTGCACGGCCGGCGCGGTGAAGGAAAGGGAGGTCGCGATTACGGTACTAGCCATTAGAGCAAGTCGCAGGCGGTTAAGCATCCGGGTTCAAAATCTCCTTGTGGAGGTCAGATACACCTCCAGCATCGCTACCCGGAACCTGTCGGAGAATCCCTACCAGAGTGAGGCAATTATAGGTTCCGGGCCTGAGCACAGCAATCTGACAAGAGGCCATTGAACCATGGTGGTAATCTTTGTAGTTGATTGATAATAAATAAGATGGGTGAAGGCTGGCGTATCCGCTCCGCACCCCTGGTAACCCAGCGTATGTTACGCTTGCCCGAATTTCCATGAGCGAACTCGAAAGCCCGCAACGTCAGATACCCGATGCCCTGATGCTCCATGGCTTCTGGTACCGCGCCCTGCCCGGCGACCAACTCGGCCGGAACCGGCTCCAGAAAGCAACGTTGCTTGAAATTCCGCTGCTCCTGGGCCGTGACCGTCAAGGCAAGCCTTTCGCCATGCGCGATGCCTGCCCACATCGCGGGATGCCGCTTTCCTGCGGAGCCTTTGACGGCGAGCAAGTAGAGTGCAGCTACCATGGCTGGCGCTTCGACGCCCACAGTGGACAGTGCCAATTGATTCCGTCGCTGACCGCGGATCAAAAGATGAGAGTGGACCGCATCTACGCTGGAAGCTATGTCTGCGAGGAGCGCGACAGCTACGTCTGGGTCTTCATTCCCGACCCAGTGCTCCCCGGCGCGGGTTTTGGTAAGGCAGCTGAGCCAACCGGGCCGGTGCCGGAGATCGAGAAATTCAGCAACCGCTACAAAACCGCCTACCTGACCGCCGACATGCCGGTGAGCGTGGACCACGGCATCATCGGCCTGATGGACCCGGCGCACGGTCCTTTCGTTCACCAGGCCTGGTGGTGGCGCAAGCGCGAGAGCATCCACGAAAAACAGAAGAACTTCGAACCGATTCCAAATGGCTTCCGCATGAGCGCGCACACCCCCAGTTCGAACAGCGCGCCCTACAAACTGCTGCGCTTGTATGCCGACGGAGACTCCGTCACCACGACGATCGATTTCGTTCTGCCCAATCACCGCCGCGAAACCATTCGCGTGGGCAAATACTGGTTCTCGTCTCTGACCACGGTTACGCCGATCGCCCGCGACCATTGCCGCATTGATGTGGTCGCATGCTGGAATATCTTTCGCGGGCTGCCCTTCGGCCCGTCGCTGTTGAAATTTGTGTTCGCGAAGTTTGTAGAGCAGGATCGGCGGACCATGGAACTGCAAGCCGAGGGGTTGAAGCAGAATCCTCACTTAATGTTGATTGACGACGCCGACCGTCCCGCCAAATGGTATTTCGCTTTGAAAGCGGCCTACCTGGAGGCAAAGTGCAGCGGTGCCGAGATCAAGCATCCGATGGCAGGTCCGGTGACGCTTAAGTGGAGGAGCTGAGCATCGGATTCCTAATCACGCCGTCATAGATCAGCAAAGTGGATCACCTCACTCAAGCCAGAGCGGGAATGTCTCGCCCGCGCGGCGTAAGCGCGATCGCCGGCCTCTTTCTCGCAGCGGCGCTTTATCTCGCGAGCGTTGCGATCATCCGCCTTGTCACGCCGGATGCCGTTTCTCTGATGCTTGGCTCTCCTTTACTCAACGGACTTGAACTCGCAGGACCTTACATGTTTCTGCTGATGGGCGGCGTCGGCGCAATCATTGCCGCTGGGCTCTTCTATCTGCAGAATTGGGCGCGCCGCCTCGCCATCTTCGCCGCACTCCTCGGCCTGTTCATGCTGGTTCCCACGGTTTCCGCCGCAGCCACCGCCGAACCCTCAAGGAGTCTTCTCTATAGCGCTCTGGGAGTAATCATCCGCGCGATGATTGTCTGGTACCTTTACCAGACTCCGGTGGCGGAGACATTTTTCCGTCTCTCCCGCTCGGGCCGTAACCGGTAGAAGCCGCAACCGGCCGCGGGTGGCGGTCAACAGCTTTTGCCCAGGCATTGAACAAAATTCATATACAATGCCGCAAGTCATGCCGCTCGCCAATCTGAACCAATCCACAACCGCCAGCGCGCCCACCCACACCGACAAAGGTGCCATGGCGGTCGTCACCACGTTGTTTTTCATGTGGGGATTTCTTACCGTCCTGAACGACATCCTCATTCCCCACCTGAAACCGATCTTCGACCTGAACTACGCCGAAGTGATGCTCATCCAGTTTGCTTATTTTTCCGGCTATCTCATCTTCTCCGTGCCCGCCGGCAAGCTCATCGACTGGATTGGCTACAAGTGGGCGATGGTCGCCGGGTTGTTCATCATGGCGCTGGGGGCCTTTCTGTTTATTCCCGCCGCCATCGTAGCCTCCTATCCACTATTTTTAGTTGCGCTTTTTGTCTTGTCCGCCGGCATCACCATCCTGCAAGTCTCGGCGAATCCCTATGTCGCGGTGCTCGGTCCTCCGCGCACCGCTTCCAGCCGGCTGAACTTAACTCAGGGATTCAACTCTCTCGGCACCACGCTCGCTCCCTATCTTGGTGGAATCGTCATCCTTACCGCGGTCCCCAGCATGGAGACGATCCGCAACCTCCCGCCTGCCGCGCTGCAAGCCTTCCGTGTGCAGCAGGCTTCCTCGGTCAAGCTGCCCTATCTCGGCCTCGGCCTTATCGCGGTTGCTCTGGGGATTGCCATCGCTTTCTACAAACTCCCTGTCATCGCCCACGTCCAGCACCACAAAGACGAACACCTGGAGAGCATCTGGAAATACCGCCATGTGGTGCTGGCGGCAATTGGCATCTTTGTCTACGTCGGCGCCGAGGTCTCTATCGGCAGCATACTCATCAACTACATCACCCAGCCGCGCATCGGCAATGTTTCGCCCAAACTGGCCGCCACCTTCGTCGGCTTCTTCTACTGGGGAGGCCTCATGGTCGGCCGCTTCAGCGGCTCCGCCCTGCTGCAAAGAATTTCCAGCAAGGCGGTTCTTGGGGTTTCCGCCACCGCCGCCATCCTGCTGGTTACGACCTCAATGCTGACCTCCGGTCACGTCGCCATGTGGAGCGTGATCCTTGTCGGACTCTTCAACTCCGTCATGTTCCCCATCATCTTCACCTGGGGAATCGCCGAACTCGGTCCGCTCACCAGCAAAGCCGCCAGCCTGCTCATCATGTCGATCGTGGGCGGCGCGGTCATCCCGGTGATGGTCGGTGCGCTTGCCGACTACATCGGCATCCAGCGCGCTCTCATCCTTCCCGTACTCTGCTATGTGTATGTTTTGTGCTACACCTTCGTCGGATGGAAGCCCTCGGGCCCCGAAATCATTGGGAGATGAGCGGAGAGCCCACGCTGCCCGGATGTCTGCAAACGGTGGTTCAGGCTTGCAACAGCTTTGTTATTATCAACCCGCTTTTCCGGTTGGCGGAGCCGCTTTGGGACTTCCTTCCACAAGCTTGAGGACCTGGTCGGCCGCCACGTCAGCCAACCGATCCACTTGCCCGGAGGGCCAATGAATTTCCAGTTTGTCGATGCGATCCGCCTTGCCTAAGCCAAAGTGGATCCGCAGATCGTTTTGCGAATAGAAGCTGCCCCCGCTGCGTACTTCATCCATTTGCCGGTGATCCCCGGTCGTACAGTAGATGCGGGCGCCGATCGCGCTGCGATTCGATTTAGTGCCCACCAGCTTGAGAGCGATCCAGTGATTGCCGGTTCGCGAGGTGCAGTGCAGTAACTGAGGAACGGCATTGACAGGATTGATGAGGACATCAATCAAGCCGTCGTTATCGAAATCTCCAAAGGCGCAACCCCGCGCGCTGGTCAGATCGGCGATACCCGGCCCCGCCTCCAGCGACACGTCGCGAAATTTCCCATTGCCTAAATTCTCGTACAGAATTTTCGGCTGCTTATAGTGAGCCGGCCCGTGCAGGTTTTCGATCTCGGGATAAACGTGGCCGTTGACGTACAGAATATCCAGCCAGCCATCGTTGTTGAAGTCGAAGAAGCCGCATCCCCAGCCGAGAAGACGCGAATGCGCGGCCAGCCCGGCGGCTTCCGTGTGATCTTCAAACAATCGCTTGCCCCGGTTGCGGTAAAGGTCGGGAAGGTCGTCGGAGAAATTGGTTTTGAAAATATCGAGCAGACCATCGCAATCGTAGTCTCCTGCGGAAACACCCATGCCGGATTGATTGCGGCCGTCACGGCTGGTGGCGACGCCCGCTTCCAGGCCGCCTTCCGTGAACGTCCCGTCGCCGTTATTCCAGAACAGGAAACTCATCTCGCTGTCGTTGGCAACGTAGATGTCGGGACGGCCATCGTTGTCGAAATCCGCGACCAGGACACCTAACCCGTAACTTGGCGGAGCCTTGCCGATGCCACTTTTCTGCGTGACGTCGGAAAACGTGCCATCGCCGTTGTTGCGAAATAGAAAGTTCGTGGCTCGCGGCAATCCCTGGGGACCGCAATTGACGGGAAGTCCCTGGTAAAGGCAGGCCCCACTGCCGGGCAACGGGGCGGTTTTCGGGTCGAATTCAATGTAGTTGCTGACGAAAAGGTCGAGGTGACCATCCCCGTCGTAATCCAAAAACGCACAGCCGGAGCCCCAGTGTGTCCCCTTCATCGCCAGGCCGGACTTCTCGGTCACATCGGTAAAGGTTCCGTCACCGTTGTTGTGATACAGAATGTTCTGGCCCCAATACGTCACAAACAGATCCTCGTTTCCGTCGTTATCGTAGTCGCCAATGCAAACACCCTGTCCCCACCCGGAATGACTCAAGCCGGCTTGGCGTGTCACGTCGGTAAAGGTGCCATCGCGGTTGTTCCGCAGCAGCCGGTTCGAAGGCGCTTGCGAGCTGTTCATGTCCAGCCTTGAACCGTTCACCAGGAACAAGTCCACCCAACCATCGTTGTCGTAGTCGAAAAATGCCGCGCCACACCCGGTCGTCTCGAGGATGTAGCGATTGTGAGTGACTCCGCCGTATATCGTTGGGGCAGTGAGTCCGGCCTTGGCCGCGACGTCTTCGAAGCGCACCGGGAAGCTATCCGGCGATCCGCCCCAGGACAAGGGTTTGGGGATCGCAGCCAAACAGCCAAACGCGAGCGTTCGACGCAAGAAAGCGCGCCGCGAACTCAAGTCCTTAGTCGAACGAGCAAATTCCCTGGGATCGAGATTCATTTCCACTACGTTCAGGTATAGGTACGGTGCCGTCCAATGTCAACAATACCGGGGGCATTATCAACACCGGTTCTATTCGGCCTCGGCACGAATTCCATCCACAAAGATGAATGTGTCCTGGGATCGTTCATCGGGGTGTACGCCGCGCCGGCCGAGAACTTCAATGTGAAGGGTATGCCGCCCCGAGGTCGCGAGTTCTTTACGGTAAACTGCAACTCCCCAAATATCGTCTGCGGAGTATGTGTCCACGATCTCGGGGGTACCGCCATCGACGCTGACAGCCGCTTCTCCATTCTCCGCTCCAAGCTTTGTAAACCAGAGAACACGCTTGCCCTCGAAGCTCAGGTCGGCGGCAGCCCCCTTCAAGTTGGACGAAGTCATGGTTCCGTCAT
>Ga0335085_10016616_pt1 | contig 10625 bp, 6 predicted proteins | sample Lox_Sample_45_FD_206712 | JGI IMG/M metagenome (GOLD analysis project Ga0335085, IMG submission 206712) | Soil microbial communities from Loxahatchee National Wildlife Refuge, Florida, United States - Lox_Sample_4.5 | ecosystem: Environmental > Terrestrial > Soil > Wetlands | place: USA: Florida...
TTGTGCGAGTCGGACAGATTGTCACTGTCGATTTTGAGCTTCCGGTAGCTGCAGCGCAGGATACGGTGACGATCACCGGAGAACCTCCACTGATCGATACCGAAAAGGTGGGCACATCGCAGGAGATCGGCCAGCACCTGCTTACGAACCTGCCGATCAACGGACGTCGGTTTGACGAGGTGGTGCTACTGACGCCGAACGTAGCTCCAGATGGGACGAGCGGCCTGATTGCATATCGCGGAGTATCGGGCTTGTACAACACAAACCTGATCGATGGCGCGAACAACAACCAGGCATTCTTCTCTGAGGCGCGCGGACGTGCGATCGGAGCTCCGTACGTGTACTCAACCGATTCCATCCAAGAGTTCCAGTCGGCGGCATCTTCGTACGGTGCGGAGTTTGGACAAGCGGCGGGCGGCCAGATCAACGCAGTGACGAAGTCAGGCACGAATCAGTTTCATGGAGACCTGTTCTACTACCTGCGCTATCCCGATCTGAATGCGCTCGATCCTTACGGCAAGGCGCACAACCTCTTCACCCAGCCAATTCACCAGCAGCACCAGTTTGGCGGATCGTTGGGCGGACCCATTCTTCACGACAAGCTGTTTTTCTTTTTCACCTACGACGGATTCCGCAAAGTCAATCCAATTGTGTATCTGTCGAACTTCAATACCACGACAGCGACCTGCCCGGCGCAGCTGACGAGCGCTCAGTGCCAAACGGCACTTGGTTATCTGGAAGGCACCGTGGCGGGAATGGGCGGATATAAGAACCAGGGCATCTTTCCGCGGCTCATCAAGCAAGATATTTTCTTTCCCAAGATTGACTGGCAGTTCAGCCCGAAGAACCATCTGAGTGCCGAGTTCAACTGGCAGAATTTTAACGAGCCGAATGGATATAACACTGCCAACACAACGACCAACGGTGGCGTCACACAGAATGGTACGGCGAGTTTCCACGAACGCTTTGGCATTGCGAACTGGACGAGCGTACTCACGCCGACGTCGGTGAACCAGGTGCTCTTCCAGGTGTCACGCGACTTCGAAACGGCGAGCACGAACACGGGCGGACCGGCGGTAAGCGTGTCAGGCGTGGCGAGCTACGGCGAAACAAGCGCGCTGCCTCGTGGCGCATTCCCCGATGAACACCGCTTCCAGATTGCGGACATCTATTCAAAGACGCAAGGGAAACATGATCTAAAGGCGGGACTCGACTTCAGCTTCATTCACGAGTACCTGGCAAACCTGTTCCAGGGCGACGGCAGTTTCAGCTATTCGGTAGAAAGCACACCGGCAGGGAACCTGTCGGACTGGATGCTGGACGTGTATGGCGTGGATACGGGCGACGTGTACGCGGGCCGTCACTACAAGAGTTTCACGCAGGTGAACGATCCAATCACGCATATCGGCGCGGACGATTTCTGGAACAAGGACCTTTCGGCCTTTGTGCAGGATCGTGTGAAGATTCTGCCTAAGCTGCAGGTCTCGGCAGGTGTCCGCTATGACGTGCAGCTGGTGCCGCAGCCTCCCAAGCCGAACACGACGAGCGCGGTGGCAACCCAGTACACGGACACGATTCACATCGGGTATGGCTGGTTCCAGCCCCGCGTGGGCTTCAGCTATCAGGGCTGGAAGGGCGGAGTAATCCGCGGCGGCTACGGCATGTTTGTGGGTCTGACTTCGAACTCGACTTACTACACCATGCGCGTGGAGAACGGCGTCTACCAGCAGCAGTACAACGTGAACCGCAGCAGCAGTACGACGAATCCCTATCCAACGTGGGCGCCGCAGTACACCAACGTGCTGTTTACGCCGCCGGGTCCGGCACTCACTGCTCCATTTAGTGGCGCCGTGACGCCGACGGTGGCCAACACGGGCGCCACTCTGACTCCGTTGGCATTTCGTGGACTCGATCCGAACTTTGAGAATCCCTATTCGCACTCGTTCGACGTGGCGGTGGAGCAAGAGCTACCTTTTCATTCAGCCGTTACTTTGGGCTATGTGGGCAATCGCGCCCTGCGTCTGCCTGTATTTGTGGACGCGAACCTGCAGCCTGCCACAACGACGAAGACCTATGACGTAGTGGATAGCACAGGAAGCACGCTCTCGACTGTGACACTGCCGTGGTACACACAGCGCCAGACCTACGCCGACAGCAGCATTCTTGCCGGCTACAGCGTACTGAACAGCTGGTACCATTCGTTCGTGGCCACGGTGCGCAAGCCGATGGCGCACGGGGTGGAGATCCTGGGCAACTACACCTTCTCGCATGCGACAGACGGCGGGCAGGTATCGGGCGTGAACGGAACGTTCAACGGAACGGATACTCCGATCGACCCCATGAACCTGAAGGCCGAGTATGGCCGTTCGGATCTGGATATGCGCAGCCGCGTGACGGCTACGTTTATCTTCTCTCCGGCGATCAAGTCTGACCTGGGCGTGGTTCGCACGGCGGTTAACGGCTGGAGTCTCTCCGGAGCATTTACAGCTCAAAGCGGCAACCCGGTCACCGGATTCATGAGCAACAGCCCGGGCAGCGGTCTTGGCGTAGGCGATCCGAACAACACGGCCAACGTTGCCGGCGATGGCGGATTGACCGGGGCAGAGTTGAGCTTGTTCAACTCCGGTACCGGCGGCCGGGTGCCACAGCTGAAGCGCAATTCGTTCGCGGGGCCCGGTGTGCACAACATCGATGCCCGGCTCTCGCGCACATTTACGCTGCACGAGGGACTGAGCCTGCAGTTCCTCGCGGAGGCATTCAACCTGGCCAACCACCAGAATGTGCTCTCAGTGAACACCAACTACTCGTCGTACGTCGCACCACACAGCGTGGGCCAGTCTGGCTATAGCGCGGCGTGCGATGCTTCAGAGCACACTAACGGCTGTATCGTTCCCTATACGGCGGTTAAGTTCGGTTCACCGTCGTCTACCAACTCGATCCTGTTTGGACCGCGGCAAACGCAGTTCACGGCGAAGTTTATTTTCTAGGCTTAGCCGCAGGACAGAAACATGGGGCGTGGCGGCATTTGCTGCTGCGCCCTCTTCTTTTGTCCAGGTACAGAGACTCAGGAGTTGCTTTAGGATGGCTGTATTCTTTCCGGGGCATGTTCGAGCGCGTCGGGGCATCGAGGTGCAGAGTGAACAGATCAATCGTGTTGCAGGGTGTCGGGATGGTGTTGCTCGGAATTTCGGGGCTGGCAGGTCAGGCGCAGCAGACGGAGCATCACTGGGCGATCGTGATCCATGGGGGTGCGGGAGTTATTGAGAAGTCGCAACTCGGTCCTGAAGGTGATAAGGCTTACCGCGCAGGGCTGAAGCAGGCAATTGAAGCAGGTGCTGCGGTGCTCAGCAGGGGAGGATCATCGCTGGACGCCGTAGAAGCGGCGATTCACGAACTCGAGGACAATCCGTTGTTCAACGCAGGCAAGGGCGCCGTGTTCACGTCGGCGGGAAAGAATGAGATGGATTCCGCGATCATGGACGGCGCGACGCTGAAGGCGGGTTCGGTTGCCGGGGTCACGAAGGTACGTCATCCCATTAGCCTGGCGCGGGCAGTGATGGAAAAGTCGCCGTATGTGCTAATTGCGGGCCCGGGCGCCGATGGATTTGGCGAGCGCGTAGGCCTGGAGCAGGAGCCGCCCAGCTACTTTTTCACCGAGAGCCGCTGGCGGTCGTTAGTTCGACAACTGACGAAGGAGGGCAAGCCGATTCCTCCGCGGCCTGAAGGAGTACCGCCTGAGGGAAAGATTGCGCCGGTGGCGCAGGTGGATGAGTCGCCGGACGCGCAGATGCATGGGACGGTGGGGGTAGTGGCTCTGGATCTGGAGGGCAACATTGCGGCAGGTACATCGACAGGCGGACTGCAGGGCAAGATGCCGGGCCGCGTGGGCGACTCGCCGATCATCGGCGCGGGCACGTATGCGTCCAACCAGTCATGCGCCGTGTCTGGCACCGGAACGGGCGAGTTCTTCATCCGCCTGGGAGTGGCGCGCGAGGTCTGCAATCTAGTGTATTTTCGCCACATGCCACTGCAGCAGGCGGTGGATGAGGTGATCCACAAAGAACTTGAGGCTCTACGCGGCGATGGTGGCGTGATTGCGATAACGCCGGACGGGCAGATGGCATGGAGCTTCAACACGCCTGGAATGTTCCGTGCGCGGCTGAGCGAGGGTGGCAAGTTGCAGATCGGCGTGTATAACGACGAACCCTAGAGGGCACAGCGAAGGAGAGAAGGGATATGACGCTGCGATTCACGACTTCGTATCTTGAGGACGCGCTCGAGGTTTTCCGCTATTACAAGCGGCTGGGAGAGCGGGCCATGAGCCAGGTGACCGACGAGCAACTGTTCGCCACGCTCGATCAAGAGGCGAACTCAATTGCCATCATCGTGAAGCACATGGCAGGTAATATGCGTTCGCGATGGACAGACTTTTTGACAACCGATGGCGAGAAGCCAAATCGTCATCGGGACAGCGAGTTTATCGATCCACCGGCAACGCGGGCCGCACTGTTGGGCGACTGGGAAGATGGCTGGTCGCGGGTCTTCGGCGCCCTGGAGCCGCTGAGCGATGCGGACCTGGGGAGGAGGATCACCATTCGGGGCGAAGCGCATTCAGTGATGCAGGCGGTGAACAGGCAATTGGCGCACTATCCGCATCATGTGGGGCAGATCGTTTTGCTGGCGAAGCATTTTGCATGCAATCAGTGGCAGTCGTTAAGCGTGCCGCGGAATAAATCGGCCGAGTTCAACCAGAAAGTGGTATCAGGCGAAGCAAGCCAGAGGTGAGCCGTGGTCCGATTCATGCCGGACCAAAATTTGAGGGGCATCCCAGGCGGGATGCCCCTCAAATTGCAGTGAATAGAACGGCCTTATGGCTGGGTGGCTGCGGCGTTCTGATCAGTGGCCTGGCGGGCCTCTGCCTTTTCAGCCAGCACCTTGTGCGCGTGATCTTCGAGCGCCTGAGCCTCGGGTAGGAAAGTCAGAGCCTTCTGGATCTCGGGGTCCCAGTCGGCGACGACGCGCAAGCCCTGCAACTCACCGAACTGGCTCGTGATGATGTACTCTTTGATGTTCACTTTGAGCCAGTCGGAGATCGAACTGATGTCGTTATCGGTCCAGGGGATGTTCTGGCTGGTGAGGAAGTTCTTGAACTCGCGCAGTACGGCATCGTCGACCTGGAAGTTGCGATCGACAGTATGGTTCGCGAGATAGTGCGGCGCGAAGTGGAAGAATGCCTGACGATAGAGCAGGTCATCCTGGAAGTCGTTGAGCTTGGGCGACGCGATCTTTTCGTCGGGCGTGATGCCACCCCCGCCGTAGACCGTCCGGCCTGAGTCAGTGAACTTGACTTCTCGATTGCTCGAGTCGGGGGCCAGGGCGCCGGCGTGATTGTAGTAGTAGTCGTAGAGGGAGACGCCGGCGTAGTTGCGCTGGATGAGGCGGCCGGATGGCGTGTAGTAGTGGTAAGTGGTAAGGGCGAGGCCAGTATTTTCGCTGAGGTTGTACACCGTCTGCACAAGACCCTTGCCGAAGGTCGTTTCGCCGACGATCAGGGCGCGGTCGTGATCCTGCAGGGCGCCGGAGACGATCTCAGCCGCCGAAGCGGTGCTGCGGTTAACCAGCACCACGATGGGGAAGGTCTTGCCGCCGTTGCCGTGGGTCGCGGTATACACCTGATCGGGATAGGCGCGGCCGCGCTGGGAAACGATGGTCTGTCCCTTGGCGAGCAGGTGGTCGCAAACGTCGACCGCTTGGCTCAGAAGGCCGCCGGGGTTACCCCGCAGGTCAAAGATGAGCCCGTGGAGGTTGCCGAAGCTGTTGATGGCATCGGTGACTTCCTGGCCTGTGGTCTCCTGGAACTGGGTGAGGTGAATGTAGCCGACGCCCGGACGAATTTCATAGGCCAGGTCGACTGACGGGTTGGGGATCTCGTCGCGGGTGAGGTCGAAAACCAAGGGCTTAGGCTGGCCTTCGCGAATCATGGTGACCTGCACGTGTGTGCCGCGGGGGCCTTTGAGGGCCTTGGCGACCTGGTCGGAGCTCATGCCGTCAGCAGATTTGCCATCGATTGCCGAGATGATGTCTCCTGGCTTGATGCCGGCGCGGTAGGAGGGTGTGTTCTCCTTTGGCTCGATAACGTAGACCTTGTTGCCCTGCTGCTGGATGACCATGCCGACGCCGTAATAGTGGCCGCGCTGGTCCTCGCGCATGCGCGCATAGGCCTTGGGGTCATAAAAGTTCGAGTGCGGGTCGAGGACGCGCAGCATGCCGGGAATTGCCCCGTCGTAGATGGCCGCATCGGCCTTGTCGCCCGTGATGGGTTCGGCGTAGTTTTGCTCGACGATCGAGTAGACGTCGGTGAAGGTCTTGAGGCTGTCTCGGATCTGGCTCTCGTCCTCAGACGACTGGGCGCCGACTTTGCGCTGCATGACGCTGCCCACAACGGCGCAAACGGTGAAGAAGAGGATGAGAGAGAAAAATGCCCTGCGGGCGCGGGGGGTCATATGCTGGAGGTACCTCCGGACTTGAGGTGCGGCAGGCGCCTCAACGGGGCCGCACAGAGCGGTCTTGGGGTTAAGTATACCACTGGCATATTTGACGAAAACAGGCCAAGAGAGGGTAGCCATGTGCCTTTGGGCACGTGAAAAGAGGATCCGATCACAGAGCTGGCGGCAGGGCGATAGAAGCGCCATCCGATCAAATGACTTCCGGCGTCGCCACCTTGCTATCCCGGCATTTACAATGGCGTCTATGGATCAGGGGACGTTTCCGCGCCGCCTGTTTTCGTGCCAACTATGACTTTGAAACTCCTTCCTGTTCCCGCGGCATTCGTACTGGTTACGGCGCTGCTCGTTCCCCCCATTTCAGCCCAGACACGCGCCAGCGCCCCAGCCAGTCCTTATGGCGGGGCGACCGTGGAAGAGATCATTGCCCGTGTCAACGACCAGATCATCACCAACTCCGACTACGACCGGGCCATGAAGGAGCTGGACCAGGAGATGCGGCAGCGCGGGGCCACCATGCAGGAGATCTCGGACGCGCACAAGGACTTGATGCGCAACCTGATCGACCAGCAGTTGTGGCTCTCGAAGGGCAAGGAACTGGGCATCACGGGCGAGACTGAGCTGATTAACCGTCTCAATGAGATCCGGAAGCAGTACAACCTCGCTAGCCTGGAAGACCTGGAGAAGGCTGCCCGCGAGCAGGGTGTGAGCTACGAAGACTTTAAGGCCAATATCCGCAATGGAATCATCACGCAGGAGGTGATGCGCGATGAAGTGGGCCGGCATATCTCGATTACTCCGGGCGAGGTGGAGCGGTACTTCGAGGCGCACAAGCAGGACTACGCTCAACCGGAGAGCGTGCGGCTTTCAGAGATTCTGGTTTCGACCAGCGGGAAGGGCGGAGAAGAAGATGCGCAGACAGTGGCTGCCGCCCTGGCCAAGGCCAACGACATTGAAGCGAAGCTGCATGCGGGAGGTGACTTCAGCCAGTTGGCAAAGTCGTTCAGCGACGGGACGACGGCCTCGGAAGGCGGCGACCTGGGATCGTACAAGCGCGGCCAGCTAGCCAAAGTGTTCGAAGACCAGGTCTTCACAATGAAGGCGGGGCAATATACCGAGCCGATCCGGACGAAGCAGGGATACGTCATCTTCAAGGTGGCCCAGCACAGCCCCGGAGGGATTCCGCAGTACAAGGACGTGGAGCAGGACGTGGAGCAGGCCTACTTCACCAGCAAGATGGAGCCGGCGATTCGCGACTATCTGACCAAAATGCGCGAGGATGCCTACGTCGACTGTTGCAAAATGGGCTTGGTCGACACGGGGGCGAGCCCGAACAAGCGGATTTACCCGATTGCGTATTCGGCGTACCAGCCGCCATCGCCGAAGAAGAAGCGCAAGGTTGAGCGAACTCGATTCCGCGAAACGACACATAGCTTCCGCCAAAAGTCGCGCCCTGCAGCTTTAACGATGGACGAGACAGCTGCGAATGCGCCGCCGGAGGCGAGCAAGAAAAAAAAGCACGACAAGGCTGAGCAGGCTTCAATGAAGCCGGGAAAGAAGGAAAAGATACGGTTCGGCAAGGCTCCGCAGGAGACTCTGCCAGACAAGCCAACGGCGCAGACTGAGGACGCGGGTGCGCTACCGCGGACGGCAATGGCAGATTCTGAGCCCCAGAATCCGCTGGAGGAGAATGAAGCGCCCAAGCACAAGACCCGATTCAGCGATCGGGCACGACAACCGAAGGGGCCAAAGAAATCGAAGGTTGTTGAGCAGGAACGCGACGCAATGGCGCCAACCCCAGCAAGTGCCGCCGAAGTTGCGGACCGCCAGACTCAGTCTGCACCTCTGGGTCTGGCTGGAGACACTGCTTCAAAAAAGAAGAAGAAACACACAGCAACCGGCGAAAAGACGCGCATGAGTGATAGGAAGAAGACTGAGGAGACCGGTCCGCCGCCGCAACCGACGCCGGTGCCTCCGGTACCGGGCGCTCCCGCACCTGCGCAGCAGACCACCACGCCCGCCAACCCGCAGCAATGAGCGGCAAGAGGAGAGAATATCGGGCCTGGGATTAAATCCCGGGCCCGACGTGTCTTTGGGCAGATGAGCCCTGGTGCGTTAAGCTGTCCCGCAGGATGAAGGACATTTACATCGCCGACCTTGCGGGCTTCGAAGAGGGCCGCCACTTTGATGGATACTTTCTGCTGTTGATGAAGCAAGCGCGGAGCACGAAGACCAACAAACCCTACCTCAACCTGGTTCTTGCGGACAAGACCGGCCAGTTGGAGGGCCGCGTCTGGGATCCCGGAGATGCCCGGATCACCAAAGACGTGGAGCGCGGCGATGTGGTCAAGGTGCGGGGTAGTATCTCGCGTTTTGACGATCGCCTGCAGATGAAGGTCGAGCAGATGCGCAGGGCAGCAGCCGGTGAATTCGACAAGGCCGACATGCTGCCGGCTACGGCCTACGACGTGGAGGAATTGTGGCGTGAACTGCAGGGATTTGTGGAGAGTTTTACAGAACCGAATCTGAAGCAGCTGTTGACGACGCTGCTAGGCGATCCGGCTATTGGTCAGGCTTACCGCGAAGCTCCGGCGGCGCGGCAATTGCACCATGCGTGGCTGGGGGGGCTGCTGGAGCACGTGGTAAGCCTGCTGCGTCTGGCAGAGCGTGTGGCGCCCAATTACCCGATACTGCACCGTGACCTGCTGCTGGCCGGTGTGATTTTGCATGACATCGGCAAAGTGCGCGAGTTGGCGTGGGATGTCGGATTTGAGTACACCATCGAGGGTACGCTGCTAGGGCATATTCAGATGGGGATCGAGATGGTGGAGAAGACGATGGATGCGTTGCCAGACTTTCCGCCGCGGTTGCGCACACTGGTGGTGCACATGATTCTGTCCCATCACGGAAAACTCGAGTTCGGTTCGCCAAAACTGCCGATGATTCCCGAAGCGCTGGTACTGAACTTTGTGGATGATCTGGACGCAAAGATGCAGGCCATTGCCGGAGAGTTTGACAAGTGCAAACGCGAAGGCAGAGCGGCGGACGAGCTGACGGGCAAGGTGTGGGCGCTCGATCAGCGGCAGCTCTTGAATACGCGGGCCTGGCTGGAAGGCGGGAAGTGAGCTGCGATCCCCGGACCGGTTCAGTGGTTGCATTTCTCGCACGAGGCTGAGTATGTACTCGAGACGTTGGTTCACCTCAATCGGGTGGTTTCTTCTCCTCGTCATTAACGGGGTTCTGGTCTTCGTGGGGGTGCCAACAGTCTGGACGGCTTGGGAGGTCCTCCATTCCAGCAGATCGCGTTTTCTCTGGGCCCAGAGGTTCGCACTTCCCGACCTGGCGCAACGCGTGGTGTTCCGCGAAGCCGATCGCCAGCTAGCGCCCAATAACGAACGCACTGTGTTCATCGGCGATTCCATTACCACTCGATGGAATCTCGCCGAGAGCTTTCCTGCTCGGCCCTATGTAAACCGAGGTATTCCTGGGCAGACATCGACACAGATCCTGCTTAGATTTCGCCAGGATGTGATCGATTTGCATCCCGCAGCCGTGGTGATTCTGGCAGGTGTGAACGATCTTAACCTGGGCTTGGACAGCGCAAGTGTGGAGACGATTGAGGAGAACTACGAAGACATGGCAGATTTGGCTATAGCCAATGAGATCCGCCCGGTGTTTGCAACCATCCTGCCGGTGAATACTGAAGTTGTTAAGCCTCATCCGTTAGTTCGGACCCACCCAAACGCGGCAATTCGAACAATCGATGCCTGGTTGAGAGCATATTGTGCACGGCGCAGAATTGAGCTGATCGATTTTGCAGATGCGATGCAGATGCCGAATGGACAATTACGGCCCGAATACTCAGACGACGGGTTGCACCCGAATGCGGCGGGCTATCGCGCGATGAGCAGCATCGCGATGCCGAGACTTCGCTGATTTCAGTTGTGCTATCTGGGCCGCTGTGCCGGGACCATTGGTTGCTTCGGCAATGAGGACGGGAACTCATCCTAAAAGACAGGTGAGGTTATGAAGACACTCGCAGACCCGCGATATACAAACGAGATTGTGTCGCGAATCGGTCTGGTGTGGCCGGACTCGCCGCGCAAGTGGGGTAAGATGACC
>Ga0335085_10016617_pt1 | contig 10624 bp, 10 predicted proteins | sample Lox_Sample_45_FD_206712 | JGI IMG/M metagenome (GOLD analysis project Ga0335085, IMG submission 206712) | Soil microbial communities from Loxahatchee National Wildlife Refuge, Florida, United States - Lox_Sample_4.5 | ecosystem: Environmental > Terrestrial > Soil > Wetlands | place: USA...
GAGCACAGATCGGCAGCCATGACTTTACCCCAATATTCGCAAAAACTCCTCTGCTGATTTACGCGGTTCCCGTAACAAGTCGGATATCACGGCGATTGAGTCAGCCCCCGCATCGATCACCGAGCGGGCATTGTCCCGGCTGATGCCGCCGATGGCGATCACCGGTTTGTGGGCTAGAGCCCGCGCCTGCCGTACCCCTTCAAGGCCTACAACGGGATCAGGGTTGCTCTTGGTGGATGTGGCAAAGACAGGTCCGATGGCGACGTAGTCCGCCGATGTCTGATCGGCTTGGCGGACTTGTTCCGGGTTGTGAGTAGAGATGCCCAACCATCGCTTTGGACCGATTACTTGCCTCACCCCCGCGGGCGACAGGTCGTCTTGCCCCACATGTACACCGTCGAAGTCCGCCGCAAGGCAGAGATCCGAGCGGTCGTTCATCATGAGTTTGACCCGATCTCCCAGCTGGCTTTTAAGTTCGCGGGCTTGCTCCAGCACCTGGCGGGCGGTGCCGCTCTTGTTGCGGTATTGCAGAAGCGTGACCCCGCCTGCCGCCAGTTCCCGGGCGGCGTACCGCCAGGCATCATTGCCGGGGAGGAGATCGACATCCAGGATTGCGTAAAGACGTGGAAGCGTGATCATTGAGGATCGGGGGGAAAACAAACCAAGCGCGGCCAGTTCTGTGTGTTCTTTGATCCGGCACAAACGAGGATGCCCCAGCCGCACATTTTTGGCAACGGGCGAACCTACAGAATGCTCCTACCCCGACGGTTTTCCGATTCCATTCCTGGCCAGAAAGCGTTCGATGAAATTTGTGTCCAGACGTCCAGCGCGGAAATCGGGGTCGGCCAGAATTTTCCGGTGCAGGGGAATGGTCGTGAATATCCCTTCCACAATAAACATCTCCAAGGCTCGCGACATGCGGGAAATGGCTTCGTTGCGGTCTTTTCCACGCACCACCAGTTTGGCAATCAAGGAATCGTAGTAAGGAGGAATCACCCCCTCCGCGTAAGCGGCGGTATCAATGCGCACACCGGTTCCTCCCGGGGGATGAAATGCGGTGATCTTCCCTGCCGAGGGGGTAAATTTCTCCGGATGTTCAGCATTGATGCGGCATTCGATGGCGTGCCCGCGATGGACCACGGGGGCTTGCAGCACCTCGTCCAGGCGGCCCCCGGCTGCCAGCAGAATCTGGCTCTTGACCAGATCTACGTCCGTCACCATCTCGGTCACTGGATGTTCGACCTGGATACGCGTGTTCATTTCGATAAAGTGGAGTTTGCGATCTTCGTCCATCAGAAACTCGATGGTGCCGGCATTCACGTATCCGATCTTGGAGAGCGTGCGGCTCAGCATGTCGCCGATCTCCCGCCGTAGTTCGGGCGTGACCTGGGTGGAGGGTGACTCTTCCAACAATTTCTGATGGCGCCGCTGAATCGAGCATTCCCGTTCGCCCAGGCTGGCGACGTTTCCGAACTCATCCGCCAGCACCTGAAACTCGATGTGGCGTGGCCGCTCAACGAACTTCTCCATATACAAGTCGCCATTGCCGAAAGCAGCGGCCGCTTCCGATTGAGCCGCCTTGAATAGAGCGGGCACTTCCTCCTCGCTGCGCACAATGCGCATGCCGCGTCCACCGCCGCCCGCGGAAGCCTTGATGATCACCGGGAATCCCACTTGCCTGGCCCACTCCAGAGCCTCGCCCTCTCCAGACAGGACGCCTTCCGAACCCGGCAGGATCGGTACGCCCGCTTTTTTCATCGCCTCACGGGCCTTTTCCTTCTCGCCCATCAGGCGCGTGATTTCTGCGGGTGGTCCGATGAACTTGATGTTGCTGGTTTCGCAGACTTCGGCAAAATTGGCGTTCTCCGCCAAAAGGCCATACCCAGGATGGATGGCATCCACGTTCGCGATTTCCGCCGCGCTGATGACGGCCGGAATATTCAGATAGCTCAGGGCTAGCTGCGGCGGCCCGATGCAGATGGCTTCGTCGGCAAAACGAACCGGCAAGGAATTGCGATCGGCCTCGCTGTAGATTGCCACTGTGCCAATGCCCAATTCCTTGCATGCGCAAATGACGCGCAGGGCAATTTCGCCGCGATTTGCGATGAGAATTTTCTTAAACATCCTTCCGGCAGCCTTCGCTTGGTATCGAGAAATTCTCCTGGTTCGTTGGCGCAGACAAGAAAAGGCGCAGGCCGCGCCTTCAATCTGTTTCTGTTACTTTTTCGGGCGTATGGAAAACAGTTCCTGCCCATATTCGATAGGCTGCCCGTTCGTGACCAAAATCTTCACGATTTCGCCGGTGGCGTCCGACTCGATCTCGTTCATCAACTTCATGGCTTCGACAATGCACAGCACCTGGCCAGCCTCCACGGCATCCCCCGGCTTTACGAAGGGCGGTGCGCCCGGCGACGGCGACTCGTAGTAGGTGCCCACGATCGGTGAACGCACCATGTGCAGGGACTCCTCCGGAGCGGCGGCATTCGTTTGGGAGGGTGAGGGCGGCACCGGCGTGCCCGGGGACGCGCTCGCAGCGTGCGTCATCATGGGCTCGGGTGGAGGGGCGGTATGCACCGCAAAGTAGCGCGCTTCCGGCGAAGGATTTCCCCCGGAGGGCTCGGCGCCTCGCTTAATCCGTACCTTCACATCGCCGCGTTCCAGTTCGAACTCGGCAATGTCCTTTTCGATTAAGAACTCTATGAGTTCTTTCAGCTCTTTTTGATTCATCGTCAACGGTGGGGCCGTTCTTCTCCCGTGGCAACTGGGAGGCACGCCGCCAAGGGCGCGGCACGGTCTGTTTTGCCGTTCTAGACTGCGACCAGGCCTTTGCTGGCCAGTGTCAGGACTTCACACCCCTGTTCGGTAATCACAAGGGTGTCTTCGATCCGGACTCCCCATTTTCCAGGAATGTACACTCCCGGCTCAATTGTGATCACCATACCGGGGCTTAGAACCTGTTCTTGTCGCTCCGCCACGCGGGGCGCTTCATGAATTTCCAATCCTACTCCATGCCCCGTAGAGTGCGTGAAATACCGACTCAACCCTTCCTTTTGCAATAACTTACGAGCGGAGCGATCCACCTCTCCGGTGGTACAACCCGGCTTGGCTGCTTCCACTGCCGCTTGTTGCGCACGTCGCACTGCTTCGTACACCCGCCGGGCCTCCGGAGATGGCCGGCCCAGGTAAACAGTACGAGTCATGTCGGAACAATAGCCCGTGAGTATAACACCGAAATCGCAGACCACGAAGCTGTCAGGAGGGATCGGGGCATTCGATGCCCGGCCATGTGGCAGGGCAGAGCGTTTGCCGGCTGCGATGATGGTAGGAAACGACATGCCCTCCGCCCCGAGCTGGCGTGCCATCCGCTCCATTTCGGCGGCCACTTCCGCTTCCGGCAAGCCGGGACGAATCACCTGCATCGCCTTCTCAAAAAGACAGGTTCCCAGCGCCGCCGCCTGCCGCATTCGCTCGATCTCTTCACCGTCTTTCACCAGACGTGCCCGTTCCGCCAGGGGAGGTGCGGACCGCACCCGAAAGGTTGAGCCCAACATTTTCCGCAGGCGTTGGTACTCTGCCAGCGTGAGGTGGTCGCCCTCGATCCCAATAGGCACCGGACCTGCTTTCGCGATCTTCCGGTGGTGCGACTGCAACCACCCGGCCGCCATGATCAAGGGGGCCTTGCGGGCGATTACGATTCGCGCCCCTTCGACTTCGGCTCGCGCCTGCTCGGTATAGCGGCCATCGCTGAAAAAAACTCGTCCCATCGCCCCCAGCAGCAGCACACCCGAGCTACCTGTGAAACCACAGAGGTAGCGGATATTCGGAGGGTGAGTAATCAAGACAGCATGCAGACGATACCGCGGCAGAAGACCTTGCAGGCGACTCTGGCGGCCGGGGTAATCCATGGGGCTGAGTTTAGCAGGGTACGAGCAGCCTCCAATATGAGCTTGGGGCGAGCACCGGGTTTTGCACAAAAAAAATCCGCCGCCGGTTGCTGGCAGGTTTTCCAGCGTCCCGGCGGCGGATTGGCCGATTTCCCCGAGCCTAGGTCTGAATGATCCGTGGCGTAATGAAGAAGATGAGTTCCTGGTTGGAGGTGCTCACCGTAGTGTGCTTGAACAGGTTGCCCAACCAGGGAATGTTGCCCAGCAGCGGCACCTGAGCGATCGCGACCGAGTTCTGGGTCTGGATGACTCCGCCGATGACTACCGTGCCGCCATCGGTGACCAGAACCTGCGTCGTGGCCTGTTGAGTGATCAAGGTCGGGTTACCCTGCACTTCCCGGCCGAAATCAGGAGTTGTATTTTCCACGTCCACGTTAAGGAAGATGGTGTTCTCTGACGTGATCTGCGGAACCACGGTCAGCCGCAGGAAGGCATCCACGTAGGTAACGGTCGGCGGACCTCCCAGCTGCGCCAAGGTAACGATCGGAACGCGAACGCCCTGGCGAACCACGGCTTGAATGTTGTTCTGGGTCACGACCCGCGGACGGGACAGGATCTTCAGCAGACCGCGCGATTCGGCCATGGTCAGGATGGCGTCGATGCGAACGTTTCCGCTGGAGGTCTGGAAGCCCAGGCCGCTGGTCGGACTGGTTGCTCCCAGGTTTGAGAACAGAGGAATCTGGTTGAGTGTGGTTCCGGTTGGCGCGCTGCTTCCCACCACGCCGTATAGGGGGTTTCCGCCGAAAACACCAATCGGGGAAGTTCCCACGGCGCTGGCGCCGCCCACCGTGGATGCGCTATTGCCCCAGCCAAAGCCCAACTGAGTACCGATTTCCCGCGCGAAGCTGCGGGTAGCGGCGACAACGCGGGCTTCGATTTCCACTTCCTGCGTCTTGCGGTCCAATTGCGAAATCAGGCGATCGATCGATGGGATCACCGTAGGAATATCCTGGATGATCAAAGCGTTGGTGCGCTCGTCCGCAATCACGTCGCCGCGTTGGCTGAGGAATTGTTTGACCGTAGGCACAACGTCCTTGGCTCGGGCGTAGCTCAGGAAGCGGGTGACTGTCACTTTCTCTACCGCGAGCGCTTCCGCTTCCTGCTGGGCGCGCCGGGACTCCGCTTCCTTGCGAAGAGTCTCGATGGTGGCGATGCGCAGCACATTGCCGTCCAGTTGGCGTGCCAGATCGTTGTTCTTCAAGACGATATCCAGAGCCTGATCCCACGGCACATCGTCGAGCACGATGGTCAGAGTGCCTTTCACATTGGGATCGAGCACCACGTTGAGACCGCTGATTTCGTGGATCAGACGGAAGAAGTCTTTCAGATCCACATCCTTGAGGTTGACCGAGATCGGCTCGCCCGTATATTTGGGTCCACTGGCCGCTGCCGGGTGCTGCATTTGCACCTTTTGTTCCGCCGCTAGATTCTCGGCCGGCTGGGAAATTCCTGCCGCCGAGGGCTGCATGGACGCGCTGGCCGCAGGCAGCAAGCTGCTCTCCGGCGGCGCGGCGAATTTCGCGGCCGCCTCGATCACTCGGGCGGGCGGGCCGGTCACAGGCTCACTGGCGTGCGCACTGGAGGCAGAAGTCTTCGGCTTATACGAAGGCTCCAGGAAAACAAAATCCTTCGCCGAGTTCGCTTGGCGCGGCGCGCTTGCTGCCACCGGAACCACAGCCGCCGGTTTCAGCGCCGCCTGCTGTACGGGAGCCGTCCTCTCTGCCGGGGCGGGCTTGGGAGCCACGCGGGGCATAGCGCTTGCCCGCGTGGATGCCTCCTGGGTGTACAGCTTGAGCACAACGTGGTTGCCGGCAACCGGCAGGAGCTCATAGCGGCACATCTTGTCGAGGTCCACCACCACGCGGGTGGTGGGAGGAGTCTGCGCATTCATTCCGACGCGCACCTCTTTCACACCCCGCTGGTCCACAGAGACCAAGTGGGCGGTTGCGGCCACCGTATCGGGCAGGTCCACCACCAGACGGGCCGGCGAGCTGAGCTGGCTGAGACGGGGTTGCACTTCGCCCTGCGTCGCCAACTCCAGATTAATGCCATCGGCGCTAGGGGATACCTGCACCTTCAGCAGAGCCGAGCGCTTAACCGGCATGCTGCTCTGCGCGTTAGCCGCGGCTACCAGGGCCAGAACCAGCAGCGGCAGAAAACCATTCAGCAGTTGCTTTCGCATTTCGCTTCTCCCCACGAGGCCTCGCATTCGGCTCGCCCCATGATCTTTCGTCAAGATTTCCTTGCCCGGCCATTTCGCAGCCGGTCGCTCTGCACCGGTCTTTACACCGCCGGCGTGACAATCCTTTTGGTGACTTCACGAGTGGCTGTCTTTCCCAGGCGGTCCTGGAACGTCTCCTTGAAGACCACCGAGTCGCCCGTTATCCGCAACACGTACCCGTTGAAAACGGGATCGTTCTCGTGCAGGAAATAGGCTTTATCCAGGGAATTGACCACCACCGCGATCATCCCGTTGTCTGACTTCACAACTCCCTTGAGCACGATCTGCCCAATGCTCAGGCATTTCTTGCCCGTGCTGCACCCCGAGCCCACCGCACTTTGCATCACCACCGGACTCACGAACGGATCCCGGCGGCCGGTGAGATTGATCGGCCCGTGGTGCTCCTTCTTGCTGTTCGCTGCCGCCTGCTTGTTATCGGCAACCGAGACGTGTTCGACGCGGCGCGGATGCCGGGCTACGGTTGCAGTGCGGGAGCGGCGAGAAGCCGGCCTGGCTTCCATTGGAGATACCCTCCGGGGCGTCCCTTGGCCACCGGCCTGCAGTGCGGCACTCGAATCGATGGCCTTCTTCTGTTGCACCACCTTCATCGTATCCCGCGTGTTCTGGATGACATCCGGGTTCTGCCCCCAGGCAGTCGCCGCCGCCATCCCCAGTACCAGAATTCCAGTCGTCAGCTTCATAAATCCTTCCTACCTCCCAGCCGTCGGCTTGCCCGCAGGCAGTTGCATGTCATGACTGAAGAAGGTGGTCGCCGTGCAGGTGGCCACGATGCTCTCATTAGGCGCGTACTGATAGGTGTGCTTGGTCTTGGCATCGGTGGGACGCTTGGTGCTTGCCACCAGAAGATTTGACACATTCACAATCCGTTCCAGCTTGCTCACCCGGTCGAAAAAGTTCAGCACCGAGTAGTAGGGCCCATCCAGCTCCATGTCGAAGGGCACTTCGGTGTAAAACTCCCTGGACGAGGTAGGCTGCGCCGTATAACGGCGAATCTCAATGCCCGCCTTCTGCGCTTCGTCGTCGAGCATGGTCATGAACCCGGGCACTTCTTTAGCGTCGGGCACGATCTTCTGCTCGATCTCGAGTTGCTGCTTCAGGCTGGCCACCTGCCGGTCCATCTCGGCCAATCTTGGCTTATAGGATTCCAGCTCGCGATTCTCTTGCAGCTTGGCGTCCAGAGCTTGCTGGGCGGTCGTGTTGGCGTCCGCCTGGCTCTTGAACTGGAAGAAGTAGGCCACGCCTGTCAACAGCGCCGCTCCCGCTACCAGCAGCCCCCATTGCTTCACACCCGATAATTCGCTGAATTTCTCCATAGCTTCTCCGCCCCTTAGGACTTGGCTGCCTTGACGCCGGCCTTGTCAGTGGCCTTGGCGATCTCTTTTTCGCAGGTCAGCGTGAACTGAAACGCCTGCATGTCCTTCACGGTTTCATCCTGATAGGTTTCCTTGATCTCGATGTCCTTGAAGTAGCCGGTTTTCTGCAGATTGCTGATCAGGTTGGCAACCGCGTCGGTGCTCAAGGCCATGCCTTCAATGTCTACACTGGTGCCCTGATCCTTCATCGAGCTTAGCCACACTGCTTCCGTGCCGTTGACGGTGCTGCCCAGCATATTGAGCAGATCGACGGGCCCGTTCTGGCTGGCGCGCAGTTGGTCAATCACATCGACCCGGCGTTTATAGTTCTCCGCCTCATGCTGGCGCTCCATATAGCGGGCTTTTACATCCGCCAGGGCACGATTCTGCTCTTCCGCGGTCTGCATCTTGGCGGCGATGGCTTGCTTTTGCTTGTCCAGCCGGTACCACCACCCCAGATTGATCAGCACGGCCAGCAGCAGCACGACCAGCACCTTGATAGTGGGGGAACCCGCATCGCCCCCCTCCATGGTGACCGCCGACTGTGCGGATCCGCGCCTGTTTTTTGCCTTTGCGTTTCCCAGCAGATTGATTCGGATCATAGGTCTTCAAAGCTCCTCAACGCCAAGCCGACTGCGACCGCCAACTGGCCAGCGTTCTGCTCAATCAGTTCCGCTCCCGGCCCTTGCGGCGCCGCAATCTTCTGGAACGGATTAAAAATCTCCACCGGCAGAGAGAATTCCTGGCGCAAAGCTTCCACGAGTCCGGGAACCTTGGAGGATCCTCCGGCCAGATAGATTTTCTCGATGTGCTCGCCCGCCGCGCTGGCGCGGAAGAAATCGAACGTCTTCTGGATTTCCAGGACGATGATTTCCGTTACCTGTTGCAGGATGGGCGTCTTGGCATCCTCACTGACTGTGCCCACCTTGTGCCCCAGCTTCAGGGATTCGGCGTCGTCGAAGCTGAGGTCCAGCTCCTTCTGCAGAGAATCGGTGTATTGATGACCACCCACGCTGACGTCACGCGGAAACAGAGGCGTCGTACCCTTTACTATGTTGATGTTCATCACGCTGGCGCCCAGGTTGAGCAGTGCCACCACCTGGTTGGGTGCCGGCTCGTAGTTGTATTCGTAGCAGTTCTGCAGGGCCAGGGCGTCAATGTCCACCACCGCCGGCGTCTTACCCGCCATGGAAAGCACGTTGGTGTAGTTCAGAATCTTGTCTTTCTTCACCGCCACCAGCAGCACGTCCATCTGGGGGCTGCCGGCTTCCTCGGAGAGAATCTGATAGTCCAGATTCACATCGGCCAGATCAAACGGAATATGCTGCGCCGCCTCTTTCTCGATGGTTTCCGCCAGTTCCTGGTCACTCATCGAGGGCAGCGAAATCTTCTTCACGATCACGGAGTGGCCGCTGACGGCAGTCGCCACATTCTTGGTCTTGATCTCGTTTTCGGTGAACAGCTTCGCGATGGCGGTCGAAACCGTGCCCGAATCCACGATCATGGAATCGACCACGATATCGGGGGCCAGTGGCTCCAGGCCGAGATGCACCACTTCCAACCCTTCGCGCCCCTTTTTGAGTTCCACGGCCTTAATGCTCGAGGAACCCACATCCAGACCAACAATTCCCTTCGCTCCAAATCCAAACATGTGCCCGCCTTTTTGGCAGTGCCGGCAAGCGCCGGCCCGCAGGTCGCTACAGTTGTCCGGCGGCTTTCGTTGCCGCCTTCGGTTTTCTCTTGCCCTTCGCTTCCATCTGGGTCGACTTCTCTTCCATCCACTGGTCCAGCCTCGACTTCTTGAAGCGCCAGCGGTTGCCCAGCTTGAAAGCGGGAATGCGTTGCTCTCCAACGTACTTGTAGAGCGTATCCGGACTCACTCCCAGGTATTGCGAAGCCTGGCGAATGTTCATCACTTCTCGCGAGTCGGCCATAAGTTTCAAACCCCTTCCACAGAGCGTTCCTTCGAACTTCTCCTTGCGGCGCCGGTCGCCGGCCCTGCAAGGCAAACCTTTGGGAGAAAACCCCTCGCGCGCAGTAAACCGCGTTCGAGTGAGTTTTGGTGTCCCGAGCATATCTCAACCCCGAAAAACCGGATGTCAAGGTAAAACTCAGTGTTTTACCCGGTTTTATACCTGTTTTCTGGAAATTACCTTCGGAACAATTGAAGGTCTGATCTATAAGTTGTGGAGAGACTCAATACTGGCACAATATGGGGTGGTGTTTATACACAGGGTTCTAACTTTACCCCGAAAACATAACCAAAGTACCAGAGACGGTACGGAAGTTGTACGACGAGTGGAAACCCTGCACGGACATCGGAGCCCAGCTCGTTGCCGCAGCACGCTTTATGCAAACTGTGCCCCGCGGGCGAGCTGAAAGCTGAGAGAGTTACCCGGCGCGTTACCCCTGCCCTCCGCCCAGCTCGCGGACAATATTCCCCACAAACGCCTTGGCGTCGCCAAACAACATCAGGGTGTTATCCAGGTAGTACAGAGGATTGTCGATTCCGGCAAAGCCCGGATTCATGCTGCGCTTGATGACCATGACGGTTCGGGCCTTATCGACGTCGAGGATGGGCATGCCGTAAATGGGGCTGCCGGCGTCGGTGCGGGCGGCGGGATTGGTGACATCGTTCGCGCCGATCACCAGGGCTACGTCGGTCTGGGGAAATTCGCCGTTGATATCCTCCATGTCAATCAGCCGGTCGTAGGGGATATCGGCCTCGGCGAGCAGCACATTCATGTGCCCCGGCATGCGCCCCGCGACCGGATGGATGGCGAAGCTTACATCCACGCCGCGCTTCGTGAGCGCATCGTAGAGTTCGCGCACTTTGTGTTGCGCCTGCGCCACGGCCATGCCGTAACCGGGCACCACGACAACTTTGTTCGCCGCCGAGAGAATGGCGGCCGCCTCCTCGGCGGTAGCGCTTTTTACCGGACGCACTTCCTGCGCACCTGCCGCCGAGGCCTGCACCTGTCCGAACGCCCCGAACATGACGTTGGTGAAGGAGCGGTTCATGGCCTTGCACATGATCACGGAGAGAATGAAGCCGGAGGATCCGTCGAGAGCTCCGGCTACGACCA
>Ga0335085_10016618_pt1 | contig 10624 bp, 7 predicted proteins | sample Lox_Sample_45_FD_206712 | JGI IMG/M metagenome (GOLD analysis project Ga0335085, IMG submission 206712) | Soil microbial communities from Loxahatchee National Wildlife Refuge, Florida, United States - Lox_Sample_4.5 | ecosystem: Environmental > Terrestrial > Soil > Wetlands | place: USA: Florida...
GTCTCGAAGACCTGGCCCAGCCGGTCGGTGTTCAGCTCGTCGAGGTAGGTGATCTCCGCCCCGCGGCTGAAGGGGGTGAGCAGCCCGGCGGAGAACTCGAAGGTATGGTGCAGCGGCAGCACGGAGAGGAGCCCGTCACCGACCCCGAAGTCGAAGGAGCCGGCCAGCTTGGGCACCAGCGAGGCGAAGTTCCGGTGGGTGAGCATCACCCCCTTCGGCTGGCCGGTGGTCCCGCTGGTGAAGATGAGCGAGGCCACGTCGTCCGGGGCGATGGACTTGGGCAACGGCGCGATGCGGTCCTGGGCCGAGTCGTCCCCCTCCATCGCCTGGGCGAGGGTGAAGACCTGGGTCTGGAGCCCGGCCTGGGAGAGGGCGCGCCACAGCCCGGGCAGGTCGCGGGCCGCGTCCTCGGAGAGGAGCACCGCGCGGGCCTCGGCGCGCCGGGCGATGTTCACCACCTCGGACTCGCTGGCGCTCGGGTCGACGGGCACCACCGTCCCGCCGGCCCGGAGGATGCCGAAGTAGGCGAAGGGCCACTCCGGCCGGTTCTCGCTGACCAGCATCACTCGCGAGCGGTGCTCGATGCCCGCCCGGGCCAGGAAGCTGGCCACCCTCCCCGCCCAGCGGGCGGTGTCTCCGTAGGTGAAGCGCTCCTCGCGCTCCCCGTCCACCCGGCGGAAGGCCACCCGGTGCCGGTGCGCCCGCACCGAGGCGTCGAAGAGCTCGAGCAGGTCGCGATGGGCGTGGATGGCGGTGCGCCGCTCGCGCTCCTCCTCGAGCGTGGGGAAGACCCACTTCTCCAGGCCGGGGAGATGGACCTCGAGGAAGTAGTGGCGCCAGTCGATGGACTCCGGGTCCCAGGGGAGCCGGGCCCGGTCCTCGGGCGTCAGCCGGGCGGTGACGCCCCGGGTGTTGTCGCAGCGGAAGACGTAGTGGTTGTCCCAGATGAAGGGGAGGAAGAGCTCGGCCAGGGCGGAGAAGGAGCTGGCCTGCTCCTCCACGTCGGCCAGCGTCTCCCGCGCCCGCTCCACCACGGCCGACACCCGCGGCGCTCCCCAGCTCGGCTGCAGCTCGTCCAGCGCGTTCTTGAGGAGCCTCGCCCCCTTGGCCAGCAGCGGCGTGGAGCGGAGCTGGAAGGCGCGCTTGCTCACCGGCAACGGCTCCATCCGGCTCTGCAGCTCGTTCCACAGCTTGCTTCCCGTCGACTTGTTGCGGAAGAAGCGCCGGCGGTAGAGCCCGACCAGCTCGGTGGAGCGGGCCGCGTAGAGCGGATTCACGTCGCCCGAGACCTGGTGGTAGACGCGCCGCTCGCGGGTGGTCAGGGCGTGGGCGGTGATGGCGATGAGCGAGCCGGCCACCAGGTCCACTGGGACGATGTCCAGGATGTTCCGCTCGCCGGCGGGAAGGCTGCGCTGCCCCTTCAGCCCGGCGTAGGCCAGCGGCGCCGAGGTGGTGAAGCCCTCGTTCCAACCCGGGAAGGGGTAGCGGAGCGCGCTCTCCACCACGCTCGGGCGGACGATGGCATAGCGCAGCCCGGGCGTGCCGGCCATCACCTGCTCGCCGAGCGACTTGGTGTAGGTGTAGGTGTTGGGCCAGCCCCAGGCCTTGGCCCGCTCCATCCCGGCGTCGACCAGCTTCTGGGTGAGCCACAGCTTGCGCTCGCGCCCCACCGCCAGGCGGAGCGACTTGTCGTCCTCCGGGTCCCGCCCCTCCTGCTCCAGTCGCTCGATGGCCCGCTTGCGGAACACCGCGGTCAGCGCCGCGTCCTCCGCCTTGCCGCGCAGCCGGGCCACCTCCTCCCGGCAGTCGGTCAGCTCGCGCTGGAGCGAGAAGTCGCGGCCGTCGAGCTCGCCCCGCTTGGGGAAGTAGCCGACGATCTCCTCGTCCTCGAAGACCAGCCCGGAGCGGTTCCCGGCGACGAAGGCGGTGGAGACGTGCACCAGGGGGACGTCGAGCTGGAGCGCCAGGTCCACCGCGTGCTGCACGCCGTGGGTGTTGACCTTCAGGCCCACCTCCAGGGAGGGGTTGAAGGACACCAGACCGGCGCAGTTGATCACCGCGGCCACCGAGCCCCGCAGCGCGGCCAGGCTCGCCTCGGGCAGGCCGAAGCCTGGCTCGGTGACGTCCCCGTCGAGCACCGACACCCGCGAGCGGACGAACTCGGCCGCGCCGGCGTCCCCCAGCTCGTCGCGCAGCGGACGGAAGGGCTCGCCGGGGAATACCTTGTCGAAGAAGCGCGCCTCGGCGGAGGCCGAGGACCCTCGCCGCACGACCACCGAGACCCGCCCCAGGGCCTGGCCGTAGCGGTGGAGGAGCATGGAGAGCGTCACCTTCCCCACGAAGCCGGTGCTCCCCACGAAGAGGAGATGCCGGCCGGCCAGGGTGGCGCTGACGTCGAGCGGGGCGGGTTCGGCCATGTGGGTTTCGCCGGTCTTCCGTTCTAGAGGCGGACGTCGGTCTGTAGGATGGGGGCGGATTTCACGACGGTGATCGACGCGCTGCGCCCCATCGCGCCGCGCGCCATGTCGATGGCTTCGGCCAGGGTGTCCGCCCGCTCCCAGCCGAGCAGCTCCGGCACGTGGTTGTTCTCCGCTCCGGCGACGATGACCTTGCCCACGTGTTGCCGCCCGTTCTCGCCCCAGTACCACATGTAGAAGGGGTGGGCGCCATGGTAGGCGTGGCCCTTGCGGTAGAGGTGCACGTAGGAGGGGTTGGTGGCGAACTCCCGCTCGTACTTGTGCTCCAGCACCATCGCGTCGCGGGTCTCGGGGAGGAGCCGGTTGAAGAACTCGATGTAGCTCGGATGGTGCTCGGGGTCGAACTCGTCGTAGGCCGGGTGGCAGAGGATGACCACGCCCCCCTTCTTCACCAGCGGCACCCCCCGGTTGAGGTTGAACAGGTAGCCGAGCCCCATCACCTGGACGAGCAGGGGATTGAGGATGGAGTTGACGTTGTAGGGCGAGATGTAGGGGATGCCCCAGACGACGATGTCGCTCTGCCCCTGCACCGGCACGCTGTACTGACGCCAGCACAGCTCGAGCGTCTTCTCGTGACACGGCTCGGTGGCGCCGGCGTGCACGCCGATCACCTCGTAGCCGGCGGGGACGGACATGAACAGCTTGCGCTTCGCCACCCGCGGCATCTTGGAGAGCGCATAGCGGAGCCCCTGGAACATCACCCGGTCCAGCTCGGTGAAGTCCTCCTCGCGCTTCCCGAGGAAGGCGGTGGGCCCGTCGAACATGCGGTTGTTGAGCACCGTCTCGATGTGGAACACCTTGAGGTGCTGGTCGATGACCCGGCCGATGCGCTCCGTGCTCCGGTGGAGCGCGCTCCGGCTGGGCTCCATGTAGCTCTCCGAGTCGCGGATGGTCTTCGGATTGTGGTGCGCGCGGAGCGACTGGTAGTTGGCCAGTCCGGTACCCACCGACTTGTGGCCCCCGTCCATGGGGACGAGGTTGATGTTCACGTAGATGAGGAGGTCGCTCTCCGCGGCCCGGCGGTTGAGGGCCACCACCTCGCCCTGCGCGGTCCGGTCCAGCTCCACCATCCCGTCCGGATCCTCCGCGTCGTGGTTGTAGTACCGGTCCGGATGGAAGGAGTCGAAGATCTTCGGCCCCACCATGCGCTTCATCTCCGCCTCGGTCATGCGGCGGTGGAGCGCGTTGGCGATGACCAGGTGGACGTCGTCCACTCCGGAATCGGCGAGCAGTTCGAGGACGATCTCCAGCACCGTCTGCCGGACGTCGGGGGTGGCCATCGGCGGCAGCGGCAGGGAGATGTCGTCCAGGGCGATGGTCACCTTCATTCCCGGGCGGAGCAGGGCGTGCAGCGGATCCATCCCCTCCGGATGGTTGAGCGCCCAGCGGATGGCCGCCTTGGGATTGGGCACCCCCTGGAGCGGCGGGCGGGCGAACACCACCCGCGTCCCGAGGGGGAGGTCCTCGAGGAGGAAGTCCTCGCCGTGGAAGAGGATGCGGGGCGGGCTTCCCTTCTCGGTGATCACCACCTGGTTCTGCTCGTCGTAGAGCCGCTTCAGTGTCTTCAGGGCGCGCATGTCACCTCAGGTCGAGCACCGGCCAGTGGTAGGCGCGGGCCAGGGAGCGGAGCCGGACGTCGGGATTCACCGCCGTGGGCCGCCCGACCATGGCCAGCATGGCGTAGTCGGAGAAGCTGTCCGAGTAGGCGAAGCTCTGGTCCAGCGCCAGCCCGTGCTTGACGCAGTAGTCGCGGATGGCATGCGCCTTGTTCGCCCCCTCGATGATCGGGGGGATGACCTTCCCGGTGGCGAACCCGCCCACGAACTGCATCTTGTTGGCGATGACGTCGTCGGCGCCGAGCGTCCGGGCCAGAGGCCAGACGGTAAAGTCGAGCGCTCCGGTGATGAGGACGATGCGGCACCCGGACCGGCGCGCCTCGTCGATGAGGTCCTGCGCCTTGGGAAAGATGGCCGGCTTGAGGACGTCCTCGAGCATCTCCTCGCCGAGGACCACCAGGCGGTCCTCGCTCAGCCCGGCGTAGGCCCGGTAGAAGTACTCGTTGAACCACTTGCGGTTGACCAGGTCCAGGGCGAGGTAGACCGGAACCTGAGCCACGGTGGCCAGCGTGCGGCCGGCGATGCCGGAGAGCGTCCCCCGGTTCATCGCGTAGTAGGCGTAGGTGTGGACGATGTTCGTCCGCACCAGCGTTCCGTCGACATCGTAGAACGCGGCCTTCTTCGCGGTCATAGCCAGCCCTCGGCCTGATACCACGCGGCGCTCCGGGCAATCGAGTCGTGCACCGAGACGGAAGGGCGCCAGCCGAGGCGGGCCGCCGCCTTCTCGCCGCTGCAGGTCCAGGCGGGGGCGAGCAGCTGCCGGGCCAGCTTTCGATTGAGGGGCAGAGGGCGGCCGGTGGCGCGGGAGACGAGATCCGCACCGGCGGCCAGCGCCCTGAGCACGGCCGGGGAGAGCCGGACGGTGCGCGGCGAGACGCCCAGGACCCTGGCCCCCTCGTCCTGGATGTCCTCCAGGGTGGTGGTCTCCGGCCCGGGGCAGAAGAAGGCCTCTCCCGGCGCCCGGGGATGCTCGGCGAGCACGATGAGGAAGCCGACCACGTCGTCCACGTCCACCACCGAGAGGGGGCGTGGCCCCCCGCCGACGACCAGCCGGATGCCACGCCGGATGAGCTTGAAGAAGACCAGATTTTCCCGGTCTCGGGGACCCAGGATGCGCGGCGGCCGGGCCACCGTCACCTCCAACCGCCCGGAATGTGCGAAGGCGATGCGCTCGGCCTCGGCCTTGCTTTCGCCGTACCACTCCTCGGGGGCGAAGGGATCCGACTCGACGTGGGGCCGCTCCGGGCGGGAGGGCCCGACGGCGGCCAGGGACCCGGCCAGCACCAGCCTCCGCACGCCGGACCGGCACGACGCGTCACACACCGTGCGCGTGCCCTCGGCATTGACGCGCAGGAAGGTCTCGCGGACCGGTGCGCGCCTGATTCCGGCGAGATGGAAGACGACGTCGACGCCGGAAACGGCCGCGGCCATCGACGCCGGATCGTTGACGTCGCCCCGGACCCACTCCACCCCCGGCGCGCCTGCGGTCGGATTCGCCTCGCGGTGAGCCATCCCGCGGACGCGATGCCCGGCGCCGGCGAGGGCTTCCAGGAGGGCCTGGCCGAGAAAACCACCTGCACCGGTGATCAGCACATGCACCGAAAGGGCCCGCCTCCCTCCCCCGCGCCCCTCGAGAACCTACCCCTGTCGTGCGTGTTTTCCCCTCTGAAACCTGATAGTCACCGCCGCTGGCTTCGGGCACGAAGCCCTAACGCCCCCCGAGCGGGGAGGAGATTGCGAACGAATGGCTAAGAAGCCCGCGAAGAAGAAGAAGGCCTCTGGCTCGAAGCGCAAGCCGAACGCCGCCTTCATGAAGGAGCTCACTCCGTCCAGGGACCTGGCCGAGGTTGTCGGCAGCAAGGCGATTCCGCGCACTGAGGTGGTGAAGAAGCTCTGGGCTTACATCCGCAAGAACAATCTCCAGGACGCGAAGGAGAGGCGGATGATCAACGCCGACGATAAGCTGAGGGTCGTCTTCGGCGGCAAGCGACAGGTCTCGATGTTCGAGATGACCAAGCTGGTCAACAAGCACCTCAGCTGACGACACGGCAGCTGGCGTGGATTCTCGACGGGGCTCGCCCGTAGCGCATCGCGGGCGAGCCTCTGCTCGTGCGGGGACGTCGACCGGCCGGGACGGCCCATCCCGGCGACGGAACCCCTCGGCTCGAGCGCCTCACCGCACCGGCCTGGCGGGGTCCATGCACGGGTGAGGGAACGCCCGTCCTCCCTACGACGGGCGGAGGCTCCCTCGAGATGGCGGTCGTGCCCGTATCCCATGCCGAGCCGCCCCCACCTTCATCCGACGCGACGGCGCTCCACCGGGTGGTCCGGGGCGACACGCTGTGGGGAATCGCCGACGCGCTTCGCCGGGCGGGCGACCGTCGCTCGACCGGGGAGCTGCTCTCCGCAATCCTGCGCCTGAACCCGCAGCTCCGCGACCCGGACCGCATCGAGGTGGGCGAGGAGCTGCGGCTCCCGGCGCCGCTCGGGCGAGGCGCGGGCGCGGCAGCCCGGCGTGCTCCGGCGGTGATGGGGCGCGCCTCCCCGGACGGCACCCCGTGCTTTCGTCAGGCCGACGGCGCCTGGCGCGACGTCCGCCTGGCCGACGGCGGGCCCACACTGGCGCGGGCCGGCTGCGCGGTCACCTCCTGCGCCATGGCGCTGAGCAAGCTCACCGGCACGTGGGTCACTCCCCGCGAGCTGGTGGAGCGGCTCCGCTCCGCGCGCGGGCTGGACGGGGCGGGCCGCATCGTCTGGGCGCGGGCGGCGGAGGAGCTCCGCCTCGGCCTCGGAAATCCGAGGCAGCCTTGGGCGGTGGAGCGGCTCCGGCGCGAGCTCGAGGCCGGCCGACCGGTGGTGGTCGGTGTGCACAAGCAGGGCAAGGAGGCCGGCGCCGAGCCCTCGCACTGGGTGTGCGTCACGCGGTACGACCGCTCCACCGGCGCCTTCTGGGCCAACGACCCTGCCACCGGCCAGCCCACCGAACTCCGGCTCGACCGGGCGACGGGTGCCCTGGTCTCCGCCGCGGGCTCGCCCGTGGCCTACGTCAGCGCAGGGCGGATGGTCACCTTCGCCGCGTAACGACGTGGCCGAGGCCGACACCCTCGCCCCGTGACCCGCTTCGTCATCGCCGGGCGCGCACGCGCCGCGGTCTGTGTCCTCTTCCTGGTGAATGGCTTCGTCTGGGCGACCTGGGTGGCGGAGATTCCCAGCGTCCAGGCGCGCCTCGGGCTGGGTCCGGCCGCGCTGGGGGCGACGCTGCTCTGTGCCGCGGCGGGCGGCGTCGCCGGGCTGCTCGGCGCCGGCCGGTGGGTGGACCGCGTCGGCGGACGCCGGCTGGCCACCGCCGCCGGGCTCGGGCTGTGCGTCCTGCTTCCGCTGGCCGCCTTCGCGCCGGGGCCCTGGGGGCTGCGCGCCGCGCTGCTCCTCTTCGGGGCCGCCAACGGGCTGCTCGACGTCTCGATGAATGCCGAGGCGGTGGTGGTGGAGGAGGAAGCCGGCCGGCCCCGGATGTCCTCCTTCCACGGGCTGTTCAGCCTCGGGGGCTGGCTCGGGGCCTCGGTGGCCACCGCGGGGATGGCCGCCGGGGTGCCCGACCCGGCCCGGGTGTTGGCGTGCGCGGCGCTCCTCGCCGCCTCGGTGGCGCTCGCCTCCCCCTCGCTTCCCCCTCCGAGGCTCGCGCCGCCGCGCGCGATGGAGGACCGCGGCGCGCGCCTCCCTCCCGCGCTCGCCGGGCTGGGCGCGTGCACCTTCCTGGCTCTGATGGGGGAGGGGGCGGTGGGCGACTGGAGCGCGGTCTACCTCCGCACCGAGCTCCGCCTCTCGGCGGCGACGGCGGCGCAGGGCTTCGCCGCCTTCTCTCTGGCCATGGCCGCGGCGCGCTTCGCCGGGGACACGGCCGTGCGGCGCTTCGGAGCAGGAGCCGTCCTCAGGACCTCGGCCGCGCTCGGGGCTCTGGGTCTCGGGCTGGGGCTGCTCGCCGGACGGCCGGCTCCAGCGCTCCTGGGCTTCGCCTGTGCCGGCCTCGGGCTGGCCAACGCCGTACCGCTCCTCTTCGGAGCCGCGGGACGGGTGGGCGGGGTGAGCAGCGGCCAGGCGCTGGCCAGCGTCAGTGCCTCCGGCTACCTCGGCTACCTCGTGGGTCCGCCCCTCATCGGGCTTCTGGCGGAGCACGCCAGCCTGGGCTCGGGCCTCGGGCTGGTGGCCGTGGGCTGTGCGCTCATCGCGCTCCTCGGCGGTGCGCTGGTCGGCGCCCGGGCCGGCCGCGCGGCTCAGGTCTCCACGTAGTCCAGGTGCGCGACGAGGGTCACCGCCACGCACAGCCCACCCACCACCGGGACGTGTAACGGTTTCCGGTCCGGCGACTCCCTTCCCCGGGAATACCCCAAGGCCGAGCGCTCCTCCTGGGGAGGGACATGCCCCGCGTCGATGCCCATCCGCTGAAGAACCTTCCGCTCTGGCGCAAGCTGGGAGCCAGCGCCGGGTTGCTCGCCGGCGCCGCCCTGTTCTTCGGGGTGGTTGCGCTCTCCATCCTGCTCACCAACTGGACGCTGACCCTGGGAGGCTTCCTCGGCTGGGGCCAGATGCTGATGCGTGTGAAGGGCTACGGGCCGGTGTGGTTCCCGGCTCTCTTCGCGCTGCACGCCGCCTCGCTGCTCCTGGTGGCGGCGGTGGCCATCCGGCTCTTCCGCCGGGTGGCGCTTCCCCGCCGGGTCCGCGCTGCGGCGAGCGGCTTTCTGGGCGTCCTGGTGGCGGTGGACGTGCTGTGCTGGCTCCTGCTCGGGATGTCCGGCGCGGCGCGTGCGCTGCTCGGCCCGGTGCTGGCACTGCAGGCGGTGGCGCTCGCCTACCTGGTGGCGCGTCCCCTGCGCGACCTGTGGCTCTACCCCCGCTGGCGTCCGGCACCGGGCGGCGAGCCGAAGCGGGTGGTCATCGTCGGAGGCGGCTTCGCCGGGCTCTACACGGCGTCGAAGCTGGACGCGCTCCTCGGTTACCACCGGCATCTGGAGATCACCGTCCTCGATCAGCGCAATTACTTTCTCTTCCCGCCCTTGCTTCCCTCGGTGGCCACCGGGGCCATCGAGACACGGCAGGTGACCTACCCCTTCCGGCGCATCTTCGAGGCCACCAACGTCGTCTTCCGCAAGGAGACGGTGGAGCGCGTGGATCTCGACCGGAAGGTGGTGGTGAGCCGAGGGGATCTGGACGGCGGCGCCGGCGAGACGCGGGTTTGCCACCGCGAGCGGAGGTACGACTACCTGGTCCTCGCCCCGGGCTCGGACACCCAGACCTTCGGAACCAAGGGAGTGGCCGAGCACGCCTTCTTCATGCGCGAGCTGGGCGATGCGGTGGCCGTCCGGAATCAGATCATCGACTGCTTCGAGCGCGCGGCGCAGGAGGACGTCCCCGAGCGCCGGCGACAGCTCCTGCGCTTCGTCATCGTCGGGGGCGGGCCAACCGGCGTCGAGCTGGCCGCCGAGGTGCGCGACCTGGTGGAGCTCATCCTCTTCAAGCGCTATCCGGAGATCGACCCCTCCGAGGTGCACCTGGTCCTCGTCCAGTCGGGCGCCCAGGTGCTGCCGGGGTGGCATCCGGAGGTGGTGCGCCGCGCGGCCGACCAGCTGAAACACCTCGAGGTGGACGTCCGCACCGGCCGCCGCGTCCTGGCCGTCGGCCCGTTCAGCGTCACCCTCGACGGCGACGAGACCCTGGCCACCCGAACCACCGTCTGGTGCGCGGGCGTGAAGCCGGCCGGGCTGCTCCAGGCGATCCCGCTCCCCAAGCATGCCTCGGGGAGAATCCCGGTCGGGCCCGACCTGCGGGTGGAGGGCCGTCCCGACGTCTTCGTGCTCGGGGACGCGGCGCTGTGCCTGGACGGGGGAAAGCCCCTTCCGCCGCTCGGCCAGGTCGCCTTCCAGCAAGGGACGCAGACCGGGGCCAACCTGGCCGCCCTCCTCCGGGGCAAGCCCACCCGGCCCTTCCGCTACTTCAACTACGGGGCCCTGGTCTCGGTGGGGGAGCACTTCGCCTCCATCGACCTGATGGGGGTCCGGCTCTCCGGGGTGCTGGCCTGGTTCATCTGGCGCTCGCTCTACCTGACGAAGCTGGTCGGCTTCGGGAACAGGGTGCGGGTGGTGCTCGACTGGACCCTGGACCTGCTCGTGGAGCGGTCCATCTCCCAGGTCTCAGCCAGCCGGCAGGATCTGGTGGCCCAGGACTCGGACCACGCCGGCGCTCCGGCGGCGCCCCGCGTAACGGTTCCGGTGGCCGGGGACACCCAGGCGGCATGAGCGCCACCCGTCGAGCGCTGGCTGTGGGTCTCGGCCTGGCGGCGGCATCCGCGCCGGCCGCGGACCGGGTCAGCGTCGACGGGACCGCCGGGCAGAACACGGTCACCGCCGTCTTCGACGCCCCGCTCGGCGAGCGGATCACCGCCGTCTCCTCGGCGGTGGCCTGCCAGGCCACCTGGGACGGGAAGACCGGACTGGTCTCGGGAAGCTGCACGGTTCCCCTCACCTCCCTCAAGGTCGA
>Ga0335085_10016619_pt1 | contig 10624 bp, 10 predicted proteins | sample Lox_Sample_45_FD_206712 | JGI IMG/M metagenome (GOLD analysis project Ga0335085, IMG submission 206712) | Soil microbial communities from Loxahatchee National Wildlife Refuge, Florida, United States - Lox_Sample_4.5 | ecosystem: Environmental > Terrestrial > Soil > Wetlands | place: USA...
ATCGAACTCCGCGCTCAGCGACCGCAGCACTGTGTCGGTAACCTTCCGCACTTCACGCAGCGGATGGTCCGCTGGCACTCGCTGCTCCAGTGAAACATAGCTGAACATCCCGTCTTGAACCCGCTCGTCTCCGCGCATGATCATCAGACGGATCAGTTCTACTCCACGGCGCTGAGCAGGAACCTATTTCAACAAACTCCTAGAGATCTGGGACAAGACAAAGCTTTCGCATGAGCACACCTTGCTGTAATCATTTTTTAGAACCCAACACGTCGCGCCCGAATGAGCACAGACCAATCAGGAGCGCCATCCGCCGCCTGGGCCGCGGCGTTGATGTGCTCATGTTGCTTTAACTCGGGAAACGGGAGTCCGGCCGTGACGACGCGCCCTCGATCATACAGCAGTTTATCGAAGGTGCCATTCAGCAGGATCTGATAGTTCCAGGGCTGGGGATTCTCCATGTCCTTAGCGATCTGGGTATCGAGCGTCGTGGTGCAGTTTCGCGTTATCGCGTTGTACCATTCTGGATGATCCCGCAATTTGTTCAGGTAGCCGGCGTAGATGAGGAATATCTTGCGCGCCTCGCCCGACGACGCAGTGGTGCGATACAGGAAAACCTGTTCGTCCTTGCGATAGTTGGTGCGCAATCGAATGACGTCGCGCTCGTCGGCAGTTATAAAGATCAATTCGTATTGCCGGAAGAATCCGAGAATGGCCGAGTAAGATTGGCCAACTTTGTAACGTGCTTCGATTGAAAAGGCGATGTGATCGTTGTCGCCAAACTGAAAGCTGAGTATCGGGTGACCAATATACTTTGGTCCCCAGGTTGTGAAGAAAAGGTCGGCGTAACGGAGCTGCGATAGATACACCGTCCGGTCACTCCAGCAATTCGAGTAAAGGACCTCGGTGCGGTAATCGCAGTTGCGCAGGTTATGGATCGTAACCCGATCTCCGTTGATCTCGATCCAGGCTGTCCGGTCAGCATCGGCTTGCCAATCGCCAGCATTTGAGGGCTTCAGGCTAAGCCACCACATCAGCACAACGCAAAAGCAGGCGAAACACAAAGAAGCTGCTTTAGGCCGTTGTTTCACCTTGACGAATATGGTGATAATCGCGACCACGTAGATGACGGCCATCGGAATCCGCAAAGGTGCGATCCGAAAGTCGACATAAAGAGCAGCAACCGCCCACACCGTCATGAGTGCCAGAACAAGCCACACCAATACGGTTCCCATCCTACGCAGAGCCCGAAGCCGAGGCGATGCCGTCCCAGCAGGAACGCCTTCCACGGGATTAATCATTACCCCTACAAACGTATACAGAAGTCACTCAAACCCCTCAAAGACGGCCGCAGTGTCTATGATCCTGAATTCGAAGTGGCTTCCCCGGGCCACGACTGATAAATGCGGCTCACGACGACAAAGAAGTAGCCCGTGGACAAGCCAAACATGAGAACGCCCATCAAACCTTCGATCGGTGCAAGCAGTCGCCACGGCTTTGCCAGTACTACATCACCGTAGCCAACGGTCGTGTAAGTAACCCCGGAAAAATACCACGCGCTTTCGGCGTCCGTCAGACACCCGCGCCACAGGTAGAACAAGCCCCATATGGAAATCTCGACCAGGTGAAGGACAACCAGCCACCAGATTATGCGGAGCAGCATCCGCCTGATGAGCCAGACGCTTGTCGGCATGGCGCGCAATCGGGTCAGGCGTCGCACCAGCCAAGCGATACCAGTAGCATGAATGGCTACTGTGACGATCATCAGAAAAAATGCGGAGAGGAGTACTGAAAACATTCGCTATTCGCCTAACCGGGCTTCGCTTTGCGGACGGGGGAGAACTGTCAGCCGCCTCGGAATCCTATGCTCTAAGGCAGTGAATTTTAATCGTTCGCCCTTAATCGTCGCCAGGTTCTTACCCAGTATTGAACATTATGCTTTCCCACCGGACCCTAGCATCCGGTGGCGGCTCGCGGCACTATGGGGACGGTCCATTCCTACTACCTGAGGTGCGCCAGGGCCGCTCGCAGGGGAGCGCTAGACGCCTGAATCAATCCACTGTAAGGCTGGTACATTTCGAGGATCAGGTAGACCGCACAGCAAACCGCCAGGGCAGAAGCGAACAGGCTAATCACCACTACCGAGTTGGGATGAACGAATAGTCCAAAGCTCATGAAAAGCAAGACGAGCCAGAAGACCAGGACCACCAGCAACACCACAGGAACAGACGAAGTCTTCTGTGCAATCATCAACGAGCGAGTCTGGGCTAGATTGAGCGCCGCGCTTGCTGCGTGCGATTGTAGGAATCGTTGACTGTCGTTCTCAGGAGAGAGGTCCCCGATTCTGGCAATAAAGGTTTCCCCTGCGGCGGAGAGTGTGAAACGGGTCTTGTCCGAACTATTTCGTCCCCACGTGACATCCACCATGTGGATGACTGAGCTGCGCAGGAGGTCACGTATTTCTTCGGTTTCTGGTCCATAATGGTTCAGGATCTTATCCAGCAACACGACATCCGCGGCGAGCTGCGTCACTTCGGAGTTCTGACTATCGTAGAAACATTTGGCTGATGCAATTAGCAGCCCGAGCGCCACTGCGACCGTCGTCCCGACCAATGCCATTCCGAGCCGGACAGCTTCCTTAGAATCCGAGTCGAGGTAATCGCGCGGAAGAAGCGAATGGATGAATATGCCGAGCAGCGCTCCGCCAAATACGCACGTAAACACGACCACGCTGATGGTGATGGGCCTCGTGATTGGCAAACGCTTTCGTTCATCATCAACAACTGTGACATCGGTTGTGATATTGCTGCTCATCGGGACTCGCTGAGTACTATAGGAGGGGGAAAGCAACGCCGTCTACTGCCCTTTGGGGAAGGTCCGGAGGGGTTCTGGGAAGGTGCCCGGGCTCGGCGTCAGTTGCATCGACTCAGTTCGACACGGCTATCGAATCTGCTTGAGGCATCGCGACACTTTGGCAAGACAAGCGAGTGATAGTTTGAGATGCGCCCCCAATCTCCGCAATGTCCTTTGGTCTGCCCGTCAGTCTGTATATGGTTAGTTCACCTTTGGCGAAGTTGTGGTGCCGTGAACTCGCTCCCATTGTTCGCGTGTTATGACGCAACGAAACCCGAGATGGTTCGTCCCCGTGCTTACTTCACCTTTTCCTCGCGTGCCGACCAGGTAGCGCGAGCAGTACTGATCGGTGCAGAGAAATGACCCTCCGCGGTGAACCTTCTTGGGTTGGCCGGGCTCGGCAGGATCGAACGACGACTCAGGCCCTTGCGGATTGCGCGCGATTCCACCCAGCGCCAATAACTGCGCGTAGTAGTCGGGACGATACCAATCGCTCGTCCATTGCCATACATTGCCGGCCATGTCGTACAGACCATACCCGTTCTGGGGGTACTGTGCCACGGGTGCGATGCCCACGTGCCCATCCTCGCCTGTATCCTTGTCAGGGAAATGACCTTGATGGGTATTCGCCATCCACCTGCCATGAGGCCGGAATTCATCGCCCCACACAAAGGGCTCCCCGGCGAGACCCCCGCGCGCAGCGAACTCCCATTCTGCCTCCGTCGGAAGCCGCTTGCCAGCCCACTTCGCGAAAGCGACGGCATCTTCGTAAGCGACCTGAACCACCGGATAATTGTCTTTGCCCTTGATGTCCCTACCAGGGCCAAGAGGATGCCGCCAGTTAGCCCCGTGTACGTAGCTCCACCACTGCAAGTGATCGTCGAGCGGTACGGGATGATCGGGCGGAGAGAATACCACAGAGCCTGCAACCAGATTTTCGGGAGGCGCGCTAGGAAACTCTGCCTGGCTCGGCTTGCGCTCCGCAACGGTGACGTATCCGGTAACGTTTACGAATTTCGCGAATTCGGCGTTGGTGACATCCGTCCGGTCCATGAAGAAGCCGTCGACGTAGACACGGTGAATGGGTCGCGAATCCATGGTTGCCTTCATGCCCACTACATCCATGTCCGGCGGATCAGCGGTGCCCATCGAGAATTCGCCTCCCGGAATCCACACCATACCTGCAGGCGGCTCACCCGGAGCACGTGTGCGATTGGCAATCGTGGTCGAAATGGGGAGGCTGCCGCGGAAACGTCGGCGCGAGCGTTACCACCCCTGCCGCGCGGATAGAACCCCCAAAGCGTGATTCCAATCCCGACCGCAAAGGCAATAAGAAGCAGCGTCCATCTGGCTCGGCTCACGGGCGCCTTGGTCTGCCGGTTCGTCTTGCTCTTGTTCTTTGAGTCACGCTTCACAAATTCTCCAACTAGGGTTGATCCTGTTGCTTCCCAAAGTAAGTGTTGCTAGCGGAATTGGCGTAAGCGACAAGCAGGTAAACGAGATGCAGATATCTGCAGTCGATTAGTCCTGACACTTTCTTGGGCTCATGGGCTGCGCCGAGAGCGACGCCCTAAATCGACGAGTGTAAGACGCTTCCGTCGTTGCCACACACTTTCGTTCATCATCACCGACTGCGACACAGGGCTGATTTCGCTGCTGATCTGGGCTCACTGGGTACTATAGGAGTGGAAAGAGAACACCGTCTACTGCCCTTTGGGGAAGGTCCGGATGGTTCCGGGAAGGTGCAGCTTCTGTGTTGGTCGGGTGGTTGCGCCACGGATTGCACCGCCAATTTCGTGGAGATTCTAAGTGCGATTGAATTTCATTGAGCGGTCCTGGATGCACAAATTCGTTGCAATCTGGCTGCTAAGTCCTCGGTACATACTCAAGGCTCCGCGTAATAATCGCATTTTGGAAAATAGCTCCTGTTTCAGTCCCGCTGTGCCTCCCCGGATACCGTCATCGACGCCATTGTCGCCGCCCTCTCCCTGGAGCGGTTACCGCGAGGCGGGTTCTCGGATCAGTCATGGTTGATCGCCTCTGACCGCTTCATTCTGATCACCGAAAAACAGAGTCAACTTGTTCGCGATCCATGCGGCCGAATAGTCGCCTTCTCGGACAACTGGGTGGTTCCCGAAAACGGGATCTTGAGTAAGTTCGCTTTCCTTGTCGAATGCGAAGCCGGATGCTCCTAGCGTTGCAGGCCACGCGCGTCACCGTCGCTATGATTGAGAGCGCACCAGAGGGTTGATTCCGGCGCTTTGCGTTGTGCTGTGTGGCGGAATGGGACTTGACTCTTTTTCTGAACGCCGAAACCCAAAACATTCATTTTGTGGAAACGAGAATTGCCCTAGCGTCCGGTCTAGCGGTGCGAACTTCCCAGAGATTTGATCCCCCTATCCCCCACCGCCGTTTCTCTTTGACGTCCTTCCTTTCCATCGCTCGATTCTTTCTGCGCGGTTCAGGTTCTCGCTCATCCACCGTAAGATCAGGTCTATCGGGATACCCGTATCTGCCGACTCTTCTTCCGCGCATCTCTGCCGGATCTCAGCCCATTCTCGCTTGCGACGATCATCTTTTTCCCGCTGATCCTGCTGCGCTCGCTCCGCCTCCAGGGTTTTCCGAATCTCTGATGGATGCGGGAAAAACTGAGATCGCCCCATCAGCCGCTTAAGCGCCGCGCTGAAGGTCGATAATCCGAACTCCCGCACTAATTCCGCCCACATCGGCATCCACATCTCCGGTGTGCCCGCTGGCAATTCCTGGGCCGGATAACTGTCCCTCATCTGCTCCATGAGCATCGGGATTTGACGCAAGTCCGCATTTCTCAGCGGCAGCCCTAATTGCTTCATTGCTTCGTTTTCGGCGAGCGACTGCGGGGCTTTCGTAAATGTTCCGATTCGTTTCATCTTTTCCTCCCGTCTGCCATTCGGTATCTGCGTCCAGGTAGCGCGACTGGTTGAACCATGTCGCAGGATGCGGTGTAAATTCGCCGCGTCGTCCGGCTGGTGACCTGGCGAACGTCGTCGCGCACTTCCATAAGTGTTTGCGCGCTTCCACCCGCGTCATAGGCGAGATGGGGCCTTCACCTTGCGACAATCTGTCCACTGATGCTGCTATCGCCTTCAGAGCTGCACGTCTGCCAACCTTGCGAGGGTAGGCTTCGTATATCGCTACGTCGGGATCAATGTTGGAAGTGTCGCTCGCCGACCTAGGCGAGCAAGGGTCTCTCTCCTTTCTTCTCTTACTTTTCTTTGTCTCTGCCTCTTCTATACGGCAATTGCAATCATCCGTGTGGCATTTGCCAGAACTTGCCAGAGTCTGTTGGTCAGACACCGGCTTCTCACGCATATTCCGCAGTTTTGCGATGGCGCCCTTGCGACCGTTCGCGCCCAGGCTGACCCTCTTTGCGTCTAATTCGGTACGCATAGATTCGAGCTTGGCATTGACTAAGCACCCGTCTCCGATATCGTCGAAGCATCCGGCTATTTCCTTCCAGGCCTTTGTCATCACGGATGCTGGACACCCGCAAATGTCGGCTAGCTTTTCGATGTCATTCGGTATTGAACCCTCCAACCAGGCTTCGTCTAACAGCTCTCTGTAAAGGCCCCTGGCGACGTAGCTCATGCGTTGCACCTTGCGATTTGCACGGTAGTCGCGCACTAGCCACTTGTAATAAGGCAACGGTTCCAAGTGTTTCAACGTTCGTCCTTGCGTTACTGCGCTTTGAGTTTGGTCTGAATGGAAGGTTCGCTCATGTCGAAGCTCCTTCACAGCTCTGCCCAATCCGAGCCGCGATCCATTCGTCAATGTCGGACTCAAGCCGCGTCGCAGCCGGCGCACCGGCAAGTTCACGAATGCCGAAATCGAAGCCTTGGCGGAATGGTGCGCGAAACCAAGCGAAATGAAAACACGTCGCATGCAACGGGATGGCTAGACCTGCAGGAACCATTTCGTTTGGTTGTAGATGATTGAAATGACCTTGCCGATCAAACTCGACTGTCGACAGTGCGATATTGCCGCTCCATGCGAAGTTCCCGTTAAAAATGCAAGAGAGCCTCGAGCGGGCCCACCGCCTCGGACTTTGACGAGCCAAGCGCGCCCTCTTCAGGGCGCCAATTGTGGATGCGCGCATACGGCGCGGATAGTCACTTACGAAACCTCTCCTCCGGCTGTGTTGGCTTCGATCCACCGCTCAAGCGCTGCGAGCGGGATGCGGACACTACGGCCAGACCGTAGAGCAGGAAGATCGCCCGAAACTGCCATCGCGTACACTTTAGCCACCGAGAAACCGGTGATATCAGCTACCTCATGGGCGCGCAAAAGCTTGGGGAGTGTACGGTTTTCCATGAGCCTCCGTCAGCTCTATTCCTTCAATACTGTCCCACCGAATTAGTTTTTGAGGTAAGATTTTTTCAGACGATTTATGCGCAAACATCGTGAGACAGGTAATGCTGACAAGTTCCAGTCCGACAAATTCCCCGAATTGCTACCGATAACGGCAATGAGCAGGGATCACCGAGCGACCATATTCCGGCGTTCTCGAAGTCGGTCCCTCAACAGTCCGGAGGTCGCACTCGCCCATGAATCTCTAACGCAATGGCTCAACGGCGAGAATTCATGGGAGTACATCGCCCCTCAATACCGGAACAGCCCGGAGTCAACGCAGCGGATTCTCAAGTTATTCAACCTGGTGAAACGTGTCATCACAGCCTTTGAGCAAAAAGCGCCGGCAATGTACCCGTACTTCTACGGGAAAGCCCCTATGCCGAGAGGGATCGGGGACGGGGGCGGCCCAACCGTTCAGTTCGGAGAAATCTCGCGGGCAATGGTGGACTACGCCACAGTGCCTTATCTCGCTTTTCAGCCAAGCACTAAGCTGTGGGGCTTAGGGCACTGGCCTGTAGGATTGGCTGGCGAGGCGCACAATGGCGCGATGCAAATCCTGCCGCCTGCCCTGCGCCCCTACGGCGAAGTGCTGGCCGCTCACGGAATTCTTGAGCTAGCGCGACGCGGGGCGCTCTCGCGCATAAGGGAATGCGACTGCAAAAAATGGTATTTCGCCAAGAGAGAAGACGGGGTGGCATGCTCGGACACGTGCCGCAAGCGTATCCATGACCGGAAGCCCGAAGTAGTCGAGAGACGAAGAAAAAAAGCGAAAGAATACGCAGAATTTAGAAGCGGCAAGAATTTCCTGGAGAAAACGAAAATGACAAATCGAGCCGCGAGAGAAACAAAGAAAACCAGAATTGAGAAGGTGAAGGGCAATGGCTAAGCGTCGCGGATCTGGCGAAGGATCTATCTATCAGCGTCAGGACGGGCGTTGGTGCGCCCAGGTGTCCCTTGGCTATAAGCCAGGCGGAAAGCCGCATCGCAAGTTCCTATTTGGCAAGACCCGCGTTGAGGTCAGCGAGGCGATGAAGCGCACCTTGCGCGAACAGCAGCTCGGCCTCACGATCACCTCAGAGCGACAGACCGTCGCACAATTCCTTACCCACTGGCTGGAGGACGTAGTCAAGCTGAAGAACAAGCAGTCGACACACCGATCTTATGAGTGGATTGTTCGGATACACCTGATTCCCAGCCTAGGACGGCTGCCACTGGCCAAGCTCACTCCCCAGAAGCTCCAGGCCTTTATCAATGAGCGCCGCGTATCTGGCCTCACCGCTACCACGGTAAGACACATCAACGCTACCCTCCGCGCCTCTCTATCTCAGGCGCAGCGTTGGCAGCTAGTCCACCAAAATGCTGCCAAGCTTGTCACGCTTCCCCGCAGTGTCCGCTATAAGCCGACGATTCTCAGCCCGGCGCAAGCCAAGGAGCTGCTCACCTTCATTTCTGGCCACCGACACGAAGCGCTCTTAACGGTCGCCCTCACTCTCGGACTTCGCCGCGGCGAATCACTAGGACTGCGCTGGTCTGATATCGACCTCGATAATGCCAGACTGCATGTAAACCATTCGCTCGAACGAGTGAAGGGGAAAGGCTTGCACTTATCGGAACCGAAGAGCGAACGTGCGAAACGGGAGCTTCGTCTGCCTCAAATCTGCCTGACAGCCCTGCTCAAACATCGGATCATCCAGGACCAACAGCGGGTGTGGGCAGGGAGCAAGTGGCACGATGGTGATTTCGTCTTCACCACGAGCATCGGTACACCATTGCACCCTGACGACATATCCAGGATGTTCGCTGCCACGCTCAAGTCCGCCGGCCTACCAAAGGTGCGCTTCCATGACCTGCGTCATTCCTGCGCCACCATGTTGCTTTCGTTGGGAGTTCACCCGAAATTGGTGCAGGAAACGCTTGGACATTCCACCTACCAGCTCACGATGGATACCTACTCACACATGATCCCCGCTCTGCGAAACGAGGTGGCTGACAAGATGGACGAAATCCTCTCAACTGCTGTCAACGAAGCTGTCAGGCCAGAGCCAAAGACAATCAACTAAGCCTTAAGTCATTGATTTTATTGGTGCCGGGACGGGGGGTCGAACCCCGATGACCTTGCGGTCGGCGGATTTTGAGTCCGCTGCGTCTGCCAGTTCCGCCATCCCGGCAAGGTGGGTAGGCTCTGATCAGAATAAATGAAGGCCACAGCAAAGGAAAGGAGGCCCGGTGTTAACCAAGCCCGTCTTGCCCCACTCTCATTGTGAGGTGAGTGCACCTTCCGGTATTTCTTCCTCAGCGCAGCCCTCTGGTCTCGGGCGTTGTCTCTTCATCTTGCTCAGCAGTGTGCTCAGAAGCACATAGAGAACAGGGATAAAGATCAGGTTCAGGAATGTAGAAACCAGCATGCCGCCCACGATCGCTGTGCCGACAGAGTTGCGTCCCTTAGCGCCCGCGCCGGTGGCAAAGTATAGCGGCAACACGCCGAGGATGAACGCGATCGACGTCATCAGAATTGGCCGCAGCCGGAGTTCCGCCGCTTCGATCGCGGCTTCGGCAATCGACCGTCCCTGCATGCGCAACTGCTCCGCAAATTCGACAATCAGAATGGCATTTTTCGCGGCCAATCCAATGAGCATAAGCAGGCCGATCTGGACATAAACGTCATTCGAGTATCCGCGCAGCGAAATCAGTTCGAGCGCGCCGAGCACCGCCATTGGCACTGAAAGCAAGATAATGAACGGCAGGGCGAAGCTTTCGTACAGTGCCGCCAGGGTCAGATACACGACAATGATTCCCAGTCCGAAAATGATGATCGCCTTGCCCTGCGATTCGACCTCTTCCAGCGCCAAACCGCTCCAGGTGTACGCCATGCCCTGCAGCTTGTTCTGCTGGAAAAGCTCTTCCATTGCCTTGATACCCTGGTCGGAACTGTATCCGGGAGCAGCGGAACCATCGATTTCCGCGGACCGGAACAGGTTGAAATGGCTAATGACCTGCGGGCCAGAGGTTCCGGTGATGTAGACCAGGTTGTCGAGTGGAACCATGCTGCCGTTGCTTGAACGAACGTAATATTGGCGAAGGTCGCCCTGCTTCATGCGGTAAGGCTGATCCGCCTGTATATAGACGCGGTATGAGCGGTTGTTGAAGTCGAAGTCATTGACGTATTGCGACCCCATATACACACCCAGCGCGTTCGTGATCTCGCTGATAGGCACGCTCATCGCCTTCGCCTTCTCACGGTCGATCTGGATCAGGAGTTGAGGATCATTGGCGGTGTAGCTGGTGAAGAGATTTACCAGGTCCTTTCGCTGCCGGCTTGCACCTACTATTTTGTGCGCCACAGTATCCAGATCCTGCAGGGTGTTCCGGCCCAGGTCCTGCA
>Ga0335085_10016620_pt1 | contig 10624 bp, 8 predicted proteins | sample Lox_Sample_45_FD_206712 | JGI IMG/M metagenome (GOLD analysis project Ga0335085, IMG submission 206712) | Soil microbial communities from Loxahatchee National Wildlife Refuge, Florida, United States - Lox_Sample_4.5 | ecosystem: Environmental > Terrestrial > Soil > Wetlands | place: USA: Florida...
GCGCGAGCTTGCCGCCGATCGGCCGCGCGGCATTGATACGGCCGAGAACGACGTGAGCGTCGGTCAGCGTCGGCCGCTCGTTGCCCTGGCCGTAGCAGGCGGGTCCCGGCACCGAGCCCGCGCTTTCCGGTCCGACCTGCAGCAATCCGCCGCGATCGACCGCGGCAATCGACCCGCCGCCGGCGCCGATGGTGGTGATCTCGATCATCGGCGTGCGGATCACAAGTCCGAAGTCAACGACCGTCTGTGCCGCTAACGACGGCATCGCGCCAGCGATCACCGACACATCGAACGACGTACCGCCAAGATCGCAGGTGATGACGTTGTCGTAGCCGCTCGCCCGCGCGATCGCGGCAGCAGCGATCACGCCCGCCGCTGGACCTGACAACGCAGTGCGCACTGGCAGCCGGCGCGCAGTCGTCGTCGACATCACGCCGCCATTCGACTGGACGATGTGAAAGGTGCCGGCGAATTTTTGCTGCGCTAAAGCCCCTTCAAGCTTGCCGATATAGGCGCCGACCACCGGCTGCAGATAGGCGTTGAGCGCCGTCGTCGAGGCGCGCTCGAATTCGCGGATTTCCGGGAGCACCTGATGCGAGGCAGACAGGTGCTCGTTGGGCCAGACCTTTGCGGCAGCGGCGAGCGCGCGGCGCTCGTTGTCCGCGTTGGCGTACGCGTTGATGAAGATGATTGCGAGCGCCTGCGCGCCGCGTTCATGCAGCCCCTTCGCCGCCGCCATCACGGCGGCTTCGTCGACCGGCGTGCGGATGCTGCCGTCGGCGAGCGTGCGTTCGTCGACTTCGAAGCGGAGGTCGCGCGCGGCAATCGGGATGAATTCGCCCCACAGGCCCCAGGTCTGCCGCCGGTCGCGGCGGCGCATCTCCAGCACGTCGCGAAAGCCGCGTGTCGTGATCACGCCGATGCGGGGACCGCGCCGTTCCAACAGCGTATTGGTGCCGACCGTGGTGCCATGCACGATGGCGCCGAAGCTCTCGATCGTGCCCAGCGCAAGCAGGCCCTGCAGAAAACCGGCGGCTTCATCACCGCGCTGCGACGGCACCTTGGCAACGCGGAAGGCGCGCGCCGCGGCGTCGAACCAGAACAAATCCGTAAACGTGCCGCCGACGTCAACGCCGACGATGGACCCACCTTCCAAGCTCATGCGCGCGCCTCACCGCGCAATTGCGTAGTCGCCGGGGCATCGACGCTGCCATCGTCGCAAAGCGCAACGCCGTAATCGCGCGACGCCGCCTGCCGTGACACGTAGCCGAGCGCCACGTCGCGCGCGACGCGGGCCGGATCGCGCATCCGCGGATCGCCGAAGCCGCCGCCGCCCGGCGTCTCAAGCCGAACGCGATGTCCGCGCCGGATGTGCACGTCAGTGATCTTGGATGTCAGAGGGGGCGAACGCTCCCCGCCGTCGGCCGGATAGAAAAAGCGGTTGAGCGCAGCCGACTTGCCTCCGTTGACGCCAAACGGCGGAAACTTTCCGCGCTCGCCGAGCAAAAACACTTCGGCGCCGCCGTCGGCCAGCGCCTCGACCTCGTAGATGGCGCCGAGGCCGCCGCGATGAAATCCGGGGCCGGCGGAGTCGGGGCGCAGCGCCCATTGGGTGAACATTACCGGATAGAGCGATTCCAGAATTTCCGTCGGCGGAATGGTCGCGGTCGAAATCGGATTGTTGCCGTGGTTGAGGCCGTCGCCTTCAGGATTGCCGCCGAGTCCGCCGCCGAAGAAACAGAACATTACCCAGCGCACGCCGTTGCTGCGCCAGCCGGCGAGCGAGAGCGCATTGATCGTCGCATACGGACTGCCGTTGGCGCGTTCCGGCGCCGCCTGCGCGAACGCGCCGAACACAGTATCGATCACGCGCAAGATCGTTTCGGTATAGCCGCCGACCGGCTTCGGCGCCGAGACGCCAAGCAGCGTCGTGTCGGGGATGATGAACTCGATCGGCGCCATGCAACCCGCGTTGGCTGGGACGTCAGTGAAGAGATGCTTGAGCGCGACGTAACAGCACGCGACCGCCGTCGAGCGCGCGATGTTGAGCGGGCCCTGGCACGGCGGCGAGGAGCGGGAAAAGTCGAGCCGCATCGTCTCGCCGGCAATCGTCAGATCAAGTGCGATACGCAGCGGCTCATCGGTGACGCCGTCATTGTCGAGGAAGTCGTCATAGGAGTAAGTGCCGTCCGGCAGCGACGCGATGTTGGCGCGCATCAGTGCTTCGGCGCGCGCGGTCAGCGCTGCGGTGGCGGCTGCGACCGTCTCGTCGCCGTACTCGTCGAGCAGCGCATGGACGCGCTGTTCGCCCAGCCCGAGCGCGTTAAGCTGACCGTTGAGGTCGCCCCAGTTCGACAACGGCACGCGCGAATTGGCGGCGAGGATGTCGACGATGTCCTGTTGAAACACGCCGCTGCTAATGAGCTTCACCGGCGGCACGCGAAAGCCTTCCTGAAAGCTCTCCGTTGCCTTGGCATTGTAGTTGCCGGGCACATTGCCGCCGACGTCGAGCCAGTGGCCGACCGAGGCGAGCCAGGCAAACACCTTGCCGCCGCGCATCACCGGACGCACTAACCGGAAATCGTTCAGGTGAGTGCCGCCGTCGTAGGGGTCGTTGAACAGATAAGTATCGCCCTCGCTGAGGGCGCCGTCCTGCGCAACCTTGTCGATGACCGCTTTGACCGCGAACGCCATGGCGCCAACGAAGATTGGCAAACCCGACGAGCCCTGCACCAAAGTCGCGCCGGTCTCGGGATGATAGAGCCCATGGCAGGCGTCATGCGCCTCGGCGATGATCGGATTGAAGGCGGAGCGATAAAGCGTCGCGTCCATTTCGTCGGCGATCTGCACGAGGCGGCCGTTGAGCACGGCCAATGTCACCGGATCGAGCGACCGCGTCATCGCTTCCCCGCGGTGCGGCTTGGCTGCGCTTCGATCGCCGCGTAACGGTCGCCTCGTTCGAGCATTTCCGGCGTTCCGATCAGGCGGTTGAGCCCGTCGAAATCGAACATGCGGGCGCGGAATGGCTCGGTGGTGCCGTGCGCCTTCAGCGAGCCATAAAATTCCTCGGCCGCCTTGGCGAGCGTACGCACAATGGCGCCGGGAAAGATCACGAAGGCAAAACCCAGCGACTCAAGGTCACTTGCCGGTAGCACCGGGGTCTTGCCACCCTCCACCATGTTCACCATCAGTGGCAAAGAGTTGCCCAGCTGCGCGGTGATGCGGGCAAGCTCGTCGCGCTGGCGCGGCGCCTCGACGAACAGCATGTCGGCGCCGGCCTCACCATAAAGTGCGGCGCGCGCCATCGCCCGGTCGAAACCCTCGACGGCGACGGCGTCGGTCCGGGCGATGATGACGGTGTCCTTTGAAGCCCGTGTGTCCACCGCCGCCTTGACCTTGCCGACCATCTCCTGCGCTGAAATCAGCGACTTGTTGTCGAGATGACCGCAGCGCTTCGGAAAATCCTGATCTTCAATCTGGATCGCGCTAGCGCCGGCACGCTCAAGAAGCCGCACCGTACGCTCGACATTGAGCGCGTTGCCGTAGCCGGTGTCGGCGTCGACGATGAGATGAGTGCCGACCCGATCGCGGATCAGCGCGACGGTCTGAACCACTTCAGTCATGCTGACGAGGCCGACGTCGGGGCGCCCCAGCCGCGAGTGCGAAATCCCCGCCCCGGACACGTAAAGTGCCTCAAAACCCGCGCGCTCGGCGATGAGCGCAGTCAGTGAATCGTAGACGCCGGGCGCGATCAAAATCGGCCGATTGCGAAGGCGAGCTAACAAAGACGTTTCGGTCATGCTTTACAGTCCCAGATTTTACAGTCCCAGATAGGCGCGTTTGAGTTTCGGATCGGCGCCGATGTCGGCGGAAGGGCCAGACATGACGCATTGTCCCTCGGCGAGAATATAGGCGCGGCCCGCGATCTCGAGGCTCTGCATCACATTCTGCTCGACCAGCAAGACGGCAACGCCATCGGCGTGGATACGCGCGATCAGCGCAAACAATTCCTCGACCAGAATCGGTGAGAGTCCGAGCGAGGGCTCATCGAGGATGAGCAACCGCGGCTCGGCCATCAGGCCGCGGCCGATCGCGAGCATTTGCTGTTCACCACCGGACAAGGTCCCGGCGCGTTGCGTACGGCGCTCGAACAGCCTCGGGAAGATTGCGAACACGCGCTCACGGTTGGCGGCCCGGTGCTTCGCGGCGCGGCGGTAGCTGCCAAGGTCGAGGTTTTCGTGAACCGAAAGGTTTGGAAAAATTCGCCGACCTTCGGGGACGTGAATGAGTCCGCGCGCAACAATCGCCGCCGGCTTTTCATGCTCGATTGCGGCGCCGTCGAAGCGGATCGCGCCCGCACGTGCGCGCACAATGCCGGAGATGGTGCGATTAAGCGTCGATTTGCCGACGCCGTTCGAGCCGAGCACGGCGACGATCTCACCGCTGGCAACGCTAAGATCGATGCCGCGCAGCACTTCGGTATCGCCATAGCCGGCACAAAGATCGTGGATCTCAAGGAGTGGAACTGCGGCGAATTCAGTGGGCATGAACGGCCCTGGCCTTTGCCGCGGCGCCACGGCCGAGATAAGCCTCGACCACAGCCGGATTGTCCACCACTTGCGCAGGGTTGCCTTCGGCAATGATGCAGCCTTCCGCCAGCACGAAGACGTGTTCTGCCAAACTCATCACCGCCTGCATCACATGCTCGATCATGACGATGGCGATGCCGCGCGCACTCAAGCCGCGGATGACCGGGACGATGTCGCGGATCTCGGACGGATTTAAGCCGGCGAGTACTTCGTCGAGGAGGAGCAGCGTCGGTTCAGTCGCGAGCGCCCGGGCAAGTTCGAGGCGCTTTCGTCCGGCGACGGTCAAAGTGTGAGCGGGACGGTCGAGCATATCGGCGAGGCCGACTTCTTCGGCAACTTTCTCGGCGACAAGGAGCGCTTCGGTGCGCGCGCGGTGGCGCAGATGCGCGCCGACCAGAATGTTGTCGTGCACAGAAAGTCCAGCGAAAGGCTGCACGATCTGGAAGGTGCGCGCGATGCCGCGACGCGCGAGCCGGTGCGGCGGCTCGCCTGTAATGTTATGGCCGGCATAATGGACGTAGCCCGCGGTCGGCTTGAGGAATCCGGAGATCACGGCGAAGAGCGTGGTTTTGCCTGCGCCATTCGGGCCGATCAAAGCGGTGATGCGCGCCGCCGGCGCCGTCAGAGACGCAGCTTTAAGCGCCAGCAACCCGCCAAAGCGCCGCGATACGCTTTCGACCGAAAGAAGCGCTTCAGCCACGCACCACCTCCGCGGTTTTTCGCGGAAACCCGAAGCGACGCGTCAGTCCTGCTCGCAAATCAGTCAGCGTGCCGACGAGCCCGCGCGGCGCGAAAGCAATAACCAGGATGAGCATGACGCCGTAAATCATCAGATCGAGGCCGGGCACATCGCCGGTCACGAGCTTCGCGCCCTCGCCGAGCGATTTCACCACCAGCGCACCGACCAGCGCTCCGAATACGGTGCCGACCCCGCCGATGATCGGGGTCAGCAGTGCTTCGATCGAAATCCATGTGCCGTAGGCGATCGACGAGTCAATAAAGAGAAAATATTGCACATAGAAACAGCCGGCAGCCGCCGTGATTGCAGCGGAGATGACCATGGCGCTGAGCTTGACCGCGGTCGCATCGACGCCAAGTGCCATCGCCGCATCCTCGTTCTCGCGCACCGCAATGAGCCAGGTGCCGAACCGCGAATGCTCGAGCCATTGCGCAATCAACAGCCCAATCGCAACGAGCGCGAGGACGACATAATAGAAGACCGCGCGGCTCTGAAACTGAAATGACTGCGCGCGCAGATCGAGCTTGACCAGAAGGCCGACGCCGGCTCCGGTGATCGGTGCGACGCTGGCCAGAATGCGCAGCACCTCGGCGAAGGCGAGTGTCACCAGCGCAAAGTAGGAGCTGCGCAATCCGGCGCGGAAGGCCAGCCCGCCGATGATGCCGCCGACCGCACCACCGGCGACGATGCCGGCGAGAAATCCGATCCAGGCATTGACGCCGTAGTGCACCTGAAGAATGGCGGTGACGTATGCTCCGGTCCCGAAAAAGGCAGCGTGCCCAAACGAATATTGTCCGCCGTAGCCGCCGATGATGTTCCAGCCCTGGCCGGCAAGCGCGATCATCAGCGTCACGACCAGAAAATTGAGTACGACGTTCGAGTGCACCAGCAACGGCACGACCGCGAGTACCGCGATCACGACGGCAATGGCGAGCACCCCTCTCATGCGCTCGCCCCAAATAGGCCGCGCGGACGAAAGAGCAGCACCGCGATGAAGATCAGAAAAATGCCGACCTGGCCGAGCGACTCGCCGAAAAAAAACCCACCGAGGCTTTCGACCACGCCGATCACGAGACCGCCGATCAACGCGCCCGGCACCGATCCCATCCCGCCTAGTACGACAATGGTAAAGGCGACCAGCACGAACGCGTTCCCGGCACTCGGGTTGACGTAGTAGGTTGGAATAAGCAGGCACGCCGCGATCGCGACACACGCAGTGCCGAGGCCAAACGTCATTGCGTAGATGTGCGCTACATCGATGCCGGCGAGCTCCGCCCCAAGCTTCTCCCTTGCGACGGCGCGGATCGCCTTGCCGGTGTCGGTCAGCGCCATGATCAGCCACAGCGCCAGCGCCACAACGAACACGGCCACGAACGAAATCAACCGCGAAACCGACAGGAACGTAAAGCCGAAATTGATCGTCTTGAATGAGTAAGCGAGGTCGATGGTGCGCGTATCGGCGCGGAACTCATAAAGCAGCGCATTCTCGATCAGCACGGCGAGGCCGAGCGTCACCAGCAGCATGTTGCGATCGTCGCCATGGGACGCCGGACCAATGACGAACCGCTGCAACGCGTAGCCGAGCGCGAAGAAACAGGGCGCAAGAAGGAACGCGGCGACATAGGGATCGAGACCGAGTTTCTGGTAGGCCAGGAAGGCAGCAAACAACGCCGCGCTCAACAGGGCACCATGTGCGAAATTGATGATGTGCAGCACGCCATAGATCAGTGTCAGCCCGAGCGCGACCAGCGCATAAACGGCACCGGTCATCAGCCCGTTAAGGACCGCCGTAATTAGGATGACGGGTGAGAGCACGGATCATGCACTCGTCATTGCGAGGAGAAGAGTGGCGAAGCAAGCCGGTAGCTGCGCCGCCGACCTGGATTGCTTCGCTTCGTTCGCAAGGACGAGGTGTTCATAGCTCATGCAGGCATCGGGAAGACCGCTTTGGCGTTAGCGAATTGCGGCGGCAGGATCACTTTGATGTCGTTATCGAGCACTTGGGTATTGACCGGCGCCGCGCCCTCGTTCTGGCCGTTGACGAATTTGGTCGGCCCATAAGGCATGATGTGACCGGAAAAGGTCGAGTTCGCCAACGCGGTGGTGAGCTTGGCGCGGTCGACGGAAGCCGCATGCTCCAGCGCATCGGCCACAAGGTGGACGGCGGTGTAGTTCATGTACAGCTCGTAGGTAAAGAACTGGCCTTTGTCGTCGACCTTCTTCTTCAGCTCCAGCGCTTTGGCGCTCTTCGGATTGAACCAGTGATTGCAGTCCATGATGTACTTGGCGGCGTCAGGAAATTCTTTGACGAACTTGTAGGAGGAGGCAGCGCCGCCCAGCACCGAATAAATTCCCTTCGGCCGCACGTGTTGCTCCAGCATGGTGCGGGCAAGCAGCACATACTCATTGTAGTAGTCGGCGGGAATGACGAGATCGGGGTTCTGCGCCTTGATCTTGAGCACGACATTGTTGAAGTCGCGCGTCGGCGTCGGATGCGGGATGGTTTCGAGAATCTGAAAGCCTTTCGGCGGCAGCTGCGCGTTCAGAAGCTTGGCGAGGCCCGAACCGAACAGCGAATCTTCGTGGACGATGATGACCGTCTTTGCCGGCTTGCCGGCGGCGTCGTTGAGCACGGTCAAATTCTCGAGCGCGGTCTTGGCGATGACGCCAAAGCCGGGACCGAAGCGAAAAGTGTTCTTGAGCCCGCGGGTGACAATGGAGTCGGCGACGCCGACATCAACAACGTAGGGCAAGTCGTAGCGCGCTGCGGCCTGACTGACAGCGAGACAGATCGAGGAGGCATAGCCACCGACGATGCACGGGACGCCGGCGGCGTTCATCTTCTCCACTTCCGCGGTGCCGCCGTCGGGCGTCGATTGTGCATCGCCAAGAAACGGATCGATCTTGGCGCCGCCGAGCGCTTTAATGCCGCCGCTAGCATTGATCTCATCGACCGCCATGGTCGCGCCGATGCGGCCTTGCTGGCCCGAATACGACAGCGCACCGGTCACGGGATGAAGAAGCCCGAGCTTCACCGGCGCGCCCTGTGCGCGCAGGAGTGACGGCGTCGCCAGGCTCCCCGAAGCGGCGGCCGCAGCAGAGAGCGCGGTGGTGGCGAGAAACCGGCGGCGGCTGAATGGCATTTTTTCCCTCGACATGGCTGTCCTCTCCTCGTTTTACGTTGTGGCGTCGGATTTGCGACGCGCCTTGTTGTCAAATTGCCGTTTCAGACCTCAGTGGGCGGTTGCGACCGGTCTTGCGAACCACCGGCGACCAGGACTTCGTCTCCTTCGCGCCCGAGCGGACCAAATCCATCTCGAAGGCGTAGCGGTCGGGCCGGTAAAGCGCATGCAGGTGTTCAACGGCGCGGCCCGATTGATCGCAGACGACGCGCACGAGTTCGATAAGCGGCGATCCGGCGCGCACATCGAGCGCTTCCGCGACATCGGGCGTCGCCAGCCCGGCGCTGATCCGCTGGCGCGCGTGTTCGACCTTCACGCCGGCACGCTCCAAAAGTTCAAGCAGCGGACGTGAAGCCAGTTCCTGCCTGGTGAACGTCACCGCGACGCTCTCTGGAACATGCGTGGTCAGATATGAAAACGGTACGCGATCGACGGCGCGCACCCGAACCGATCGCTGTAGCAGCTGATCCGGTCCGACACCCAGCGCCTCGGCAACCGCGCCAGCCGCCGGCACATAGTCGAATGAGAGCAGCTTGACCGCCGTGCGCCGCCCCATGTCGGCAATGTTGGCCAGTACATCGGAAATATCGGCGGCAATTGGCGCCGGCGCCGCCCGATAAATCACCCGCGTACCGGCACTGCGGCGGCGCTCGATGAACCGTTCACGGGCGAGCTCGCCAAGCGCGCGCCGCACGGTAACTCGCGACACGCTGTAATATTCAGCCAACTCATGTTCAGTGGGGAGCTTGGCGCCGAAGCCGAAGACCCCACTGAGAATGCGGTCGCGCAGGATGAGGTAGACTTGCTTTGCCTTCGCTTCGCCGAGCCAATCGCGCAAGCTGATCTCCCGATCGAATACCGCCCGGCAGCGGCCGCTTTACTTGGTATTCTTTAGCGTACAATATTGCCCGCAACCTCTGCAAGCCCACAGCGAAACGTGCCCATGAGCCAAGCCCAAACCCTGATCGACAAGCTGTGGTCGGCACACCAGATCAGCCGGCGCGAAGACGGCGCCACGTTGTTGTGGGTCGACCGCCATTATGTCCACGAAGGCTCGTTTCTCGCCTTCACGCAGATGAAAGAGCGCGGCGGATCGGTTGCCGAGCCCGGACTCACCTTCGGCACCGCCGATCACTATGTGCCGACGCGGCGTGACCGTCCGATCGCCGATCCGTCGATTGCGGCGATGGTGACGGATTTCGAGACCAACGCTGCCGCCAGTCATATTAGTAATTTCGGCCTTGGCGATCCGCGTCAGGGCATCGTCCATGTGGTCGGACCTGAACAGGGCTTGACGCTTCCCGGGCTTTTGATCGTGTGCGGCGACAGCCACACGTCCACGCACGGTGCTTTCGGCGCTTACTCCTTCGGCATCGGCGCTTCCGAAGTCGCGCACGTGCTAATGACGCAGACGATCTGGCAGAAAAAGCCGAAACGAATGCGCATCACGGTCAGTGGCAAGGCAACCGCCGGCGTTGCCGCCAAGGATATCGGGCTCGCGATCATTGCCCATATCGGCGCCGATGGCGCGCAGGGTCATGCCATCGAATATGCCGGCAGCGCCATTACCGCGCTGTCGATGGAGGGCCGTCTGACGTTATGCAACTTGTCGATCGAGGCGGGCGGCCGCACCGGGATGGTCGCGCCGGACGCGACGACATTCGCTTATCTCAAGGACCGGCCTTATGCGCCCAAGGCTGCGGCATTCGATCGGGCGGTCGAAGACTGGGCGGCGCTCGTTTCTGACAAAGACGCGGCGTTCGATCGCGAGGTCACGCTCGATGCAAGCGCGATCGCGCCGATCGTCACCTGGGGCACAACGCCGGACGACGCGTTGCCGATCGACGGCAGCGTACCCGACCCGGCGCGCGAGCGCGACCCGGTACGCGCGAATTATGTGCGCGACGCGCTCGACTACATGGGCATCGCGCCCGGCAAAAAGCTCACCGACATTACCATCGACCGCGTGTTCATCGGCTCCTGCACCAATTCGCGTATCGAAGATTTGCGTGCTGCGGCGGCGGTGCTCGCCGGCCGTGTCAGTAAAGTGCCAGGTCTGGTTTCGCCTGGTTCGACGATCGTGAAGCGACAAGCGGAACAAGAAGGCCTCGACC
>Ga0335085_10016621_pt1 | contig 10624 bp, 11 predicted proteins | sample Lox_Sample_45_FD_206712 | JGI IMG/M metagenome (GOLD analysis project Ga0335085, IMG submission 206712) | Soil microbial communities from Loxahatchee National Wildlife Refuge, Florida, United States - Lox_Sample_4.5 | ecosystem: Environmental > Terrestrial > Soil > Wetlands | place: USA...
TGGATAAAGGCGACGGTACACCGTTGCCGCTGCTGCGCGTCGACCCGGTGGTGGTCGGGCGTATCTACCCCTCGAACCACGAGGATCGAATCCTGCTGAAGCTGGGTGAGGTGCCGCTGCTGTTGCGCGGCGGACTGATTGCGGTGGAGGATCGTCATTTTTACAGCCACTTCGGCATTGATCCCCGCGCCATTACGCGCGCACTGTGGGAAGACGTTCGTCACGGCAGCGTGGTGCAGGGTGGCAGCACGTTGACTCAGCAGCTGGTGAAGAATTTCTTTCTTGACAGCGAGCGTACCCTTACCCGGAAGCTCAACGAGGTCGCAATGGCGCTGCTGTTGGAGTGGCATTACTCCAAGGACGAGATCCTCCAGACCTATATGAACGAGATCTATCTCGGTCAGGATCACGATCGTGCCATCCACGGGTTCGGTCTCGCCAGCCAATTTTACTTCAATCGTCCGCTAGGCGACCTGCAGCCTCAGCAGATCGCGCTGCTGGTGGCGTTGGTCAAAGGGCCATCCTACTACGATCCCCGCAGCCATCCGGCCCGCGCAATCGCGCGGCGTAACTTGGTGTTGGGGCAGATGGCCCAGGCGCGTTTACTCAACGCGCAGCAGGCGCGGACTGCGCAGCAACAGCCGCTGGGGGTGACGCCGCGACCGCAAAGCGTGGCCTTCCATCCCGCATTTCTCGATCTGGTTCGGCGCCAGTTGAGCCGAGATTATCGGGAAGAGGATCTGCGTTCAGAGGGCCTGCGTATCTTCACCACCCTCGATCCAACCGTTCAGGCCGCCGCCGAGCAAGCCCTCAGCCATCACCTCACCGTGCTGGAACGCACGCACGGCGTGAAGGCGGGGACCCTGGAGGGCGCGTTGGTGGAGACATCGGTGAGCGGGGGCGAGGTGCTAGCCGTGGTGGGTGGGCGCGATCCACGTTACGCCGGTTATGATCGCGCCCTGGATGCGGAGCGCCAGATCGGTTCGCTGATTAAGCCAGCGATCTATCTCGCCGCCTTGAGCCATCCAAAGCAATATACGCTCGCGACCATGCTAGACGACACTCCGCTGAAGATCGCCGGTGCCACCGGCCAGACTTGGCAGCCGGCCAATTACGACAGGCAGATCCACGGGGCGGTGCCGCTTCACACCGCTCTCGCGCAGTCTTACAACTTGGCAACGGTACGCCTCGGCCTGTCGCTTGGTGTCGATCAGGTACTCGACACCCTGCGGGCGCTGGGTGTGGAGAAGACGATTCAACCATATCCAGCGATGCTCCTCGGATCTATGACGTTGACACCAGTGGAGGTGGCGCAAGCCTACGAAACTATCGCAGGCGGTGGTTTCCGTACCCCGCTACGCGCCATTCGCGAAGTCATGAGTTCGCAGGGCACGCCCTTGGCCCGCTATCCACTGGAGGTCACTCCGGCCGCGGACCCAGCCGCGGTGTATCTGTTGACGGCCGCTATGCAGGAAGTGGTAACCAGCGGCACTGCACGCGGGCTATCCGCCTATTTGCCGGCGACCTTGCATATCGCGGCCAAGACCGGCACCACCGACGACCTCCGTGACAGCTGGTTCGCCGGTTTCAGCGGCGATCGTCTGGGCGTCGTTTGGGTGGGTCGCGACGACAATGGCCCCGCTGGCCTGACCGGCGCCAGTGGTGCAATGCAGGTCTTTGGCGAGTTGTTTCGCGCCGCCGGTGCCCGCCCCCTCTCCCTTGAACCGCCGGCGGACGTGGAATGGGTATGGATCGATCCAGCCGACGGAAAACGCGCGTTGGCCTCATGCCCCGGTGCCGTGCAACTGCCCTTCAGCCGGGGTTCCCTGCCCGACGTTTACGCGCCCTGCGCGCAGGGCCTAGGTGGCGTGATGCGCCGATCGCTCGAACTGTTTAAGGAACTGACACAATGATGCGCATGACGTATACAAGGGTGGCCGCGCCGATTTTTGTCGTGCTTCTCGCGGGATGCGGCACTACCCCGCCCGCCAATGAATCGCCCGGCGCCGCGTTGCCCGGCGCCGCGTTGCCCGCCGCACCGCCGCCTCCGGTTGCCGCTCCCGCCCCTGCGCCTGCGCTCAGCTCGGCTGTGGTGGCCCTACTCGACAGTGCTGCGGTAAAGGAGCGGGCCGGCACGTTCGAACAGGCGGCAGCGACCCTGGAGCGGGCCTTGCGTCTCGAGCCCCGCAATGCGATGTTATGGCATCGCTTGGCGCGGTTGCGGCTCAAGCAGGGGCAGTGGCGCAACGCGGTGGCTCTTGCCACCAAATCCAATTCACTGGCGCGAGAAAAAAGCGACCTGGAAGGCTGGAACTGGGCGGTGATCGCCGAGGCCAAGGAGCGGCTGGGCGACGCCCAGGGCGCGGCGGTTGCCCGGGCCCATATCAGCGCAGGGCGGTAAGGGGCGCCCCAGCTAAAACGAAGCGGTCGGGGGACGGCCGCGGAGGAATCTTGGGTGGGTGGTGTATATCACGTCGACAAGCTGATGAGTGAGGCGCGCCGTTTGGCGCGCGAATATCGCGCCGCAATGGGTAAACCGCTGCCGGGGATCACGGGGGAGCTGGCGGTTCATGACTGCATCCGTCTCCTCAATCTCGATCCCGTGCCGGCCGGCACCGGCGGCTATGATGCTGTCGGCCGAGGCGACCGTGCAGGGCGCCGCATTCAGATCAAAGGCCGCGCCATCTTTGATGAGGCGAAGGGTGGCCAGCGTCTCGGCCAGCTCAAGGCGGCCCAGCAATGGGATAGCATGATGCTGGTGCTGATGGATCAGGATTATGAGCCGGTGGAGATCTATGAGGCGGAGCGAGCCGAGGTCCTTGCGGCTATGGACGACACCAGCCGCAATCGGACCAAGCGCGGTGCCGTATCGGTTGCCCGCTTCAAGATCATAGGCCACTTGGCATGGTCACGGGAAGACGGTGCCAGCGACGAGCTGTGGGATAATCAGACCTGACCCTATGATCAGAAGGATTGCTTTCCCTGGGCCGCGCTCCGTGGCCAATGCGCTCCCGCAGCGCCAAAGCCGAATGATGAGGAAGGGGATCGACATGAGGGGGGCAGACAATGATATGGTCGATGCTCTTTCTGCCGAAACCGGCAGATAACCGCCTCTGTGATTATGCAAGGTATTAACCTCCCGTTTTATTCTCCCTCCGCCGTGTATGGTTTCCGTTAAAGACATCCTGGGGCCCGACGGGCTGTTAGCGCAGCGGGTGGACGGTTTCGCCTCGCGCCCGGCCCAACAGGCGATGGCGGAGGCGGTGAACGTGGCGCTGCAGGAACAAAGCACCCTGATCTGCGAGGCCGGTACCGGCACCGGTAAGACTTTTGCCTACCTGGTGCCGGCGCTGCTCAGCGGCAGAAAGGTGATCATTTCCACAGGCACCAAGAATCTCCAGGACCAGCTGTTCCACCGAGACCTGCCGGTGGTGCGCGACGCACTGCAGGTGCCGGTGACCGCGGCCTTGCTTAAGGGTCGCGCCAACTATTTGTGCCTGCACCGTCTCGACCTTGCGGAACGAGATGGTCGCCTTAGGTCGCGTGCCGATGCATTCGCGCTGCAGCAGGTCAGCCGCTGGGCGCAGCGGACAGGTTGCGGCGACATCGCCGAGGTGGACGAGGTGGCGGAGGACGCGTTGCTGTGGCCTGAGGTGACCTCGACGGCCGAAAACTGCCTTGGCCAGGGGTGCGCTCGCTTCAATGACTGCTTTGTGCTCAAGGCGCGCCGCGCGGCGCAGGAGGCTGACGTGGTGGTGATCAACCATCACCTCCTTCTCGCGGACATGATCCTCAAGGACCAAGGCTTCGGCGACCTATTGCCGACCGCGGAGGCCTTCATCGTTGACGAGGCGCACCAGCTCCCGGAGACGGCGTCGCAGTTTTTCGGCGTCAGCGTCGGTAGCCGGCAGTTTATCGATTTGGCACGCGACAGCCGCGCAGAACAACTACGCGAGGCAGGCGATCTTACCGGGCTTGCCGATCAGGCGCAGGCGATTGAGAAGGCTGTGCTGGACCTTCGGCTGGTGCTTGGCAGTGCCTCGCGGCGTGGTGCCTGGGCGGATGTTGTCGCGGAGCCCGGCGTGAGATCGCGCTTCAACGCCCTGCTCAGCCGGATCGGCGAGCTGCAGTTGGCACTGGAGCCCGCGGCGGAGCGGGGCAAGGGCCTGCAGCACTGCTGGCAGCGCAGCGCCACGCTTGCTGCGCGCCTCGCCTTGTTTCAAGGGGCGCCATCAGAGGAGCAGGTGCTATGGCTTGAGACCTTTCCCCGCAGCTTCGCTTTGCACCTTACACCGCTGGAGGTAGGTCAAGTATTTCAGCAGCAGCTCGGGCATTTGGCGGTTGCCTGGGTATTTACCTCCGCCACGCTGGCGATGGGCGACGATTTCAACCATTTTCGCGCGCGGCTGGGGCTTCAGGCTGGCAGGGCTGTACAATGGGAAAGCCCATTCGACTATCGGCGCAATGCCTTGTTGTACCTTCCGGAAAAGTTGCCGGTCCCGGCGTCGCCGCAGTACACGGCCGAGGTGGTGAAGGCGGCGCTGCCGGTGTTGCAGGCCAGCGCCGGTCGGGCATTCTTGCTTTTTACCAGTCATCGTGCCCTGCAGGAGGCGGCGATGCAGCTGCGCGGTGTGCTGCCCTATCCACTGTTGATCCAGGGCAGCGCGCCGCGCCGAGAGTTGCTGCACCGCTTCCGCCAGATAGGCAACGCGGTCCTGCTCGGGACCAGCAGCTTCTGGGAGGGCGTGGACGTCCGGGGCCCGGCACTGTCGGTGGTGATCATCGACAAACTGCCCTTTGCCTCGCCGGGTGACCCGGTTTTGCAGGCGCGGCTCGAGGCCTTGCGACGCGGCGGCGCCGATCCATTTCTGGATTATCAGTTGCCGCAGGCAGTGATCGCGCTCAAGCAGGGAGTGGGGCGCCTGATCCGCGATGAACGGGATCGGGGCGTGCTAATGCTGTGCGACCCACGCTTGTCCGCCAAGGGCTATGGCCGCCGTTTCCTTGCCAGTCTGCCGCCCATGAGGCAGACGCACGCGCTTGCCGATGTGGTGGGTTTCTTTGCCGCCGATGCCTCGCCTCAGTCGCGCCGGGAGGCGGCGCCGCGCGAGGGTGTGGCGCCATGAAGCTGCTGGCGATTGATACCTCCACCGAGGCCTGTTCAGCGGCGCTGTTGATCGGCAGCGACGTCCGGACGCGCTACGAAGTCGCGCCGCGGCGCCACGCCCAGCTGATCCTGCCGATGGTGGACGAGTTGATGAACGAGGCCGGGCTACGGCCCCGCGATCTTGACGCCCTGGCCTTCGGTCGTGGCCCCGGTGCCTTTACTGGCCTGCGCATCGCCGCCGGCGTGATCCAGGGCATTGCGTTCGGTGCGGACCTGCCGGTGGTGCCAGTCTCATCCCTGGCGGCGTTGGCCCAGGGCCTATGCCGGGAGCGGCGCGTGGAAAGCGTCTTGGCGGCGGTGGATGCGCGAATGGGCGACCTTTACTGGGGCGTATACCGGCGCGATGCGCAGGGGAGGGCAGTAGCGCTGGATCACGACCGGCTGGTCACGCCGGCGGCGGTGCCGGCGCTTTACGGTGACGAATGGTATGGCACCGGCAGCGGCTGGCAGCATTACGGTGAACTCCTCGTTGCAAGGCTGGGACCGGCGGTGCGGAGCTGGGAAGGCCAGCGTTATCCCGCCGCCGAGGACGTCGCGAGGCTGGGGGCGGCTGGCTATACGCGCGGCGAGGCGGTGGCGGCTGATGCGGCGCTGCCGGTGTATTTGCGTGACGAGGTGGCGATCAAGGGCAGCTGAGCGAGTTTCAGTTTTCATTGCCGGCGTCGATAACTTTCCCGGACAGAGCAGCACCCGAGAGGGAACAGCAATGGCAATGAAAGCGGAATTCATCAATCCCTTCCTGGATTCGATCGTCAACGTCCTGGAAACCATGGCAGGCGTCAAGGTGACGCCTGGTAAGCCGCATCGCAAGTTCGAGGACGCCGCCGCGGGCGACGTCACCGGTCTGATCGGCATGGCCAGCAGCGAGATCAGGGGCTCTCTCGCCATCACCTTCAGTTCCGAGGCGATATACGACCTGGTCAAGCGCATGCTGGGCGAAGAGGTGCGGGAAATTAACTCGACCGTGACTGACCTGGTGGGTGAGATCACCAACATGGTTACCGGCGGCGCCAAGCGCCTCCTGGAGGAAATGGGTTACGACTTCGATATGGCAATTCCCGCGGTGGTCGCCGGCAAGAACCACCGCATCAGTCACAAGTCCGGCGGCCCCAAGATCATCATTCCCTTTTTCATCGAGGCTGGCAAATTTTACGTGGAGATCTGCTTCGAATAACCTATCATAGGTGTGGTAAACTAGCCGACCGCTGATCGGCAGCGGCGGGCGAAACCCTAATGATGGGCAGACTTAAGGCGGCGGGCTGGTTCCTTGCGGCAGTGGCATGGTTGCCAGCGCTGGCATCCGCGGCGCAGGGCCTTAATCTCGACGACGGCTACTGGGACACCTATGTCACCATCCACGTCCAGGGCGGCATCCTGCCGGTGCCGGCCATCAAATCCAGCAAGTGCATCACCCGGGACGATCCCATTCCCAACTCCACTGACAGCGCCCGGCTTAACTGCCGCATCCTTGACAAGCAGATCACCGGCAACGATGTAAGGTGGCGCCTCGAATGCTCCGATGAAAAGGGCCGCATGGAAGGGCAGGGCAAGATCACCTATTCCGGCAAGACCTTTGACGGCGCAATGAACATGGAAGTCACCCACCTCAAGGACAACCGCCGGGTCAAGCTCGATTACTTCATGCACGGGGAGCGGGTACGCGCCTGCCCGACGGCGCCAAACTAAACGGTTCCAGAGTGAAGGCCCCCAAGCCGCACATAAGCTGTCATTTGCCGCCGGAGGCGCAGCGGTCAAATCAGGCTCTTCGTGTACTGTCTGTTGAAATAACGCAGCAAGCTGCGCGCGTCAGCGCCTCCGGCGCAAAGTTCTGGTCATGGCCTTTCTCCCGTCTCCTTCGAGACGGCCAACAGCTTAATCAGCGCGAAGCCCGTCGCTAGATAGTCACGTCGCTGTACCAGCGGACTATCAGCGAATACGGCACCTTGAAGGTTGTCGTAACGCAGGAACGCCCCGATCGACAGGTTACTCCAGCGCTTTTCCAAGGTCAGCGTGACGCGGCTTCCGGAGTAACCGCCCTCCGGATGGTATTCTGGCCGCGCGGTCGTGGCGTAGTCGGTCGGCACCTCGTAAAAATAGGCGTGGTAGTTGTGGTCGGCAAACTCTGGTCCCGCCGAGATGCTGAACATCAACGGGGAATCGGCACGCCCGCGGCGCGTGTTATAGTCCAAAAAGGGAGCGAAGATCCAACCCTTGTGGGCCACCTTGGTCCAGTCTACGGAGAACGCAGCGCGGACGGGCAGCTTCAGCCAAAGGCTACGTTGCTTATCCGAATAATTCCACAACAGCACCTCTGCCGAAGGCCCGAATTCCACGGTGGGATCCAGCTTGGGCATGCCTTGGCGCACGCTGTTGCGATCGTTTGGCACGGGCACGCCCGCCGCCAAACTGAAGTCCAGGCGAACACGGTCACTGCGGAACAGGTAGCCGCGGATGCCTTCGTCATCGATCCGGAGGTGTTTGCCGCGATAGATGACATAGGGGAAGGGGAGCGCATAGAGGCGGCCGCGGTCGGCTCCGCGGTAGTAGGGCAGCGACAGCACCCCTAGGCCGATACCCAATTCCCAGCGCGGCAGGGTCTGTGCGCCAGCAGCCTCGACGCTGGCTAAAACGAGCCCAAGCAGGATGTACCTCCCGCGGCGGCCGCGTAGCGCGGACGACGACGGTGAATGGCGCCGCATCGCCTTACAGCCTCTTGTCCAGTATCGCCTGCGCCTCCGCGTCCGTCAGGACAATCGGATTGGTTTTCATGCTGTTACCGCGGCAGCCCGCGATGATGCGGGGGAAGTCCTCACGTCCGACGCCGTAGGCGCTCAAGCGGGGCAGCGCTAGGCGGGCGGTCCATTCACGCAGCGCCGCGACGAGTCTGTCGCACGCCGCGTGTGCTTCGGCGGGCCCATCGCCATGCAGCAGGCGTCCCAGTTCAGCATATTTCACCAACGCTGGCGAGTCCGGCTGGCGCCGCCGGAGCGCTTCGATGTTGACCTCGATGGCGGCCGCGAGCAAAGTGCCGCACACGACGCCGTGCGGGATCGGGAAGTAAGCGCCCAGCGGAGAGGCAAGGCCATGCACGGAACCGAGCCCCACCTGCGCCAATGTCACGCCTGACAGCGTGGCGGCATAGGCCATGGCACGGCGGCCTTGCGCTGCGGCGAATGTGTCCCCGCCCTGCCACGCCGTGAAGAAGCCTTCCTTCACGGCAAGGATGCCGCTCATCGCCAGTGCATCGGTGAAGGGATTGGCCTTGATTGAGACGTACGATTCGATCAACTGTGTGAGGGCATCCATGCCGTTGGCGGCCATCTGCGCAGGCGGACAGCCGACCAGCAGTTGCGGGTCCACCACCGCGTAGGCTGGCACCAAGGATTCGTGGCGGAAGGATTTCTTAAAGCCCGCCGGGCCCTGCACGCTGAGCACCGCGTTCTTGGTAGCCTCGCTGCCGGTGCCAGCGGTCGTGGGCACGGCAATATAGGGCAGTGCCGAGCCTGGATATTGGTCCTGCCCGATGCCTTCGATATATTGTTCCACCGAAGCTTCATGCGGCAATAAACCCGCCAGCGCCTTGCCTGCATCGAGCGCGCTGCCTCCGCCGATGCCGATTACCACCTCAATAGCGTGGCTGCGGTAGATCGCGGCCGTTTCGTTCACCCATTGCGGCGACGGTTCTCCAGAGAGGGTCGCGACTTCAAGGTTAACGCATTGCCGCACCAAGTCATCGCGCAGAGCCACCCAGTGCCGCGAGCCCCGAAACGAGCGGGCGCCCGTGACCAACAAGGCCCGTCGGCCGAGCGACCGGACCAGCGCCGGTACCTCCGCGATGCGGCCGTCGCCAAATAGCACGCGCGGCAGGCGAGATAGCGCAAAGCCATCGAGATTCATCATGAAAGGGGACACAACCCGTCACAACGGACATCCAGGCGAGACTTGGCCACCCAAGAGGCCAATTTCTCGCACCAGCTAAGGTGATGCCCTGTCTCGAATGCGGCGGCGACGGCGGCGCCATAGGCCTCGTGCAGGACGACGCGCCCTGGGTCCTCCGCAGACTGCACTTCGTCGCAACGCAGGCAGCCTGCTTTTCGCACGCAAACTTGGTGATGGGCGCGGGTCACGGCGATGACAGTGCCGGTATGTTCCGGCTTCACACCGGAGTGGGTCAAGGTACTGTGCATGATATCCTCCGGCAGCAGACGGTTGTGCCGCAGCGCGATGACGCCTATATTCAAGGCTGGCAACGATGAATGCAACCGGTGGTGCGGCTCGCTCCGGAAGGGAGGCGGTATGTCGATTGCGCGGTCAGTGGCAGATTATCTTGGCAAGCGCGGTGTTCGTTACGAAGTTCTGCCGCACCGCCCCACGCACCTTAGCCTGGAGAGTGCGCATGTTGCCCATGTGCCGCCGGAATGTTTGGCCAAGGCTGTTGTACTTTGCGACGACCAAGGCTATGTGATGGCAGTGACGCCGGCTGATCACAGGCTGCATCTCGGCGCGCTCCATCACCGGTTTGGGCGCCCGTTGGGCTTGGCCACGGAACAGGACTTGCGGCGGCTGTTCAAGGACTGTGCACCCGGTGCGGTGCCGCCGCTGGGCGCCTTGTATGGCATGGAGGTGATCATTGACGAAGCCCTCGACGGGCGACCCGAGATCTACTTCGAGGGCGGTAACCATCGCGACTTAGTGCGGGTCTCCGGCGAGGACTTTCGTCGGCTGGTGCCAGATGCTTTGCAAGGTGCGATCAGCGGACATGCCCATGGCAATGCTGAAGGAGAGCAAGGATGAAGGATTGCCTGTTTTGCAAGATGGTCAACGGCGAGATCAAGCCCGACGTGGTGTATGAGAATGCGGCAGTGATGGCGATCCGCGATATCAATCCGCAGGCGCCGGTACACGTCCTGGTGGTGCCAAAGAAGCACATCGCCACCCTCAATGACCTGGAGCCCGAGCATGAGGTGCTGATTGGGGAGATGTATCTCATTGCGAAGACTGTGGCGAAGAGGCTGGGCATTGCGGAGGGCGGCTACCGGACGGTGATGAACTGCAACGAAGATGCTGGCCAGAGCGTTTGGCATTTGCATCTCCATCTGCTGGGCGGGCGGAGGATGAGTTGGCCCCCGGGCTAACCAGCGGCGAGGGCAAATCGACCGGCGGGCCACCAGAGTGGCGCGTTGTGGCGCTGGACCTGGTTGAACCTTGATCGCGCAGCCAGCTGCGGGTCTCACGAGGGTGAGCGATTCTTCCGTGGCACCCCACCAAACGCCTTCGCCGTGGACGGTGCCGCCGTGTCAGCCAACTCGACAAAGCACTCCGAGCGTACAAGGCTGTCCATTACAACGACCCCGAACTTTTGCCTGCCCCGCCGAAGCTAAGCCATCTACAGAACTCATCCGCGCTAAGCCGTGAATTACCTCCAAGAACAGCCCAAGCGACATAAGCGGTTGGGAC
>Ga0335085_10016623_pt1 | contig 10623 bp, 7 predicted proteins | sample Lox_Sample_45_FD_206712 | JGI IMG/M metagenome (GOLD analysis project Ga0335085, IMG submission 206712) | Soil microbial communities from Loxahatchee National Wildlife Refuge, Florida, United States - Lox_Sample_4.5 | ecosystem: Environmental > Terrestrial > Soil > Wetlands | place: USA: Florida...
ATCGGCCCGCCTCTGTGAACTGCCCGCCGTTACTGGCAGCAAGCCGGATTGTTCCGGAACCCGATATAACGGTTGACGATATACCGGCAACCGATCTAGTTTGCCGGTATGCTTCAGGCCGAACCCGACGCGGGCAGCGCCGCACCGCAAGCTCTATTGACCAGCCCGCCCGGCGAACACCGGGGAGCCCCCGAAGTCGTCATCACCGTGCTCATCATCGCCGGGACGCTCGCCATCGCCGTGTTCGTCGCGCTCGTAGTAGTGCCGTCGGCCGGTGCGGCCGGCGGCTGCGGCGGAGGCTGAGCATGCCGGCCCGCGCCTGGCTGTGGCCGACCATCGCGCTCACGGCCGGGGCGTTCACGGTGGCGGCGGCGCTGGCGCCGCCGGCTTCCGCGGCCCCTGGCCGAGGACTGGCCTGGGTGCTGTTCGTGGGGTCATCGGCGCATGTGGCATCCACGGGGTGGCTGTACACGCTCGGCGACGTGCGCTCGTCCGCGGCCAGTAGGCCGCTGCGGTTGCGGTGGGTCCCGGTCGCCCTCCTGCTTTCAGGCGCGCTGGCCGCCGCGCTGCTGCCGCCCGCCCGCTTCGCCTGGCTGCTGCTGCCGTTCGTCGGCTGGCAGTTCCTGCACTTCGCCAAGCAGAATCTCGGCATGGTCGCGCTCGCCGCGTCCTGCGCCGGCGTGGTGTCGCCGCGGCCCGCTGAACGCCGGGCGCTGCTGGCGGCGGCCGCGGCCGGCCGGGTTCACCGTGATGTACGTGATGGCGCTGCTGTTCTCGGTCCCGGTGTTCGTCTTCGGCTCGCCGTACGCGGCGGTGGGCGGGATGACCGCCGCCCACGGGATGCAGTACCTGCTGCTGCTTGGCCTGGTCGCGGCGGGCAGCGGCGGCCGCCTGGTCCGGGTGGCCGTGCTGGGCAACGTGGCCTTGCTCGGCGGCGCCGTCCTGGAGAGGGCCTCACACCTGCATGGCGCGGCGCCCGCGGAGCGCCCGCTGTTCGGCGCCTACCTCGGTGCGGTGATGGCGCACTTCGTGATCGACGCGGGGCTGTGGCGGCTGCGGGATCCGTTTCCCCGCGCTTTCCTGGCCCGGCGCGTGCCATATCTCGTCTCCAGCCTGCCTCCCGCCGCGACCGCGTTTCAGCCGCACCCGGCCGGTTCCCGGGACTGGCTCAGCCGGGACGGCCACCAGTTCCAGCGGCCGAGCAGGACGACCGCCGACGGCACCAGCAAGGTCCGGACGCCGAACGTGTCCAGCAGCACGCCCACGGCCAGGCCGAGCCCGATCGACTGCAGCTGCCCGCCCATGACCCCGCCGCCCGCCAGCGCGAACACGCCGAACGTCCCGGCCAGGATCAGCCCCGCCGAGGTGACCGTCGGCCCGGTCATGCCGATGGCCCGCACCACCGCCTCCCGCAGCGGAAGGTGCCTGGCCTCTTCTCTGATCCGGGTCATGACCAGGATGTTGTAGTCCTCGCCGAGCGCGAGCAGGAAGACGAACATCAGGAACGGCAGGATGAACACCAGCCCGTCCTGGCCGCCGATCCCGATGACAAGCAGCGCGGTGGCGCCCAGCGCGGCCAGGTAGGACGCCACGATGCTGATCACCAGGTAGACCGGGGCGACCAGGCTGCGCAGGACCAGGCCGAGCAGGATCGCGATGGCCAGGACCGCGACCGGGATGATCCGGGCGATGTCGGCGTCCGCGGCGCTGCTCACGTCGTAGAGCGCGGCCGCCTGGCCGGTGACGCCGCTGGCGGCCGCGCCCGAGGCGGCCGCCGCCGCGCCGACCGCGGCGCGCACCGCCGGGATGGCGTCCATGGCGGCGGTCGACTGCTGGTCGCCGGCCTTCAGCTGGGCGGTGAACCTGACCGTGCGGCCGTCCGCGCTGACGTACTGGGCGCTGGCTCGGTAGGCGTCGTAGGTGCTGGCCGGCACCTGGAGGCCGGCCGGCTCGGTCAGCGGGAGCCGGGCCGGGTTGCCCAGGCTGCGGTGCGCGAAGGCGTAGGCGGCCGGGGTCAGCGAGGCGCCGTTCGGTTCGAGCGGGCCCGCCCCCGAGGCGAACAGCCCGGACGACGACAGGCTCGACGACACGGACACGAGCGTGCCCGGGTGCTGCCATACCGGCGTGGCGTACCGGAAGACCAGGTTCGACGGGCTGGCGGCCGAATGCGGGAAGTACCGCGTGATCAGCGCGTTGCCCGCGGCGGCATCCGAGCCGGCCGGGGCGGCGGCGGACCGGCTCAGGCTGGCCGTCCGGTAGCCGAGGGCGGCCAGGGCCAGGGCCGCGAAGGCCAGCACCCCGATGCTGAGGACGAGCAGGGGGCGGCGCACCGCCCGGGCGGCGAACCGGGCCCAGCGCGCGCCCGGGCCGGCGGGCGCGGCGGATATTACCGAACGGGGGAACATCACGCCCGCGGTCAGTGCGAGCAGCGCCGGGAGCAGGGTGAGCCCCGCGAGCAGCATGACCGCGACGCCGAGGGCCAGCGGCACGGCCAGGTCGTGATAGAGCCCGAAGCCGGCCAGCAGCAGGGTCAGCAGCGCGACGATGACCGTGCCGGCCGACGCGGTGACCGACTCCCCGACCCGGGTGAGCGCGCGGACGACGGCCTCCCGGGGCTCGGTGCCGGCCTGGAGTTCCTCGCGGAACCTGAATACCAGGAACAGCCCGTAGTCGGTGCCCGCGCCGAGCAGCAGCACGACGAGCAGGGTCTCGGTGACCGAGGAGATCTGGAGCCCGTGGGCGCCGAGCCCGGCGACGAAGCGCTCCGCCGTCAGCAGGGCGACCACGCTGGGCACGAACGTCACGATGGCGGCCACCACCGACCGCAGCACGATCAGCAGCAGGAGCACGATGAACAGCACCGAGAACAGGCCGATGCGCTTGGTCGCCCGGCCCGCGCTGGTGTTGCTCGCGGCGTTGGCGGCGACGGGCCCGGCCAGGTGCAGCTGGAGGCCCGGCGGCGCGCCGGCCCGCGGGAAGGTGTCCTGGAGCGCGGTCACCACCGGGCGCAGCCCGGCGGTGTCGGTGGCTTCCTTGCTGACGCTGACCTGGACCTGGACCGCGTTACGGCCGGGTGACAGGGTGGTGGCCCGCACCGCGGTCACCGCGCTGAGCTGCCGGGCCAGGTTTGCCTCGCGGGTCACCGCGGCCACGTCGGCCGTGGTGAGCGGCCCGTCCGTGCGCGCCGCCACGACGGTGATCTTGCTGGCGGACCGGCGGCCGAGCAGCGGCGCGCCGAGCGAGGACGCCGCGACGCTGCGCGCCGCCGAGCCGAGGAACAGGCTGGGGTCACTGTCGACCTCACGGCCCAGGCTCGGCAGCGCTACCGTCGCGGTGACCAGGACGGCACCCCAGATGACCGCCACCAGCACCCGGTACCTGACCACGAACCGGGCCAGGGCCGCGAACCCGGCGCCGGTCACTGGTTCCTCCGCACGGGCTCTCCGCGTGGTGCCTCCTCGAACATGCCGTTGCGCATCTGCCCGAGTCGCGGGGCGCGGCCGGCGACCACGCTGTCGTGGGTGACCAGCACCACGGTCAGCCCGCGGGAACGCCACAAGTCCTCAAGCAGGGTGATGATCTCGTCCCTGGTGCCCTCGTCGAGATTGCCGGTCGGCTCGTCGGCCAGCAGCACCCGCGGCTCCTTGACCAGCGCCCGGGCGATCGCCACGCGCTGCTGCTGGCCGCCCGACAGCTCGGAGGGCAGGTGCCGCAGCCGGTCGCCGAGGCCGACGGCGGCCAGGCCCCGCGCGGCGCGCTCGCGGCGTGCGGCCGCGCCGAGGCGCAGCGGCACCAGGGCCGCCTCGACGTTCTCCGCGGCGCTGAGGGTGGGGATCAGGTTGAAGGTCTGGAAGACGAACCCGACCGACCGGGCCCGCGCCCGGGTGACCGCGGCTTCCGGCAGCCGGGCCAGGTCGTGGCCGTCGAACTCGACGACGCCTGAGGTCGGCCGGTCCAGGCCGCCGAGGAGCTGGAGCAGGGTGGACTTGCCGTGCCCGGTCGGGCCCTGGACGGCGAGCCACTCCCCGTCGCGGATGACCAGGTCCACGCCGCGCAGGGCCAGGACCTCGCTGCGGCCCGTGCGGTACCGCTTGGTCACGCCGGACAGCTGGTAGACGGGGCCAGCCAGGACGGGGGCGGCCATCACGCCACCCTCGCCAGCGCCGACGCGGGCCGCAGCCGGGCCGCTCGCCAGCCGCCGAACGATCCCGCGATCAGCCCGCCGGCCACGGCCAGCAGCACCGCGAGGCCGACGGCGCCCAGCGTGACCGGCGCGCTCAGGGTCACCGAGACGGAGTGGCCGGCGCCGGACAGCGCCTGGGCGGCGCCCGGGCTCAGCAAACGCCCGGGGCCGCTGACCGAGGCCGCGTTGCTCGCCCCGACGGTGGCCGTCAGCTTCGGCGCCAGCGTGTCGATCAGGGCGGTGCCGGCGTAGCCGAGGGCGACGCCGATCACCGCCCCGGCCGCGCCGATCGCCAGCGACTCCCCCATCACCTGGCCCACGATCCGCCCGCTGCGCCAGCCGAGCGCCTTCAGCGTGCCGAACTCCCTGACCCGGCGCGACACCGCCGCCATGGTCAGCACGCTGGCCACGCCGAACGCCGCCGCGAGCACCGCCACGGACAGCCACCGGCCCAGGTTGGCGGCCAGGCTGGACGCGCTGGCCAGGGACCCGGTCACCTCGCCGGCCAGGTCGCTGGCGTCGGTGACGGTGGCGCCGGGGAGCAGCCGGTGCAGGCCGGCCTGCACCGCGGGGATGTCCGCGGCGCTCGCGGCGGACACGTACAGGGTGTTCACCTTGCCGCCCAGCTTGGCGCTCGCGCTGGCCTGGCCGATGGCCTGTGCCCGGGCCAGCGGGATGTAAGCATCCGGCGGGTTGCCGCTCTGCGGCGCGCTCGCGATGCCGGTGATGGTGAAGCTGGTGCCCCCGATGACCAGCTTGCCGCCCACTCCCAGCTTGTTCGCCGTGGCGTAGCTCGCGTTGACCAGCACGTCGTTCGCGTGCGCGTCGGCCGGGGCCAGGGCGCGGCCCGCGGTGAGCTTGGCCGCGCCGAGCGGCCCGAGCGAGGCGTGGCTCAGGTCCACGCCGTCGACGGTGAAGGTGTTCGTGGTGAAGCTCGAGCTGAAGCTGCCGCTCCCGGCCGACAGCGGCGGCACCGTCCCGCTGACGGTGACGTCGGTGAGGGCTAGCCCGCCGGCCACTGACGACACCCCGTCCAGCCGAGCGGCCCGGGCCGCTGGGCCGGCGCTCATGGTGCCGTACTGGCTGCTGACCAGCTGGTTGATGTTGATCTTGGTGCCGGCCGCGATCTGCCCGCTCCTGACGTTCTTGATCTCCTGCCGGAACCCGAACGAGGTCCCGCCGCCCGAGCCCTTGGCCGGCGGCTGGGTCACGGTGATGTCCGTGCCCACCCCGTACAGCGTGTGCAGCACCGTGGCCTGCGAGGCCGTGACCCCGTCGGAGGCCGCGGTCACGGTGATCACCAGGCCGACGCCGAGCGCCAGGCCCAGCGCGATGAGAACCGCCTGGCGCCGGCGTCGCCGCAGCTCGCGCCAGAGGTACGTGAAGAACATGGGTCGCCTCCTTGAGTCGCGACCCATGCTGGCTTCCGGGCGGGAGGATTTCGTCGGCCCGCGGAACCCGCTTTTCCTGCGGCTGGCGCGTTAGCGCCGCGCCGGGGCTACGTCCGGGGAGCTACGACCCGGGATGTAGCTAGCCGGGGCGGACCAGGCCGGCCTGGAAGGCGAGGACCACGAGCTGGGCGCGGTCCCGGGCGCCGAGCTTGGCCAGGATCCGGCTCACGTGGGTCTTGGCCGTGGGCACGCTCATGATCAGCCGGGCGGCGATCTCGGTGTTGGACAGGCCGGTGGCGATGAGCGCCAGCACCTCGCGCTCCCGCACGGTCAGCTGCTCGAGCGCTCCCGGCGGCGGCCGCAGCGGGTCGGGCTGCCGGGCGAAGTGCTCGATCAGCCGGCGGGTGACGTTGGGCGCGAGCAGGGCCTCCCCCGCCGCGATGACCCGGATGGCCGCGAGCAGTTCCTCCGGCGGCCGTTCCTTGAGCATGAACCCGCTGGCGCCGACGCGCAGCGCGCCGAACACGTACTCGTCGAGGTCGAAGGTGGTGAGGATCAGCACCCGGGGCAGCGGCCCGGCCGCGGTGATCTGCCTGGTGGCCTCGATGCCGTCCATGACCGGCATCCGGATGTCCATCAGCACCACGTCGGGCGAGGTCCGGCGGGCCACCGCCACCGCCTCCGCGCCGTCGGCGGCCTCGCCGAGCACGACCAGATCGGGCTCGGAGTCGATGAGCAGGCGGAACCCGGCCCGGACGATGGCCTGGTCGTCGGCCACCACCACGCCGATCGTCATGGGCTCACGCCACCTGCCCGACCTGCCCCGTGCCAGCCGACACCGTGCCAGCCGACACCGTGCCAGCCGACACCGTGCCAGCCGACACCGTGCCAGCCGACACCGGCCCGGCCGCGAACGGGCTGGCCAGCGGCAGGAACGCGGTCACCTGGAAGCCGCCGCCCGCGGCGGGGCCCGCGTCCAGCGTGCCGCCGAAGGCCGCGGCGCGCTCGGTCATGCCGACCAGGCCGTGCCGGGCGCCGCCAGGCTGGGTCTCGGGAGCACCCGTGCCGCGGCCGTTGTCGACGGTGATCAGCACGCCGTCGCGGCTGGCCTGCACCCGCGCCGTGGCCGTCGCGCCCGGCGCGTGCTTGACCACGTTGGTGAGCGCCTCCTGGACGATCCGGTACGCGGTCAGCGAGGCGGCCGGCGGCAGCGCCGCCACGTCGCCGGTGACGGCCAGCGTCACCGGTATCCCGGCGGCCCGGATCGTGCCCGCCAGTTCCTCCAGGTCCCCGACGCCGGGCGCGGGCGCCAGGCTGGGGCCCTCGCCGTCGTCGTCGCGGAGCAGCCCGAGGATGCGGCGCAGCTCCCCGAGCGCGCCGCGGCCGGTCACCTCGACGGCGCGCAGCGCGGTCAGCGCCTGGTCCGGGCGGGTGGCGCCGATCTTGCGGCCCACCCCGGCCTGGAAGGTGACCACGCTCAGCGTGTGGGCTACCACGTCGTGCAGCTCACGGGCGATCCTGACCCGTTCCTCGCGGACCGCGAGCCTGCCCCGCTCGGCTTCCTGCCGCTGCCGGAGGGCCGCCTCCTCGGCCAGGTACCGGCGGCGCTCCCGCACGCTGTCGCCGACGAACCACAGCGCCCCGGCGGTCAGCACGCTGTGCGCGGTGTCGACCGGGCCGCGGGTGCCGGCCGCGGCGGTCAGGAGCCCGATGATCAGGGCGGTCTCGGTGCCGACGAGCGCGGCGACCGCGACCGGGCGCCGACTGGTCGACGCGACCGTGTAGATGGCCATGGCCAGCATGATGTCCAGGCCGAACGGGGCCCGGCCGAGGGCGGTCAGCACGGCCACCGCGGCCGTCACCACGGCCAGCACCGGCAGCGGCCAGCGGCGCCTGACCGCGACCGGCAGGGTGGCCGCGGCCCCGAGCACGCCCGGCCACAGGGGCGGCCCCTCGACCCGGAACCCGTGCCGCAGCCGCAGGTCGAACACCGTCCACAGGGCGATGACGACCGCGGCGGCGACATCGACGGCCTGCCACTGGCCGGGGGTCACCCGGTCGGTGAACGGCGGGCGCGGACCCATCTCTGGCATATCCCGACAGTAATCCTGATTACGATTTTCCGCGTCCGCCCGTGGTCGCGGTGCTCGTACATCCTGGGATGTACCCGGAGTCCTTCGCCTGGTGCAGCCAGGCAATGTCGGACGCGGACAGCACCTGGCCGCCGACGGTGACCGTGCCGTTGTCCCGCAGGCACGCGTCGGGGGTGAACACGTCGCCGCCCGGGTACACGCAGATCTGGTCGCCGTAGACCTTGAAGCCGCCGCTCTGGCCCATGGTGGCGATCGGCTGCCCGAGGTAGTCGTACCACTCGGTCTCCGGCGTGCCGCCTGGCGGCCCGCCGCGCACGCCCCAGATGGCCAGCCCGGCGGCGTCGGGATCGGTCATGGCCAGGCACTGCTCCGGCGCGCTGGTGGCCGGCGACTTGACCGCGCAGGAGGTCTGCACAGTGGCCTGCACTGTGGCCTGGCCGCCGGGCAGCAGCACCGCCCCCGCGGTCGCGAGCGCCACCGTGAACCCGGCCGCGAGCGCCATCTTGACTGCCCCGTTGAACATCGCATTCCCCGTTCCGATTGGCTCAGATCAGGGCTTCCATGCTGGCCAGCGCCCTACGTGATGTCGTCAGACCGGGGAACAGGATCCGGCTCCGACCACGGCGTTACCGGCGCGGCGGCACTACACCGCGGTCAGCAGGCGGGAGCTACAACTGCCGGATGGCCTCGGCGGCGGCCGCCCGCAGTGCGGCCCGCAGGTCGGCGGCCGCGGCCCGGTCCGTCCGCGCCTCGACGATACGGAGGCCGTGGCCAGGCAGCGCCTTGGGCAGGTCGCCGGGATGCTCGAGCAACTGGTAGGGCAGGCCGAAGGCGGCGGCCAGGTGGTCGACGCGGGTGCCGTGCGGGGTCCCGAAGAGCCGCTCGAACGAAGCGGGGAACGCGGCCGGTTCCAGGTGAGAGAAGATGCCGCCGCCGTCGTTGCTGACCACGACCAGGCACAGGTCGGGACGCGGCTCCCGCGGGCCGAGCGCCAGGCCGGGCGCGTCGTGCACCAGCGCCAGGTCCCCGATCAGGGCGAAGGCCGGCCCGCCGTGGGCCAGCGCGGCGCCGATGGCCGACGAGGCGGTCCCGTCGATCCCGCTGGCCCCGCGGCTGGCCAGGATGTGCAGGTCCGCGCGGGGCCGGGCGCCGCCATCGATATCCCGAACGGGCTGGCTCGACGCGATCCACAGCAGCGCGCCATCCGGCAGCGCGGCGACCAGGTCCCGGGCGAGCCGCGGCTCGGTCAGGTCCTCGCCCGCGCCGAGGACGGCGTCGACGGCGCTCGCCGCCGCCTCGTCCGCCCGGCGCCAGTCCCCGAGCCAGGTTCGGCTCCCTGCCTTCCCGGTGGGCGGGGTCCCGGTGAGCCGCAGCCGCGCGGCGACGTCGGTGGCGGCCCGCTGCGGGTCGGCCCACTGCCCGGGCCCCTGGGTGACGACCACGTGCCTGGCGGCCGAGCCCGGCTTCAGGAAGGCGGTCTGCCCCCGGGAAAGCCCGGGCCGCCCGGCCGAGACGATCAGGTCGGGCCGGTGTCCCTTGATGAACTCGGGTACGGCGAGCAGGTACTGGTAGGCGGCTAGGGCGTTCGGCCCGCGGCGGGCCCCCGACGAGGGCTCGGCCAGCACCGGCCAGCCGGCTCGCCCGGCCAGTTCGACCAGGGCCGGCGCGTCGTAGTCGCCGTCGCCGCAGACCACGACGCCGCGCTCGGTCCAGGGCAGCTCGAGCTCGCCGCCGGCCGCTTCCCGGCCCGCGAAACTGGTCCAGGGCCGGCCATCAGGGCGGCCGTCAAGGGACTCCGGCCACTCCGGGTCTCCGTCGGGCACCAGGGGGTCGCGCAGCGGCAGGTTGAGGTGCACAGGTCCGGGCAGGCCGCCGGCCAGCCCAGCCGCGTGCGCCCAGGCCCGGCAGGCCAGCGAGCGCCAGTAGCCGGCCATGCCGGGGCGGGCCTCGGGCGTGCCTGCCTCGCAGAACCAGCGCACCGCGGGGCCGTACAGCTTGATCTGGTCGATCGTCTGGTTGGCGCCGGTGCCCCGCAGCTCAGGCGGGCGGTCGGCGGTGAGCACGATCACCGGGACCGCCGACTCGCTGGCCTCGATCACCGCCGGGTGGAAGTTGGCCGCGGCCGTGCCTGAGGTGCACAGGACCGCCACCGGACGGCGGCTGGCCTTGGCCAGGCCGAGCGCGGCGAACGAGGCGGAGCGCTCGTCGATCCGGACGTGCAGCCGGATCCGCCCGCGCTCGTCGGCCGCCCCGAAGGCCATGGCCAGCGGCGTGCTGCGCGATCCGGGGGCCAGCACCACCTCGCGCAGGCCGCAGCGGATCAGCTCGTCGCCGAACGTGGTCCCGAACGCGGTGGACGGATTCACGGCCCGTCCGCCCCGCCGGGCAGGAAGCGCGCGGCCGCCGCGGCCCGTTCCCGCCAGGGCCCGGGGTCGGTCTCCCAGCGGGCCAGTTGCTCCGGGTCGACCGCCGGGCGCCGCACCGGCAGCTCCCCGCCCTCGGGGGCCAGCGGGCTGGCCGTGACGTCCCCGGCGAGCAGGGACATCGTGCCCAGCCCGCAGGCGTAGGGCAGGTCGGGGAGCGCCGCGGCCAGCGCCACCCCGGCGGCCAGCCCGACCGAGGTGTCGACGGCGCTGGACACCACCGCGGGCAGGCCGCAGGCCTCCGCCACGGCCAGCGCCGCGCGGACCCCGCCGAGCGGCTGGACCTTCACCATCACGATGTCGGCCGCGCCCGCGGCCCGGACCCGCAGCGGGTCTTCGGCCCGGCGGATGGACTCGTCGGCGGCGACCGGGATGTCGGTGTGCCGGCGCAGTTCGGCCAGTTCGTCCAGGGTGGCGCAGGGCTGCTCGGCGTACTCGAGCCCGAACGCCGCCAGCCGTCGCAGCATGCGGGCCGCCTGGGCGGGGTCCCAGCCGCCGTTGGCGTCGACCCGGATCCGGCCAGCCGGGCCGAG
>Ga0335085_10016624_pt1 | contig 10623 bp, 7 predicted proteins | sample Lox_Sample_45_FD_206712 | JGI IMG/M metagenome (GOLD analysis project Ga0335085, IMG submission 206712) | Soil microbial communities from Loxahatchee National Wildlife Refuge, Florida, United States - Lox_Sample_4.5 | ecosystem: Environmental > Terrestrial > Soil > Wetlands | place: USA: Florida...
CCGGTCATCTTGTGGCGATGGGCGAGTTGCACCGGGCGGGTCGCTATGACAGGCAGGCGGGCGGCATCCAAGCGGTAACCGGCCGTCCGGCGATGAGCGTCCGGGAGTTTGTGTCGCTATACGCGGAGCAGTTCGGCGGACGGCGCTCCTGAGAGACACACCCGTGCCAAGAAGCATTGCCCTGGATCCGACAGCACCGGTAATTCTGAGGTGCGAGGATCTAGTCTTCAGGCTGTGTCACGACTACGCCAGCCTGGATTCGAACCCAGCTCGTTCCTGCGTGGACAACGCAGTCAAGCCGTGAAGTGCGGCTTGTCACTATGCCTTCATGAGAAGTCCATTGACTCCCCGGAAGTGCGATCACTTTATGAACTGGCCGTCAGTATCGGTGGATTGACGCCGAGCTGGCGCAACATCGTCGCCATGTCAAAGTACTCGCGGACAAGCACAGGATGCGAAGTGGTGCGGGACGCGTCGCTGAAGGGCAAGCTGGAGATGCGCGCGGAGGCCGATCCTGGTAACGCGGGCCACGTGGGCGCGCCGATCCCCGGCGCCGTGACTGCGATTTCCGTGGACGTCGGCGCGAGGGTGAGCCGCGGCGATCGGCTGCTGGTGATGGAAGCGATGAAGATGCGATCACCGTCTACGCGCCGGTGGGTGGGAAGGTCGCTCAGATGCTCGTCAACACCGGCGACAAAGTCGATTCGAAGAACCTGCCGATGGTGATTGAACAGACGTGAAGCCGGTCAGTCATCATCCCGGATCGCGCAGAGCAGCACGTGCGAGCCGGTAAGCAGCGGATTGAGCCAGCTCTTCACGGGCTTCTGGCGGGCTGTCTGCAGGAACCAGATGCGGTCAGCCCATTGGGACAAGCTCTGGTACGACTGATAGACGCTGTACGAATACGCCAGTCCGTCCCGTTCGCTGATTTTGTACATTCGGCCGCGTGTCTGAATGAACTTGAGCGCTTGCCAAAGGTGAGCTTTATAGAGAACCACCTTCAACAGGCGCAACCCATACGAGGATCCCTGGCCGAAGCGGTTCTCGTCGGAAAGAAAGACTGCCTTTCTGGCAACACGCATCATCTCGCTCACCACTTTGTCGGGGTCCGCGACGTGGTGGAGCACGCCGCACTGGTAGACCGCATCGAAGCTGGCGTCGTCGAAAGGCAGATGATAGCCGCTGCCGCGGATGATGGTGCCGCGGGGGACATCTTTGCGATGGGCCTGCTCGATCAGATCCGTTACGGGCTCGACGCCGCGCACACGTTTGCCGCGTTCGCGCAAGAAACACACGCCGCGTCCCGTCCCGGCGCCAACATCAAGATAAGTATTCAGGTCAAGCGTCTCCCCCAGGGCGCACATCAGGTTGAGCGCGAGATAGTGCTCATCGTCCTCCCTTGAAGTGTGCAGATTGTCGTAAGCGGCAGCCGTTTCGGTGTAGTAAGCCGCCTGAATCGCTTCCGGAGTGGCCTGTGCGTTCGGCATGGTGGGTTTTCGGAAATCTGGTTCGGCTAGCGAACCAGTAGCCCTGGAGACGCGCAACGCAATACCGTGTTTCCGCGCAATACAACGCCGCGAGAGGCCGGTCCCTGCATCGCCGCGCTGAGGCCCTCGAAGCGGTTACCGCTCAAGGTCAGTCCGTCGGCTGAGCCCTGAGCGTTGAGGAGAACACCGACGCCGAAGGGTCCTCCCGACGCCGATTGCACGCTATTGTCGCGATAGACCGAACCGTTATTGGCGCCCGGGCGTCCGTTGATTTTCAGACCGGCGAAGGAAAAGCCCGGAGTGGGGCGGTCGGACGAAAAGACAATCGTGTTGCCGGCGACTGTCACGGGCTCGGTTGGCGGGCTGGTGGCGATTCCAATGAACGAGCTGCCATCGTCGTCACCGAACGCCCCTGCCGTTCGCGTGATCTTGTTATTGAGCACCTGGGATTCGCCCCAGCCTTCACTGTTGGTCCAGATGCCGAAATGGCCGGCGTTCGAGATTACGTTGTTCTCGATGAGCAGTCCGGACTTCGTTCCGGGTGCGTTCGTGATCTGGATTCCCGCCTGATCCTGGCGGACGAGCTGATTCTCGCGGAGCCTGGTACCGGCGCCGGAGTGCAACGCGATGCCTATGCGAAAACCCTCGACATGGTTGTGTTCCACCACCGAGCCGGGCGCGCCCATCTCGATTCCGAACGTCAGCCCCTCTGCCCGGCCGATCATCGTGTTATCGGAGACGATTGCGCGCTGCCCGGTCATCATGGAGATACCGAAGCCGTTCCCGCGCGCGTCGGGATTCCAGTCCGCAAAGGAATTCCCGCGAACCGTTACGGCTTCCGCACTTGTCGGTTGACGGGCCCACACTTCGATGGCCATGCGCCCAAGGTGACTTCCGGAGTTGCGCAGGATCTGTATGTCGTGGCCCGCCCATTCGTTCCCGGGAGAGAAGGTGAGAAATATCGCGTCACCGCGGTAAATGCGTTGGAAGCGGTTATCCGCAATCAGGAGTTTCTCGGGGTTAGCAATGGAGATACCCGAACCGCAGTCTTCAAAGACGTTCCCAACAACCTTGGAATTACTAAGTCCGGCCGGGCTGTAGATGGCTGAGTCATACGCTCCTTTGGGAGACTCGACGGTGTGGCGGAAAGTTACTCCAGAGATTGTCACGTTGAGCGCCGGACGGCCGCCATGCCCCATTACATTCACTGCCAGCCCGCCTCCCACCCCGCCGGAATCGAGCGTTAGTCCTTCGATTGTCACGTTGTCCGACTGGCTGTAGCGAAGAACCGCAAGCTGAGTGCCCCGGGCAGCGCCCGGCATCATTCGAATCGTCGCTGAGCCCGTGTAGGCGACGTCTGGACGCAAAACAAGCTGCCGGGATGTAAGGTAAACGCGTGAATGGTCGCCGAAACTGAGCTCGCCACCGGGTGGCTGACGGTCAATCGCTCTCTGCAGCGCCGCGCCGTCATCGGTCACACCATCGCCCCTGGCACCCCAGGATGTAACGTCGGCGCGACGGGTCTGGAGTTCCGCCAGGGAGACCGGGCAGCCGTTGACAAACAGCAGCGCCAGTCCGATCAATTTAGCATGCGGTTTACAAGTCATTCGGAGAACTCCGGAGGATAATTCGGTGCGTCCCAGGATGCGTCTGACCGACACTAACTAACTTGCGGGTAACCTCAGTCAGCCGAAGTATGTTGAGCAGATCGCTGCGAGTAGCCAACTTGCGCGTGTTACTGTCTTTACGGAGCGGCCACGGTTGCGGACAAACCTGACCGCCGCGCCAGGGTGATTTAGTGTTTGCTCTTCACGGAAAACACCGTATACTGGCGTGTGTTCACTGCGCGATCCATGCGGATTGCAGGTATCAATCCATTTTCTTAGCCGACCCGACGCAGGGAGCCGGAACCAAGAGCGAAACATGCAACATCGCTTCAACTGCAGCGTCCCAGTTAAGAGTGTGCGGCGGGGTCGAAGCAGTGTCGTTTCCTGGTTTCGAGCTCTGGAGAAGGGTCGCGATGGAGGTACGTTTTGTTTCCCGTTGTGGTTGTGTCGGCGAACGCACAGGTCAAGGAGACAGTCAGACGAGTTCTTGCCGGGTCGCGGTACATGGCCACTTTTCTGGAGACCGTGAGCGAAGCGATCGAGTTCCTGGCATCGGCCGCGGGAAAGATGGGCGCGCTGGTCGTCGATCGTGACGTCATCGAAGACTCCTGCAGCGAGCATCAAGGGCGGGTTCGTGACGCCCATTGCAATTGTCCCGTCCTCGTTGTGGCGAGCGACGGACCGCCGGCCGAATCCCTGAAGCCTGAAACGGGAGTCATCTACATGTCCCAGAGCGACTTGGATTCGCGACTCGTTCCCAATCTGTCGACGTTGATGGCAGCCGAGGGAGCTGCCGCTCACGACGGGGTCGAGCAGATCGGCTATTTCAAAGGCGGGAGCTGGACTCAGCAGGTTGCTCCGTTTCTGGATGCGGTCGCGCGCTCGGACGTCCCCGTTCTTATCCAGGGAGAAACAGGAGTCGGCAAGGAAGTTCTGGCGCGACAGATTCACGCGCGATCGGCGCGAGCGGGCAGGCCGTTCGTTAAGGTCAACTGTGCCGCGCTGCCCTCCGAGTTGATTGAAAGCGAGCTGTTCGGCTACGAGCGCGGCGCTTTCACCGGGGCTTTTCAAAGCACGCCCGGCAAGTTCGCCCTGGCCGATCAGGGTGTGCTGCTGCTTGACGAAGTCGGCGACATGGACGTCAGGCTGCAGGCCAAGCTCCTGCAGGTGCTGCAGGACAATCAGTTCTACAGGCTGGGCGCGCGGGAGAGCACGATTGTTGATGTGCGCGTGATCGCCGCAACCCACTGTGACCTCGAAGCGGCGATCGTCGAGAACCGCTTCCGCGAAGATCTTTTCTACCGGTTGAACGTGGCGAATGTTCGCATACCGGCCCTGCGAGAGCGGCGTGACGAGATCATTCCGCTGGCGGAGCATTTTCTCTGGAAACATTCGGGGGGAGCTCCCGACCGCCCGGCGATCGGCGCGGATCTCAGAGACGCACTTCTTGCGCATTCCTGGCCGGGCAATGTTCGCGAGCTGGAAAACATCATGCGGAAGTACCTGGTGATGCCGCGCGCCGAACTCCTGATTGGCGATCTCCGCCGAAGCGCGGAAGGCCGAAGGCGCGCCGCGCACCCTGTACCCGAGACCACGCGCGCAGTCGAAACCGGAGCGTCGGCCGAGCCCGATAGTCCGGTCGTTCCCGCTGCCGGTGAAGCAGCCAGCGCCACGGCGGCCCCAACGATGGCGCAGGTGGAGGAGTTCAAGCGCGCCGCCGAAGTGGATGCCATCCGGGCTGCGCTGGACGCGACGCAGTGGCACCGGCGAAGCGCCGCGGATTTGCTCCAGATCGATTACAACGTCCTCCTGTACAGAATGAAGCGCCTCGGAATCGGGCGCCGCCCTCCAGCCCGCGAATCGTCAGGGAGCGTTACTTGAGGCACCAGCGCCAGGCAAATGCCGCGCACTCTCCGGCGAGCCGCAGCGGCCGCAACACGTAATAAAGAAAGCGCAGGGCGCGAGGCAGTATCACGAGCTCCTTCGATTCGGGATGCGGAGTGCGCGCACAGGAGTGAATTGCGACCCGCCATTTGTCGATCGGACGCTCGCGGCAGCGAATCAGGAAATAGTGGTGAAATATCCGCTCCGCCGCCGATGTGCGGGCGGGTTGTTCATCGAGCGACCGGTACACGTGAGCGGCCAGCGCCGGGATCACTCTATCGCCGGTCAGGGGCTGCTGGAATTCGCGCGGTATCGGCGCATCCAGCAGGCGATTCGCAAGAAGCAAACCGAGGCAGACCGCGCGCACACATCCAAGACGCCGGGAGCGGACGTGGATCTCCGTCCAGTCCAGAGCAGGCCCCCGAACGATTTCGGCGATGGAGCAAATCCACTCGAGACGGTCCCAATGATGTTTCGCTCCGTGAAGGCACAAGTACAGGAAGAGATCCTCGTTTCCCGGCGTCGGTACGGTTCGGCCCGCGAGTTCGATCTTCCGCATGCGCGCCCAGAGTCCGGCGATATCCAGCGGGCAGGAGAAGCTCTTTTCCAGCAGTTGCCAGTGCAGTTCGGCGACATGCCCCTGGCGGCTGATTAGCCGCAACTGGCATTCTGAGGCCAGGTATTGGGCGTCGAATCGAACCGCTGGCTCGTAACCGCGTGACTCCAGAACAGACACCGCCCGATGCAAATCCGACAGTTGAATCAGGATGTCCAGGTCCGAGAAGCTCCGCAGCGCGATATTCCCGTAAGCCGTCATGGCCAGCGTGGGCCCTTTGAATGGAGCTGCCTGAATGCCAGCCTCCGCCAGGCCGTCCAGAATCGCGACCAGCTCCGCGGTGAGGGCCAGGTTGTGACGGAGGATAAACGCACACGCCGCCCGAAGATGAGGCGCGACGCCGGAGGGGAGCGACTCTTTCGGTACCTCATGCAAGCGGGCCCAGAGCAGCGGAACAACACCATGTCGGTCGGCCTGCCGCAGAACGCGGCGCCAGTCGAGCGGCTTCCGGAGGGCGCCGGTCAACGACCTGACAAGATCCGGATCGTGCCGGCTCGCCAAAACCAGAAGCAGGAAACGATCTTCGCGCCTTTGGAGTGGCGTCCCTTGCCGCATCACAGTTCAGCTCCGTCCGCCAGTACTTCAGGCTCGGATTCGCGCGCGCGAGATGCGTGTACTTGTTCGTGCCAGCAGCCCGCGTAGATGCCGCCGCGATCCAGCAACATCTCGTGACTCCCGGATTCGGCGATCCGGCCCTTCTGCATCACATAGATGAAATCCGCGCGGCGCGCGATCGTGAACCGGTGAGTGATGATCAGTACGGTGCGGCCGCGCGTCGCGGTGCGAATTCGTTCATACCAGTCCGCCTCCGCCCACGAATCCATCGCGCTCGTTGGCTCGTCCATCAGCACCAGCGGCGACTCGCGAAGAAGCGCGCGCGCGAGCGCAACTCGCTGCCATTCGCCGGTGCTGAGTTCACATCCGTTCTCAAACGACTTGCCCAGCAGGGTATCGTATCCGGAAGGGAGCCCGGCAATCGCGGGATCGATACCAGCGGCCATCGCGGCCGACCGGGTGCGCAGAAAATCGGAGGGGATGGCGCTCTCTCCGATCTCGATATTCTCCCGGGCCGAGGCGTCATAACGCACGGGCACCTGGAACAGAATGGAAATGGCCGCGCGCAGATCGGCGATCCGCATATCCCGCAGATCGATCCCATCGATCTCAATCGAGCCCGAAACCGGATCGTAGTAGCGCGCCAGCAGCTTGATGAGCGTGCTCTTGCCCGCGCCATTCGGCCCGACGATCGCCGTGATCTTGTTGGCCGGCAGATAGAGGTCAAGATCGTCGATGGCCTCGCGGTCGCTTCCCGGATACTGAAAACGGACGCCGCGAAACCGGACTCCCGACACAATCTCCGCGGGTGCGGGCAGTGGGTCCGGCGGCTCCTCCAGCGTTGGCTTCAGATCCAGGAAGTGGAACAGGTTGGCGACAAAGAGCGTGTGACCGTAGACCTTCCCGGCGTTCCCGGTCAATCCGCGCATCAGGCTCTGGCCGCCGGCGAACACCTGATAGAAAAGCACGAGGTCGCCAAGCGTGGCTGCGCCGTGCAGAGCCTTCCATCCCATCCATGCAATCGCCGAACCGGCCACCGACAAGCCGGCAAGGGACGATATCAGACGCGCAACACTCTGTTTCTCGATGAGACGAAGATGCTGCCGGCGGAGGATCTTCCGGAGACGTCTCCACGGTTGGTCGAAACGTTCCAGCAGCCCGAACAGACGAATTTCCGGTGCGGCGCTGGGGCTGGTGAGTTTTTCGTCGTAATACTGAATCCATCTTCGCTCGGTGGTGGTGGATGTCCACCATTCGTGCGTGAGCCAGTTATAGCGAACCACCACGAAGATCGCCGGGAGCATGGCGCCCAGAATCGCCACCAGAAGCCAGGGACCGTAACTGGCCGCAATCGCCATCATCAGCAGCAGCGTGACCCCGTGCTGCAGTAGAGCGCCTGCGCTCTCAATGAGATTGGCCGGGCGCGTCTGTGCTTCATCGCGCGCCCGATACAACCGGTCGTAATACTCCGGCGATTCGAAGAAGGCAAGGTCAACTTCGGCTGACTTGGCGTGAATCAGCTTGCCAATGTGGTCCGTGAGCAGTTCCGATTGAACGGTGCCAATCCATTCCAACAGGCTCTGAAGCAGATCGGTTAGAACAAAGGACACGATGAGGACGCCGGCCCACACCAGTACGGATCTGGTTTCGACGGCTGATCCACTGTGGCGGATGGCGGCCATCAGGTGGTCGACCAGCTCTTTTGTCGCTCCGATTGTTGCCAGGGGCAACAGTCCTACGAAGGAGAGGAGGACCAGCCATGCGGCGGCCCACTTCGATCCGGAATGCCAGACGAGTTGCCAGGTCCGCCAAAGAAGCGAGAGCTGGTTCGCGATCCCGCGGATGGACCGGCCTGTGCGTGCGGAGCTCATTGACCTGCTATTGCCTGCAATGCCGCTCGATGAGGCTCGCGAGGCAGGGCAGTTCCGACAGGCTGGAGAAGGTCCGGACTGTGTAGAACGGCAGGTGCCGTACCAGCCCCGAGCATTGCTGGAGGTGCAGTGCGTCCGCGGAGTGCGACCAGCGCGTCGGAACGGAATTGCGAATCAGTTCGATCAGAGCCTGCATGTTCCCGAGCCGTTCCAGGGATGGCTTCCCCGCCCGCGAGAGCAGGTAGATGCGGTGCAGCGGTACCGGCTCGCTGGGAAACGCGTTCCGGACTGTCTGCCCCAGCTTCTGCGCGGCCTGATGAAGGGGGCGCAGTTCACATTCGTTGTAGCCGAGATAGCTGGAAATCGCCGGGAACATCTTCAGACTGGGGTAGGCGGGATGCACCCAGGCGTTCCCTCCGCGGTATTCGAGTGCGGCGTTGTCGTCGGCCAGTACATCGTGCCCCCGCGCATGCAACGCTGCCGCCGTTGACGATTTGCCCACGCCACTGCCTCCCATGATCGCCACGGCGGCGCCATCCACGCGAACCACGCTCGCGTGCAGCACCTGCAGACCTCGCTGGTAGAGCAACGTGGCCATGATCATTCCTTCGACGTAAAGTCGAAGCACGGTAGGCTCGACACCCCTGCGCGATTGCGCGACGATGAGCCTGCCATCGTGGACTGAGAAGTTGCCGATGGACGGAACGGCGAGCGTCGCCTCATCGCGGCCGATCGAAAGCGTGGCGGCCTCGTTCGTCGGGGGCAGTCCGTCGTCAGACCACGTCACCGTGACGTCCGGTGACCGCGGATCCGTGTTGAGCTCGAATTCGGGCAGAGGCAGATCGGATTGTACGATCAGCCCGTAGGCGCGATACTGCCACGGCGGCCCGCCGGTGCGGTCAACGGCGAGCGGACGCCTGCCGCGCACGGGCCCGGATCTGATTGCTTGTTGTTGGATAGAACTCATGATGCTTGCACTGATTTCGCTGCGGCCGCTTCAGCAACAAGGCGGCGTGAAGGCAGCTCCGCGGCACTGCATGCGGAGCTGCCGTTTGGGCATGTCGGTCAGCCGCTGATGGCCAGACCGTTGAACGTGAAACCATCCGTGACGCCAAGCGCCTTGTTCTTCGCCGCGAGTGTCAGGGTCTCGACACTGCCGAAGACGGTGAGCCTGGGCTCGGTCCACGTTTTCTTCTGGACTTCATTTGCCATTCGGTTGTCCTCCTTTCCTTAAAGATCTCAAGGTTCGCCTGCGGGCAAACATCGTTCGACCGGGCGGCCGTTTGTCGCCCGAACCCGGCTCCCTGCAGCCAAAGACTGAGATTCGCCGTCGCGAAGATCTGAATGGAGAGCTGCGGGTTTCGCATCGGATCAGCGCTGTAGGCACGCCAGGCCGCACGCAGCGCCGAGAGATCGACAAAGCCTTCCAGTGTCCGGTGGTCCTGAAATATCACGCGGTCAAGCTTCTCGCGCTCGAATTCGAGAAGCCGGCGGTGGAAGTTCGGACTCAGATTTCCTTTGTCCACGCGCCACTGGATAGCCGGGGGCAGGATGCCATCCATTGCTCGCCGCAAGATCAGACGGCTCCATCCATAGCCGAGCTTCTGATCCGGCGGTAACGCAAGACACAACTCCATCAGTCGGCGGTCGAAGAAGGGGTATCGCGCTTCCACGCCGAACGCCGAACTCGCCTTGTCGGCCATTTCGAGTGTCTGCGCAAACAGCGGCGATCTGAATATCGCAGCCTGCTTCTCACGGGCGCTGTGGCGCCAGCCCGGAAGCCGCGGCAGGAGGGCGCGCGCTCTCTTCCTCAGGTTGAGGCGTTTCACGAGATCCCGATGAATCAGCGTTCGATTGGCGGCAGCCTCGCGCCACTGTGCGTGGGCCAGACGATGCAGTGCGAAAACCCATCCCGGAGCGATCTCCTTGGCCACGAACTCCTTGAAAATGCGCCACTGCCCCATGCCAGCCAGCATCGTGCGAGACAGCGTCTCAATCTCGTCGCCCAGCTTTCGCCAGCGGAAGGTGCGCGCAAGGTCAGTCAGGTAATCGAAGCCGTAGGAGACCGTTGTGTCGCCATCGAAGCCGTCGAGAAACACGCGCGCGCCGGAATCGCGAGCCGATTCGTACATCGCCCAGTGCATATAGAGATTAGGCGCGAAATTGGGCTCGTCGAGATGGAAGTGCAGCAGCTCGCCCGGTCCCATCGGGCTGAGGCGGTCGGCATGGATGAAATGTACGTTGAATCCGCCCTGCCCCAGTACGCACTCGATCCACTGCCGCTCGTCGATGCGTTTCAGATCGGCGTCTGGCAGCCCCGGGAAAATGGCGGAGAACGTATGGATCGGATCGCTGCGCAGCCGCCGGGCCGCGCACGCGACCGCCGAAGAATCAAGGCCGCCACTCAGGGCCGAGCCTGTTGGGAATGCACTTCGGACCCGGCACTGCACAGCCTGCAGGAAACAGTCTCTGAAAGCGTCGGTGTATTCCTGGTCGGACTTCAGACGGAGCTCGTTTCTCGGATCCCAGCGCCAATATGACGTGGAGCGCAACTGTTGTGGAGTGACCGTGAACGTGCGCCCTGCTGGCAGACAACTGATGTT
>Ga0335085_10016625_pt1 | contig 10623 bp, 10 predicted proteins | sample Lox_Sample_45_FD_206712 | JGI IMG/M metagenome (GOLD analysis project Ga0335085, IMG submission 206712) | Soil microbial communities from Loxahatchee National Wildlife Refuge, Florida, United States - Lox_Sample_4.5 | ecosystem: Environmental > Terrestrial > Soil > Wetlands | place: USA...
CATCGCCGTCGCGCATGCCGCCGGGCGCGTCCCGGTCATCGCGGGCACGGGCGCCAATTCGACCGCCGAGGCGATCGAACTGTCGGAGTCGGCCAAGCGCTCCGGCGCGCAGTTCGGCCTGTCGGTAGTGCCCTATTACAACAAGCCCACCCAGGAAGGCATGTATCGGCATTTTCGCGCCATTGCCGAGGCCGTGGATCTGCCGATGATCCTGTACAACGTTCCCGGACGCACAGTCGCCGACCTGCAAAACGACACGGTGCTGCGCCTGGCCCAGGTTCCGAACATAGTCGGCATCAAGGACGCCACCGCCAGCCTTGAGCGCGGCAGCGACCTGCTGCGGCGCGCGCCCCAGAACTTCGCCGTCTACAGCGGCGAAGACGCCACCGGCTTGCCGCTGATGCTGATGGGCGGCCACGGCGTGATCTCCGTCACCGCCAATGTCGCGCCGCGGCTGATGCAGGAGATGTGCGCCGCCGCGCTGGCCGGCGACATCGCCCGCGCGCGGTCCGCAAACAATCGCCTGCTGGGCCTGCATACCAAACTGTTCGTCGAGGGCAATCCGATTCCGGTGAAATGGGCGCTGGTGCAGATGGGACTGATCGAAGGCGGCATCCGCTTGCCGCTGGTGCCGCTGTCGGCGAATTTTTATGAGACGGTCAGAGAGGCAATGCGCCAGGCCGGTATCCAAACCAAGAACTAGCCGCGTTGAGTCGAGGGTAATACCATATGAAGCGTTACGCCGTTTGTTTCGTCGTCCCGGCACTGCTGGTTGGCTGCAGCAGCATGGAGAATCTGGTCCAGGGCGAGAAGATCCAGTACAAATCGGAGGCCAGGGAGTTGCGGCCGCTGGAAGTGCCGCCCGACCTGACCTCGCCATCGCGCGACGACCGTTATGCGGTGCCCGATATCAATCCCCAGGGCACGGCCACCCTGTCCACCTACAACGCCGAGCGCGGCGGCGTGGTGCGAGCGGGTTCAACGGAGGTCCTGCCCAACGTGGCAAAGGTCCACATCGAGCGCGCCGGCAGCGAGCGCTGGCTGGTCGTGCCGGAGAGTCCGGAAAAGGTCTGGCCGATGGTGAAGGAATTCTGGCAGTCGGAGGGCTTCCTGCTGAGGACGGAACTGCCGCAGGTGGGTGTGATGGAGACCGACTGGGCGGAGGACAGGGCCAAGATCCCGAGCAGCCCGATACGCAACCTGCTCGGCAAGGTGTTCGATACGGCGTACTCGACCGGAGAGCGCGACAAGTTCCGCACCCGCCTGGAGCGCGGCAGCGCACCCAACACGACCGAGATCTATATCAGCCATCGCGGCATGGTCGAGGTCTACACGACCCAGGACCGGGACATCACGATGTGGCAGCCGCGCCCGCCCGATCCCGAACTCGAGGCGGAGTTTCTGCGCCGGCTGATGCTGCGCTTCGGGGTCGAGGACGCGCGCGCGAAGTCGGAACTGGCCGGCAGCGGCGATAAGGTCGAGCGCGCCAAGCTGGTGCGCGCTGCCGATGGCAGCAGCAGTCTGCAGCTGACCGATACCTTCGACCGCGCATGGCGCCGCGTCGGTCTGGCGCTCGATCGCGTCGGCTTCACCGTCGAGGATCGCGACCGCTCCAAGGGCAATTACTTCGTGCGCTATGTGGATCCGCAGATCGACGGGCAGAGGGGGCCGGACAAGGACAGCGGTTTCCTCTCGAAGCTCGCATTCTGGAGGAGCAGCAAGAGCGCGATCAAGGCCGAGCAGTATCGCGTTCTGGTCAAGCAGGCCGGCAGCGTCAGCGAGGTGCAGGTGCAGGACAAGGACGGCAAGCAGGACAACAGCGATACCGGGCGGCGCATTCTCTCTCTTTTGCACGAGCAGCTGAAATAACGCATGCGCTTTGCCTGCCTTGGAAGCGGCAGCCGGGGCAATGCGCTCATCGTCGAAAGCGGCCGCACGCGCCTGATGCTGGACTGCGGCTACCCTGCGAAAGAGACGGAACGCCGGCTCGCGCGCCTGGGCCTCGCGGCGGCTGACCTGGCCGGCATCGTCGTGACGCACGAGCACAGCGATCACACCGCCGGCGCCTGCAAGTTCGCGCGCAAGCACGGGCTGGCGCTGTGGTTGACCCACGGCACGCTCAAAGGCCTGCCCGGCGACGCTTCCGCCGTGCCGGCCATCAATATCATCGACAGCCACAGCCCGTTCGCCGTGGGCGATTTGCAGCTGTTGCCTTTCCCGGTGCCGCACGACGCGCGCGAGCCGGCTCATTTCGTGTTCTCCGACGGCGCGCGCCGGCTCGGCGTGCTTACCGACACCGGCGCGCCCACCGGCCATATCGAGGCGATGCTCTCCGGCTGCGACGCCCTGGTGCTCGAATGCAATCACGACCTTGACATGCTGATGCACGGGGATTACCCGCAGGCGCTGAAGGAGCGCGTCGCCGGCCGCTACGGACATCTGGACAACCAAAGCGCGGCCGATCTCCTGTCCGCGCTCGACTGCAGCCGGTTGCAGCATCTGATCGCGGCGCACCTGTCCCAGCAGAACAACACGCCGGCACTCGCCTGCACGGCGTTGGCGCAGGCGATGGGTTGTGCGCCCGGCTGGATCGGCGTGGCCGATCAGGACGAGGGTTTCGCCTGGCGCGAAATCGTCTAGGCGTTTCGGCTGCTGCTATGCCGCATATGTCAGAGCGTCCGCCGCCAAGCGCTGGCGAGTATGCGCAGCGTTAGGCACGAGCATTTGAAACAGCCGCGCTAGCTACATGCGCGGCGGTCAATTCAATGTGGTCGATACAATGCGTTTTATCCAACAAAAAAAGCCGGTCCGAAGACCGGCTTTTTCGCAGCCGAAGTAGAACCTTACTTCTTCGGAGCTTCCTTCGCGGCCTCTGCAGGCTTGGGCGCTTCCGCCGGCTTGGCGGCTTCGGCCGGGGCGGCAGGCGCGGCTCCAGCCGCAGGAGCGGCGGGCGCAGCGGCAGGTGCAGCACCTTCCTTGGGCGCTTCGGCGGCAGGCGCAGGCGCAGGTGCCGGCGCAGGTGCCGGCGCTGCAGCAGGCGGCGGGGGCGGGGGCGGAGGAGCTTCTTTGCTGCAACCCACCAGCGCAAGCGTGGCGAGTGCAGCGATCACTACTGAGCGTTTCATGTTTAAGTTCCCTTATCGATAAGTTAAGTCAGGTATGGCGCGGCCTCCCCCTTCTTTCTTTTCTCCGTGCCAAGCTTGAAATTATACCGTCTTTCCCGGCATTTTTACAGGCCGCTGGTAGTGGCGGAAACCGCGGGGACGGAGCTGTCCCAGATCTCCGAAAAGCGCAGGTAAATCGCCTGGCTTTCCTGCTCGTCATGCAGCCTGAGAACGGCGCGCGGCTGCGCCTGCACCGGGCGGCGCACGAAGTGCAGCCTGTCGGCGAGCACGAAACTGTCCTGCGCGCGGGCGCCGTCGCCCTCGGTCCGGTGGATGAACATGCGGTCGCTGAACTGCGCCAGCAGGTCCAGCAGGCGCGGGCAGCAGTTGCGGATATAGTAGTCGGCGTGCACCGCTATGTAGAGGCGGTTGTCGCGTCCGCGCAGCAGGAACGCGCGCAGGAGTTCATGCGTCCGCGGTGAATCGATCTTCAGTCCGGAAATATCGGAGTCGAAAATGCGCAGCTCGCGCTGCACCAATCCGGTCAGCCGTTCGAGCGCTTCCAGGTATTCCCTGCGCGTCGATAACAGCAGGCGTTCTGCTCGGGGAAAGGCGCCTTCTTCATCCATGTCGCATCTGTCGGCGGAACGATGAACCGTATTCCGCGCATTATATCGATGCGTCTGTCGCATGTGTGCAACAAGCCGAGCCGAGGGGGTTCACGAATTCCCGGGATGGTTTAGAATCGTTCGCAACGTGGAAACCAAGATGCTGCAAATCGGACAACCCGCACCCCTGTTCTCCCTGGCCGATGCCGACATGGAGGCGGTCGCCCTTGCCGAGTTCAAAGGCAGGAAGAACGTCGTGTTGTATTTCTATCCGCGCGACGGCACACCGGGATGCACGCTGCAGGCGATCGAGTTTTCCGACCACGACGAAGAGTTCGCGCGGCACGACTGCGTGGTCCTGGGGGTTTCGCCGGACGACTGCATTTCGCATGCCGAGTTTCGCGACAAGCACGGCCTGTCCGTCTGCCTGCTCGCCGACCCGGAAGCGGAAGTGTGCGAGCAGTACGGCGTGCGCGAAGAAAAGGAGTGCGACGGCGTCAAGAAGAACAGCATCGTGCGCGCCACCTTCGTCATCGACAAGAAGGGGCGCGTGCGGCATGCCCTCTACGGCGTCAACCCGCGCGGGCACGCGATGGAGGTGCTGAAGCTGATAAAAGAGATCAACCGCGAATGCAAATCGAAAAAGGCACGGTAGTCGCGCTCGACGTGCGCTTATCGGACGTGCACGGCAACCTGATCCAGGAATCGGCCGAATCGGTGCAATACCTGCATGGCGGCTACGAAGGCATTTTCCCGGCGGTGGAGCAGGCGCTGCAGGGCAGGACCCCCGGGGAGAAGATCGACGTGCGGCTCGAGCCCGAGGACGCGTTCGGCGAATATGACGCCGGCCTCGTGCAGTTGGCGGAGCGGACGCAGTTTCCGCCGGAACTGGAAGTGGGCATGCAGTTCGAGCAGGAAGCCGGTGCCGGGGGCGAAGCGCTCATCTATACTGTCACCGACGTCGCGGGCGACAAAGTGGTGCTCGACGGCAATCACCCGCTCGCGGGGATGGCGCTGCAATTCGCGTGCACGGTAGTCTCCGTGCGCGCCGCGACCGCGGCGGAGACGGAGCGCGGTTACGCCGACGATTCGTCCGGACCGCTGATTACCGTAGTAGAGTAGCCGCAAGCGAAAGCGGCGGGCGCGCGGGCGGTCAATAGCCCGACGCAGACAACAAGATGGCGGCAGGCAGCGCCCATGGGGGGGAGTATGTCAGGCATGCTCGGCGTGGTCAGCTATGGTTTGGGGACGATCGTCGGCTTCATCGTCATCGGCGTTCTCGTATTCTGGTTCATCCAGGACGTCACGCAGAAGAAGCACGCGGTCCTGCGCAATTTCCCGGTAGTCGGACGCCTGCGCTATTTCTTCGAGAAGCAGGGCGAGTACTTCCGTCAGTATCTGTTCATGAACGACCGCGAGGAGCTGCCGTTCAATCGCTCGGCACGCTCCTGGGTCTACCGGCTGGCCAAGGCCGAGGGCGGCATCATCGGCTTCGGTTCCACCAACAACACCAACGAGCCCGGGTCCATCCTGTTCGTCAATGCGCCCTACCCGGTGCTCGATGAGGACCGCCTGCCCACGCCCTCGCTCATGATAGGCGAAGGCTACGCGCGCCAGCCGTTCGAGGCGAAGTCGATCGTCAACATCAGCGGCATGAGCTTCGGCGCGATTTCCGCGCCGGCGGTGCGCGCGCTGTCGCACGGCGCCGCCCTGGCGGGCTGCTGGATGGATACGGGCGAAGGCGGACTGAGCCCGTACCACATCGAAGGCGGCTGCGACATCATCATGCAGATCGGCACGGCCAAATACGGCATCCGCGACCGCGACGGCAACCTGTCGCCGGAGCGCGCGCGCGAGCTGGCGCCGCAGGTCAAGGCGTTCGAGATCAAGCTGTCGCAGGGCGCGAAGCCCGGCAAGGGCGGCGTGCTGCCCGCTGCCAAGGTGACCGAGGAGATCGCGCGGATTCGCGGCATACCGGTGCAACAGGATTCGATCAGCCCCAACCGCCACCGCGACATCGCCAATGTGAACGAATTGCTGGACAAGATCGCTTACCTGCGGGAACTCACAGGCAGGCCGGTGGGGGTGAAGACGGCGATCGGCGGCTGGCAGTTCATCAACGAATTGTGCGATGCCGTGAACCGCCGCGGCCCGGAGTACGCGCCGGATTTTCTCGCGGTCGACGGCGGCGAGGGCGGCTCGGGCGCGGCGCCGCAGGCGCTCATGGACCACATGGCCCTGCCGATCGCGGAGGCGCTGCCGCGCGTGGTGGACGCGCTGATCGAATCGGGACTGCGCCGGCGCGTGCGCGTCATTGCCGCGGGCAGGCTGGTCACGTCGGCGCGGGCTGCCTGGGCGCTGTGTGTGGGCGCGGACTTCGTCAATACCGCGCGCGGCTTCATGTTCTCGCTGGGTTGCATCCAGGCGCTCCGATGCCACCAGAATACCTGCCCGACTGGAGTCACCACGCACGACAGGCGCCTGCAGCGCGGACTGGTGGTCGAGGAAAAGCGACTGCGCGTCGCGCAATACGCGATGGGCATGAACCGCGAAATCGACATGATCGCGCACTCCTGCGGCTGCCGTCAGGCGCGCGAACTGCGGCGCGAGCACGTGCGCATCGTACAAAGCGCCGGCCAGAGCGTGGCGCTGAACATTCTCTATCCCTATCCGGAAGCGGCATCCAAGCAGCGCGCAGCCTGAACGCGATTCGCGGAAGTCAGTGCAGTGACGCGTTCAGCAGCGCGCGCGCCGGATCGATAAGCTCATTCGCGCTGATGCCGATCGGCCCGTTGCCGGCGGCGGCGAGCGCGTCGGCTGCGGCACCGTGCAGCCACACCGCCGCGGCTGCGGCCGCGCGCGCATCGGCACCCTGGGCGAGCAGCGCCGCGATCATCCCCGTGAGGACGTCCCCCATCCCGGCCGAGGCCATGCCGGAATTGCCGCTCGTATTGATCAACCAGGTCTCGTCGGGGCTGGCGATGATGCTGCCGTTGCCTTTGAGTACGGCAACCGCGCAGTAGCGCTGCGCGAGTTCCGTCGCCGCGCGCACGCGGTCAAGCTGTATGGCGGCGGTAGTGCTGCCCAGCAGGCGCGCCGCTTCGGCCGGATGCGGCGTGAGCACGCAGCCGCTGCTGCGCTTGGGCAGCCGTGCCTGCAGCGTTTTGCTCGCCGCGATCAGGTTGAGCGCATCGGCGTCGAGCACCAGCGGCACATTCGCATCCAGCACTTCGCGCAGCAGTTGCTCGGCGGACTTGGCCGCGCCCATCCCGGGCCCCGCCGCAAATGCCGTAATCAGTCCCGCCTCGAGCAGCTCGCGCGGTGTGCGCAACATCAATTCTGGCTGCGCGTAATCGATCCTGGGCGGATGCTCGGCGAGCAGGCCGAGGAACACCTTGCCCGCGCCCAGTTTCAACGCGGCGCGGCCGGCAAGAACGGCGGCGCCGACCATGCCGCTGGCGCCTCCGAGCACGCCGACGCTGCCGGCATTGCCCTTGTGGAAATTGCGCGGGCGCGGCGCCAGCGCTTGTCGCACCAGCTCCCCGCCAGTGGTCGTGCCCTTGGCCTCCAGCATTGCGCGCACGTCGAGCCCGAGATCGGCGACGCGGATTTCCCCGCAATGGTCCGGACCGTCCAGCGTGAGCAGGCCGGGTTTGAGCGCGATGAAGCTGATGGTGTGCGTGGCGCGCAGCGCCGTGCCCATGACCGCGCCGGTGTCGGCGTTGATGCCGCTGGCGATGTCGAGCGCGAGCTTGCGGCAGGGCAGACGGTTGATGGCCGTGATCAGATCGGCATGGCCGCCTTCCAGCGCACGCGCGAGGCCGATGCCGAACAGCCCATCCACCACCAGGTCCGGCCGCAGCGCCGCCGGCGGCGCGGCGTACGTATTGCCGCCGCATTCGCGCCACCGTTTCAGAGCGGCGAGCGCGTCCTCCGACAGTCGATGCTCGTCACCGGCAAAGACCAGCTCGACGCGGTAGAACCAGCGCTTCAGATGGGCTGCGACCTCGAAGGCGTCGCCGCCGTTGTTGCCCGGCCCGGCGAGCACGAGCACCCTCGTTCCATCATCGCCGAGCAATTCGCGCGCGTATTCGGCCGCGGCGAGGCCCGCGAGCCGCATCAGCGGCGTGGCGCCGGAGAGCGCAGCGGCGATTCCCTCCAGCGCGCGGATGTCCTTCGTCGGATAGACGGGCTGGCTGCGATCGGCGCGCATCAGCCCTTGCCCAGCATCCTCTGCGGCAGGAAAGTGACCATGTCCGGAAAGATCCAGATGATCGCAACCGCGGCGACCATCAGGAAGAAGAACGGCAGCGCGTGCTTGCCGATGCTGAAGATGTCCTTGCCGGTCATGCTCTGCAGCACGTACAGGTTGAAACCCACCGGCGGGGTGATCTGCGCCATCTCCACCACCAGCACGATGAAAATACCGAACCACAATAGATCGATATGCGCCGCCTGCACCGTAGGCAGGATCACCGCGGCGGTCAGCACCACCATGGAGATGCCGTCGATGAAACAGCCGAGCACGATGAACAGCAGCGTCAGCACCGCGATCAGCATCGCCGGCGACAGCGCCTGCCTGGTGATCCAGGCCGCCATCGATTCCGGGATGCCGGTGAACGCCATCGCCGTCGTGAGGAAGGCGGCGCCGGTGAGGATGAACGCGATCATGCAGGAAGTGCGCATCGCGCCCATGACGCTGTCGAGCCGGAAACGAGCGACAGGATCAACGAGCCGACCACGCCCAGCACCGCCGCTTCCGTCGGCGTGGCGATGCCGCTGTAGATCGAGCCGATCACCGCGGCGATCAGCAGCACCGTCGGGATGAGCAGGCGCGAGGCGTACAGTTTCTGCGCGAAGCTCATGTGGATGTCCGAGGGCGGGGTCTTGTCGGGATTGAACAGGGACCAGAGAACGATGTAACCGGAGAACAGGCTCATCAGCATGATGCCCGGCACCACGCCGGCGATGAACAAGCGCGCGATCGAGACGTTGGCGGCGACGCCGTAGACGATCATGATGATCGAGGGGGGTATCAGCAGGCCAAGCGTGCCCGCGCCGGCGAGCGAGCCGATGACCATGGGTTCGTGGTAGCCGCGCTTGAGCAGTTCCGGCACCGTCATCTTGCCGATGGTGGCGGCGGTGGCCGCGGACGAACCCGAAATCGCCGCGAAGATGCCGCAGCCGATCACGTTGCAATGCATCAGCCTGCCGGGCAGTGCGGTGAGCCAGGGCGCGAGGCCGCGGAACATGTCTTCCGATATGCGGCTGCGAAACAGAATTTCGCCCATCCAGATGAACAAGGGCAGCGCGGTGAGCGACCAGCTCGCGCTCGAACCCCAAACCGTGGTGGCCATGAGTTTGCCCACCGGGGTCGAGGTGAACAACTCCATCGCCGCCCAGCCCATTGCGAGCAGCACCAGGGCGATCCAGACGCCGCCCGCCAGCAGAATTGCGAGCAGGGACAGCAGGAAAAGGGTGATGCCGAAGGTACTCATCCTGCTACAGGTTCTCCGACATCGCGACCTTCTTGCTTTGCTCCGCGACCAGGTACGAGGGCGTGCCGCCGGCGAGCAGGACGACGAGGTCGTCCAGCAGCGCCAGCGCCATGATGGTCAGGCCCAGCGCCATGCCGCTTTGCGGCAGCCACAGCGGCACCGCCACCAGCCCCTGCGACACGTCGTTGATCACGTGCGAAGTCCAGGCCATGTCGGTCGCGTACCAGGCGAAGAAGCAGAGCAGAAACGCGCTCGCCCCCAGGCACAGGGTTTCCAGCGCGCGCCGCGTGGCGCCGTGGAAACGGTCTATGAGCAGCGCGACGCGGATGTGCTCGTTGCGGCGATAGGTGTGCGCGAGGCCGAGGAATGAGGACGCGGCCATGCAGAAGCCGGCGAAGTCGTCGAAGGAGTAGGCATCGAAGCCGAGCACGCGGCCGCTGATCTGCGCCAGCGACAGGGCCGCGATCAAAATCAGAAACACACCGGCGAGAACGCCGGAGCCGGTATAGAGTCCTTCGAGGATTCTTCTCATGCGGGCAGAGGGGTGGAACGGGAAGGGCTGCGCCCCGCCCGGATCCACCCCGCGTCGATTCCTGCTACTGCAGACCGTTGAGTATCGCCTGCGCGTCGGGTCCCGTCTTCTTCACCCAATCCTGCGCCATGGTCTTGCCGATCGCGTTGAGTTCGGCCGCGAGTTTTGCATTCGGCTTTTGCACCGTGATGCCTTTGCTTGCCATGGTCTTCTTGTAGCTCTCATCCTCGGCTTCGCTGGTGGCCCAGCCTTGCTCTTCGGCCTTGGCAGCGAGCGACAGCACCTGCTTTTGCAGCGCCGGATCGAGCGCGGCGAATGCGGCCTTGTTCGCGATCACGGCGTTGAACGGCAGGAAGGCCTGCGCGTCGGTGTAGTACTTGAGGTAATCCCAGGCCTGGGTGTCCACGCCGGTGGCGCCCGAGGTGATCATCGCGTCGACCAGGCCGGTGAGGAAGGCCTGTGGAATTTCCGGGACCTGCACCGTCGTTGGAATCGCGCCGAGCTGCTTGGCGAATTCAGAGGTGACCGGGCTGTAGGTGCGGAATTTCACGCCCTTGAGGTCGGCGGTGGAATTGAGCGGCTTCTTGGTATAGATGCCCTGCGGCGGCCAGGGCACCACGAACAGGACTTTGATACCCTGTGCGTCCAGGCGTTTTTCGATGTACGGGCGCGCAACGCTCAGCAGTTTTTTCGCCGCGGCGTAATTCGGCGCGAGGAACGGGTTCGAGTCGAACGCGAAAATAGGATTTTCGTTGGCCAGTGTCGACACCAGTATCTGGCCGATGCTTACCTGCCCGGTCTGAACCGCGCGCTTGATCTCCGGCGCCTTGATCAGCGAGGCGTTGCTGTGCACGACGATCTCGAGCTTGCCGGCGCTGGCC
>Ga0335085_10016626_pt1 | contig 10623 bp, 12 predicted proteins | sample Lox_Sample_45_FD_206712 | JGI IMG/M metagenome (GOLD analysis project Ga0335085, IMG submission 206712) | Soil microbial communities from Loxahatchee National Wildlife Refuge, Florida, United States - Lox_Sample_4.5 | ecosystem: Environmental > Terrestrial > Soil > Wetlands | place: USA...
CGCTCGGCGGACGCGGCGGGTGCCCGGCTCACAGGATCTTGGCGGCGAGCAGGTCCTGGACGTCGAGCAGCCCGACCGGCCGCCCCTGCTCGTCCACCACCGGCACCTGGTCGATGCGCGCCTGCCGGAGGACGCGCGCGGCGTCCACCAGCAGCCCCTCGGGCCGGACGGTGCGCGGGTTGCGGCCCATCGCGGTCGCGACCGGCCGGCCGAAGTCGGTCTGGCCGTGCTCGACGAGCCGGCGCAGGTCGCCGTCGGTGAAGATGCCGACCAGCTTGCCCGCGGCGTCCACCACCGACGTCGCCCCGGGCCGGCCCGGGGTCTCGGTCATCACCGCGACGGCGGCGGAGAGCGGGTCGGACTCCCTCACCACCGGGTTCGCCTCGCCGCCGCGCATGATCTCGCGCACCTTCATGAGCCCGCGTCCGAGCTTCCCGCCCGGGTGGTAGAGCGCGTACTCCTCCCGGTCGAAGGGGCGGTCGGCGAGGACCGCCATGGCGAGCGCGTCGCCCACGGCCAGGAGCACGGCGGTGGACGCGGTGGGCGCCAGCTTCAGCGGGCACGCTTCCTCGACTGCTCCGATGGCGACGACCAGGTCCGCACCGCGCGCCAGCGGGTTGGCGTGGTCGCGCGTGACCGCCACGATCCGAACGCCGATCTTCTTGAGCGCCGGGAGCAGCCGCAGGATCTCCTCGGTCTCGCCCGAGTTCGACAGCGCGATGACGAGGTCGTCCTTCGCGATGCGCCCCAGGTCGCCGTGCGCCGCCTCGGCGGGGTGGACGTAGAGCGACGGCGTCCCGGTCGACGCGAGGGTGGCGGAGATCTTCTGGGCGACGAAGCCGGGCTTGCCCATCCCGGTCACGACCACCCGGCCCTTGCAGCCCAGGATCCACGCGACGGCCCTGGCGAAGGCTTCGTCGAGCTTCACCGCCGCGATGGCGCGGGCCTCCGCGGCGACCACCGTGCGGCCGTACTCCACGACGTCACGGGCGCGCCGCGCGGGGCGCGCCCGGCCCCGCGGGAGGCGGAGCACGCGGGCGTTCTTCCGGCTGGCCATGGTCCGGCGTCCCTATAGCACCTTTGCGATGCTTGCGGCAGGCGGCGCGGGTGCGCTATGTGACGCGCCTCCCCCCAGGAGGTTGCCATGCAGTTCTTCATCGACACGGCGGACGTCGGCGAGATCAAGAAGGCCCTCGCCCTCGGCCTGTGTGACGGCGTCACGACCAATCCCTCCCTCGTCGCCAAGACCGGCCGCGGGTTCGAGGAGGTGCTGAAGGAGATCGTCGCCCTGGTGCCAGGACCGATCTCGGCCGAGGTCACCGCCACCGACTACGAAGGGATGCTCCGGGAAGGGCGCCACTACGCCAGGTTCGGTCCGCAGGTGGTCGTCAAGATCCCGCTCATCGTCGAGGGGCTCCGCGCGGTGAAGACGCTGTCGGCGGAGGGCGTGAAGATCAACGTGACGCTCTGCTTCTCGGCGGTGCAGGCGCTCCTCGCGGCCAAGGCGGGCGCCACCTACGTCTCGCCGTTCGTCGGCCGCCTCGACGACATCTCCCAGGACGGGATGGCGCTCATCGCCGACATCGTCCAGATCTTCAGGAACTACCGGTTCCCCACGAAGGTCCTCGTCGCCTCGGTGCGCCACCCCGTGCACGTGCTGCAGGCCGCCAAGCTCGGCGCCGACGTGGCGACCATCCCGTTCGCCGTCATCGACCAGCTCGCCAGGCACCCGCTCACCGAGTCGGGCCTGAAGAAGTTCCTGGCGGACTGGGAGAAGGTGCCGAAGCCCGCGAAGTAGGGCGCGGCGGCGGATCGTCGGAGCGGCGCGGATGCGCCGCGACTCCGATGCAGCGCGAGCGGCGAAGGGGAGCCCGTGGCCCCCGTCACGCCTCCGACGCGGCGCGGCGCACCTGCGCGAGCAGCTCGCGAAGCGACACCGGCTTGCCGACCCAGCGCTCGACGCCCATCGCCTCGGCGACCTCGCGCGCGCGGTCCGCGGCGGTGACCAGCACGACCGGCGCGTTCACCCCGAGCGCGCGGAGCCGGCGCACCAGCTCGTCGCCAGCCAGCCGCGGAAGCCCGTAGTCCACGAGGAGGACGTCGGGCCCGGCGTCCGCGATCCGCTCCAGCGCCTGGATGCCGTCCTCCGCCTCGTCCACGGTGAATCCCTCCGCCTCGAGGGCCTCCACCAGCGCGGCGCGCAGCTCCGGGTCGTCGTCGACCACCAGGATGCGCTGCCTGGCGAGGGCGACGCCCCGGTCCTCCTCCGGCTGCTGCAGCGCTGCCTCGGCGGGGACGGAATCCATGCGGCCGAGAAGATGCGCGCGGGTCCCGCCACGCGCACGGCCTCCTCCGGGTTCCCCCGCCCGCCCCGAGGCCCAGGTCGAAGGGGCCACGGTATCCCGCACGCGGAGTGGCTGCTGCCTGCCGGGACGATGGCGGGCTGCGTCACGCGGGCGTCACCCCGAAGATCCGGCGCTCGACGGCATCGAGGCAGGCGACGAGGTCCGCGCGCGTGAGCCGCGCCCCCTCGGCGTGCTCCTTGAGCCCCAGGCACTTCTCGGTGAGGAAGGTCGAGAGGAGGTGGACCGCCGCGCGCTCCTCGGGCGTCCCGCCGGGCCGCTCCGCCAGCCGCCGGTCCATCTCGTCGAACGCGCGCGACAGGTCGAGCCGGGCGAGCTCGAGGGCGAAGCGGATCGCCCCGTCGGAAGGGCGGCGCGCCAGCCCGACCTCCCACCGCGCCCGCAGCTCGTCCGAGACCCACTCCACGAAGGGCGGCGGCCAGGCCGCCAGCTCCTCCGCGAGGTGCTCCGCGAAGCGGGAGACGATCCACTCGCGGACGGGCTGCCGCTCGCGGTCGTAGAGGAAGTCCCAGCGGCGGTCGCGCACCGTCGAACTCTACCCCGGTCCCGCGCGCGTTCCCTAGGGCCCGCGCAACGCCCAGGTCGGCCGCCCGAACGGATCCAGCCGCCAGCGGAAGAACACGCGCGCCTCGCCCCAGCCGTGCGTGGCGCGGCCCGACAGCGCCTCCATCTGCCCTGGCCGGACGTCGAGCGCGAGCCCGGTCGCCGCGCAGACCTCGACCACGCGGGTGAGAGGCGCCCAGCCGACCTGCCGCAGCACCGACAGCGCCAGCTCGATCTTGCGCGCGTCGGCGTCGAACGTAGGCCCGTACCCCTCGACGGCCACCCGGGGCGGACAGTAGTCGCCGAAGCAGACGTCCTCGAGCTTCGCGTCGGCCGTCGCGCTCCGCTGCACGACGAGCGGTGGCACCAGCACGGCCGGGACGCGAAGCCGGGGCGGCGAGGGCTCCAGCGTCCCCATCGAGAGCGCCTGCGCCGCGTTCCGCGCCGGGTCGGGCGGGCTCGAGAGCGCCAGGGCGACGAGGACGGGGACCGCTCCGCTCACGCCGGTACGCTGTCCCCCGCGACGCCCCGGCGCAAGGCGCGCTGCGAGATCGACCCATCGCGGGCCCGCTGTGCGGGCGTGGGGAGGAGGCCCCCTCCTCGGCGTGAGGATGAGGGCCCGCCGGCGCTGCGACGCCAGGCGCGCGCCCCTACCCCGTGGCGCTGTCCGCCTTGCCGGAGGGGAGCTCGGCCGGTGGAGCGGGCCGACCGCCGCGCATCACCGTGAGCGGCCCGCGCTGCACCGGCGCCTCGCGGTGTGCCGTCGCCATCTCCGCGCGGATCACCTGATACACCCGCTTGCCGGTGAGGAACTCGGAGTGCTCGGCGTCCACCTCGACGTTCGCGAGGTGGGGCAACCCGTGCGTCTCGATGACGCCGGACGGGTACACGGCCCAAGGGTCGCGCTTCGACCAGATGGAGACCAGCCGCACCTGCGCCGGCCAGGCGCCGTCGCGCAGCCGCCGCAGGAAAGGGCTCCCGGGGAGGAGCTGCCAGAGGGACCGCACCATCGGCGAGGCCGGCAGGCCGAGGTAGGCGAGGGGTGTCCCGTGGTGTGGGGCCGCGAGGGTGAGCACCGCGCGGGTCCGGCGCCACCCGCCGAGCTTCTTCACGTAGTAGCAGGCGATGAGGCCGCCCTTGGAATGGCCGACGATGGTGAGCGGGCCCATCGCGGGGTTCCGCGCGTAGATGCGCTCGATCTTGGCGCGAACCAGGTCGGCGAGGTCGTCGATGCCGCGGGTGTTGAGGATGCGCCACAGGCCGCCCAGGTTGAGCGAGAAGACGCCGTATCCGTCGCGGCGCAGGCGCCGCTCCAGGACGTCGAGCGTGCGCCGCGTCGAGAGGAGCCCGTAGAGGAGGAGCACCGGCCGCTCGCAGGTCGAGAAGTCGGTGCGCTTCTCCACCCGGTTCAGCCCCGCGGCGTCCTCCAGGACTTCCGCCACGTCGGCGATCCCCCGCTGCGCCCGCCGCAGCATCCGCGCCACCCGAAGCCGCACGCCCGCACCTCCTCCGGGCAATGTAGTGACGGGGCGCCGGGTGTGCAGGGGCGCCCGCGGCGATCGACGGTCCCGTGACCCCGGGACGTCGTACCGGGGGGCCACTCGCTCCGCCTGCCCCTGCGCTCGACCCGTTCACCCCACGTACGCGATCGCCCAGTTGGCGAGCACCGCGGCAGCCTCGGGCGTGTCCCGCACCGACGCGACCACCTGGTCGGCGAGCCCGGGACGCGCCGCGTCGAGCCAGGCACGCTCCTCCTCCGCGAGCGCCCGGGACCGGGCCGCGTCGAACTCGGGATGGAACTGGACGGCGCGGATGCGGCCGTGGGCGAACGCCTGCACCGGGCTGTGGGCGTTCGACGCCAGCACGACGGCGCCGGGCGGAGGCGCCGGCACGTGGTCCTGGTGGAGCTGCTGCACGGCGAGCCGGCCGGGAACCCCCGCGAAGAGCGGATCGCGCAGACCCGCGGCGGTGAGCTCGATCTCGGCCGTCCCGGCCTCGGGGCCGAGCGGGTTTCGCTCGACGCGGGCCCCGAGCGCCCGGGCCAGCAGCTGGTGGCCGAAGCACACGCCGAGCACCGGCGCGGCGCGCGCCGCCTCGAGGAGCCAGGTCCCGACGCCGTCCATCCAGGGCTCGGGCTCGACCACGCTCTTGGGCGACCCGGTGACGACCACGCCGCCGAGGCCGCGCGCCGGCGGGAGCGGCTCCTCCGCGTCGGCGACCGCCACGTCGGCGTGCGGGGACAGGGCGTCGGCGAACCAGGCCGTCCAGTCGCCGTGCCGCGCGCGCACGGCCGGGCCTGCGGCGCCGGTGCGGAGGACGAGGACGCGGCGTCTCACGGCGCGGAGCATAGCCCGGTTGAGCGGCCCGCGCCCGTGCGCTAAGACGGTGCCTCCGGAGGCCGCGATGCTCGTCGTCATGAAGCCCCACGCCACCCAGGCGGAGATCGACGCGGTGGTCGAGAAGATCCGCGCCATGGGGCTCACCCCCAACCCCATCCCCGGCGCCCAGCGCGTCGCCATCGGGATCACCGGCAACAAGGGCTCGCTCGATCCCGGGCAGTTCGAGACCATGCCGGGCGTCGCCGACGCCATCCGCGTGTCGCAGCCGTTCAAGCTCGTGTCACGTGAAGTGAAGGAGGAGGACACGGTCATCGACGTGGGCGGCGCACGGATCGGCGGCAGGGCGCTGGCGATGATGGCCGGGCCGTGCTCGGTCGAGTCGAAGGAGCAGATCCTGGAGGCGGCGCGGGCGGTGAAGGCCGCCGGCGCGAAGTTCCTGCGGGGCGGCGCCTTCAAGCCGCGGACGAGCCCGTACGAGTTCCAGGGGCTCGCCGAGGAGGGCCTGAAGCTCCTCGCCCTGGCGCGGGAGGAGACCGGGCTCAAGGTCGTCACCGAGGTGATGGACGCCGAGACCCTCCCCATGGTCGTGGAGTACGCCGACGTCCTCCAGATCGGCGCGCGCAACATGCAGAACTTCTCGCTGCTCAAGCAGGTGGGGGCGATCGAGAAGCCGGTGCTGCTCAAGCGCGGCCCGTCCGCGACCATCAAGGAGTGGCTGATGGCCGCCGAGTACGTGGTCTCCGGCGGGAACTACCAGGTCGCCCTCTGCGAGCGCGGCATCCGCACCTTCGAGACGATGACCCGGAACACCCTCGACCTCAACGCCGTCCCGGTGCTGAAGGCGCTCACGCACCTGCCCGTGATCGTGGACCCCTCCCACGGCATCGGGCTTCGCCGCCACGTCGCCGCCATGGCGCGCGCGGGGGTGGCGGCCGGCGCGGACGGGCTCATCGTCGAGGTGCACCCGCGGCCGGAGAACGCCCTCTCCGACGGGCAGCAGTCCCTCACCCCGGGCGAGTTCGACGAGCTGGTGAAGCAGGTGCGGGTGATCGCCGGCGCCATCGGGCGCGCGGTGTGATCGCCCGCCGGGCGCACGCGGCCGCGGCGGCCACGCTCCTCGCCGCGGCGGCGGCCCGGGCCGACCCGCCCATCCCCGTTCAGGACCCCGCGGACCCGGCCGACGCCCGGGCGGTGGAGCCGGCGCGCCGCAAACCGCCGTCGCCGCAGGAGCGCGACCTCCCCGAGATCCTGGCGCGCCTCACCGGGTTCTGGCGCGAGCCCGATCCCGGCCCCCGGCCCGAGTCCCGCTCGCACTGGACGCTCCTGCCGCTCGTCTTCTCGAACCCGCTCATGGGGTTCGGCGCCGGCGCGGCGGCCGTGGGCAGCTACCGCGTCGGCCCTCCGGGCTCGAAGTTCTCGCGCTACGAGGCGAGCGCGTTCTTCACCGAGAAGGGGCAGCGCGGCCTCGAGATCCGGAGCGGCATCCGGCCCACCGGCGACTGGATCCTCTCGGGCGAGTGGGGGATCGGGCGCTTCCCGAACCCGACCTGGGGACTCGGCCCCGACACGCCCGACTCGGCGAAGACGGTGGTGCAGCGCAGCCAGGTGCGGATCCACGAGACCGTCTACCGGCGCGTGGCGGGCGACTGGTACGGCGGGCTCGGCTACGGCTACGACCTCTTCTACGACGTGCACGACTCCGCGACGGACGAGGGGCGGCCGAGCGCGTTCACCGCGTACGGCGTCGGCACGGGGGGGCGCTCCGACGCGTCGGGGCTGATGCTCAACGCGCTCTACGACGCGCGGGACAACCCGCTCAATCCGACGCGCGGCTCGTACCTCCTCCTGCGCTACCGGTTCGAGCCGGGCCTCCTCGGCAGCGACCAGGACTGGCGCTCCGTGTACCTCGACGGCCGGACGTACCTGTCGCTCCGCGGCCGCAACGTGATCGCCTTCTGGGCGTACGCCTGGTCGAGCTTCGGCGAGACCCCCTACCTCCTCCTTCCCATGATCGGCGCCGATCCCGAGCACCGCTCCGGTCGGGGCTACGTGGAGGGGCGCTACACCGGGAAGGACCTGCTCTACGCGGAGGTGGAGTGGCGCTTCCACATCTGGGACTTCCTGGGCGGCGTCGTCGCGGCGAGCGCGCTGTCGGTGTCGAACCGTGGCACCGGCGAGTCCGGGCCGCTGTTCGACGACGTCCACCCGGCCGTGGCGGCGGGCCTGCGCGCGCTCCTCTCCAAGGAGTCGCGGTCGAACCTCGTCCTCGACGTGGGGTGGTCGCCCGGCGGGATGATCGGCTTCTACCTCAACGCGAACGAGACGTTCTAGACGGCGCCGGCGCCGCGCGGGCGCCGGCCGCCGATCCCGCGCCGGGAAGCGCCCGGCTGCCGTGTGGTAGCCTGTGCGCTTCCCGCCGATCCGGAGACGCCCGCATGTTCGTCGCGATGAAGCCGCACGCCACCCCGGCGCAGTTCGACGCCGTGGTCGAGAAGATCCGCGCGCTCGGGCTCACCCCGCACCCCATCGTCGGGACGGAGCGGAAGGTGGTGGCGGTGGTCGGCCACATCGCCGGCCTCGACCCCGACGAGCTGTTCGGGACGATGCCCGGCGTCGCCGAGGCGCTCCGCGTCTCGCAGCCGTTCAAGCTGGTCTCCCGCGAGGTGAAGGAGGAGGACACGGTCCTGGACGTGGGCGGCGCACGGCTGGGCGGCGAGGCCATCGCGGTGATGGCCGGGCCCTGCTCGGTCGAGTCGAAGGACCAGATCCTGGAGGCGGCGCGCGCGGTGAAGGCGGTCGGCGCCACGTTCCTCCGGGGCGGCGGCGCCTTCAAGCCGCGCACCAGCCCCTACGAGTTCCAGGGGCTTCGCGAGGACGGGCTGAAGCTGCTCGCCCTGGCGCGGGAGGAGACGGGCCTCAAGGTGGTGACCGAGGTGAAGGACACGGACACGCTGCCGATGGTCGCCGAGTACGCCGACGTGCTCCAGATCGGCGCGCGCAACATGCAGAACTACTCGCTGCTGGAGAAGGTCGGCGAGCTCGATCGGCCGGTGCTGCTCAAGCGCGGCCTCTCCGCGACCATCCGGGAGTGGCTCATGGCGGCCGAGTACATCGTCTCCCGGGGGAACCACCGCGTCGCGCTGTGCGAGCGCGGGATCCGGACCTTCGAGACCATGACGCGCAACACGCTCGACATCAACGCCGTGCCGGTCCTGAAGGCCCTCACGCACCTGCCGGTGGTGGTGGACCCGTCGCACGGCATCGGGATCCGCCAGCACGTGCCCGCCATCGCCCGCGCCGGGATCGCCGCCGGCGCGGACGGGCTCATCGTCGAGGTCCACCCCAGCCCGGAGAAGGCCCTCTCGGACGGGCACCAGTCGCTCACCCCGGCCGAGTTCGGCGAGCTCATGAAGCAGGTGAGGGTGATCGCGGGCGCCATCGGACGGCCGATCGGCACGTAGTGGCGGCCGGCACCCGGGCCGGGGCCCTCCCCCACCGCTTGCCATGCGCCCGGCGCGTGTTACCTGATGGAGATGAAGCAAGAACGCCAGCCGGAAGCGGCCATGGTCCGCGACCTGCGCCTGCCAGGCGCCTGCGTCGCTTGCGGCGGCGACCTCGACGTCCGCCTCTCGGCGGCGGGGGCGCGAAGCTGGTGCGGCCAGTGCCGATGGACCTCGCGGCTGGAGCTCCAGCAGCACGAGGACGGCCTCCAGATCGTCCACACCGCGGCTGCGGCGTGATCGCCCGGCGGCTCGTTGCCGTTCCGTCCGCTTCCCGTCTGCGATCGGTGCCGGTGGGGTGTGTCAGGGCCGCGCCGGAGCCCGGCCGCGGGGGCGCAGCGCGCGCTTGAGCCCCGCCACGAACCGTCTCACCCGGGCAGCCCGCACCGCGCGAGCGCCGGCCTGCGCGACGCGCGAGACGATGGCGCTCCCCACCACCACCCCGTCGGCGAGCGGCGCCAGCGCCGCCGCCTGTCCGGGCGTCGAGACGCCGAAGCCGATCACCACCGGGACCGGGCTGCGGGCGCGGACCGCCGCGACCCGGGCGCCGACCTCGGCGGGGACGGCCGTTCGCGCGCCGGTGACGCCCGTCACCGAGACGAAGTAGAGGAACCCCGTCGCGGCTCTGGCCGCGGTCTCGATCCGCGCCGGAGTCGAGGTCGGCGCGAGCAGGAACACGACGGCGAGGCCCCGGGCTGCGGCGAGCGCGCCCAGATCGCCCGCCTCCTCGGGGAGGAGGTCCGGCACGATGAGCGCGTCGACTCCCGCCCGGGAGGCGTCGGAGACGAAGCGCTCCGCACCGTACGCCAGGATGGGGTTGAGGTAGCCCATGAGCGCGATGGGGGCCTCGCTCCGCGTCCGCACCGCCCGGGCGACCTGGAGGACGTCCGCGAGCGTCGTTCCCGCGGCGAGCGCGCGCTCGGCAGCGCGCTGGATGGTCGGCCCGTCGGCGATCGGGTCGGAGAAGGGGATGCCGATCTCCAGCAGGTCGGCCCCACCCTCCACGCAGGCGAGGGCCATCGCGGTCGAGGTGGCCAGATCCGGGTCGCCGCCCATCACGTAGGCGACCAGCGCGGCCTCCCCCGCGGCGCGGCACCGGGCGAAGGTCGCCGCGATCCGGTCGGCGCCGGCGGGCGTCGCGGGCGCGGGAGTGCGGACGCTCACGACCGCCTCCCGTGCGGGGAAGGGCGCTTCCGCGGCTTCACGCGGGCGCCGGGCGCGCCGGGACCGCGTCGCGTGCGGCCGGGACGAGCGGCGGGGCGGCCGGAGGAGGCCCCCCGCGCCGGGGGGGGGGGGGGGGGGGGGGCGCCCCTCCGGTGAAAAGGATCCGCCGCACCTGATCCACGTCCTTGTCACCGCGCCCCGAGACGTTCACCACCACCAGCCCGCCCGGCCCCAGCTCCCGTGCCAGGCGCCGCGCCGCGGAGATCGCGTGCGCGCTCTCCAGCGCCGGGATGATCCCCTCGGTGCGCGCGAACCACTGGAAGGTCTCGAGGGCCTCGTCGTCGGTGGCCTGCATCAGCTCGAGCCGCCCCGCGTCCTTCAGGTAGGAGAGCTCCGGGCCCACGCCCGGGTAGTCGAGCCCGGCGGAGACCGAGTGCGCCTCGGCGATCTGCCCGCTCGCCGTCTGCAGGACGTAGCTGCGCGAGCCGTGCAGGACGCCGGGCGTGCCGCGCGCCAGCGACGCCCCGTGGTGCCCGGTCTCGAGGCCGTAGCCCGCCGCCTCGACCCCCACGAGCCGCACGCCCGCGTCGCCGATGAAGCCCGAGAAGATGCCCATGGCGTTGGAGCCGCCGCCCACGCAGGCGACCACCGCGTCCGGGAGCCGCCCGGCGAGCGCGAGGCACTGCGCCCGCGCCTCCCGCCCGATCACCGCCT
>Ga0335085_10016627_pt1 | contig 10623 bp, 8 predicted proteins | sample Lox_Sample_45_FD_206712 | JGI IMG/M metagenome (GOLD analysis project Ga0335085, IMG submission 206712) | Soil microbial communities from Loxahatchee National Wildlife Refuge, Florida, United States - Lox_Sample_4.5 | ecosystem: Environmental > Terrestrial > Soil > Wetlands | place: USA: Florida...
GCGTAGCTAATGGGATGACGGGTTAAGGTTCCCGGGTTTGAAACTGACGCGGCGCAACTCTGGATTCGTGACGAGGGCCACAGGGTGACCATCGACGAAGAACTGAACCAACTGGACGACAACCTCCGACGGCTCAAGATTGAGTACGATATTTTTTTCGGAGGGGGCTCGAAGCGTCCACCACACGACCTCGACTGGCGCGTGCAATCGGCCTTCAAGAGGCACAGCGATTCGCAACGGCTGAATTTCTCGCAGCGCTTCCGGTATAACTCTCTGCAGCAGAAGTACGCCATTTACAGTGACCTGTGGCGTAAAAAGGTAAGCATCAAAGAAGAAGGTTACCGGCGCCCGCAGGACGCGCTGCTCTCCATCCAGGGTCTACGCACCGAGCAAATCCACGAAGAACCGAAGAAGGCGGCCAAACCGGCCGAATGGCAGCCGCTAAAGGTGAAGATCGTGGATCCGAGCACGCAGCGCGACACGGTTCACGAGCTCTTCGACGCGCTTTCCACAGCCAAGCTCTATGCGAAAGAAGGCGCAGTGCCGCCCACCTTCGATTCCTTCGCCACCTTTGTCCAGAAGAAAACTAATGAGCTAAGGTCTAAGTACCACTGCAAAGAAGTCGAATACGAAGTGGAAGTCAAAGAAGGAAAAGTAAAGCTCGTGGCCAGGCCCAAGTAAGCTTTCGCCTATAGCCAGCAGCTTTTTTCGGACCCGCCTTCGTAGCTATTCCTCCGTTTCTCGGACACAAACCCGACTCGCTGCGCCTTGGAGGCGGCGCATCTTCTTTTCGTTAACGCTAACGGCCAAGCATCGTTGTGCTTGAGCAGCAATTTGCCAGTCGCCTCATCGGAACGCCGATCGGCCCGATGGGTTCACGCGCCTGCGGTGCGGCGGCAGGTGGCAATTGCCGGAGCGTTGAGATCACAGAAAACAAGGGCTGTTTCGTAAGGACTTGCGCTGTGTTAACCATCGCGACACCGGGATTCAGCTGTCAGACAATCGCACTGCCTTGAAGAGGAAATCCCTTCCTCTCGGGATGCAGGGAATTGCAGCTATGCCGTTAACGTTAACGGCACCAGGACGACGCACGCTGATACCTGCCATCCAACCGCTGTCAATTCAATAGCTTGCGGCAGAACGGCCGGTGAAACGAATCCACTCAAGTGGCATGTCAAGTGCTTGAAAGGTAGTCCGGTTTACGCTCTCGACGTACAAAGCACCTACCCAAAACGGAATTTTTCGAGCCTTGATGCTCGACTCTCATCTCTGAGGAGGCCCCCATGAAGGGCACGATTTCCCCCGTCGTTCGCAGAGGTTCCGCTTTTTCCCGTTCACTCAGCCGGATGCTCCTTCTTGCTGTCATCTCTTTGGTTGTGGTGTTTCTAAGCGTTGCTGCGTCAGCCCAGGTTGTGACCGCCGATTTTGAGGACGGCCCTGACGGATGGGGCGGTTTCGCCGGCGCCCAAGTCGCGGTTTCGACCGCTGCGGCAAACACCGGCAAGCAGAGCCTGCTCACCACCAACCGAAGCGCGACCTATCAGGGACCGGCGATCGATCTTACGAACGCGCTTACGCCGGGGCAAAGTTATGTCTTCAAGATCGCTGTGCTCTTGCTCAACGTGCCCGCTAATAATGCCGCCTCTGACACTGTGAAGATGACGATGAGGGTGACACCTTCAGGCGGTTCGGCGAGCTACAACACGGTGGCCAGCGGAGGGGTTTCGAACACTGGGTGGACGGTCCTGTCAGGCGTGTTCAGTGTTCCATCGACCGGCAGTAACGACCTGTTCCTCTACATCGAGGACGATAGCGACGGCAGCGCGAGCTATTACATTGACACGTTCTCCGTGACACAGACCAGCGGCGGCTGCAGGGTTCCTCCGGACAACTCCGGATTCTTCAGTAATTTCGATGACGGAACCACGCAAGGGTGGGTTGGTCGCGGCTCCGCGACTGTCAGCCTCTCAACAGACTCACATTCCGGCGGGTACAGCCTGTTGGTACAGGGCCGGACCGCGAATTGGAATGGCGCCACGCGCGACATCACCGGCAAGATGTGCAACGGCCAGCAGTATTGGGTGGAAGCGTGGGTGAAGATGGCTCCCGGGCAGCCCAACACAGCCCTAAACTTGAGCCTGCAGTACACCGATTCCGTCGGGACGCAACACTATCCGAGTGTGGCCACCAGTTCCTCACCGGTCACCAGCGGCACATGGGTGCGGTTAAAGTCGAAGCCGTACACGTTCTCCGGCGCGTATACAAACCTGCAGATCTACGTGCAATCGACCAGCGCAGACACGACGTTCCCGTCATTCGAGATCGACGACATCAAGGTGCAGTACCTGCCACCGCCAACGGTCGAGAATATCCCCTCGATTGCGCAGACCTACTCGGGCGACTTCCTGGTGGGGTTTGCGGCGCTGGATTCGGACATCATGGGACCGCATGGGCAGCTCGCCGCGCTGCACTACAACAGCGTTACCCCTGGCAACGACCTGAAGTGGGATACGACGGAGCCGAGCCAGGGCAACTTCAACTTCGCTCCCGCAGACGCCATTCTCAGTTGGGCGCAGTCGCACGACATCAAGATGCGTGGCCACAATTTTGTCTGGCACCAGCAGGTTCCGAACTGGGTATTCCAGGATGCTAACGGCGTCGATATGTCGACGGAGCCCTACAGCGATGCCAACAAGGCGTTGCTGCTCTCGCGGTTGAAGAACCACATCGACGCCTTGATTAATCATTACAAGAACAGTCTCTACGTCTGGGATGTGGTCAACGAAGCGATCGATGAAACCCAGGGCGACGGGTTCCGCCGCAGCAAGTGGTACATGATCACCGTCGATCCGAACAACAATCCGGGATATCCCGAATACATGGACGATGCATTCATCTATGCGCGGCAGGCACTCGACGCACTGGGCATCAGCCGCGATCAGGTGGAACTCTGCTACAACGATTACAACACCACGATTCCGGCAAAGCAGCAGTTCATTTACAACTGGGTGAAAGGCGCGATCAGCCGTGGGGTACCGATCGACTGCGTCGGCAGCCAGTTCCACAACAACATCACGTTCCCGATCGATGGATCTGCTGCGTCGAAGCAGAGCGTCATCAATACCCTCAACCTGTTCAACAGTCTTGCGTCGACCGCCGGAAAACCGATCATCAACGAGGTCACCGAGTTCGATATGAGCCTGTACAGTTACGGGAACTGTTCACAGAACTTCTACACCGATTACGACGATCTGCTCGCCGGTGATGTGCGCAACCTGGCCCTGGAAGGCTATCTGTACAGCGACTACTTCCAGATTTTCAAGAGCCTGAAGAGCAAGATCGACAGCGTCACGATCTGGGGTCTGGGCGACGACGATAGCTGGCTGAATCCGAATACGAACCTGGGATGCTCCGGAGTGTCGGCCGCGGATGCGCCGCTACCGTTCGACTCGTACCTGCAACACAAAGCGGCGTACGACGGCATCGTGGATCCGTGGAACCTTCCGGGCGCCAGCCTCACCGCCGCAACCGCAAGCAAGACTGGACCGCAGAACACTCGCGTTTGGACGATCGCGGTGAGCAATCCCGGTCCGGGCACTGCGTACGGCACGGAGATTACCAGCTTCACTTTGACGCAAACCGCGGGTGCAGCGTGCACGCCGGTGGTGACTCCTCCATCGTCTTACCCGGTCGTGTTGGGAGATTTGGCTGCGGGTAGCTCGGCAAACGCGTCGTTCACGATCGACTTTACGGGCTGTGCGGCGCTGGCGAAGTTCACCCTGAACGCGAACTACGACTCGTCTTCAGGCACGAACGCGCACACGTTGACTCTCGGCAATCAATTCAGGTAACGGATCAAGGAGAACGCATGAAGAAATCAATGGTAGTTATTTTGATGGTCGGCCTGTTCGCGCTGTGCGCCCAGGCTACACCTACCTTGACGCTCATTCCGTCCAACGGAGGCGTGAGCGGGCTGCCAGGAGACACGGTGGGATGGGGATTCACCGTTACCAACGATTCCACCACGGAGTGGCTCTCATTGTCAGGCTCGGTATTCAATCAGACTGGCGGACTGCCGTTCCAGGGGACCTACGTGGATTACATAAGCAATCCGATGGCCCCGTTCGTCGTAGTTGGTCCATCGCCCGAGAGTTCGAGCGTTATGGAGACATTTGGCTCCGTATTGCTGACAGGGACTGGCGAGTTCGATATCGCCAGTACGGCAAATTCGGGGCCGATAATCGGTAACATCGTGGTGAGCTACGACGTGTTCAGCCAAGATCCAAACGATCCCAGCTTTGATCCCGGCTCGTACCTGTTCTCTGGCATGCTGACGGCTGATGCAAGCGTCAACGTTCCGGAGCCGGCGTCGGCGATGATGCTGCTCGCGGGAACACCGCTGCTGCTTGGCTCGTTGCGGCGCAAACTCTGCCGATAATTGCGTGGTAAGGAAGCTGTCATCGAGCCCAGGCTTGGTGGCAGCTTTTGCCGTCTAGAAGGCGTACCGCGGAGCGCCACCTAAGCTGGTTTGCCGCATGCCGGACAGAACTGGGATCCGGCGATCACCGGTTTGCCGCAATAGGTGCAGAAAACGGAACCCGCAGACATGGGCGGCGTCGATGTTGGTGCATTGACCAATCGCACGCGATTCGCGACATCGGCAGCCATTTGATCGTTCCAGCGCCGGACGCGTCCGGGCATAAAGAAGGCCTCGATAAGGGCGATCAGGTGCGGGATGAGTGTCCAGCAAAACAGGATGTAAATGATGGCGATCCCGTTCTCACCCAAGTAGAAGCGGTGCGCGCCGAAGCTGCCCAGGAACACCGCCAACAACACACCCACAGCCGAATCTTTGCGTCGCGCGTAGTACTCGTTCTGAAACATCACCCGCTGCTGATCTGTCATCGTGCTTTGCAGTTGAAGGGCGTAGGAGTCCATGCGAGGGATTTTACTGCTTATTCCAACAGGCAGATGACAAAACAAAAGCTGCCACCAAGCGCGCGCTCGATGGCAGCTTTTTATTCAGGGAGAAAATTCTACTTCTTTGCAGCCACGCTCTTCGCGTGCGCCACTTCGGGTGCACTTGCCGGAGCGGGAGCCGGTTCCGGCTTGGACAGTCCTAACGCCTTCTTTACTTCGTTCTCGATCTTCGTATAGAAGTCCTTGTTGTCTTTCAGGAACTGGCGCGCGTTTTCGCGACCCTGTCCGATGCGCTCGGTTTTGTAGCTGAACCACGAGCCGGATTTCTCGACGATGTTGTTGTTCACCGCGAGGTCGATCAGGTCGCCTTCGCGCGAGATGCCTTCGCCGTAGAGGATGTCGAACTCGGCTTCGCGGAACGGCGCGGCAGTCTTGTTCTTAACCACCTTAACTTTCGTGCGCGAACCGATAACCTGGTCACCTTCCTTGATGGCGGCAATGCGGCGGATATCGATGCGCACCGACGAATAGAACTTCAGCGCGCGACCACCGGTGGTGGTTTCGGGGTTGCCGAACATCACGCCGATCTTTTCGCGTATCTGGTTGATGAAGACCAGGCAGGTGCGTGACTTCGAAACCGTACCGGTCAGCTTGCGGAGCGCCTGCGACATCAGGCGAGCTTGCAGTCCGACGTGGCTGTCGCCCATCTCGCCGTCGAGTTCGGCTTTAGGCACCAATGCTGCCACCGAGTCGACCACCAGCACATCGATTGCGCCGGAGCGCACTAACGCTTCCGTGATTTCGAGCGCCTGCTCGCCGTAGTCGGGCTGAGAGACGAGCAGGTTGTCGACATCGACGCCCAACTTCTTGGCGTAGGCTGGATCGAGCGCGTGTTCAGCATCGACGAACGCGGCCATGCCGCCGGCCTTCTGCGCTTCGGCGATTACCTGCAAAGTGATCGTAGTCTTGCCGGACGATTCGGGACCGAAGACCTCGACTACGCGTCCGCGCGGGAAGCCGCCTACGCCGAGAGCGGCATCGAACGAGAGGGAGCCAGTAGAGATAACGGAGATCGGGACGATAGCTTCCTTCGTGCCCAACCGCATGATGGAACCTTTGCCAAACTGCTTTTCGATTTGCGAAAGGGCCAGGTCCAGAGCCCGGTTTCGTTCGACTGCCACATCGGCCATGAGAGCGCTCCTGAGAAGACGACTTGAAGGATTTCAGTCTCTATTGTCTCGATTCTACCGTGCTGAGGACTATAACATTTCCACATTCCATGGGCGAATAAAAAGCGAATTGTGTCCCAGAAAGGGAACCTAGCAAGTGAATGGCCGATCTTTGCGGGGAATTAGACCGGCCGATGCCACGGTCCAGAACTCAACTCCTCCGGCCGAATTGAAACAGGGACTTACCCCCGGGGAAGTCGAGAAGGTGGCTGGGAAGCCCAAGGACACCGTCAAACTGAAAGACTCGGTTGTTTACATATATCCAGCGTACAAAGTGATCTTTGAGAACGGCAAAGTAACGGATGTTCAGACTCCGGATGCTGTTGGAAAATAAGCCCCAAGCGGCTTAATAGCGGGCTGCGCTTCATGGGGAGGCACAGCCCTTTTCTATCAAGAGTCATCCTGTCGAAACCGAGTAACCTCTTTCACATCAGCAGCTTAGGCTTAGACCGTTCGTCCCGGTTCCGGGGATCTCCGTCCCGTCCCACCTGACGACCTATAATTGCTCACCCTTCGGCTATCACCACGTCTAAGTCGTTGCAGGTCAGAGGTTAGGCCCAACGGGATACAGGAAGTTCCGGTCGAAAGCGCAGAACCGGAGCCAACTTTGAGGACGGGTGAACAGCACCATGCCGGCCGGAGTACTAGCGATGCGGTTCGCGGTTGGCGACGTTTCCGGCAACGGAAGCGGTGAGACGGTAGTCACTCGGGGGCAAATGGCAGGACAGCAGACAGCAGGCCGTATCGACGATGCGAATCTGATCCGTGAAGCGCAACAGGGAAACCACCGCGCGTTCGAGGAACTCATTCGGCAATACGACCAGGCAGTGTTACGGCTGGCGTTGCATCTGACGGGATCGCCCGACGATGCGCAGGACATTTACCAGGAAGCGTTTCTCAAGGCCTACAAGAGCGTCGGCAATTTCCGGTTCGAGTGCTCGTTTTACACGTGGCTTTACCGGATCGTGACCAATCTTTGCCTCGATCACTTGCGCAAGAAGCAAGTTCGAAAAGAAGATTCGGCGGTCGTGAACGACTCCGACGGCGAAGAGTTCAGCTTGCTCGATACGGTTTCCGACGATCGCGCGGCGCATAATCCCGAGCGCGACCTGATGCGCAAAGAGCTGGGCCGCAAGATCGGCAAGGCGCTGACGCGGCTCACCGAGCGCGAGCGCATGGTTTTCGAGTTGAAGCATTACCAGGGATTGAAACTGCGGACGATCGGCGAAATGCTGAACACGACCGAAGAAACCGCGAAGAACACGTTGTTCCGCGCAACGCAGAAGTTACGTACGTCGCTTGCAGAGATGAGAAGTTGAGGGTGGTATTGACGTTCAACACCCCACTCAAGACCAAAAGAAGGCTTGAATGGGGCACCCAAGAGATAGGTAGGAAGTTATGAATTGCGAATGGGTCAAAGATAACGCGTTCCTTTATGCGTACGACGAATTGCCCGACGATCAGCGGATCGAGTTCGAGCAGCATGTGAACCGCTGCACCGGCTGCGCCGAAGAGGTGAAGGCACTGAAGGGGTTGCGCGAGGTGATGTCGGCGGCACCGATGCTCGAGCCTTCGCCGAGCTTCCTGGCCGAGTCGCGCATGAAGCTGCAGGAGCAGCTCGAAATCGCCCAGCAGGAACGCGGCTGGAAGCGGTGGTTCATCGATCCGTTTGCGATGCTGAAGACGATGAAGTTCTCGCCGGCGCTGGCAGCGGTGCTGCTGATGGTCGGCTTCGCCGGGGGCGCGGGTGTGGCGTACAAGTTGGCGCACACTGATAGCGGCGGGAACCCGTCTATCGCCGGCGGCGATAAGGGTCCGCCTCAGGTCGTTGCTTCCATCGCCGGCATCCGCGAAATTCAGCAGGATCCAAACTCCAACAGAGTCTCGATCAAGTACGACACGCTGCAGCCGCAGACGGCTGAGGGCAACCTGAATGACCAGCGCATCCAGCAGCTCCTTCTCTACGCCGCCCGCAATAACGTCAACACCGGCGTGCGGTTGAACTCGCTCGATCTGCTGACACAGAAGCCTGAGGACACGAAAGTTCGCGAAGCGTTGGAAGCTTCGCTGCGGTATGACACGAATCCGGGCGTGCGACTGAAAGCTATGGAAGCACTGGCGCCGTACGTGAAACAGGATTCAACGGTTCGTGACGTGCTGCTGGAGGCTCTATTGCACGACAACAATCCGGGTGTGCGCTCGCTGGCGTTGCAGACGCTCGAGCCGGTACGCGCGGATTCCGCCGTCCGCATGGAATTGCAGTACCTCGCGGACAAAGACAAGGACCAGGCGATCAAGCGGCAGGCGCAGGCGATGTTGGCCACGCTGCCCGAGATCGACTAAAGAGATCACGGGACAGCGGTGCCCCACATTAGCCTGCTTTTGGCTGGTGATGGGCGAAGCGACTCGGGGGCGAGTCAGGAGAGCAATACGTTGAAACAGCACAGACAATTCGCGATTGTGTTGGTGTTAGCGGCAGTGGCCGCACTACCGGCCATCGCCCAAACCTCTCGGGTGTACCAGGGTAGCAGTGGATGGGTGGAAGAGATCACTGGATCGCTGCCGCAGGTCCGCAACCTGAAGGTGACCACCGACGTCGGATCGATCCAGGTTAACGGCAGCAACGACTCCGAAATTAAGTACACGATCAGGAAGCACTCTTATGCATCTTCGGAGGAGTCGGCGCGCCGGGCGTTCCAGCAGTTTGAAATCACGGCCAATCGCCGCGGCGACACGGCAGTCATCGAAGGAAGTTTTGATGGCGGACACGAGCGGAGGTTCAACGCCGAATTCATCCTCAGCGTTCCACGCAGCCTGCAACTAGTGAAGCTGAACAGTGATGGCGGCGGCATCAACGTCGCGGGACTGGGCGGCAAGCTGGAAGCAGAAACCGGCGGTGGCGAAGTCCATCTCGACGATATCGCCGACGCGATGGCGGAAACTGGTGGCGGCAGCATCAACGTCGGTAGCGCTTCGGGCGAACTGAAGCTCGTAACCGGCGGCGGCAACATCCATGTCTCGAATGCGACGGCCGGTGTGAACCTTGAGAGCGGCGGTGGCAGCGTTTGGGTAGGTAACTCCGGAGCTGCCGTGGTGCAGACGGGCGGCGGCTCAGTGAAGATGGAGAAGTGCACGGGCCATGCCAACGTTGAAACTGGCGGAGGAACCATCGAACTGGGCGACGTTAACGGTCCGGTTACCATGGAAACCGGCGGCGGCAGCATTCACTTGTCGAGCGCCAAAGGCCCGGTGCGAGTTTCGACCGGCGGCGGAAGTCTTGAATTATGGAAGTTGGCGAACGGCGTTCGCGCGGAAACCGGCGGCGGCTCCATCACGGCCGAGTTAGTCGGGACGCCACAGGGATCGTCCTCGATGGAAACCTCCGCAGGCGATCTTACGGTGTACATCTCGCCGGGCGTGAAGCTCAACATCCAGGCAGAGATCGATACTGCCTTCGGCCACAAGATCAACTCCGATTTCCCTGAACTCAAGATCACTTCAGAGGGAGGCGATTACGGCCCGAAGACGATTACGGCCACGGGTAGTTTGAACGGCGGCGGACAGGTGTTGAAGCTGGAAACCAACATCGGCAACATCAACATCCGCCGGGGCAAATAAGGGGCGAATTCTAGTCAGGAAACGCATATGAACAGAGCGACAAAAGCACTGATAGCAGCAGTAGTCCTGACGGCGTTCGTATCGGCTCAGGATCAGGCTCCTCCCGCGCCGGTCGCGCCGGCAGCACCAGCGGCACCGCAAGCTCCGGCGGCACCAGCTGCCCCAGCGGCACCGCGAGCACCAAGGGCGCCACGTGCGCCCAGAGCGCCACGCGCGCCCGAGTCGCGGTCGTACCTGGGAATCGAGAGCCGCGATGTAACGCCGGAGATCGCCTCGTCGCTCCACTTGTCCAATACCAAGGGCGTGGAAGTGATGATGGTCGACCAGGATGCTCCCGCCGGTAAAGCTGGCCTGAAAGAGCACGACGTGATCGTCGGCTTCAACGGCAAGATGGTGAACGATCCTTACGAGCTGCGGAACTTCATTCGCGATATTGCGCCGGGAAACACAGTGACCCTTGGCATCGTTCGCGGCGGCAAGCCGATGGACGTCAAGGTGACGCTCGGGGAACATCCGACATTCTTCAGCGGGCCAATTCACATTCCCAGGATTGTGATTCCGCCAATGCCGGAGATCGATGTTCCAGTGATGATGATGCTCTCGCGCCGCAATGGGATGACAGTGGAACCGATTACTCGCCAACTTGCCGAAGCCTTTGGCGCGAAAGATGGTCACGGCGTGCTGATCCGGTCGATCGAAAAGAACAGTCCGGCGGAGAGCGCGGGCTTTCGTGCGGGAGACGTCATTATTCGAGTCGGGAGCGAGCCAATCGACAGCGTCAGCGACTGGAATCAGGCGCTGCGCCAGCCGCACACGGGATCCGGCAAGGTGAACGTTACGGTGATCCGGGAAAAGC
>Ga0335085_10016628_pt1 | contig 10622 bp, 7 predicted proteins | sample Lox_Sample_45_FD_206712 | JGI IMG/M metagenome (GOLD analysis project Ga0335085, IMG submission 206712) | Soil microbial communities from Loxahatchee National Wildlife Refuge, Florida, United States - Lox_Sample_4.5 | ecosystem: Environmental > Terrestrial > Soil > Wetlands | place: USA: Florida...
GTCGTTCGTCCTCGATGTTCCTCACCGGTTTGAAGTCCTGGCCGGATTGCAGCCGATGCGCAGCCTTCACCTGGCTTACGTGTTCCTGTTCCTGATGGCCGGCGGTCTGGCGGCAGAGTTTGCTGCCAAGCGAGTCGTCTGGCTGTGGTTGCTGGTTCTTCTGCCGTTGGCATCGGGGATGGCTTATGTGCAGATTCGATTGTTCCCTGTCTCGGCCCATGTCGAGTGGCCGGGCAGCAGCGCGCGGAATCGGTGGGTGCAGGCATTCCTGTGGATCCGCCAGAACACGCCCACAGATGCCTACTTCGCGCTCGATCCCGCGTACATGAGGAGCCCAGGGGAAGAGTTGCAGGCGTTCCTGCCCGTTGCGGAGCGCAGCGCCATGCCGGACGCGGTGAAAGACAGCGGCGCCGTGACCCTTTTCCCCGATTTGGCGCCGAAGTGGTGGGAGCAGGTGAGCGCGCTTCGGGCATGGCGCACGTTTCAACTCTCCGACTTTCGGGAGGTCGGCGGAAGGTTCGGGGTGGGCTGGGTAGTGGTGGAACAGCCGGGTGTGCAGGGTCTTGAATGCCCTTACGAGAACCAAGCCGTGAAGGTTTGCCGTGTGCCTCGAGCCATGGGTACGAAACCCATCTCCCCTCCTCCCGGAACGGTGGCCAGGGGAGCCAATCAATGGTAATAAATAGGCATTGATTCGGCCGTTCGATTGTCTTCATACCGCTCAATTTTATGGGTTTGGTGTCATAGTTCCGCATGGGTGCGCAAACAATCGGGTACCGGCGGCGCCCGTACAGATCTTCCGCGCACGCAGGCGGGTAGCGAGGCCTGTGGGAAATTGGAAATAAGTTGCCGAAAACGCATCAACTCTCCCTGCGCGGGGGAATTGAATAGGGGATGAGCCGGCGGCGACTTGCCAGCCCGGAGTTCCCGATCACAAAGTGCGGCCCCGCAAAAGTACAGAGCGACGCCGCTCAGGAGAATTTCCGAATGGCAGAAGCGCAGGTATGGCGCGACGATAGGCCAAAACTCTCCGCCCTGTTTTTTCTGTTTGCCAGCTTCGGGCTAATCAGCGGGTTCGTGGAAGGCTCAGCCCTGTACTTCCTGCAAGCCGGCCGGTGGTCCGGCGAAACGATCAACTACTTGCTGGTCCCCCGCCGGATTGTGTACGTCTCGCCGCTCGTGGATCTGTTTTTTTTCGTCGTGATGGGACTGCTGGCCGCCGGAATCTGCCGGGCGGGGCGCGGGCGAGTGAGCGGGAAGCTGATTCTCTTCCTGTTGTTTATGTTGGCGGTGTTTGACTGGCTGTCCATAGCCCTGGACCGGCTGATGGACGCGCCGTACATCGCAATCCTTTCCGCAGGAATCGCGATGGCGCTGATGAGAGGTTTCTGGAAGCATCGCGAGCGGCTGGCGGGCTTGGCAAGGCGGTCTTTCTGGGTGCTCGCGCCGCTGCTGGTCGTCCTCGTCGTTTCGCTGGAGATGTCCCGCGACGCCGCGGAAGTGAATGCCGCGGCCGAACTGGGACGCGCGCCGCAGGCCGCTCCCAATGTGCTGATGATCGTACTGGACACGGTGCGCGCCGACCATGTTTCCGCGCTCGGTTATTCCCGCCCAACCACGCCGAACCTGGACCGACTGGCGGCGCAGGGGGTGCTCTTCGAGCATGCGATTTCCACCTCGTCCTGGACATTGCCTGCACACGCCTCGCTTCTCACCGGCCGTTTTCCCTTCGAGCACGGCGCGGAAGTGAAGACCTACGACGGGCGCTATACCACGCTGCCGGAAGCGTTCGAGGCTCGCGGATATCGCACGGGCGCTTTCTCCGCGAACACCTTCTACTTTGCGACGACAAACGGGTTCGGTGCGGGATTCTTGCGGTTCGACGGGGTGTTCAGCAACTTCATGGATGTGCTGGTGCGGACCCTTTACGGCCGCAGCCTGATGATGCTGTACGAATTCGCCCCCCACTCCAATATTCCGGGGCGAAAACACGCCGACGTCGAAAATGGACGATTCCTGGACTGGCTCAGCCGGGATTCCTCACGGCCGTTCTTCGCCGTGCTGAATTACTTCGACGCGCACGCCCCCTATCTGCCTCCGCGTTCTTTCCGCCTGAAATTCGCAAACGGTTCCGATGTCGGGGGAATCCTGAACGGGTGGGCGGACAGGGAGAAGCTGAAACATCCGGAGGAAATCCGGGCCGAGGAAGCGGCTTACGACGGGGGAATTGCGTACGAGGACGATCGCATCGGCCAGCTGATGCAATCGCTGAAAGAGAGAGGCCTGTCCGATAACTTGCTGCTCATCGTCGTGGCGGACCACGGTGAATTCTTCGGCGAGCACGGATACTTTCTTCACAAAAACGTGCTTTACCTGCCCGGGATTCGTGTGCCGCTGGTGATGAGCTGGCCGGGGCATCTGCCCGCCGGTGTCCGCGTGTCCGAACCGGTGAGCATCACGCGGCTGCCGGCCACCATCCTTTCGCTTGTGCCCGGCCGCAACACGGTGGAGTTCCCCGGAGCCTCGCTCGAGCCGTTGTGGACGGGCGCGAAACAGACGGCTGGGGAGCCGCTGATACTTTCGGAGATCGTGGCCGACCGACCCCCGCCGGAAGGCGGCCCGCCGAAGCGCACCGAGTCGTTGCTGAATTCGCGGTGGCACTTCATCTACACGCGGGGAAAAAACCCGCAGTTGTACGATTGGACCAAGGATCCGCAGGAGGCGGCGAACCTGGCGGAGACGGAAGAAGGCCGGGCGGTGGTGGCGGGGATGATGCGGTGCATGCAGGATCACTTCGCGCTCATCCGTCAGCCGGACTGCGGCCTTCCCGCCGCGGAACTCAACCCTCCCGCTTCAGTGCCTCCAACACCCAGGCCCGCCGCGTCGCCGGTCGATTCCGGCCCCGCGATGGGTCAGGGCCCGCTTTAGTCCCCGGCACTCGCGCAGGGCAGGCAGCGGTGCAAAGAGCCACCCCAGTATCCCAGGCTGGAGAGCCTCATCTTGCGGCGTGGATGTGCGGACCGTGTGGCATGGGCCGAAATCCGGAAAATTGAGAATCAACCGTTAAGGTGCAACAAAATTGTTCTCGCCGAGGAATTGAATTGGGCCCGGACCAGTCAATCTGCGCACAGCAAACGCTTGGCTTCACTCCTCACGGACTGGGGGAGTAGAGTGGAGACGTAGCCCGCCAGGAGGAATTGCCGCATGGCAGCTGGACAGTCCTGGCAAGACGACATACCGAAACCGTCCGCCGTCTTTTTCCTGTTCGCGAGCTTCGGCCTGATCACGGGACTGTTGGAGGGCGCCGGTCTCCATGGCCTGCAGGCCAGCCGATGGTCAGGCGAAACGATCGACTACTTGCTGGTCCCGCTAAAAATTCTGTACGTCTCCCCGCTGGCGGACCTGATCTTCTTCGTCGTGGTGGGATTTCTTGTCGCTGGAATTTGCCGGGTCTCGCGCGGCCGGGTGAGCGGCCGGTTCATCCTGGCCATGGCTTTCATGCTGATGGTTTTCGACGTCCTGTCCATTGCGTTGGACCGGGTGATGGACGTTCCGTATATCGCCATACTCTCTGCCGGCATCAGCACCGCATTGATGCGCGGCTTCTGGCCCCGACGGCAGCGGTTGGTGGACTCGGCCCGCGACGCCTTCTGGGTCGTCGCGGCGCTGACGCTTGTATTGGCGGCGACCCTTCAGGTGATTCGCACATCGGAGGAGGAAACCGCGGCAGCGGGCCTAGGTAGCGCGCCGCAGGCCGCTCCCAATGTGCTGATGATCGTACTGGATACGGTGCGCGCCGATCATGTCTCTGCGCTCGGCTATTCCCGTGCCACCACACCGAACCTGGATCGGCTGGCGGCCCAGGGGGTGCTCTTCGAAAATGCGATTTCCACCTCGTCGTGGACCCTGCCCGCGCACGCATCGCTCCTGACTGGCCGATATCCCTTCGAACACGGCGCCGAGAGGCGCACCTACGACGGCCGGTACACCACGCTTCCCGAGGCCTTTGGGGCGCGGGGCTATCGCACCGCAGCGTTCTCCGGCAACACCTACTACTTCGCCCAGACGAACGGGTTTGGCCGCGGATTTCTGCGCTTCGATGGCGTGTTCTCCACTCCCATGGATGTGCTGGCGCGCACGCTTTACGGGCGGAGCCTGATGATGCTCTATGTGCTGGCGCCCTACACGGACTTGCCCGGCAGGATGCGCGCGGATCTGGTGAACAAACAGTTTCTCGGCTGGCTTCAGCAGCCTTCCTCCCGGCCGTTCTTTGCCGTGCTGAATTACTTCGATTCCCACGATCCCTATCTGCCCCCCCGCCCGTTCCGCGGCCGCTTCTCCCATGACAACGCGGACGTCGGAGGATTGTTGAACAGCTGGGGGGAAAGGGAATCGCTGGCGCGGCCGGGTGACGTAAAGACAGAAGAAGCGGCTTACGACGGGGGAATTGCGTACGAGGACGATCGCATCGGCCAGCTGATGCAATCGCTGAAAGAGAGAGGCCTGTCCGATAACTTGCTGCTCATCGTCGTGGCGGACCACGGTGAATTCTTCGGCGAGCACGGATACTTTCTTCACAAAAACGTGCTTTACCTGCCCGGGATTCGTGTGCCGCTGGTGATGAGCTGGCCGGGGCATCTGCCCGCCGGTGTCCGCGTGTCCGAACCGGTGAGCATCACGCGGCTGCCGGCCACCATCCTTTCGCTTGTGCCCGGCCGCAACACGGTGGAGTTCCCCGGAGCCTCGCTCGAGCCGTTGTGGACGGGCGCGAAACAGACGGCTGGGGAGCCGCTGATACTTTCGGAGATCGTGGCCGACCGACCCCCGCCGGAAGGCGGCCCGCCGAAGCGCACCGAGTCGTTGCTGAATTCGCGGTGGCACTTCATCTACACGCGGGGAAAAAACCCGCAGTTGTACGATTGGACCAAGGATCCGCAGGAGGCGGCGAACCTGGCGGAGACGGAAGAAGGCCGGGCGGTGGTGGCGGGGATGATGCGGTGCATGCAGGATCACTTCGCGCTCATCCGTCAGCCGGACTGCGGCCTTCCCGCCGCGGAACTCAACCCTCCCGCTTCAGTGCCTCCAACACCCAGGCCCGCCGCGGCCCAGCCGCCTCCAGGGGTGGAGCGGTCCGACGCCGGGCCCGGTCAAGGCCCTCGGTAGGCATGCACTCCTGCGCCATGTCGCGTTATGGCCCGAGGATGGGACCGCCCGGTTTTCTGGGTTTTGCAATCCCCTGGCCTCGATTATCATGGAACCCAGCTGTTTGCATCCACCAGACGGAAGTGCCGCTGACGTGACCGGCGCCGCCATGACTTCAAGGATCTCCGCCTGGGGATTGCGGCCGGGGCCCAAAATTCTCATGTAGGACTCGATTGAAGCCTGAGGCGTTCGTGGAGCACCGGCGGCCCCGAAGGCATCATAAGAGTGGAGTGCGCGGGAGGGAACGCTGAAGACTGAGACGCTGGTCGTCGCGCTCGAAGCTTTGCGCGCAAACAAGCTAAAGGCCACGCTCACCATGCTCGGCGTGGTGATTGGCAGCGCCTGCATCGTCCTGGTGGCCACGGTGGCCACAACGGGTAAAGAGTACATACTCTCCTCCATTGAAGCGGTCGGCTCCAACCTGGTGAGCGCGGAGGTGGTTCGCGCGGGGCCGGGCCAGAAGGCGGTTCTGAGCGACGAACTGACCGAAGCGGATTTGGATGCCATCCGCGTCGGCGTTCCCGGCCTGACGGAGGTGGCGGGAAGCGTTCAAGTGGGTATGGCCGTTGTGGCGAGTGGCGTGGCGCGGACCGTGACGCTTACCGGGGTGACCGCGGGATTCCAACGCATTCGAAACCTGATCATTCTGCGCGGGCGCTTTTTGGATTCGGATGACATGGAGGCGCGGGCAAAGGTCTGCACGCTATCCGATAAGCTGGCGGCCAGGGCCTTTCCGCATCAGGATCCGATCGGGCAGAGTTTGCGAGTCGGCGAATTGCACTTTACCGTGGTGGGTGTATTTCGCGAACGTATGTCCACATTCGGTCTGTCCGAGATTCAGGACGAGACGGTGATCATCCCCTTCTCCGTCTTCAAGTACTACTCGGGCAACGATTTCATTCGGACGCTTTACGCTCAGGCCGGGAAGCTCGATGAAGTGCCCGCCGTAACCCGTCAGGTGGAGGAAATCCTCAAGTCGCGCCACCGGCCCGGGGCCGTCTACTCCGTCAATAATTTGAACGGGATTCTGGATACGGCCCGGAAGATATCCGTGGCGCTCACCATCATCCTCTTGCTAGTGGGATTTATCGCTCTGGCGATCAGCGGAATCGGAATCATGAACATCATGCTGGTCACCGTCACCGAGCGGACCCGCGAGATTGGCGTGCGCATGGCTGTTGGCGCCCCGCGGCGCGAGATTCGCTGGCAGTTCCTGCTGGAAGCGATCCTGATCAGCGGAACGGGCGCATTGGTGGGAATCCTGTTCGCCGTAAGCCTGCCGGTGGTCCTGCGGCCGGTGCTTCCGCGCGGTTTTCCTGTTTCGGTGTCGTGGTTGTCTGTGATCGTCGCATTTCTGGTCACCTGCTTCACCGGGATCCTGTTCGGCTATCTTCCCGCCAACCGTGCGGCGGGCCTGCAACCAACGGAATCGTTGCGTTATGAGTAAGTCAAGAAACTGCTGGACAGTACCTGCCCTGGGTGCCGGGCACCGCTATGCTGCTGCATTCGCGGCAGGCAGCTTGCTCCTGCTGTTCGGCTCGATGAACATTCCCGCAGCCGCCCAGGATTTCCCGAAGGAGTTGGAGGCAGTGCAGGCGCAGGCGCAGGCGCAGGCGCAGGAGAGCCCTCCGCCGGCGGAACTCACGCTGAAGGACGCGATCGACCGCGCGGTGAAAAGCAGCCGCGACGTGACGCTGGCGCGCATCCGGGCCAGCGTGGCACTCCGTCAGGCCAATGTGACCAAGGCGAGGTTTCTGCCCAACTTGTTCACCGGTTCCGGTGCGATTTACACGTACGGAATTCCGGAGACACCCGGCGGCACTGCTCCATCGCTATTCAACATGGCCTATGTCCAGACGCTCTTCAACCCTCCGCTCCGCGGGCAGTATCGCGAGCAATCGTTGCAGGCCCAGATTGAGCAACTGCAAATCGACCTGACGCGCGATTCGGTGATCGTAAGAACCGCTTCGACATTCCTGGAACTGAGCAAGGTAAGGCACGGGCTCGAGCTGATGCGGAAGGAGACGGAAAGTTCCACTCGGGTTCTGGAGATCACGCGGCAGCGCGTGAAGGAAGGACAGGAGCTGCCCATCGAAGTGACCAAAGCGGAACTGGCCGCCGCGCGCGTTGTCCAGAGCAAGCTTCAACTCGAGGGGCGCGAAGACATTCTTCAGTCCGACCTGCGCGACCTGTGCAACGTGGCGCCCGACCGGGAGATCGATCTCGTCGCCACGGACAAGACTCCCGACTTTGCCGAGGCCGCGGACCGGCCGCTCCCCGAACTCGTTGTGATGGGCATCGACAACAGCGTGGAAATTCACCAGGCCGAGCTCGATCTCCGTTCCAAGCAGGAAAGGTTGAAGGGCGAAAAGGGCGGCTACTTCCCCACTGTGGACCTGGTGGGGAAATACAGCCTCCTGAGCAAGATCAACAACTACGATCAGTACTACAAGAACTTTCAAAGGAACAATATCAACGTGGGGTTGCAGATCAACATCCCGATCTTCAGCGCGCATACCACCGCGGCGGTGGACTTGGCCAGCGCCGACTTGCACCGCTCGGAGCTGGAGCTGGCCGCGACGCGCCACCGTGTGGAGAATCAGGTGCGTTCGCAGGCCCGGCGGGTGCGCGAGACGGAAGCGACGCGCGAAGTTGCGCGTCTGGAGCTCAAGCTTGTGCAAGAGGAGCTCCAGGTGGCGCAGGCGAAGTTTGAAGAGGGCCGTGCGAGCCTGCGCGATGTGGAAAACCTTCGGCTCGAGGAGAGTTCCAAGTGGCTGGCCTTCCTGGACGCCAATTTCGAGAATCAGCAGGCCTCGCTCCAGCTGCTCAGTACGACGGGTCAGCTCTCCACCGTTCTGCAATGAGCACACGGGCTGGAAGCGCGCTTCGCCGCAATGCGGAACCCATGGGGGTGAGGTAGAATAAACACTCTGTGCCCCGAGCCCTCGGAGCGAACAATAGTTGGGGGATGGAATGACGTCTGGTGTGATGAAAACCCTGCTGCTGAATCCGCCGAGCTTTGAAAAATTCGACGGCGGCGCCAGCTCGCGCTGGCCGGTCTCACGCGAGATCGAATCCTACTGGTATCCCGTGTGGCTGTCTTTTCCGGCGGGAATGCTGCCGGGCAGCCGCCTTCTCGACGCCTGCCCGCACAAAGTGACTCCGGAGGAGACGGTCCGGATCGCGCGCGACTACGAGTTCGTGGTTTTGTTCACTTCCACGGTCGGATTCGCCAACGACGTTCGCCTGGCCGAGCAGATGAAAAATGCACGGCCGGACCTGAAAATCTGCTTCGTCGGTCCGCACGTGGAGACGCAGCCGGAGCAGAGCTTGCGGACCACCGAGGCCATCGACTTCGTCGTGCGCGGCGAGTTCGATTACGCGGTGGTGGAGTACGCGCAGGGACACCCCCTGGACACCATCCAGAACGTCAGCTTCCGCAAGAACGGAAAAGTGGTGCACAACCAGGAGCGGCCCAAGCTGCACACGGAGGAGCTGGATGCGCTTCCGTTCGCCACCGAGGTCTACAAGCGGGATCTGACCATCGAGAATTACAACGTCCCTTTCCTGCGCCATCCCTATGTGGCGTTCTACACCTCGCGCGGCTGCCCGGCGCTCTGCACCTTCTGCATGTGGCCCCAAACGCTTTCCGGCCACGCCTGGCGGACGCGGTCTGCGGACAACGTGGTGCGCGAGTTCGAGCAGGCCACGAAGCTCTTCCCGCAGGCCAAAGAGTTCTACTTCGACGACGACACTTTCAATATCCGCAAGGACCGCGTCATCGAACTGGCGAAGCGCCTGGGCCCGCTCGGGCGCGAGTGGAGCTGCAACGCGCGCGTGCACAGCGATTACGACACGCTGAAGGCCATGGCCGACGGCGGCTGCCGCTTGTTGATCGTGGGCTACGAATCCGGGGACCCGCAAATCCTGAAAAACATCAAGAAGGGGGCCACTGTGGAAATGGCCCGTGCGTTCGCCAAGAATTGTAAGAAAGTGGGTCTCCGCGTTCATGGCGACTTCATCATTGGGTTGCCCGGTGAAACGAAGGAAACCATTCAGCGCACAATTGATTTTGCAAAGGAGCTGGATTCGGAGACCATTCAGGTGTCCATTGCGCATGCCATGCCAGGCACGGAGTTGTACACGTTTGCCGCGGACAAGGGGTTTCTTTCCAGTGAGGCTCTGGCGGACGGCAAGGGCCACCAGCTTCCCCACATGCAATATCCCGGCCTGAGCCGGGAAGACATGCTGGCCGGCGTGAATCGCTTCTTTGACGAATATTATTTCCGTCCGAGGGTCATCTGGCGCATCGTTCGCGAGGCGCTGTGGGACAAGGACGAGCGGAAGCGGCTCACCGAAGAAGCCATTGATTTTCTCAAGCTGCGCTTCGAACGGAAACGGATCCTTCGCAAGGGCTTGAAAACGCCCGATTCGCTGGAAGTGTCCGCTGCACCCCTGGGACCGAGCGTGCCCCCTGCGGCCGATTGAGCCTCATCCATGTCGGCAACCCGCCAGATCCACGGGAAAACTGCGTTTTTGATTTTCCTGATGGTCGTGTTTGGTTCTTCCGGCGACACGCTCATGGGAAAAGGCATGCGCGCGGTGGGTCCGCCGCAGGCGTGGAGCGTTGTGCCGGTTTTCGAATTTCTACAGCGCGCTGCGGCGTCTCCCGTCGTGTGGGCCGGCTTCGGCTGCCTCCTCCTGTTTTTTCTCTCCTACATGCTGGTGCTCACCTGGGCGGATTTCAGCTTTGTTCTTCCCGCGTCTGCGGCGGCCTACGCCGTGGTGCCGCTTCTGGGACATTTCTTCCTGGGAGAAGCCGTGGGCCCCGTGCGATGGACCGGAGTGGCGCTGATCACTCTGGGCGTCGCGCTCGTGGGAAATACCCCGCCGCGCACTACTTTGGCGGCTCCGGCCGCTCCGGTTTCCGAACCCGCGAGGGGGGATTGAGATGCCGCTCGCTTTCTGGGTCCTGTTGGTAGTGGTGGCGGGCACATCCGGCGAGATGTTCGTAAGCCGGGCGATGAAGAACATCGGTGAGGTCACTTCCTTCAGGCCTGGCGTGATTGCGCGTGTGGTGATTCGTGCCCTGGCCGAACCGTGGATGTGGGCGGGTCTGGGAATGATGGCGCTGGCGTTTTTCTCCCTCCTGGTGTTGCTCTCGCGGGCGAATGTCAGCTTCGTTGTTCCTGTCACTGCCCTCAGTTATGTGGTGGCGGCGCTGGGCGGCCGGTTCTTTCTGGGCGAGCAGGTGAGTGTGAATCGCTGGGCCGGCGTTTGCCTGGTGTGCCTGGGCGTCGCCCTGGTGTGGGCGGGATAAATGCACTTCCACGACGCGCTGCATCTTCTGCGCATGGTGCTTCTTACGCTGGCACTCGCCCCGTTCGTCTTTTACCTGCTATCCATCTGGAGCGCGATAA
>Ga0335085_10016629_pt1 | contig 10622 bp, 7 predicted proteins | sample Lox_Sample_45_FD_206712 | JGI IMG/M metagenome (GOLD analysis project Ga0335085, IMG submission 206712) | Soil microbial communities from Loxahatchee National Wildlife Refuge, Florida, United States - Lox_Sample_4.5 | ecosystem: Environmental > Terrestrial > Soil > Wetlands | place: USA: Florida...
GCATCCGGCACCTCGTGTACTCGCCCGTCCTGGTACGCGTGCCCGGCGCCCTGCATGGCGTGCCATTCCTCGTCTTTGCACCGCATCGCGGTGCCTTCGATGGATGGGACGGTGACATCAAGAACCTGGACACCCCAACGCTCGAGAAGTTCATGCACTACTTCCAGGAACTGGCGGCGCAGTTGCCGCCCGACGATGGCGCCGCGCAGATCGGACCGGCGATCGACGTAACCGCGGAGTCGGTAGCGCCAGGGACTCTACCGCGCGGTCGCGGTGAAGGGCCAACAGGCGCATCCAGCGCTCTCTTACACCTTCGCGGCTCGCATGATTGGGCTGCGCTTCGTCGACACGAGCCGGAGCGCAACGCTAACGCTGGAGGCATGGTGCCCGGACCATCGGCTGGCGAAGGAGCCGTCGATTGTCGCGGAAGTGGTGAAACGCCTCCATCTCTTCGGTGGTTTCCAGAGTTGATACATGATGTCCTGGAAGAGGTCTTCGCGCTCCACGGGATCGCGACGGAAATAGGTATGGCAAACTTGGTGGACAATTCCAATGTTCCGATTCAGGTTTGCCAGGAACGATGTTTCCGTCTCTGCGTGCATCCTGCGATCCTCTTTCCATACACCCAATGAGTAGTTGGGAAGGGGAAAAACCTACACTCTCTTTTCGAGCTTCGCCGTCGAATCGGCCGAGATTACTTTGCATTCTTTCGGGAACATGGAGGCATAAAGGACTACCGCCGTTACCCGAAACTTGCCGAGCGTCGAGCCAACGGGGCGTTAACTACTAATATCGGTAGCTATTCTTGAGCAAACGGATGCAGCCGTAAGCCTCCTGTCCAGCGCCAAACGGGCCGCCGGCCTTGCTGCCATGACCGCGCGCGACGCTGCCGCTGTAGCTGGCTGTAGCTTGGCAACCGGCCGCGAGTACGGCATCCGCTGGCCTCTTCGCTGTTGCGGTCGGTGTGTTCGGCTACTCGGCGGCTACGGCCTTGCCGTCGCTCGCGCGTGTGAACTTCTTAAACCAGCTCATCATGTAGAGCTGCGTGCGAATAAAGTTCGACGGTTTCGAGCCGGTGCCGTGGTATTCGCCCTCGAACTGCAGCAGGGCGACGGGAACGCCGCGCATCTTCAGCGCCGCATAGTATTCCTCGGTCTGCGGCATGGGCGTGCGGCGGTCCAGAACGCCGGTCATCAGCAGGGTCGGCGTGGTCACCTTGCCGGCGTACATAAGCGACGAGTGTGACAGCCAGTCGCTGGAGTCCTCCCAGAAGGGTTTCTGGAAGAAGCTGTAGGTGAACAGCGGGATATCGGTGTGGCCCGCCATGCTCATCCAATCGATCACGGGGCAGCGTACGGCAGCGGCGGCGAAGCGGTCGGTGTGGCCGATGACCCAGCTTGAAAGCACGCCGCCTCCGCTGCATCCGCCCACGTACATGTGCGAGGTATCGACGAAGCCTTTTGCCACGACCGTATCGACGCCGGCCATCAGGTCGTCATAATCGGGGCCCGGATAGTTGTGGTCGATGGCGCCGGAGAAGTCCGTGCCGTAGCCCGTGGAGCCGCGCGGGTTGACGTAGAGTACGACGAAATCGTTGGCGGCGAAGTTCTGCCACATGTAGTTGAAGCCGTAGTTGTAGTTTCCGAACGGGCCGCCGTGGATTTCGAGGATGAGCGGATACTTCTTGGCGGGATCGAAGTCGGGCGGCTTGACAACCCATCCCTGGATGCTGGCGTTGCCGCTCGATTTGTAACTGATCGTTTCGGTTTGGCCAAGCTTCTTGCCGGCGAGCAGGCCCGCGTTCACGTTGGTGAGGCGGGTGGGAGCGCCGGACTTGCCGAGCGCGAAGCGCACCACTTCCGCGGGATGATCGGGATCGGTGACAGTTCCCGCGGCGACCATGTCCTTGGACGCCGAATCCATGGACAGCATGTGGGTTCCCGACGTAACGGAACGGACGCCGCCGTTGATGGACGCGAACTGAACGTTCCGCGCACCGTGGTCGTCGGCATCGAAGTAGACGCCGGAGCTGTCGGGGGCCCAGACAAGGTTGAGCGGATCGCGGTCGAAGTTGGCGCTGAGTTTGCGGGGCTCGCCGCCGGCGGCAGGCACTACGTAGAGGTCGGCCACGGAGTGGGTGCGGTTAGACGCGGCGAAGCCGGTGAAGGCAACCAGCTTGCCGTCGGGCGACATCTTCGGACGGCCCCATTGACCGGGTTTGGTCACGAGCTCGCGGATTACGCCTGATTCGACATCCACCGCGAGAAGCTGCGATCGCTGGTATTCGGTATCGGCGCTGGCGTCGCGATTGGCCTCGAAGACGATCGACTTGCTGTCCGGAGTCCAGTCCATCAGGACGGCGGCGCGAAGCTCGCCCGCCCCGGCGCTCCAGTTGCCGCGCGTGACCTGACGGACGGCGCCGCCATCGGCGGCCACGACGAAGATGTGGGTCTGGCCATCCTGTAGGAAACCGACTTGGTCCTGCCGGTAATGAAGCGACTGCACGATGCGCGGAGCAGGGGTCCACTTCGAGCCTTGCGGTTCGGGCGGCATATTAATGTTCCATTTGTGGCGGTCGGGGACGAACATGGTGAAGGCGATCGACTTGCCATCCGGCGACCAGTATGGATCGCCGAGCTTGTCGGTTTCGTGAGTCACCTGAGTGGCAGCGCCATCGGCTTCGATCCAGCGCACGAAGATCTGGGTGCCCTTGGGCTCGCCCTCGGCCAGGTAGAGGATGCGCTTGCCGTCCGGCGCCCAACGCGCGGCGGACCCCCTTGCGAGGAAGCGGTGCTGCGAGCCGTCGGCGTTCATGATCCACAGCGACGAATCCCACTTGTCCTCGATGCGATTGGCGATCTGGCGTGTGTATACGATGCGCGATCCGTCGGGCGAAATCTGGGCGCCGGATACGCGCTCCAGCTCGAAGTAGTGGTCGGTGGTCAGCCGCTGCGGATTCGGCGTCTCCTGCGCCGTGGCGACGAAGGCGGCGACCAAAACGGCTGCGATGCAGATGCGTTGCATGCTCCCTCCTGCTCTCGGGTCAGTATACGCCCGCTCGGAGACAATGGGCGTTAAGCACGATTATCGGTAGCTATTTCGCAGCCGCATTGGCTTAAGAGTGGCTCCTTCGGCATCTTGGCCAGTTCTTCCCACCGCCAGCGGTTCATACCATCTGTATCGTCTCCAGGGTCGCGCGGCGACGCCATTTTAGTGGTCACCTCGTGGAATTTAATCATATTGTTCGGTCGAAAAGGCCACGCCACGACGGACATATACTGGTCGCTATGATGAGGCGCAGTGTTTTCGCAGGCACTCAGTGAAGGACTTCATCAGGAATTCCCTGAACGAACTCTACGCTGAGTTCTCGGAGTGGTTTAATCTCGCGGAATATCCCGATATCGAAGAACAGTTGAGGCCCTCCGAACTCTCCGTGTTTCTAAAGGGGGCGGGAGCACCCATCGATCTTGATTTCAGTTCCATCAAGGATTACGACTGCTTCTCGGGTCTGTCCGCGGTGATTCGGCATCGCCTTGACCAGCAGTCATTGGAGCAGATCAAGCTCGCGGCGGGACTGTTCAATTGGACCGTGGATTTCGGCCTGTCCCTCTGCGATGAAAGAGCTTGCGCTGTTGTGCAAGTCGGTTGTACCGAGACCGTCGCACCCTTTCTGTTGGATCGCATTCTGATTCGGTTTCCTGATGACCGCAAGAATCTTGAGTTGCTGTACGAAGGCCGCTTAGGCCGGATTGAGCAGCGTTTCCTACCAGTTGCACCCGTCGTGCGAATGCTGCGGGATGCCGTTGGCGCGCCAGGCTGGACCCGGGATGATCTGGCCCTCCGGTTGTTCTGCTTGATTACCGACGTCTACAAGGAAGAGGTCGAAAATGAAGCGGGCTAGTTGGAGAGTCATGTGCGCAAGGCGCCAGACCGGCGCACAGCGAAGGTGCTTCAATACGGGCATTTACCGACCCGCTGCAAGGATGACACTCACAGTCGCAGTGTGCCGGCGGCATTCTCTCGAAAGAGATTGCCGTCGCGGATGTACCGGCGGACCATGCCAACGCTTTTGTGCCCCGTCTGGGCCATGATCGACCTTTCCGACGCACCGGCGATGGCGGCAGCAGTAGCGAGCCCGGCGCGAAGGCTGTGGCCGGCGAAGTGGGTGGGATCCAGCCCGGCTGCGGCGGCGTATCGCTTCACAACCAATGCCACCGCATAGGCGGAGAGCCGGCTTCCGTGAACATGGCGGTGACGGTCCACGGGGCGGAAGATCGGCCCGGCGTCAGTCCCGCTGGCCTCGCGCCACGCCTGGAGGGCCCGCACGGCGCACGTCTCCGCGTTCGCGCCGGCCGGGATCGCCACCTTGCGGCCCAGGCCCTCCTGGTCCGTCTTTGATCGCCGAAGTTTGAGTACAACGCCCTCGCGGGTGAACGTGCAATCGCCCCAGTCCAGGCCTACCAACTCAGAGCGGCGGAACGCGCCCATGAAGCCCACCAGTAGTAGCGCGCGGTCGCGGACCCCGAGCAGACCATCCGGCATCGCGGCGATCATAGCGCGGATGTTATCGGTGAGCGCTGGGACCTTGGCGTCTGGCGCGGTGCCCTTCGCCCGGCGGATGCCGGCCATGACGAGCTTCACGGGCGCGGCGTCGGCCGGGGATTCATGCCCGGCGAGCTGATGTGCCTGACTGATCGCGGAGATCCGGCGCGTTAAGGTTGCGGGCTTCCGAGAGGCGGCCAACGTGGAGAGGTAGGCCGCGATGGTGTCGGGAGCCGCCGGGAGGGCGGCGAGGCCACGCTCGCCGCACCAGCCGCAGAAGTGCCGCCAGTCGGCGCCGTAGCCGCGGATGGTGTTTGCCGCGCGTGCCTGGCGCATGTAATCCCGCACCTGTTCCCGCGCATCCGAGAGAGTGATAACTGTCGGAGCCGATTTGGTCGGGACGACGCTTAACTCGTTCGCCATGTTTCGCTCCTACTTGCCGCCCTTCGGGGCGAAGCGGATCTTGCCACGACCGGCAGCCTTCGAGCGCCTTGAAGTCCGACCACAATGCTGAGGTGGCCTCGCGCTTGCGGTCGAGATTTGAATGGCAGCCCAGATGTAGTTCACGGCGGCGCGGGCGAACTGCCGGTTCGACGTGATCAGTCGGGCCAGTTCAGCACGGTATTGTCCGGTGGCTGGAGTATCGCCAGGTCGCCGTTAGCATCTCACGTGCCACTGCGGCGTAGGAGCGATCACTAGAGACGAATTCCCGGAGGTACTGATTAAAGAGGTTGCGCGACTGTATTGAGACGAAGTTGTAGTAGCCGCTGGTCACCTGGAAAATGTTGCCGAAGAAAAGCGTCCACTTATCGACGTACGGCCCGGAGGCGAGCAGTTGCTCGATCAGCGCCGATCGTTTGCCGGAATCTGTGCTGTTCAGGAAGTCCTGCGCCTGCGGGACGGTAGGAAGCCGGCCCGTGAGGTCGAGGTACACGCGGCGCAGGAATTCGGAATCGCCAGATGCGGGCGCCGGCGTAACGCCGTCCGACTGCATTTTGCCGAAGATGTACTGATCGATCATGTTGGACGCGTCGCCCAGAATCGCTTTGGCTTTGCCAGGAGCTGTCGCACGTGACGCGGAGAATTGGCGGAACGCACGTAGTTTTGTTTCCGCAGCGTGCCACCGTGCCCGCGCCTCCGGGGGATACGCGGGACAATACGGATCTGTAGCCGCCGATGCCGTACAGATCGCGCATCCCACGCCGACAACAAGGGCAGTTCGAGAAAACAGCATCACCGAATCCAGATTGGAGACAGAATACGCTTCCACTAGGTGACTGTCAAAGATTATGTTTCATGGCACCAACGGCGCCACAACCCCAGGTCCATACCTTATAGCGGAAGGTGTCAGCTCTTGGGGACATACCAGCACTCCGCACCTGCGGCGCACGGCTACTGGATAAAGAACCCTTTCTGGCCTCTCGACTATGTATATTTCTAGTACTCTTGGTCGCCCAATCTGGTATAGGCGATGCCAGCGGTGCAATCCGTTGGGAATGACGACTTGGTACTACTATGACCCCGATAGTGTTATTCAGGCTATCCCGCCTTGAGAGGCCCGACTGGGATCCCTTCGAGGGAGGAGTGCCGTGCCGTTTGATGCTCAACTTAACAAACGGACCTAACCGGCTCTTCATGTCCAGTGCAACTACCATGGACGGGTTTTGTTCATACCTGTCCCGCGCTACGGGGCGTACGATCATCGATCAGACGGGCCTTAGAGGAAAGTACGATATCCGGTTGGAATACTTACCTGATCAGGCCACTCCGAGGCCCACCACTGTCGACCAGCCTGAGGGGCCAGCGGATATTCAGCCTGCGGCTTCACTGTCCACGGCACTGGAGCAACAACTCGGGTTGAAACTCGTGCCGGTCAAAGGGAGCCGCCAGGTCATCGTCGTCGATCACATCGAAAAGCCGTCCCGGAACTGATCCGGGCGTTGGCACGAAACACCGGTCTCCGGCGTACACCTGAGGGAAATTGGATTGTCATGTCAAAAGTTCTTGTGTATGGTTGTTTTGATGGCCAAAGTGTTAGAGGCCGCCGGCGCCGCGATTGATGCTGCGAAATCCAACCCCCTCGCTTTAGTCGCCTTGATCGTCATCCTTTTGGCTTGGGTGATTATTGCTTTTCGTGTTCGCAGGAATTCAAAGCTTCTCGCCAACCTGAGCCAGTTGCCCGAGAAAGACAGGCTCAAAGCCCTGGAGTTGGAGATGGGCCACGTGCCGCTGAAAGCCGGCTTATCGCCCCAGCAATGGCTTAAGTATCGGGTGCAGCAGTATTACTTTTTCGGCTTCGGACTGTTGTGCCTCTTTATCATAATTTTGGTCGCTATTGCCAAATACTCGCCGGGCCCTGCGCTGAAGACTGGCGCCTCCGTCACGCTGCGGACCGACGATGCGGCGTCTCCCAATCCGGACGTGAACCCAGTCGTGGACTCTGTTTCGTCCGTTCCCACGGCTGAGAAATCCGTTTCAACGGCTGAGAAAAACGTGCGCGAGGCTGCGGACAGAACGATGCCGCCGAAGGCGGCGCCCCGCATGCGAGTCGCGGTAGATACGAAATGGGGAGCGCGGCAGATGGGCGAGGACAACATCCCGCCGGAACGCCAGCTCGCATACGCCGCGGAAATCGAGGGAGACACACAGCATATCGGCTACCGGCTTGGCTATTTAGATCTGTTTAAGCGCGGAGGGCCGATCCGCGGCTACAACCCGATGGGCGTGACCTTCAAGTGGAGGTTTCCTGAAGTCGCGGTCAACATCGTGAATAACACCAACTCGACGATGGTGCTTTCGCGGGCGGTGCTCAGCGTGCTCGCGTCGAGCGTGGACGAGGATCCGTTGCTGGTGGTGGAGCGGGATTCGGTCAACGAGTTGATCATTCACAACGAAGGTTGGGGCGACATTACCGGCGGGACTGTTGAATTGGCCATCCAGGAGCCGGATTCCGGCCAGGAAGTGGCATTGTTTGCGCCCGCAAAGAAGACCGTGCCGCTGCCTGCGTTTACCGATACTGCCCGCATCGCGCTGCTGCCCCTGCTTCCGCAGCGGCTGCGCGATTTCGGCGGCGTCAGCGTGCGCGGCGAGATCGTCTACAATTCCGCGCGCGGCCGCGGCTCAGTGGCGTTCGAGACTCAGGTTTCGCTCCAGGTACGGGCGGGCGCGGGGATACCGGCGAGTCACACCTATAAGGCGTTTTTCACGGCCGGCAAGGCTCCGGCGCGCATTCCCATCGACATCGCCCAGCGGATTGCGCCGGGCGACGCCGACCGCTTCTACATCGTCCTGGGCGCAGACAAGACTTGCCACAATCGCATTCGCGTCGATTTCCAAACCGCCGGCGGCGAAACGGTGGCGGGCAGCCCGTTCCTGCTCGACCTGTTTGTTCCGCGATCCGCCAGCGCCGAAGACAGGAGGTAGCCCAATGCCCGCTCCAGCGCGGGCGATCGTGACGGGGATATTATTCTGTTCCTGGCTGGCGGGCCAGGCAATTATGCTGGGCCCGTACATGCCGCTGTCCACCCCGCACGTCGCCGGAACCAAAACACCCACCGGCCTGCGCATCACCTCGACGGACACCGATGTCGCTTTCGCCATAGCAATCGAGGGCCGCGAAATCAAACCTCTTGACCCCGACCACCTCCGCTGGGTGATCGACGGCATCGACGTCGAACTCACCGCGGCGAAGCGGCAGATCCTGGTCCCCGCTCCGGACGACAGCGCCAAGCGCCTCGAGCAGTTCCGCGCGTGGGCTGTGGCCAGGGACCCGGGGCGCCCTCAACCTTCCGCCGCCGCCGAACCCTTTGCTTGCGGCTCCGGCCGCGCCTGTCTGCTTTGGAGCCAGCCTGAGGCCGCCGGAAAGCAGACCTGGACCGCCGCCACAACCAGCGGCGATATTCTGGTGGTGCTCGAGGCCCGCTCCGTCTTGCCCTCGCAAACCCCGCGCGTCCGCCAGTTCTTGACGAAGACGTCCGGAACCATCGAGTTCGGCTCCATTGCTGCCGCTCCCGGATCGACCGTCGACAAGAACAACGGCACGGACATCCAGCAGCAGCTACGGATGCTGAGCGCCATGACGGCGATCGATTTCACGGCCTTGGTCAACAGCAATCTTGCTACGCCCAGAGACGCCAAGGTCGCGGGCGTCGTCCTGCTCGATCAATCGACAATGGTGGAGCTCGTCAAGCTCCTGGCCGGCATCATGCAGCCCCTGACGACCACCATGAGCGTTTTCGACGGAGCGCTGGCGCACGCGATCAACCTGGACAGTTATGACCGGCCCGCGCGCCAGATCCATTACTGGGACCCCTGGGGTCAGGGCAGCTTCCTGCAGCACGCGAACAACCGGGCAGGAGTAAACGCGGTTCAGAACCCTACGAAGCCGCGAATCTGGATCGTGAGCGAGCAGGACTTTGGCCGCGTGATCTACTCGGTAGTTTGTCCCACCAGCACCGTTTACGCTATTTTCCGGATGGGGACCGCGCTCGCTGGCGATCCGGATCGGGCAGTCGAATGGTACAGGCAGATGAAATCACAGCCTCCACCGGCGAAGCCCCCAAAGGAGAACCCCTTTAATGCCCCCGAAACCTCCGACGAGTTCCTGAAGAGTATTCAGACGTATCTTGCCTCGGCGAATCGAACCGATCAGGCGGCTGTCGTAGCGCGAATCCGGTCTGCACTGAATTCGGCGACGCCGACCGATTCGGCCAGCGGAAGCTTGCCGGGGCGGCTGCCCGTTTATTCGCCCTTCAACCTGGAGGCTGCGAAGAAGACGGATTTCTTCACATGGTTCCATCTCGAGCAGTCCGGTCCCGCGGCTGCCGAAGGCGCGGCGGCCGTGCTCGACTTCAAGCCGGGCGGTCCCGCTTTCCACAATCTGGTAGACGTGAATATCTTCCTCGAGAACGATGCGGTCCCAAAGGTGTCGCTCGTTATGGACCACGCATTTATGAGCGGCCAGACGGTCCCCTTCGCCTCGGACTTTGCCAGGAGCTTCCTCGCGTTCACGCTCCCGGATGCGAAGTCCGGCCCCATAGCCGAGTTGAAAACGGAGATCGACAAGTGGTGGCGCTCCGACCGCACTTTCGTTCCGGTGCCGGGCGCCGCAGTTCCGACAAAACTGCCCTCAATGCCGTCTCCGGCATATATGGTTTACCTCGGCGGAGGGGAGTCGTATGCCCTCCCGCTGGCCAACGGTCGGCTGCTATTGGAGAACGTTCGGCAAAACGACAAATCGCGCCTGCGAATGACCATCGAGAAAAACTGAGCCGGATCTGATCTATTCAAATCCCGAATTGAGAACATCAGTACATCTGTGTGCCGTCGCACTCCGTTCCCGCTTTCCAATTGACTTCAAACCGCGATTCCCGTATAAATGACGAAAGTCTTTTTTTGCGCAGTCTGTGATTTCGGCCTATTAGGTTCACCGAATGGCGGAGGGGGAGAATGCGTCCGAACGGGAAGTCTTTTCATTCTATTTCTCCATATTGGATAGGGGTGTTGGGGATCGTGCTTTCGTGCTGGGTGGTAGTCCATCCGGCGATGGCGCAGGTCCTCTATGGCTCGGTCGTCGGAACGGTGACGGATCAAAGCGATGCCGTCGTTCCCAACGCCGCCGTCACCCTGACCAACAAGGAGACGGGTACCACCAGAAGCGGCGCCACCGATGACGGCGGCCGCTATTCGTTTGTCAACGTGCTGCCGGGGCGGTACGACATCAAGGTCACGGCCAAAGGGTTCCGTTCCTATGCGCAGGCGGATCTCGATATCGCGGCCAACACTGTCGCGCGCTCCGATTTTAAGCTGGAAGTTGGCCAGGTCACCGAAACCATCCAGGTGGAGGCTACCCAGTCGGTCCTGCAGACCGAAAAGGCCGACACCCACACCGAAATCGTCAGCAAGCAGATCGAAAACCTGCCGTTAAGTAACTACCGGAATTACCAGACCCTGATTAACCTGGTCCCCGGTGCCACGCCCGCGGCCTTCCAGAACTCGATCACTGATACACCTGGCCGCGCGCTCCAGACCCACATCAACGGCGGTAACGCTCAGACCAACATTACCCGCATCGACGGCGC
>Ga0335085_10016630_pt1 | contig 10622 bp, 5 predicted proteins | sample Lox_Sample_45_FD_206712 | JGI IMG/M metagenome (GOLD analysis project Ga0335085, IMG submission 206712) | Soil microbial communities from Loxahatchee National Wildlife Refuge, Florida, United States - Lox_Sample_4.5 | ecosystem: Environmental > Terrestrial > Soil > Wetlands | place: USA: Florida...
GAGCCGCTCCACGCGGGTAAAGCCTGTGAGCTGGCAGGTGTGGCGACGGACGGCGATTCCGGCATTCGCAGGGTAGAGGTTTCGACCGACGGCGGCAAGAGTTGGAGCGCCGCGACACTGGGGCCCGACCTGGGCAAGTATTCCTGGCGCAGATGGACGGCGACCTGGACGCCCGCAGCCAAAGGAAAGTATCGCCTGATGGTGCGAGCGACTAACAATGCCGGCGAAGGCCAGGTTACGGAGCAGTGGAACCGCAGCGGCTATCAGCGCGATGTGATCGAGCATCAGGACGTCCCGGTTTTGTGAGGCAGGGATGAATTATTGGCACAGGTTCTGGGTCCTTGGCATCCTCGCGCTGGCGATTACGAATTTGGCCGCGCAATCGACGCCGGCATCGAAGGATGACGCGAAGGCCGCAAGTGCAAAGGCCGATCAAGTCGTGAAGATCACACTGCCCGACTATGCCGGCCAGGTGCTCAAGGGTCCGCATGTTGACGTCTACGAGAGGAATTGCCTGATCTGCCACTCGGCGCGGTACGTAATTATGCAGCCGCCGTTCTCCCGCTCGGTCTGGGAGAGCGAAGTCAAGAAGATGGTGAATGCCTACGGGGCGACGATTTCGGAAGCTGATCAGCGCGAGATCGTCGAATATCTTGTCGCCGTCCGCGGCACACCGGAGAACAAGCCCCCAGCGTCCGCTCACTGAGGGCCTCCCCAGGGTCGTCCGTCTGGACTAACCTGGTCCCACCGCTGCCGTGCTAAACTCTCGCCTTGTTCCGAGGGCGCTATGTCCACCACTGCCATGGGTTCTGCCGATCCGCACGCAAGCTTGAAGAAGGAAGCCGGGGAGCACGCCGTCCGTTACATCCAGTCGGGCATGACGGTCGGGCTGGGCACGGGTTCGACTGCGATCTTCTTTATCCGCCGCATCGGCGAGCTGCTCAAGGCGGGCGAACTGAAAGATATCGTCGGCTTCGCCACCTCGCGCGCATCCTGGGATGCTGCCGTCGAGCTGAATATCCCGATGCTCCCCGAGGACCTGCCGAAGAACATCGATGTGACCATCGATGGCGCCGACGAAGTCGATCCGCAACTCAACCTCATCAAGGGCGGCGGCGGCGCGCTGCTGCGGGAGAAGCTGGTGGCGCAGGCCTCGAGGCGCGAGATCATCATCGTCGATGAAAGCAAGTTGTCGCAGCGGCTGGGTACGCTGCATGTACTGCCTGTCGAAGTACTACCTTTCGGATGGCGTTCGCAGGCGCGTTTTCTGGAGTCGCTGGGCGCGAAGTATGTGGTGCGGCAGGACACCGCGGGCAAGGAATACCACACCGATCAGGGCAATCTGATTCTCGATTGCGACTTCGGCCCGATTGCCGATGCGGCGAAGCTGGCGGGCGAGTTAGAGACCCGCGCGGGCATCGTCGAGCACGGGCTCTTTCTCAACCTGACCAGCACGCTCATCGTTGCGAGCGCAGACGGGATACGCGAAATAACTCCGAAGTGAATAGTACTCAGTCGACTTTCATGCTTCGAGAGAGCCAAGCGATCGCTTTAAGTCTTTCCCGCGAATAGATTCCCAATCTCGTCTCTCACTTCCCGCGTTGCAACCAAATGCAACAAAATACGGTACTACCCGTGGTAGTAGCTTGAATCGGCATATAGCCTTGTCGGCTTATGGCGCGCTTACTGAGGATTTCACGCTTCCTCGTCCTTGCGTTGTTTGCAGCTGTAGCATCCACCTGTGTTCTGGCTCAGACCGACCTGGGAGCTGTGCAGGGACACGTTCAGGACCAGCAGGGCAATGCCATCACCAATGCGTCGGTCACGCTGCGCAATCCCAACAGTAACTTCAACCGCACGCTGCAGACGGACAGCTCGGGCAACTATGCATTTATAGGTGTGCCCCTCACCGGTCACTATGTGCTGACGGTCAGCGCGGCGCAATTCAAGCAGGCTGAGCAGAATGACATCCTGTTGCGCGCGGGAGGCACCGCGGTATTCAACTTCACGCTGACGGTTTCCGGCGCGCAAACCCAGGTGAATGTCTATGGCACCACCGCGACGGTGCCCACCGAGTCCAACCAGGTTGATACCCGCCTCAGCCAGGAGAAGATCGAGTCCACCCCAGTCTTCGAACGCAAGATCACCACATTGCCGCTGTTGAATTCCTCGGTGCGGCCATCGCAGACCACGGGCGACCTGTTCCTGAATGAGACCCTGTTCGTCATCAATGGCACGGGACGCCGCCAGACCACGTACGTACTGGACAACACAACTGCCAACGACATGTGGGGACGGCAGACCATGTTTGCCGGAGTACCCTTCTCGGCGGTGCAGGAATTCACGGTGTACACCAATGCCAGCTCGGCCGAGTGGGGATGGAACGCGGGCACCGCGGTGAACGTGGTGACCCGATCGGGATCGAACGACTGGCATGGAGACTTCGTGGGCATGGGCAGCCCGGCGTTCTCCAACGCCAGCACTCCCTTTGCCTCCAAGCCCACGCAGTTGACGCTGGCCCAGGGCAGCGGCATGTTGTCCGGCCCGATCGTCAAGGACAAGACCTACTTCATGGTGTCGGGCCAGTACACCAACCAGAACCGGCCCGCCGTCATCACCTCGCCGGTTGATCAGGGCGCTATTTATAACGGCACGTTTGGCCAGACGCTGTTCCTGGCGCGTCTGGACCAGCAGTTATCGCAGAACAACCGGCTCACGCTGCGCGTCAACTTCGATCGTTTCAGCGACACCAATCCGCAGGACGCGGTCAGCGGTGTCACGCTGCCGACTGCCGGCCGCGTGTTCACGCGCAATACCTACCAGGCGGCGATCACCGACACCGCGATCATCAACAGCAACACGCTGAACGATGCGCGCTTCGAGTTTCTGCTGGGCGATCCCATCACCCAGTTTCAGCCCGTTGACTTGAGCACGCAGGTGTTCGTCTCCGGCTACTACACCTATGGTGATTCGCGCATTGCGAATCTGATGAATCACCAGTACGAATGGGCCGATACGTTGAGCCTGAGTCGCGGCAAACATCAGTTGAAGTTCGGCTTTGACGTCGTCAATTCTTCGTCAGGCGGCTTCGGACAGGAGTTTGGAGCGGGCTATATCGACGGACGCTTCCAGATCAACCCGGCGTACAAGACGATTCCGATTGCAACTTTGCTGACCTACAATCCCGCACTGGCGCCGCCGGGCTCAGCGCCGGGCGCGCCCCCGATCGCGCTGAACTTCACCCAGTCGTTCGGCAATCAGAACTACCACATCACGGACACGCTTTACGGGCTGTTCGCGCAAGACAACTGGCGCGTTCGTCCGGACTTGACGGTGAACCTGGGCTTGCGCTGGGACGGCGAGACCTTCACCGGACAGAACGCCCTGTTTTCGCCTCGCATCGGATTCGCGTGGAAGCTGCCGAACAGCGACACCGTGATTCGCGGCGGATACGGCATTTATTATTCGGAGGAACGCACCGACTTGTACGCCGGCGCCGCGCTCGGCGGACCGGCGGGAGCCTTCACCTATACGGCGGTTCCCGGGGGCCTGGGATTCCCGTCGAGCTTCGGCCCGATTACCTTTCCTCCCGGTGCGACTCTGCCGGCGCGCAATATCACGATTCTTGCCGGACAGTGCAATTACCTGAACCAGTTCCTGCCGGTCGACCAGTTGCATTTCTGCAGCAACAATTTCCAGAACCCCTATACCCAACAGTGGAATTTCGGCTTCGAGCATGACATCGGCAACAACTGGCTGTTGTCGCTGGACTACATCGGCTCGCATACCATTCACATCGAGCAGCCCGTCGACTTGAATGCCCCGTCGGCATTTGACCGCACGTCGCCGGGACAGACGCGTTCGGTGAATGCGGCGAATGCCACCCGGCCTATCCTTCCCGTCCCCGGCGGATATCAGCAGGTGCTGCAGTACGTGAACGATGGCGCGGCCTGGTACGACGGTCTTCAGGTCAGGATTACCAAGCAGCTCACGCATCGGGTTTCGCTGCTGGGGACGTACACCTGGTCGCACGACATCAACACCGTCGAGTGGGACGGCACGCAGCAGGCGCCGAACTCCTACAGCTGCCTGGTGGCGTGCGAAAAAGCGACCAGTCTGCTGAACCAGACCAATCGCGCCTCGGTGAGCGCTACTTACAGTTTGCCCTGGGGCTTCATGCTGTCCGGCTGGATGGAGGCGGCGTCGGGCTTTCCCTTCAACATCACGACCGGGGTCGATAACAATGGCGACGGCAACAACTCCGATCGTCCTATCATCAACGGCGTGCTGATCGGGCGCGATGCCGGACAAGCGCCGGCGACCTATGACTTCAACTTCGCGCTGCAGAAGTCGTTTCGCATGACCGAGAGGTCAAGCCTGATCCTGCGAGCTGAGTCGTACAACACAACGAACCACTTGAATCTGTATAGTCTGAATGGCGTCTTCGGCAACAGCGCCACCGGCCTGCCGGTGCCAACGTTCGGCACCCCGCAGGGCGGCCTGGCGAACGTCGGTCCGGCGCGCCTGATGCAGTTCCTGGCGCGCATTACGTTTTAGTATTGGATCTCACCACGGAGGCACGGAGGTCTCTTGATCTTCGGTGTCGTGGTGAATCGGCAAGCTTCAAGAACGTGAGTCTTCACTGTCACGAATCCTCTGTGTCTCTGTGGTGAAACTTCCGCGTTTAGCTCTTCGACATGTCGTGTTTCTGGCGCTGTGCCTCCTGCTGTCCCCGGCCGTCCAGGCGCAATCTGCATCGGCGCGCGGGACCATCGGCGGCACCGTGACGGACCCCCAGGGCAATGCCATCGCCGGGGTGCAGGTGACCATCCGCAGCGCCGATTTCACCTCGGAACGCACTCTGACAACGTCAGACATAGGAGGCTTCACCGCCGCCCTGCTGAACCCGGGCGTTTACACCGTTACGGTGAAGGCCCCAGGCTTTACCTTGAAAAAGCCTGCCAGGGTCACCTTGGGCGTCGGCAGCAGCGTGCGGCTGACGATTCAGTTGGGGGTTGCGGGCGCATCGCAGAATGTCACTGTATCGGCGCATGGCGCGACGCTGGAGGGCAACACCCTGCCGCCCGCGATCAACAAAGAGACGCCGCAGGTGAGCAACACGCTTGCCGGCCTGACGGTTACGTATCTTCCGAACCGCGACCGCGATTTCAGCCAGTTCGGCCAGCTCGCCGCGGGCGTTGAGCCGTCACCCAACTATTCCGGCCTGATCGTCGACGGCCAGCGGCCCAGCTACTTCAGCGCGGCGGTCGATGGCGTTGACTTCACCGATCCGCTGCAGGGCGGCGAACGCGGCTCGCGGGACGGCTCGCTCTTCTTTCCGCAGACGGTGGTGCGCGAATTCCAGATCGTTCATGCGGGAGCGACGGCGGAGGTCGGCGGCACCAATGCCGGCTTTGTGAATGTCGTCACCAAGGAAGGCAGCAACAAGTACCACGGTGAGGCGTTCTATATCGGACGGCCCTCGGCGCTGACCTCCAGCGACGCCTTCGGCCACTCGCTCGACAACACGCAGAACGAGTTTGGCGGATCTATCGGCGGGCCCATCACGAAGAACAAATCTTACTTCTACCTGGGGGCCGAGCAGGACTACCTCGACATTCCGTACTGGACGCAGTTCGAGCCGCAGCCGCCGGGGACGGTCATCCCACCCACACTCGTCAGCCTACAGAAGCAGGTTGTCGGCAAGAGCGATCCGACTTCGGTGTTCGCGCGCACGGATTTTCTGCTGAACAAGAACAACACGCTGAATCTGGAGTTCAACTTCAACCGCGTGAATGCCACGAACATCGATGACGGCTCGACGCGCAGCATTGCGCCCATCGACAACGCGGCCGCGCTGACGGGCGACAGCTACTGGGTGCGCGGCAACCTGACCACGCTGTTCGGCTCCAACCGGGTCAACCAGTTTCTGGCGCAATGGGCGCAGGACCAACGCACGCTCACGCCGAACTCCACCGGACCGGAGTTCGTGATCAACGGCTTCGGCGTGCTGGGCGGCAACTCGATCGCCAACGAGTCCTACACCTCGAACATCAATCGCTACAGCGACGACTTCGCCATCACGCACGGCAGCAGCGTCATTCACTTTGGCGTCGACTTCGGCTACAACCCGGCGAGCCTGCGGCATGAGGCCAATCTCAACGGGCGCTTCGATTTTGACTCCCTGGCTGATTACCTGGCGGTCGCCCCGCGCCGCTATCAGCAGACGTTTGCGGTTGGCAACGACCTCTACGACGGCGCTGTAAAGGAATTCGGCATCTACATCGATGCCAAGCTGCCGGTGACGAAGACGTTCACCGTTACGGCGGGGCTGCGCTGGGACGGGCAGTGGAACCCGCAGCCCTCGAATCCCAATGACGCAATCAGCCAGACGACGTTCGTGCCCAATGACCTGAGCCAATGGCAGCCGCGGCTGGGCTTGGCATGGAATCCAGCTTCGAACACGGTCGTGCGGCTTTCGGCGGGACTCTACGATGCGCCCACGCCGGCGTACATCTTCCAGCGGGTCTTCACCGACAACGCTCTCAACACCGTGGTCGCCGACAGCTACTTCGACCCGCAGATTCTGCCGCTGGTCACAGCAGGCGGGCAATACCATTCGCTGACCGCGCCGCCGGCCGGACTAACGACGCCGGGTGCGTTCGTGATCGGGATCTCGCCGGACTTCCGCAATCCGCGATCGTTTCAGGTGGCAGGCAGCGTCGAGCAGCAGCTTACGCCCAAAATCACGTTGACCGCGGGCTACGTTCATAACAGCACCTGGGACCTGCAACAGCTGCTGGATAGCAATCTCTTTCCGCCGACCTATGACACCAATGGGCTGCCGGTCTTCCCAACCACGCGGCCGAATCCGGCAATCGGGCAGTTGCTGGTCAACGACTCTTCTGCGCACTCGACCTACGACGGCATGACGGTGACCGCAACCTTCCAGCTTCCGCACCGATCGCAGCTCGCGGCCAACTACACGCTGGCACGGGCGCTGGACGACAACTCGAACCTGGGACCGTTTACGCTGGTCTCCGCGCTGAACCCGTTCAACCTCGCGGCGGACGCGGGATATTCGGCGTTCGACGTCCGCAACAGCTTCAACCTGAGCGCCATCACCAACCTCCCGCTCGGCTTCAAGTTCAACCCCATCCTGGTGGCTCGCTCCGGGCTGCCCTATACGCCGCTCATCGGCTTCGATCTGCAGAACGATGCCAACGACTGGAACGACCGCGCCATCGTCAACGGCCAGGTTGTGCCGCGAAACAGCTATCGCCAGCCGGCGTTCTTCAATCTCGACATCCGGTTTGTGAAAGACATCACACTGCGCGGCGAGGGCCATCACCTCGATCTATTCCTCGACATCTTCAACATTACAAATGCATCGAACCTCAACTTCGGGCCGGAGGCGATCAGCGTCTTTGGGACACCGAGTGCGCCGGTCTACAGTGCGGGACAGGCCTTCTTCGCGCCGGACACCAACCACTTCGGCAGCGCCCGGCAGGTGCAGTTCACGGCGAGAATTACGGCGTTCTGATCTGCGTATTCTTCTTCGTCCCATCCGGCCAAACGAATCGCTGCCCCGTTCGTCCAAAAGTTTGTTCCAGGAGAGTCTAATGTCCCTGCGTGCGTGTTCCCGCCTCTTGTGCCTGATCCTCTTGATTACGACCATGGCTGCGTCGGCGCAAGACCACACTGCGCCCATGGAACTGCGCCACAATTTGCCATTCGTGCAGGTGATGGTGAATGGCAAAGGCCCATTCACCTTCGGTATCGATACCGGAACAGGTGGACAGGCGCTCGTCACTTCGGCGCTCGTGCAGGAACTGGCGCTCCCGGTAGTCGGCGAGGCGGAGGTTGGTGATCCCAGCGGCCGCAACCCGAAGAAGGCCTCGATCTCCAAAATCGCCACTCTCACCGTGGCGGGCGTCCAATTCAAGGACGTAAACGCGGTGCAGTTTCAACCCAGCCCGCGCGAAGGCCAAATTGACGGGATTCTTGGATTCGTGCTCTTTCGCGATTACCTGATGACGCTCGATTATCCTGGGCAGCGGTTGACGCTGGCGACAGGCACGCTCAAGCCGGACGGGGGGAAAATGGTCGTCAGTTTCACCATGCCTCACGATGTTCCGACCGTCGAACTGAGTGTCGGCTCGCGCAGCATCGACGCGCACTTGGACTCGCGTGGACTCGGACTCAGCTTCCCGGAAAAATTTGCCGACGGGCTGAAGTTCGCAAGCGACCCGATCGTCCTCGGGCGAGGCCGGACGGTTTCCAACGAGTTCGAGATCAAGGGAGCGCAGTTGGCCGGCGATGTCCGGCTTGGCCAGTACACATTCCCGAATCCTTTTGTGGAGATCAACCCGGTCCTGCCGCTGGCGAACTTCGGCGCCATACCCCTGCAAAATTTCGCCGTGACCTTCGATCAGAAAAACCTGCTGCTGCGGCTGGAGGCGAAAGACAAGAACATCGTCATTGCTGCCCCGCAGAGGAGACCGGCCGCTGCTTCCGGGATTCATCCGCCCGCCTCGTCCCACTGACCCGCCGCATAACGTCAAACATGTGTATGTGATCTGCGTCACAGACTGATTCGACACGCATCACAGCCCCCTTAGCCATTGCCGCCTATCGTTGAGATTACAGAGGCTAAGTTCGTAACGGACTGCGCACCTCGCGGTCCTGGGGGAAACAAGGACGTGAAAACAACGGAATATTCGGCTTCGCCGGCTGCCACCCTTCATACCAATTCCTATTCATCGGTGGCCGACGAAGCCTCTCTTGCAAGCTCGCCTTCCGGCGAGACACGCGCTGGAGGCGCCATGCCCAGAAACAAAGTCACCCTGGACGGCAACGAAGCCGTCGCTTACGTGGCCTACCACGTCAGCGAAATTGCTGCGATCTATCCCATCACACCGTCGTCGCCCATGGGCGAGTCGTCCGACGCCTGGTCGGCCATTGGCGACACGAACATCTGGGGCACGGTGCCCAAGGTTATCGAGATGCAGAGCGAGGCCGGCGCCGCCGGCGCGCTGCACGGAGTGGTTCAGGCCGGCGCGCTGGGCACGACGTTTACCTCGGCCCAGGGCCTGCTGCTGATGATCCCGAATATGTACAAGATCGCAGGCGAGTTGACACCCACGGTGATTCACGTCGCCGCTCGTTCCATCGCGGCCCATGCGCTGTCGATCTTCGGTGACCATCAGGACGCCATGGCTGTGCGCCCGACCGGGTTCGCAGAGCTGTCGTCGAACTCGGTGCAGGAGGCAATGGACCTGGCGCTGGTCGCGCACGCTGCGACGCTGGAATCGCGCATTCCGTTCCTGCATTTCTTCGACGGCTTCCGCACCTCGCACGAAGTTTCCAAGATCGAGCAGCTTTCGCTGGAAGACATGCGGGCCATGATCGACGACGACCTGGTTCGCGCGCATCGTGAGCGCGCGCTGTCGCCCGATCATCCCGTGCTGCGCGGCTCGGCGCAAAATCCCGATGTCTATTTCCAGGGACGCGAGTCGGTGAATCCCTATTACCTGGCCTGTCCTACGATCGTGCAGAACGTGATGGACAAGTTCGCTCAGGTCGTTGGACGCCAGTACCGGCTCTTCCAGTACGAAGGCGCGCCCGACGCCGAGCACGTCATCATCATGATGGGTTCCGGCGCGGAGGCGGCGCACGAGACGGTGGACCACCTGATCGCGAAGGGCGAGAAGATCGGCCTGCTGAAAGTGCGCTTGTACCGGCCGTTCTCGGTCGATCACTTCATACAAGCACTGCCGACGACGGTGAAGAGCATCGCGGTACTCGATCGCACCAAAGAACCCGGTTGCATCGGCGAGCCGCTCTACCAGGATGTTGTAACCGCATTCGCTGAAGCCGTTACCGCCGGCAAGCTGGCCGGCTTCCCGCGCGTCATCGGCGGGCGCTACGGCCTGTCGTCGAAGGAATTCACGCCGGCGATGGTCAACCGGATCTACGACGAGCTGGCAAAGTCGACGCCGCAGAACCACTTCACCATCGGCATCAACGACGACATCACGCACACCAGCCTGAGCTACGATCCGGCGTTCTCCACCGAACCGCCGGACACAGTGCGCGCCATGTTCTACGGCTTGGGCTCGGATGGCACGGTGGGCGCGAACAAGAACACCATCAAGATCATGGGTGAAGAGACCGACTTCAATGTGCAGGGCTACTTCGTCTATGACTCGAAGAAATCGGGCGCGGTGACCATCTCGCACCTGCGCTTCAGCAAGACTCCGATCCGCTCGACCTACCTGATCTCCCGCGCGAATTTCGTGGCCTGCCATCAGTTCAGCTTCATGGAGCGGCTCGACGTGCTGAAGGAAGCTGATCCCGGCGCAACCTTCCTGCTCAACAGCCCGTTCGGGCCGGACGAGGTTTGGGACAACCTGCCGCGCAAAGCGCAGGAAACCATCATCCGGAAGAAGCTGAAGTTCTACGTCATCGACGCCGTGGACGTGGCGCGCAAGGCCGGCATGGGCGGACGCATCAACACCGTCATGCAGACCTGCTTCTTCGCCATCAGCGGCGTGCTTCCCCGCGAAGACGCCATCGCGGCCATCAAGCACTCCATCGAGAAGACCTATGGGAAGCGCGGC
>Ga0335085_10016631_pt1 | contig 10621 bp, 6 predicted proteins | sample Lox_Sample_45_FD_206712 | JGI IMG/M metagenome (GOLD analysis project Ga0335085, IMG submission 206712) | Soil microbial communities from Loxahatchee National Wildlife Refuge, Florida, United States - Lox_Sample_4.5 | ecosystem: Environmental > Terrestrial > Soil > Wetlands | place: USA: Florida...
GGTCCAGCAATGGAACCTGACCTTCGAGCAGAATCTGGGCCGCAGCCTCGGGGTGCGCATCTCCTATACCGGCAGCCACGCCAGCAACCTCGAAGCCATGGTCGATCTCAACCAGGTCCCAGCCAACACGATCGGTTACTCGAATGTCAGCCCCGCTCCGCCGGCGACCGGCGCGTGCATCACCGACGGCGGCACGCTCATCTCTGACCACCGCCCCTTTCCCTGCTGGAGCGTCATTCAGAGCGTGGTGAACGCGGCAGAGAGCAATTACAACAGCGGCACAATCGAGGTTTCGCGGCACTCCGGCAAGAACCTCACCTTCGACGCCAGCTATACCTTCACTCGCGATCTCTCCAACTCCGAAGGAGCCACGCCAACCGAATTCGCCATCGCCGGCGGCAGCTTCCTGACGGATCGTTTCAATCCGCGCCTCGATTACGGCAACGTGATCTACGACCGCCGGCACCGCTTCCTGGCCACTTGGCTCTACGATCTCCCCCTGGGAGTAGGCCAGCGCTGGCTTTCCTCGGGAGGCCTCGAGAATGCTCTGGCCGGCGGCTGGCAACTGGGCGGCGTGGCCACACTCCAGAGCGGCCCGTTCCTCACGCCGTACGAGGCCAGTACGGATCCGGCCGGAACCAACATCCTCTCCACCGAATCCATCACCCGCGCTGACCTGACGCCGGGCAAGCGCATTTATCCAGCGGTGCGCACCCCGAGCGAGTGGCTCGATCCGCCCTGCTCCGACCCTGCCTGCACGACGGGCGATCCCAACTCCGCATTCGCCGTCCCTGAGGCCAATCGCGGCTACTTTGGCACCGCCGCCGTGGGCAGTGTCATCGGTCCCGGAACGGTCAACTTCTCGTTTTCACTCACTAAGAGCGTCTCCCTTTACGAACGCACTCGCCTGCAGCTCGGCCTTGAAGCAGCCAACGCCTTCAACCACCGCAACTACGAACCGCCCAACATGCAGGTCGACTCGGCCGGTTTTGGCTCGATCACGGCGCTGCAGACCGCCGAAGGCGCCGGCCCACGCAGCCTCGAACTCACCGGCCGCATCAACTTCTAACTGGAGCTTGCCAAAATGTACGGTCGCCCATCCTCGTAATTGATCCCTGACCCCTGAAACCTGACCCCTGAAAATGGCCGGCCCCGATGGAGCTCATCCACCGGGGCCGTCGTTGTTTCGGCAAAAGGACTCGTAAGCCGAATTCTGTTCTGGGGCCTTTCGGCCCGCTCGCGGTCATTCCTCTAGGCGCCGCGTTGCCGCGGGCGCTCATCAGCGACCTACCCGGAGGTTTCGGCGTCCTGCGGACGGCAGCCCTTGCAGGGTGCGTATCCGCTGATCTTTCAGAGCCGCCTTTGCGCGTCGGGCCAATGCGCTACGCGAGCCTGGCTCCCGGCCCGCGCTTCCCTCCCTATTTGGTCTTGCTCCGTGTGGGGTTTACCCTGCCGCAGCCATTACTGCCTGCGCGGTGCGCTCTTACCGCACCTTTTCACCCTTACTACTGCACGGAACAACTCCAAAGAGCTGCCCCACGCAGTGGCGGTATGTTTTCTGTGGCACTGGCCGTCCACGGGCCTTGACGCCCGCGTCCCGGACGTTATCCGGCACACTGCCCTCTGGAGTTCGGACTTTCCTCTCCCGGCAACACCTGCTCTCGCAGACGTCTCCGGCAGCGACCGCCCGGTCCTCCTGCCAGCCCTTAGTTTACCCCGAAAACGGCTCCGGCCGCTGCTTCCGCAGGCTCTTCGTAACTCGCCTCGCCGCTGGCTACAATCAAACTAGCCAGATGATTCAGTACCTCTATCTCGGCCGCGTCCCCTATGCCGAAGCCCTTCGCCTGCAGGAGGAGCTGGTCGCGCTCCGCCAGCAGGACCGGATCGCGAACACACTCCTGCTGCTCGAGCACCCGCCCGTGCTCACCCTGGGCCGCAACGCCAGCCGCTCCAACGTACTCGCCTCTGATGAGTTGCTCGCCGCGCGCGGCATCACTTTGCACGAGATCAACCGCGGCGGCGACGTCACCTATCACGGACCAGGCCAGCTCATCGGCTACCCCATCTTCGACCTGCGCAGCGTGCGCTCGCCCAACGGCAGCCGGCTCGGCCCGGTAGACTTCGTCCGCCTCATGGAAGAGGCTCTGATCAGGCTCTGCGGCGAGTTTGCTGTCTCCGCCGGACGCATCCCCGGCCTCACCGGCGTCTGGACCGGGCTCCCATCGGCCGCTGCCGAGGGAAGCCCAAAGCTTGGCCAGCCTCAAGACACTTCCCAAGAGGCAATGTGCACAGCACCAGTATCTTCATCCAAAGGGATGCCCGCCGCAGGCGCCAAAATCGCCGCCATCGGCATTCACATCGCGCGCGGCGTCACCTCGCACGGATTCGCCTTCAACGTCACCACAGACCTGCGCGATTTCACCCTCATCAATCCCTGCGGCATCACCAGCCGTCCCGTAACCAGCCTCGAAAAAGAAGTTTCGTGTCCCGAAACCTTACCAACACTCGAATCCATCGCGCACCAGGCGGCCCGCCAGCTTGGTCATGTCTTTAATGAGCAGATGCTCGCCCTCGCCAGCCTCGACGTTCTCCGCGCCCAGCTGCAATCTCAGCTGCAACCGGCTCCCGCCGCCCCCGATTTTCCCGCGCAAGACACGCCCCTCCAGGTTCCTCCGGAGATCGAGCGCCTCCGCCGCTCCAAAGACCGCCCCGTCTCCGCCTGAGCTCGACACTCCACCCGCGCCGAGCCCGCGATTTATAATCCCTCAGGACCCCCGCGCGACGCGGCGCAACCCAAAACCGCGAAAGAGAGACGCATGCCAACTGACGTCATCATGCCCCAGATGGGCGAGTCGATCTTTGAGGGCACGATCACCAAATGGCTCAAGAAGATTGGCGATGCGGTCGAAAAAGACCAGCCGCTCTTCGAGATCTCCACCGATAAGGTGGACGCCGAGATTCCCGCGCCGGTCGCTGGCATTCTGGCTGAGATCAGGTTCCCCGAAGGCGCCACCGTCGAGGTCAACACAATTGTCGCGGTCATCGGCGAGGCCAGTGCGACGGTTGCAACGCCGGTATCGGCGACAGAATCAGTCGCAGCGCCCGCACTGCCGGCGGTCCCACAAACGCCGGTCCAAAAATCCTCTCCACCGCAGGTGCCGCAGGTGGCTGGCCGCATCCGCTCTTCGCCGTTGGCTCGCCGCCTGGCCAAAGAGCACGGCCTCGATCTCCGTCAAATTGCCGGCTCCGGCGCCGGGGGCCGCATCGGCAAAGAAGATGTTCTCCGCGCAATCAATGAGGGTTCTTCCGCCAATCTCCTCCAAAAGGCTGCCGCACTGCAAGTGCCCCCGCCGCAGGTGGTACCGCTTACCCGCATGCGCTCCATCATTGCCGAGCGCATGGTCGAGAGCATGAAGATCAGCCCGCACGTCCACACCACATACAAAATCGACATGACGCGCATCGCGCGCCGGCGCGACCAGCACAAGGCCGCTTTCGAAAAGCGCCACGGCGTCAAGCTCACCTACATGCCCTTCATCGCTGCCGCTGCTATTGACGCGCTCAAGCGCTATCCCATCGTCAATGCCTCGCTCGAAAACGCCGCCCAGGGGTTGGCGATCCGCTACCACCAGAACATCCACCTCGGCATTGCCGTGGCGCTCGATTGGGGCCTCATCGTGCCCGTCGTCCGGCAGGCCGAGCAGCGCAGCTTCGCCGATCTGGCCCGCACCGTCGCCGATCTCGCTGAACGCGCCCGCACCAAAAAACTCTCGCCCGATGAGGTCGGCGGATCGACCTTCACTCTCACCAACTCCGGCGTCTTCGGCGATGAGTTCTCCACACCCATCATCAATCAGCCCGAATCGGCCATCCTCTGCATCAGCGGCCTGAAAAAGGAGCCCGTGGTGCTCACCGACGCCGAGGGCAACGACACCATCGCTATCCGATCCATGCAGCACTTCACACTCGGCTTCGATCACCGCCTCATCGACGGCGCCGACGCCTGCAAATTCATGCTCGAATTCAAACGCGTGCTGGAAAACTGGGACCAGGAAATCGGCTGACGTTGCAATATCAGAACAGTTGCAACGACGTCGGATTCGTCGTAAGTGACTTTTGCTAACCAGCCCGTGTTATACCATTCGAGAGGAACACGCCTCCAAAGGAAGCTCTTGCTCATGAACGCCTCATCCTCTCCCACCCTGCTCGTTCTCGCCGCCGGCATGGGCAGCCGCTACGGCGGCCTCAAGCAAATCGATCCCGTCGGTCCCGCCGGCGAAACCATCATCGATTACTCCATCTTCGACGCCCTCCGCGCCGGCTTCGGCAAGTTGGTCTTCATCATCCGCAAGGACATCGAGCAGCAGTTCCGCGAGATCGTCGGTGCGCGATTTGAAAAGCGCGTCGCCGTCGAGTACGTCTTCCAGTCGCTCGAAGACATTCCGCCGCGCTTTACTGTGCCCGCGGGCCGCACCAAACCGTGGGGCACTACGCAGGCCATCCTGCTGGCCTCTGATGTCATTCACGAGCATTTCGCGGCCATCAATGCCGACGACTTCTATGGCGCGGATGGTTATCGCGAGCTGGCCCGGCATCTCACCTCTGGCTCGCCAGACTACGCTATGGTCGGCTTCATTCTGCGCAACACGCTCTCTGAATTTGGTGCGGTGGCTCGCGGCGTGTGCCGGGTTGGGGAGGGCGGCATCCTTGAAAGCATCGTCGAGATGACAAAGGTCGAGCCCGACAACGGCCACGCCCGCAACACCGCTCCCGACGGCACAGTGACGAAACTGACCGGCGACGAGCCCGTCTCATTGAATATGTGGGGATTCACGCCCCGCATCTTTCCTCAACTACGCGAGCGCTTCGAGAAATTTCTTGAGGGCAACGCATCCGAACTCAAAGCGGAGTGCTATATACCCAACACCGTCGGCGAGCTGGTTCAATCCGGCGAGGCGCGGGTCAAAGTGCTGCACACGCGCGATTCCTGGTTCGGCGTCACCTATCGCGAAGACCGTCCGCGCGTGGTCGAGAGCATACGCCGCCTCATCGCCGACGGTCGTTATCCCGGAAAACTCTGGCCCTGACCGAGAGCCGCCTCGGCCCGCACGACCTGCGCGCCGCGGTCATCGCGACGTCCTCACTGACCCAGCTGCCGTTATTGAGATGGGCCGTCTGGTTGAATCGTTTGCTGCATGACGTGCGTATTGCTACGGCGTCCCTGACCCGTAATGAGGCAGCTTCGGCGTCAGCCGGCGCACCACGAACTCCTGAAACAGGTTCTGCACGGCGCTTTCTGCGGTGCCTATCAGCTCACTCTCAAAGGTCAGCTCTACGCCGCTGCGGCCGCTAGCCGGGTAATAGAGATTCGAGATGGCGCCGGCCGCCAGCCCGCCAAGAATCCCGGAGTAGTTCGGCTGCCAGCGTCCATTATCGCCTTTGCAAATGACTGCATTCGCGATGGCGTACATTGCCCGCGACCGAATGCTCCCCGTTCCTTTGTAAAAATACCGCGGGTCCTGCTTGAGCAACGAGGGCAGAATCGCGCCGCCTATCATGGTGCCAGCGAAAACGTCGGCATAATTGGCGCCGAAACGCTTGGCGTAACCCTGCGCACCCTGACCGTATCCCGGAAAAGTATTGGTCGCCTGTTCTACGCCCGCGAAAGCTCCCGTTATGAACCATGTCACAGGATCGATTGTGGTCTTCCAGGCCAGTTGATATTTCTGCCGGGAAATGAGCGGGACAGCGTTGGGATCGTAGCTGACGTAATAGTTCGGAATCACGCCCAACACCCGCTGTTTTTCTTCAATGTTGAGCTGCACCTGCGCGAGCTCCACTTGCGACGCGGCCGATACCTCCACCACACTCGTTGTGGACGCAACTGGCAACACGATAGTGGGCGCATCGAGCGCTTCGCCCGCGCGCAGCACGACGGAGATGGACTGGGTCACAAAGCCCTTCGACGAGATGGTGAGCTTGAACTCTCCCGCAGGCAGGTTTGCAAAGTTGAATGCGCCGACGCTGTCGGTCCGCTGAGTAGTCGTGAGTGGAGCTTCGCTATGGCTCTGCTCGAGATCCACGCGCGCCCCTTCATACGCCGTCCCGTCAACGCTCTTCACCACTCCGTGAATGCTGCCGTTCACTACTTCGGACGGTTCAGGCTCTGGCGCGGCCGGCAGCGTATCCTGCTGCGCCCAGGCGCAAGCCGTCACTGCGAATAACGCCGCAAAGAGCGTCAGGCAGGCGCAGAGCAAGACCGGACGCCGCAAGCCACGCGGCCCTCGGCGCCCATTTGTTTTGCTGCAGAACAGTTCTTCCTCCACCCCGAAGTCCACGGAAATCCAGCAACAAAATCTTCTTTGCGAGAAAGCTACTATCAACTTAGACGAAAAGACTCTCCAGGGGAAACAGGAGACCGGGGAGAAACCAAAGTTTTGCAGCAGAATCAGAATAGCTGTACACGATGGTACGCCAGCCAGGTCGCTCTTGCCAGCCAGAGGCCGCGGTGTAGAGAGGATTTGGGCGGCGAACTAGGAATTCCGGCGCGGGAATCGCGAGGCCGCTTACCGTATTTCGCCGATATACACTCCGTACGGCCTCAGCTCAATGTGGTTCAGCGCAACCACGTCTTCCGCCCCCGGTGACTTCAGCAGCGGTCTCATTTTCCGCGCTTGCATACCACTCTCGCCAATAGTCAGGTTCACGATCTGCGGCTTGGCCGTAAAGTTCACGCTCACGATCACTTGGGGCGCGCCCCGCGCCTGCCGCATCCAGCTCAATACCGCCATGTTCTCTGTGTCCAGCATGATATTCGCGCCGTTCTCCAGCGCCGGAGTAGTCTTCTTCAACCGGATCAATGCCTTGTACCACGCAAGCAGAGAGTTGGGATCGCCTTCCTCGTCCCTCACGTTGATCGTCGCCGCGCTCGGAGGCACAGGCAGCCACGGCGTTCCGGTGGTGAACCCCGCGTTCGCGCTCCTATCCCACTGCATCGGCGTACGCTCGCCGTCGCGGCCTTTTTCGTTAGGCCAGCCCGTGATTCCGATCGGATCCTTCACGTCCTCTTTCCGCTTTGGCGGCGTGGTCTTCATCCCGATCTCGTCGCCGTAGTAGAGCATCGCCGTGCCGCGGCTTGCAAGCAGCACCGTCGCGATTACGCGTTCGATATCCGTGTCGTGCACGCCTTCGCCATAGCGCATGTCGATCCTCGGATTATCGTGATTATCAAAAAGCAGAAGCGGCGTGTGGCTATCGAGTCGGGTCTCCGCATCCGTAAGTTTGGCGCGGAACGCGGCCACGTCCAGCTTATTGATAAAGCCCACCTGAGTGTCCATGGGCAACTCAAACTCCGGCTTGCCCGGCGGGCCATACATCTTTTCCAGCTCGCCGATGTTGCGCATATAGGTTTCGCCGATCATCACCCGCGTGCCTGGAAACGTGCTGGTGTCGAACTTGTCCACCTCCGCTCGCATCTCCTGGATTACGGTATGCACGCCGGGCAGGTTATCGGTCATGTTGTCGTTCAGCACCGGGTCGCCAAAGGCGTTCATGAGCGGCTTGCCGTCTTTACCCATGATCACCGCTTCGTTCCTCAGCTTGGCATCCTCGAAGAGTGTGGTAATGGCGTCGAAGCGAAATCCCCCCACCCCGCGCTTCAACCAGAAGGCAATGATGTCTTTGAACGCCTGGTGAACCTTGGGGTTGTACCAGTTCAGGTCCGGCTGCTGGATATAGAACTTGTGGTAGTAGTATTGCCGCGTCTTTTCATCCCACTGCCATGCGGAGTGGCCAAACTCCGACTGCCAGTTGTTGGGCGGCGCGCCGGGGCTGGTCGCAGTCTCGCCTTTGCCGTCGTGCCAGCAGTACCAGTCTCGGTATGGATTGTCGCGCGACGACCGCGACTGAATAAACCATTCGTGCTGATCCGAAGTATGATTCATCACCATATCCATGATCACGCGGATGTGGCGCTTGCCTGCCTCCGCAACCAGCCTGTCAAAGTCAGCCAGGGTGCCATACTGCGGATCGATGGCGCGGTAGTCGGAGATGTCATAGCCGAAGTCGACCTGCGGCGAAGGATAGACGGGCGTCAGCCAGATCGCGTCCACGCCCAAATCCTTCAGATAATCTAGCCGCACAGTGATCCCGTTCAAGTCGCCAATGCCGTCGCCGTTCGTGTCCTGAAAGCTGCGTGGGTACACCTCATAAATTACGGCGTTCTTCCACCAGTTCTGCTCATTGACTTCGGTCGCGTTGTTCGCTGCCACTCTGGTTTCAGCGAGCACAGTTTGTTCTCCCAATGCATTCGCTGAGGCCAGCAGCGCGAAGCCCGCAGTGCAGCAGATCATCGTTCTCAACATTCGACTTGCGGAGTGCATAGCAGTCACCTCGCCCGAGTTTTCTATCGAGAAAATTCACTCTGCCCTATTGCGGTTGGCTCGGCGCTGCCGGCGAGGTGTGTATGATCCTGTCGAAATCGATCCCGAACTTCGGATTCTCGGGCGTGCCGTCAATGTGGACGGGAACCTCAGTGCCTGCTCCATCCTTCTTGAATAGACGGTCGACCGGTCTCAACAGCACCCCCTTCCATCCGCCCACTAATTGTGAAATCGTAGCTTGCATTTTGGCAACGCCCTTGAAATCCAGCGTGCCGCCGTCTGCGGCATAAGTGCCTGCCAAATCGATCTCCGCTCCCGGCACCGTGTATTTCAGATCGGGAAGTGCTATGACCCCGCCCGCCATCGTGAAATCGCTCTGCATCGCCGAGCGTACATCCGTTCCCTCACCGCGTTTTGCATCCTTTGGGTCGCCCTGCCCGCGCAGGCTTAATTCTCCAATCTCTTTTTGTACCTTCGCACTCGTAAAAGCAGCGCCGTCAAGCGTAAAACTGCCCTTCAACTTCATTCGTGCGTGCACCGGCTCCGGGCCCGGCGGAATCTCAAGAGTCGCCTTCATCAGCAGCGCACCCGTCAGTAGAGGTGTTCCGCTCCTGCTCACCAGGCGCAGGAAATCCTCAATTCGTCCTCTATCCACGTTCACATTGAGCGCAATTTCGTGCCCGCCGGGCTTCGCTGTGCCATCCGGCAGCACCCCGGCCGGCACGTGCGTAATCTTCCCCTCGGCGGTAAAGTGCGACCGCACTAGCGTCGCGTTCACTGGCTGCAACCAGGTATCGCCATTCGTCCCGTCCACGTGCGCGTGAAACTCGGTGTGAAGCGGCAGAGCCGTGCCAAAGTGCGCCAGCCTGAAATCCGGCGTATCCGTCGTTCCGTCCACCACCAGGTCGCGCAGCACACCCTGGTAATTGCCTGTCGAGCTCAGAACTCCCGCAATCCCCCTAAAGACGCTCAAATCGGCGTCGTCAAACCGGTAACCGCCCGCTACCGGCGTTTCGCCTGGATCCTCCACCGTCCAGGGTCCGATACTCCCGGAAGTGAGAATCGTTCCCCTGGGCCGCGGATTAGTCAGCTCCGCGTCGAAGTGCATTGGCCCGCCCGCGCTCACATCGGTCAGCTCCATGCGGGCGATCGCAAACTCGAGCGGCAATCTTCCGGGTTTGCTGGTTTCGAGCGTCAGTTTCGCTCCCTCGCAATCGATTTTGTCCACATCAAAGTGCAGTAGCGCCGTGCCGGTCTTTAGCAGACCCGAGCCGGAGCTTGACCCGCCTGTCGTTGCTGCGCCCGCGACGTGCGTCTTCGGGGGAACATCTACATCCAGTCCCTTCAGCTCTATCGCCGAAATCCTGATCGGCTCGTGCAGCGTAAAACGCAACGGCGCATGAAACCGGAACTCGTCGAGTCGGATCAGCGGCCCGGGCCAAGCCGCCGCGGCCCCATTCGAGCCCGGAGTCGTAACGCCAACCAACTGCGTGGACGGCCAGATGCGCAGCCCTTTACCCTCGGCCCACAATCCGTTCACCAATGAAACATGAAAGCTGTCCAGTTCCACGCGTGCGTGAAAGTACTCTTCGAGTTTTTCCACGATCGCCGTTCGTAGCATTGGCTCGGCACGGTGCAGAGCCACTGAAATCGCAATACCTAGCGCAATCACCACCAGCAGCAACCCGCCCGCAAGCCACTTCAGCTCCCAAAGCAGCCATCGGCTCCTGCGCCCAAATCCTGCCAGCTTATCCGGCACGCCCGTCCCTCGCCCGCCTATCATTTTCGCAGGGTCCCCCTGCATCGAATTCCGCCAAACCTTTTCTCTTTGATGCGTTTCCCGCTTGTCCTATTCCCTACGCCCAATCCTCTTACCCTGGTTCCTCCCGGTCCCTGTCCTTTCCCCCGCTCCATGCCGTATCCTTTTCTTGAGCGATGCAAGCGCTGATTGAAAGCCTCGTTAATCTCCAGACCATCGAGCTGGACCGTACCCGCCTGAACCAGGAACTGCGCGCGCTGCCCGCAGCGCTTTCCCAGGCCGAGGCTGCACTCGCGGCTGCAGAGCGGCAATCCGCTGAGGTTTCTGCTGCGCTCGACCGCGAAGATTCGCTCCGCACCCGCCTGGAGCGCGAGATCGACGCCCATCGCCAGAAGGCCGCCCGCTTCCGCGCCCAGATTGACTCCGTCACCACTCCCGAACAGGCCGTGGCCATCGAGCACGAGATTCAATTCGAATCCGC
>Ga0335085_10016633_pt1 | contig 10621 bp, 11 predicted proteins | sample Lox_Sample_45_FD_206712 | JGI IMG/M metagenome (GOLD analysis project Ga0335085, IMG submission 206712) | Soil microbial communities from Loxahatchee National Wildlife Refuge, Florida, United States - Lox_Sample_4.5 | ecosystem: Environmental > Terrestrial > Soil > Wetlands | place: USA...
GAACAGGCCGCAATCCACCAGCAACTTCTTGGAACCGGTGGTGATCAAATATTTAGAGCCTGTCACCGTGCCGGTGGCGCCTAAAAAAGTGATTTCCATCTGTCTCGACTCCATGTCTGCCCGATGAGTACCATTAAATCGAAGGTTAAATCTTTTTTAGGGCCTCCGCACTCAACATAATGGTCTCGATCTCCTCGGTAATCTCTTCCTGACGCAAGGTATTACACTTTTGGAAGAGTTGGGTAGATTCTTTTTCGATGCTTTGAATTGCGTTATCCATGTGTTGTAGGCGCTGGAGATTTTCTGCCATCAACGAACCATAGAACAGCCCATGGATATGATGAAACAGGTACTGTTCAGCCAACTCAGCAAGGAACGATGCCTGCGACAGATTTAATCGTGGCGGATGAGAGAAACAGGTGCCTTTCCCTTTGAATTGTTTGAAGGGTTGGAACGTCGATATGCCGACAACCCTCTCGTCCGCGGTGTGGTGGTACACGGTCAGACGCAACGGGTAGAGGGGCCCCTGCTCTGTTCTTAACCCATTGATCGTCTCCATCAAACGGACCAAGACCGGTCCGACCTCTTCTACAACACATGGACCATCTAGGTGTGCCGCGATGCGCGGATGATCGGCCAGCTTGGCCGAGAGTCTCCGCCCTACAACAACTAACGTGACCTCACCCTGTAATGTTCCGTGCAGATTCGCCCCCAGGGCAGACAGGAGAGCCTCATTGAAATCACCGCAGAATCCGCGTTCCGAACCGATCAGGAGACAAACATTGCGCCGTTTTTCCGCTTCAACCAAAAAATGGGGATAGAACCCCAAAAAGTCCTCAGCGGCTGATTCAATGCTCTCGACGACCCTGTGTTGTGTCGAAACAAAGCGAGTCAGCTTGCGCACTTCCATCAGCGAAAGGTTTTTCATGGCCTTTAGAATATCTTTGATTTCACCCAAGGCACGCAGGCGCCGCTCGACCTCCCGACGCTTACTCATTAGACCGCCTCCGCCCATTGTTCATGGCGATCTGTCAGTTGAAGTTCGCTCTCCTTCACGCGGACGGCAAGACGGCTCAACCGCACGGGAATCTCGCTGGGGGCAACCTCATCGAACATCCCTTCATTAAAAGCTACCATCCAGGCCATTTGAAACGTGATATCGAGCGGAGCGAGCCGGTCCTGCTTCAATATCTCGCGGAGGACATGTCCCCGTCTGATCTTCGCCTCCATGGAGGCTTCCAGTCGGGCGCCGAATCGGGTGAAGACCTCCAGCTCGAGGAACTGCAGATAATCGAGTTTCATTCGACCCGCTTCCTCCTTAATCCGCGGATGCTGCGCCTTGCCTCCAATCCGCGATACCGACCGGGTGACGTCGATTGCCGGGAGGAATCCGGCGGCGAACAAGCGCTGATCCAGGTAGATCTGACCATCGGTGATCGAGATCAGGTTCGTCGGAATATAGGCTGCGATCTCTCCCTGTTCGGTCTCGACGATCGGCATCGCCGTCATACTCCCCCCTCCATGGGCGCGTGCAAGACAGGTGGAGCGTTCGAGCAGGCGCGAGTGAAGATAAAAAATGTCGCCAGGATAAGCCTCTCGTCCGGGAGGCCGGCGGAGCAGCAGGGAGAGCTCGCGGTAGGTCCGGGCGTGAGTGGTCAGATCGTCGTAGATCACGAGCGTGTCTTTTCCCTGAGCCATCCACGCCTCCGCCACAGCACAACCGGCGAACGGCGCGAGATACTTAAGGCCGGGCATGGCGGTCGCCTCGGCAACAACGACCACGGTATGCACCAACGCCCCGGCGCGGCGGAGCGTTTCGATGACGCTCACTACGCTCGAGCGCGTCTGGCCAATGATGACGTAGACACAGTAGACCTCTTTGTCTTTTTGATTGATGACGGCGTCGATCGCCAGCGAGGTTTTGCCGAGGCCGTTGTCGCCGATGACCAACTGACGCTGCCCTTTCCCGATCGGGATCAACGTGTCGATGATTTTGATTCCCGTGTAGAGTGGCGCCTGAACGAAATCGCGCGCCACGATGGGAGGAGAAAGAACGTCGAGATCTCGTCGGCTCTTACATTTTGGCTCCGGAAGGCCATCGAGGGAGTTTCCGAGCGGGTCGATGATCCGTCCGAGCAACGGGTTCCCCACCGGAATGCTAAGACGCCGGCCCGAAAGGAATGCCGCCATTCCGGCCGTCAGCTTATCCGTCTGCTGCAACAGGATGGCCCCGAGGGAGTCTTTGGCAAGATAGAAAACCAGCGCCGTGCTGCCACCTTCCAACAGAAGGATCTCATCCATCGCGGCGGAGGGCAATCCTTTGATCCAGGCAATCCCATCCCCGATCGATATGATGGTCCCCTGTTCGGTGACGCGCAGGCCAAAACGATACCCCCTTAGCCATTCCGAGCGGACGGTCAAGGCAGAAGCAGTCCGATCTTGGTCAGCCGGGCTCATGCGCGGCCTCGACAAAACTTCCCAGCTCGTCCTGCAAGTTGGCGCGCAAGACCCAGGGACCGATGGTGATACGCAACCCGCAGATCAGGTGATGATCTTGGCTTAATTCACAGGAAATATCCTGTCCGATGAGTTGGCTCATGGCCTCCGTCAGAGCGTCGCGCTGCATCTTGCTGAGGGGGAAAGCGCTCGCCACAAGCACCTTCGATCCGGCCTCCCGATAGGCCGTGCCTGTCGTCTGCCGCTTTTCATTCGGAAGATGCGCCAAATCTTCGAGAACAAGCTCGACGAGCTTCGCTTCCAAGTCCGGGCCCGCCAGGCGAGATAGCAACCGGGCGGCAAACCGTCCCCCTTGGGCCATGGCCTCATCCTCAATTCCGCGTCGCAGCTCATCGATGCGCCGTTGCTCCAGAACCCGATTTTTCTCACGTTCCTGTTCCAGCGAAGCCTGAAGTCCCGCCATTAAACGCACGCGTTCCGTCTTGATCTCATCCAGGAGCCGGGTCCGGGCCTTTTCTTTTTCCCGCTCCCAATCGCCCAGACGATTCTCGTATTGTTCTTTGAGCGCCTGAACGCTATCCTGCAACACCTTGCCATCGGCCAGGGCTTTTTCAATTGCAGCCTTTCGTCGCGCAATAGCATCCATTACCGGTTTGTAAAGAAACCGTTTCAGGATCCACAGGAGGACCAGAAAATTGATGATCTCGAGAACAAATGTTGTCCAGCTAAATTCCACGAATCATCCCCGGCAACATTAAAAAGAACGGTTTAAGCACAAAGAAATTCAACCGTACCCTCCTGCATTATTTCAACAGGTATTCGAGCAACGGGTTTCTGAAGAGAATGATCAGCACAACGACCAGGACGTAGATAGCCAGCGACTCAATCATGGCGAGGCCAATGAACAAAGTTCGTGTGATCGATTTTTCGGCCTCTGGCTGGCGCGCCAGGGCGTCAAGCGCCTGGCTGATCGCCCGTCCCATCGCCGCCGCCGGGAACATGGCGCCTGCTGCGATCGCCAGCGCGGAAACTACGGTTGAAATGAGGGTAAACCAGGTCATGTCTTTCATACGACACTCCTATTCTTCTTTTCGCTTGAGTTGTTGAAACTGGATCCCACCGGCAATATAGATCAGCGCCAGCATACCGAAGATATAGGCCTGTACCAGCGCCTCGATGATGTGGAGCAACAACAGAGGCACAGGTACTAAAAATCCTGCCACCAACAGTACGAGAAGCGCCGCGAGTTGCAGGCTCATCATGTTGCCGAACAGCCGGACGGCCAGCGCGACGGTGCGTGAGACCTCGCTCAGGATGTGGAACGGAAGTAAGATCGGGTTCGGGCTTAAATAATGCCGCAGGTAATTTTTCAGTCCCTGAGTGCGGACGCCGTACCAGTGCACGGAGAGAAAGACCAGGACGGCGAGGGCCGCGGTCAACGACAAATCACTGGTCGGAGCATGCAAGCCGGGGATCAGGCCGGTGAGATTGGCGGTGACAATAAATATCCCGAGCGTACCGATGAAGGGGAGGAGTTGTCGGGATTGATCGGGCAACACGGCTCCAATTGCATCCTCGATCGCGGAGACGATTCCTTCAACCACAACCTGCCACGGTCCGGGGTCAAGGCTCAGGCGGCGTGTGGAAATCCAACAAGTTAAATACAATGCCAGCATGATTCCCCATGTTGTCACCACGGTTCGGGTGATCGCGAGCGGACCGATATGGAAAACGGACGAGCCAAATAGATCCGAGTTCACTCCCTTTTACTCCTTGATAAAGAGATAGACATTGACAGCGCCGACAAAGAGACCGAGAATGATGAGACTCACCGTCCACCGAATCGAGTAGCCCTCGAATCGGCCATCGAGCCAGCGTCCAAGATATGCGCCGCCAACGGCGGGGAGGACGAGGAGCAGGCCAAGGGAGCCCAAGTAAACGGACTGCGCCAGAAGCGTGGGACGGTCCTTTTCGGCCCGTTTCATCCGTTCCGCCTCCCGTTCCACGTTTTCTTTGAGTTTCTCCTGGTTTGGGTCCCGCCCCAAGTCTTCTTGAGTCATAGGGACGCAACCCCGGACCGCCCCATTCTCTCCAGGCGCTTGAACATCTCCGCCTCTAGGCGCTGCAGGCTCTCCTTCATTCCGCGCAGCTTTTCCTCCTCGTCTCTCAATTGCTCCTCCAACACAACGCTTATCCGTTCGTAATCCGCGCCGCTCAGATAGCGCCGCGTGTTAAGGTAGAGTTGATCATCAATGAAATAGAGCAGGGCGCCCGGCAGCGCCAGATAGCGCCATTCCCGCTCAGCGGTGCAAAAACGAGCCAGACCGAATATCAGCGAGGTCATTATGCGCGCATGTCCGGGAAGGATCCCGAACTTGCCGGAGCGATCCTCTCCGACAAAACTCGTCACTCCCTTAATGCGTTCATACTGGGTCGCGCTTTGCAAATGAAGGTCAAAGGTCCTCATGTCCGATCATCCTTCATGGTACCGCGCATATAACAGCGATCCTCCGGTACCGTATCAAAATCCCCCCGCAAGAAGGATTCGCAGTCATCCAGCGAGTCGTGCAGCGGCACGGAAACCCCCTTGATACCGATGTGCTCCGCCATGACATGGAAGGGCTGGGTGAGGTAGCGTTGCAGCTTGCGCGCACGCTGAACAATCCGCCGATCTTGCTCCGAGAGCTCTTCAATGCCGAGCATTGCAATGATGTTCTCAAGTTCGTGATAACGGGCTAGATGCTCGCGGACACCCTCCGCAACAGCGTAGTGCCGGTCTCCGAGGAAATGGCGGCTCATCATTTTGCTGGCGGACTGCAGGGGATCAACAGCAGGGTAGATCCCTTTGCCGGCCTGAGCACGAGACAAGATAACAGTTGTCTCAAGGTGGCCGAGAATGGCGCTAACCGCCGGATCGGTCATGTCGTCTGCCGGAACATAGATGGCCTGCACTGACGTGATATTTCCCTGAGTCGTCGAAGTGATGCGGTCCTGAAGTTCGGCCACCTCGGTCATCAAGGTCGGCTGATAGCCGACAGTGGCTGGCATCCTTCCAAGTAGGCCGGAGATCTCGCTGCCCGCCTGAACGAACCGGAAAGCGTTGTCCATGAGAAACAGCACCTCCTTGTGAAGGGTATCGCGCAGATACTCTGCATAGGTCAGCGCGGTCAAGCCGACCCGGAAGCGCACGCCGGGGGATTCGTCCATCTGGCCAAAAACCATCAGGGTCTGCGGCATCACACCGGCGCTTTGCATCTCACTCCACAACTCGTGTCCCTCACGGATGCGTTCGCCGACGCCGGCAAAGACCGAGACGCCCTCATGCAGATGGACGATGGCATGCATGAATTCCATGATGAGCACCGTCTTTCCGACTCCGGCCCCACCGAAAAGCCCGGTCTTCCCTCCCTTGACAAATGGGCAAAGGAGGTCAATCACCTTGATTCCGGTCTCCAGAATGCCGCTGACCTCTATCGACTTGTGCAGCAAGACCGGTTTTGCCAGGATGTTGCGGTAGTCCTTTGCTAGGATCGGCGGACCGCCATCGAGCGGCTCGCCGAAGATATTGAGCAACCTGCCGAGACATTCTGGGGATACGGGAACGCGCAGTGGAGCCCCGGTATCGAATACAGCCACTCCGCGGCGCAATCCGGTTGTCCGATGCAATGTAATGGCGCGGACATGCCCTTTGTCCAGATGCTGATGGACTTCGAACATATAGGTCTCATGATCGACAGATGCAAAGAGGGCACGGTGGAGCGGCGGGAGATACTCGCAAGCGATGTCTACGACCGGGCCGTGGACTTCGGTAACTGTCCCAATCAGTGCTTCATTGTTCGATCGATTTGAGAATAATAATGAAGTCAAGTATCTACACTTTTTCTAATGATTCTTTTTCAATTCAGTGCCAGACTTCGGCCGATTGTACTTCCCTTTTCATCGATCTGTCAACACGCTATTAAACTACAATACTTCTGTGTCACAGCCGTACTGTTGACGATTGCAGTCCGTTCACACATGGTTGTAATACTCCACGCTCCTATGGGATCTAATTCCGGCCCAATGTCCATCTATCTCCACAATAGTCGACCAGGCCTTCTTTGACATTTAACAGGATGCTCCTGCCCTTACTCTGATTATTCGTTACCCGGGACCTTTTTGAGCGTTCCACCAACCGCCTCCCAGAGCGACAAAAAGAGCGACCGTGTCCTGAAAACGCTGAGCCCGCGCCTGAAGAAAGCCTATCTTAGCCTGCTGGTACTGATCGTTGGCGATAAGAAGTTGTACATATCCGGCGATACCTGCACGGTAATTTGCCTGGACCAACCTCAATGCCTGTTCCGATGCATCGAGCGCTTGCGCTTGGGCTTGAAGAGTTTCCGCGTCATGTTCAAGGGCCCGCAGGGTGTCGGCGACCTGTGCGAATGCGGTCAAGACAGATTGGCGATAGTTCGCCAGCGACTGCTGGAAGCCTTCGATGGCCGCTTTCCGCTGGAACCACAAGGTTCCGCCGTGGAATAGAGGCGCGGTCAGGTCGGCTCCCAGACTCCAGAAGCCGCTTACGCTTTTGAAAAGATCGCTGATGGAATTGTTGTTCACGCCGTAAGTACCGCTCAAAGTAAGATTCGGAAACAATGCCGCGGTGGCCACCCCGATGTTGGCGCTCGCACTGTGCAGCTGAGCCTCCGAAGCAAGAATGTCCGGACGTTGATGGATCAATTCCGAAGGCAGGCTGACGGGCAGGTCGGTGGGGAGCGTGAGGTCCGTCAAGCTGATTTGCGGCGAAGTCCATTCGGACGGTGCCCGACCCACCAGCGTTGCAAGCAGGTGCTCGGCCTGGTTAAGTTTTTGTTTAAGCGGCGGCAAAGTCGCTTCCGTCGCGGCAACCTGAGTTCTCAGGCTTAGTACATTCGCGTAGGGAATTGTCCCAGCTTGGGCCTGTGCTTCGGTGATTCGGATTTGGTTTTTCTCCAGACTAATGATCTCCTCCGTAGCCTTAATCTGGTCGCTGTAGGCCCCCTGAGCGATAAGCGTATTGGTGATATTTCCGGTCAGAGCCAGGTAGGTGGCCAAAACCGTATAATGCTGAAAGTCTACCTGGGCGCTCATGCTTTCCACAGCGCGGCGTTGACCGCCAAAGATATCGAGAGTGTAGCCGACCGTCGCAGATAGGGTATACAGATTAAAAATGCTTCCGGAAGAAGTTGCGCCGAATTTGACAGGAGAAAATTTCTGACGTGAAACGCCAAAATTACCGTCCACCTGCGGATAAAAAACTCCATATCCGGCTGTAAGGTTTTCCTGGCTTTGGCGCAAACTCGCCTGCGCGGCTTGTAAGTTTTGGTTGTTGCGGATCGCCGCTTTGATCACGGAATCCAGTTTGGAGGAATCAAAAATGTGCCACCAGTCTGCGGCGACCTCGGCCCCCGGTTCAAAGGTCTGAGCCCGCCCGTCCGCAGAAATCGTCGTGCTCGGTTCTTCCCCTGGAGTGTAGCGTTCAACCGGTGGAGGTTTGGGGCGGACGAAGTCCGGTCCGACGGCGCAGCCGATCAAAAAGAGGAGCGAAATTAGAGAAGCGCTAAATTTTTCCCATTTCATTTATTTCCCCCTATATAAACATCGACGAGTTGACCGGGATAAATATTAACATTTTTGGGCTTCGCAAACCGGAAGATCACCGGCAATACCCTGACATCGACTCTTTCGGTCCGTTGATTGGAAAGTTCAATCTTAGGCGACACGTAGGGTTGTACCCGCACGTATTCGAGAGGTATTTTGACCTCTGTGCCTCGAATGGACATCTGCGCCTTCATTTGTGACGGCTCGGGCAGTCGATGGATGAGGATCTCATCGATATAGCATCGGACGCCCAGATACTCTTCGGAGCTTCCCATCACAATGACCGGATTCAATCCCTGCGTATAAGTTTCGTACGCGCCTTGAGATGAAACATAGCTTCCCACCGCGGCATTGATGGACAGAATAATGCCGTCGGCCGGCGCCTGGATGGTGTACTTGGCAAGAAGGGCATCGGATGCCATGAAAGCTTTCGACAGCGCGTTGTACTGTTTCTCCTGGTTCCTGATATCATACGTCCAGGCTCCTGCCTTGGTCAGATCATACTGTTTCTGAACGACCGAAAGGTTTGCTTTGGCCACTTTGACCGCATTCTCCGCATTATCCATGGCATCTTGGCTCACGGACTCCGGTTCCAACTCAGAGGACCTTATCAGCTTGGACAACTGGTCCTGCGCGCTTTTAAGATTTGCGTTCGCCAGATCAACCTGAGCGGCTGCAACCTCCAGGTTTTCTTTTCTGGGTTGAGCCTTCAGCTCTTCCAGAAGGGCCAAAGCCGCCTCGGCTTGAGATTTCTGTTGCTCGACCGTGGCCCTTTGAACGGTGTCATCGATCTTCAAGAGCGGCCTGCCTTTACGCACCGTTTCACCTTCGGCGACCAGGATCTGCGTGACTCTTCCGGACACATCGGGATAGAGGTTGATGTTCTCTCCGTGCGACTGGTAACTTTCAATAATGCCGTTGACGTAGATTCCTTTCTCGTAGGGATTTGTGGCTGGTTCAAACACGGGGGGCAGCGGTTTTTTCTTGACGCCGTAGAAATAAGAGCTCGCCAAGCCCGCTAGAATCCCGATGATTGAAAGAATAAATATTAATTTATTTCTCACTCGACTCTCCCATCGTGGTTTCGGTAATCTTTCCATCTTCCATTTTCATGATCCGGTCTGCATATTCATAAATTCTGCTGTCATGGGTCACCATGATGATGCAGCGGTTCTCATTCAAAACGTTTTTCTTGATAAAGTCCACGATTTTTCTTCCCGTTTCCCCGTCCAGCGAAGCGGTCGGCTCGTCGAAAATCAGAATATCGGGACGGCCCGTGATGGCCCTTGCGATGGCTACCCGTTGCTGCTCCCCGCCGCTGAGTTTGACCGGAAGGAGATGCGCCCGCGCCTTGAGCCCGACGATTTCCAAGCTCTCCATGGCCATGCCGATTGCTTCATTCCAAATGCGCTTCTTCAATATCAGGGGAATCGCAACGTTTTCCACCGTGGTCAGTCGCGGAAAGAGATGATAATCCTGAAACACAAAACCGATGGTATTCAGCCTAAAATTTGCGATCTGCTCATTTGTCAGACCCCAAATCTCTTTCCCTTCGACCACAACGGATCCCGAATTCGGTTTAAGAATGCCCGAAATGATGCTCAACAGAGTGGTCTTCCCGCTCCCCGACGGCCCGACGATATAGAGCATTTCCCCAAAGTAGGCTTCAAAACTGGCATCTCTTACCGCAAAGGTCCTGGCTTCCCCTTCTCCAAACCATTTGACCAGGCGGTCCGCCTTAACGGCTAAATTTGGCAAATTAGCCTCGGAAAATATCAAAGGGTTCGATCTTGATCACCTTCCGGATTCCGATATAACTTGAAACAGCGATAATGATGAGAACCATGATCAATGCAAAGCCAAGGTTCCCATACCGAATGGTAGCTGCATAGCTCGGTAATCTCAGTTTGGCCATCGTGATTAACAGAGCACATAGACCGACCCCCAGACCATAACCGGTTAAACCTGTAAACGTTGCTTGAAACAGAATCATATAAATTAGTTCCTGTCCTTTTGCTCCCATCGCTTTTAATGCTCCGAATTTTTCGAGGTTCTCCAGGATAAAGGTATAAAAGGTCTGGCCCGAAATGGACAACCCTACGATAAAGCTGATGATCGTCATGATGAAAATGTTCGTGCCGAGGCCTGTCTGAAAGATATAAAAATTGCTGATTCTTTGGATGAATTCTTCCTTCGTCAGCGCCCGGTACCCAAGACGATCCACCTGTTTTTGAATTTCGCGAATGACCTCGTTGTTTTTTGGCTCCACCATGATGTAGGAAATCGTGTACCTCATACTGGGGATGTACTGGATCGCTCTGTTAATCGTGGTGTAAAGAGTCGGTACTCCAAACAACCCGGGGATCGGCACCTTGGCGATCCCGACGACGACTCCCCGATGGTCGTTGATTTCAAACTCCGAGCCGACATGGGGATTCTCGAGTTTTGGAAATTCAGAATCCTTAACAACGATGAATGCGTTTTCCGAATAGATATCTTCAATGTGGCCCTCCAGGAGTTCAGGCCTGCCGTACAGGCTGGTATC
>Ga0335085_10016634_pt1 | contig 10621 bp, 11 predicted proteins | sample Lox_Sample_45_FD_206712 | JGI IMG/M metagenome (GOLD analysis project Ga0335085, IMG submission 206712) | Soil microbial communities from Loxahatchee National Wildlife Refuge, Florida, United States - Lox_Sample_4.5 | ecosystem: Environmental > Terrestrial > Soil > Wetlands | place: USA...
AAATGCAAATAGCCGGCGGCGGCGGCGATGGCAATGTTCCGGCGCGACTTGCGGCGCCGACCGAGCTATCGTCGAAGCCGATGCTCGGACCCCACCATATCGAGGGCTACGCCATCGTATCCGCCGACGGCATGATTGCCGATGCCGGCGGGGCGATGCCGGCCGACCTGCGCAACGACGCCGACCAGAGCTTCCTGCAAACTGCGCTCGATCGGGTCGCCGTGGTCGTGCACGGCCGGCATTCGCATGAGGGCGGACCACGGGCCGCACGACGCAAGCGCCTGATCCTGACCCGTCAGATTGCGTCCATTGCGCCCGACCGCTCGCATCCGAATGCGCTGCTTTGGAACCCGGAAGGCGCCACGCTCGAGGAGGCTGTCGCCAAGCTTGGCGCCGCAACCGACACCATTGCCGTCATCGGCGGCACCGAGGTTTTCGGCTTGTTCTTGCCGTACTACGACGCCTTTCACCTCACCTGCGCCGCCCATGCCCGGATGCCGGGCGGCCGGCCGCTGTTTCCGCAACTGCGCCAGGGGAAGACACCGGCCGAGGTGCTGTCCGGTCACGGCCTGAGACCGGGTCGGAAACGCGATCTCGACGCGGCGGCGGGCATCACCCTGACCACATGGCGGCGGGCCGATGCGGCCGCCGAAGCCGCGCCGCAGGCGAATTGAGCGGCGCGAAATGCCGCAACGGCGGCACCAGCGCCGGGCGGCCGCAAGCGACCGCCTTCTATCAATTCTTAAGCCCATTCTTAAGCCGCCGGCTGGGCGCCTGCGGCGCATGCAAGCCTTTGTTCACCGTTCCCGCGGCATTGTTGCCGCCGTTTCAACGTACCGCGGCTTCACTGGGCGGCGCGCCGGGCATGATGCGAACCCTCCCCCTCATCGACGAACTCGAAGCCGCGCTTACGTCCGGCACCAATGCGCGACGGATCGAGATGCTTACCCGCATCACCGATCTGTTCGTCGGTGGCGCCCCACGTTATTCAGAAGAGCAGATCGGCGTGTTCGATGACGTGATGACGCGTCTCGTCCGCACCATCGAAGCCAAGGCGCGCGCCAAGCTATCGAACCGGCTGGCGCCGATCGCCAACGCGCCGACCAACGTCATCCACATGCTGGCGTTCGATGACGACATTCAGGTTGCGCAATCGGTGCTGCGTCAATCAGAACGCCTCGATGATGCGAGCCTGCTCGCCAATGCCAACACCAAGAGCCAGCAGCACCTGTTCGCCATTTCGCAGCGCCGTATCTTGAGCGAGGCGGTGACCGACGTGTTGGTCGAGCGCGGCGACCGCCAGGTCGTTCATGCCGTGGTCAAGAATGCGGGCGCTCGCTTTTCCGACGCCGGCTTTCGCATGCTGGTGAAGCGTTCCGCCGGCGACGACGATCTGGCGACCATCGTCGGCATGCGCCACGACGTCCCCCGTCCGCACTTCCTGGTGCTCTTGGAGAGGGCTTCGAGCGCGGTCCGCGCCCGTCTCGCTGCCGAGCACCCACAGGCGAGCTCCGCCATCGATGGCGTGGTGGCCGAGGTCGTCGGCGGCATCCGCAACGATGCGCGCAACGCATCGCCGGACTTTGCCGCGGCCCAGGCGGCGGTGGAACGGCTCAACCGCATCCGCCGCATCGGCGAGGCCGAGATCTACCAATACGCGCGCGACCGCAAGTTCGAGGAAACCGCAATCGCGCTGTCGATCCTCTGCGAGACGCCGATCGACGTCGTCGAGCGGGCGCTGCTCGATCCGGGCGCCGAAATCGTGCTCATCCTCGCCAAAGTCGCCGGCCTATCGTCGACGACGACGAAGGCGATCCTATTGTTGCGGGCCGCCGACCGCGGCATGTCGGCAAAGGACCTTGAGAACGCGCTGGCGAGCTTCAATCGTCTGCAGCCGGACACCGCCCGACGCGTGCTCGGCTTCTTCCGTACCCGCGTGAAAAAGCCGGCGCGGGTGATGGTGCCGCCAGCGGTCGCCGTCAACGGTTAGGTCGGTGACGTCGCCCCGATCGCGGCAAGGCGCGGACCGAAACTCGCGGCAGTGTCGGACTGGTTGTTTGAACCGAACCTCACGGAGTTTTTCCCAAAATGTGCTTGACTCGGAGGGGAGTACATTTATGTGGGGAATCTGCCGCTGCTGATCAGTCCGCGCGGACGCGATCGGGCGGCGTTCGCTTGCCGTGGCGCCGGCTGGCCGGCATCTCGGGTTCTTATCTCTGGTTGGGGAGGACGGCATGAGCCAGAACGCCCTCTTGCGATCGGGGAAGGGCTTGGGGATCCCAGGCACCGCCCGAAAGGAACATCGAAAGGCCAAACTCGAAGTAGCGGCTCCGCCGCCGGTCGAGAACGGTCCGGGTCATTTTGCCGTGCGCAACGGGGTGCGCTGCGCCGGCGTTCATCTGATCGTCGATCTGCACGGCGCCGAGCGCCTCGACGATATCGAGCACATCGAAGCGACGCTGCGCCGCTGTGTCGAGGCCGCGCGGGCAACGCTTCTGCATATTCACGTGCATCACTTTAAGCCGAACGGCGTGTCCGGCGTGGCGGTGCTGGCCGAGAGCCATATCTCCATCCATACTTGGCCTGACGTTGGCTACGCTGCACTCGACCTATTCATGTGCGGTTCGGCCGATCCCGATGCCTGCATTCCGGTATTGCGCGAGGCGTTCTGCGCCCAGCGCGTCGGCGTCAACGAGATTTTGCGCGGGCATGGCGCCTGAACCGGCCCTCGCTCGAGCGCGCTTGAGCGGCCGGGCCTTAAGTCCCGGCCGCTTGGTTTTTGCTGACTGAGCCGCGGGGAGATCATGGCCGAAACGCGCTGGATCGCCGAGACACTGTTCGACGACCTCGGCTTTCGCATCAGCTACCGGGTCGACAAGGTGCTCTGCGAACTGCACAGCAAGCATCAGCACTTGGTGCTGTTCGAGCAGCCGTTCTTCGGCAAGATGCTGATGCTCGACGGCGCCACGCAAATCACCAAGCGCGACGAATTCATCTATCAGGAGATGATGTCGCACGTGCCGCTGCTCGCCCACGGCCATGTCCGCGACGTTCTCATTATCGGCGGCGGCGATTGCGGCATCGCCGAGGAGGTGCTCAAACACCGCACGGTAAGGCACGTCACGCTGGTTGAGATCGACGCCACCGTCATCGCCTTCGCCAAGGAGCATTTCCCCGAATTCACCGGCCCGGTGTTCGCCGACGAACGCTTCGAAAGCATAATCGACGACGGCATGAAATTCGTCGCCACGACGCGGCGGCGGTTCGATCTCGTCATCGTCGATTCCACCGATCCACAGGGCCCGGGCAAGATCCTTTTCAGCCAAAAATTCTACCGGGCCTGCAAGAGATGCTTGACCCCGGGCGGACTGCTCGTATCTCAGAACGGCGTGCCGTTCTTCCAGACGAACGAACTGACGTCGACACTCACCAAATTCCGGCGTCTGTTTAAGGACGCGACCTGCTACGTCGCCGCCATTCCGACCTATGTCGGCGGCCACATGGCGATGGGTTTTGCCACCGACGATCGGCGCCTGGCGCGAACGTCAGTTGGAACGATTGCCGCCCGTTATCGCCACGCTGGCGGCTTTCCGACCAAATATTGGACGCCCGAGGTTCACGCCGCGGCGTTCGCGCTGCCACGCTTTATCGCCGACATGGTGGCAAAGGCGAAGGCGCGATGACTGCGTGCGCCCGACCCTGCCCACCGTCGTCGAACGACAGTGGGCATGCAGACACTGGATTTTACCGCTCGCAAAGATGCTCTATAAGCTTCGTCACCAGCCAGTCTTGGGAGGAATTGCCATGAAACTCTACATGCATCCCGTGTCGATGACGAGCCGCCCGGTGCGGCTATTCATTGCCGAGAACAAGATTCCAGTCGAAGAAACCACCGTCGACCTCTTTACCGGCGAGCACATGAAGCAGCCCTATTCGGAACTCAATCCAAGCTGCCTCGTGCCGATGCTCGAGGACGGCGACCTGCGCCTGACCGAGAGCTCGGCGATCCTCAAATATCTCGCCGACAAGATCGGGTCGCCCGCCTACCCGAAGGATTTGAAGGCGCGCGCCAAGGTCAACGAGGTCATGGACTGGATCAACACCAACTTCTATCGCGATTGGGCCTATAATCTGTGTTATCCGCAGCTGTTCCCGAACCAGAAGCGGCGCAGCGACGAGGCGCAGGCGGCCACGATCGAGCTCGGCCAGCAGAACTCCAAGCGCTGGCTGAAGGTGCTCAACGATTACTTCATCGGGCCAAACAATCAGTACCTGTGCGGCAACCAGATCACCATCGCCGATTATTTCGGCGCGGCGCTGGTAACCCTCGGCGAGGCCGTCCGCGTCGATTTCTCGGCCTATCCGAACATCCAGCGCTGGCTCAACAACATGAAGAAGCTGCCGAACTGGGCAAAGATCAACGAAGTGTTCTACGGCTACGTCGAGTCGATCAAGCAGCAGCCGTTCCACGCAATTTGACAACAGAGGACAGACGGCAGAGGACAGATGCACGGAGAGGCGGAACAATCGTTCCGTCCTCCGTCGTCCATCATCGGCGATCTGACAAATCCATGCGCATGAGCCGCGACCATATCCTGACCAGCCAGGCCGGCAGCTTGCCGCGTCCCGACGACCTGATCGAAGCCAATAACGCCCGCGAATCCGGCAAGACCAGCGACGAGGCCGCCTTTCAGAAAATCCTCGCGGCAGCCGTCGTCGACGTCGTGCGCCGGCAAAAAGAGAGCGGCATCGACGTGCCGGGTGATGGCGAATTCGGCAAGTCGATGGGTCACAAGGTCAACTACCGGGCATGGTGGAGCTACTGCTTCAACCGGCTCGGCGGCCTCGAACTGAGCGGACCCGGCCTATACGAGGGGCAGCCGAAGCGCGCCCGTCCCGGCGAAGTCGTGCTCACGAGCTTCGGCGACCGCCGCGACCGGACCAAGTTCCTTCAAGTCTACAAGGAAGAGGTGACGACCGGACCGCCCATGGCCCATTGGCCGGTGTGCGTCGGGCCGGTGGTCTACAAAGGCCAGGACGCGATCAAAGCCGACATCGCCAATTTCAAGGCCGCCCTCAAGGCCGGCGGGGTCGAAGAGGGTTTCATGACGTCGGTCGCCCCGGCCAGCGCCGCCCGGTTCAAGAACGTCTACTACAAGACCGACGAAGAATTCATGTACGCCGTCGGCGAAGCCATGCGCGAGGAATACAAGGCGATCATCGATGCCGGGCTCGTTCTGCAACTCGACGACCCCGCCATCGCCGAGAATTGGGACATGATCAATCCCGAACCATCGGTGGAGGGGTATCAGAAGTTCAGCATGGTGCGGATCGAGGCGCTGAACCACGCCATCCGCGGCCTGCCCGAAGACCGCATCCGTTTCCATTTGTGCTGGGGAAGCTGGCACGGGCCGCACACGACCGATATCCCGATGCGAGACATCGTCGATGTCATGCTCGCAGTCAAATGCCAGGCCTATTCGTTCGAGGCTGGCAATGTCCGCCATGAGCACGAATGGACAGTCTGGGAGGACGTCAAGCTGCCGGACGGCAAGATCATCCTGCCGGGCGTGGTCAGCCACGCAACCAACGTGGTCGAGCACCCCGAGCTAGTCGCCCAGCGCATCCTGCGCTTCACCAAGAGCGTCGGCCGCGAGCGCGTCATCGCCGCGACCGATTGCGGCCTCGGCGGACGCGTTCATCCGATGATCGCCTGGGCCAAGCTCGAGGCGCTGGCGCAAGGCGCGGCGCTGGCGAGCCGGCAGCTTTGGCGATGACGTCGCCATGAGCTTCTTCCCCGGCAAAGACCCCGCCCTCGGAGACGCGCGCGCCAGTGACGCCATCGAGCAGGTCATCGTGCCGCGCTCGATCGATCTCGGCGACTTTCGCGTGCATCGCGCATTGCCTGCCGCCGAGCCGCGCCTAGTGGGGCCATTCATTCTTTTCGATCATGCCGGGCCGGCCGTACTGCGAGCCGGCGGCGGCGTCGATGTGCGGCCTCACCCGCATATCGGGCTCGCGACGGTGACCTACCTGTTCGACGGCGAAGTCGTGCATCGCGACAGCCTCGGCACGGCCATGCCGATCCGACCGGGCGCCGTCAATCTGATGATTGCCGGCCGCGGCATCGTGCACTCGGAACGATCTGCGCCCGAGCGGCGCGCCAACGACCAAACGCTGCACGGCTTGCAATTGTGGGTCGCGCTGCCGGCGGCGCGCGAAGAGGGGGCGCCAGCTTTCACCCATACCGCGGCGGCCGACATTCCTGAACTCAACGACGGCGGCTTGAAGCTGCGCGTGGTCGCCGGCGCGATGCATGGCCTGCGGTCTCCGGTCGTGACCCCGTCGGACACCCTGTTCGCCGACGCGCAGCTCAGGGCAGGGACGGCACTGCCGATCGGCGCCGAACATGAGGAACGCGCAATCTACGTCGTCGACGGCGAAATCGAGATCGGCGGCGAACACTACGGTGCCGAGCGACTGTTGGTGCTGCGGCCGGGCGACCGCGTCTTCGTGCATGCGGCCGCCGATGCCCATGTTGTGGTGATCGGCGGCGCAGCCTTGGAGGGACCGCGTCACGTATGGTGGAATTTCGTCTCCTCGCGCAAGGACCGCATCGAAGCAGCCAAGGCGGATTGGAAGACCGGCCGCTTCGATCTCGTGCCCGGCGATACGGCCGAATTCATTCCGCTGCCTGAATGATCGGCGCCGGGGTGCGTTCAGGCGGCGTGGCGCTGCGTCCTGACCCATGCCTCGATCTCGCGCTCGGCTTCGGCTTCGCCGAAGCCGTAACACGCTTGAAGGCGTTTGACCAATTCGTCGCGGCGGCCGCCGATACGTGTCAGATCTTCGTCGGTAAGCTTGACCCAATTCGCTTGCACCTTGCCTTTGAACTGCATCCAATCGCCCGATACTCCATCCCAGTTCATCGATGACTCCCTGCTGAAGGTAAGCGTCGCCGCTCGAAACGCGGCGATGACAATCCGGCGATGCGGCTGCAATTCGACGACATCGCGGTTATTCGGCGAAAAAGTCTGGCGTGAACAAACGAAGCTAGCAAAATGTAAATGCGGATGCAGAGTCCGCGGCGCACCCGATTGCGTCGGCACACCGCGCGTCGTAGAGGCTCATTACGGCGAAGTGCGCGCCCCTCGAAGAGACATTCATGGCAGCAGCAGCCCCGCCTGACATCGGACGCCTGGCCCGCGACATACGCGCCGGCGATCGGACGGTCCTGTCCCGCGCGATCACCCTGATCGAGAGCAAACGCGCCGACCACCGCCGCGCCGCTGCCGCCTTAATGCAGAAGCTGCTCGATGCAACCGGCAAGGCCGTGCGCGTCGGCATCACCGGCGCGCCGGGCGTTGGCAAGTCGACCACGATCGACGCGCTCGGCAGCATGCTGACGGCCGCCGGCCGCAAAGTCGCGGTGCTGACGGTCGACCCCTCGTCGCGGCGCACCGGCGGATCGATCCTGGCCGACAAGACCCGCATGACGCATCTCGCCAACGACCCTAATGCCTTCATTCGTCCGTCGCCGGCTTCGGGCACGCTCGGCGGGGTAGCGGCGAAGACGCGGGAGACGATGCTTCTGTGTGAGGCCGCAGGCTACGACGTCGTGCTCGTTGAAACGGTCGGCGTCGGGCAATCGGAAATCGCGGTCGCCGACATGACCGATTTTTTCCTCCTGCTCATGCTGCCGGGCGCCGGCGACGAGCTGCAGGGATTGAAAAAGGGCGTGGTCGAACTCGCCGACATGATCGCCGTCAACAAAGCCGACGGCGACAATGTCGCGCGCGCCAAGGCGGCGGCGGCGGAATATCGCGCCGCCCTGCATATTCTGGCGCCGCGTTCGCCCAACTGGTCGCCGCCCGTGGTGACTTACTCGGCCTTGACCGGCGAGGGCATCGCCGCGCTGTGGAACAAGATCCTCGACCACCATGAAAAATTGGCCGCGGCGGGCGAGCTTGCCGCGCGCCGCGGCGAGCAACAGGTGAAATGGATGTGGGCGATGCTGGAAGAGCGGCTGTTCGAACCGTTGCGTTCCGACCGGGCGCTGAAAGCGGCCCTGCCGCGAATCGAGGCCGACGTAGCGGCCGGCCGGCTCGCGCCGGCCACAGCCGTCGAGGAGCTTGCCGACATGCTCGGCCGTTAGCGCCATGCGCGTGCAGCTCATCGGGTTCGGCCCCTTCCCCGGCGCCCGGGTCAACCCTAGCGCCAGTTTGGTCAAGGCCCTTGCGCGCCGCCGCCGGCCGGCTTTCGCCGTAATCGAGCGGACCACCTACATCTTGCTCACTGCCTATGCCGCCGTCGACTGCGGCCTGCCGACCCTGTTCGCACAAAACCCTGACGTCGTCTTGATGTTCGGCGTCGCCGGCCGCCGACGGGGGCTCTGCATCGAGACCCGGGCCCGCAACGCCGTTACGCTGCTATCGCCCGATGTCGGCGGATATCGGCCGCAACGCGGCGCCATCGTACCCGGCGGGCAAGCGACGCTTTCCGGCAAGGCACCGTTGGCGTACTTGCTGGCAGCCGCGCGGACGAGCGGCTTTCCGGCGCAGTTCTCCCGCGACGCCGGGCGATATGTATGCAACTACGCCTATTGGCGCGCCTTGGAGCGGACCGGCGACGACGGGCCACTCGTCCAATTCGTCCATATCCCGGCATTCAGGAGCAAGGCCCGGCCGGGGCAGCGGCCAGCTACGGCCTCATTTGATCTGCTGGTGATCGCCGCCGAAAGGCTTCTCGTTGCGCTTATCGCCGCAAGGCGTCGCTCAGCAGGCCGCTGATGCGCAGCGCGCCGGTCTCGATGCCGTTCCAGTTGCGCAGCACGGGACCGACGAAACGTGCGAGCGTCGCGCGCTGGACGTCTTCGAGCGCCACAAAGCGCGCAATGACGGCCGCCATGATCGCCTCGGCGGCACGCCCGGCACCATCATCGCATTTGATGGCGACGCCGAAGCCGAGCTCCGGCAGCGCGCCGCAGAACATCCCTTCGGCGCCGGTTTTGACAAGCACGCGCGGCCCGAGAAGTTGCATGACCTCGGTGCAGAACCGGCCGGTGCCGGCGACGTACCAGGGCTTTTCCGCGCACGCCGATCGCAGCCGCTCAGCCGCCCGCGCACGCAGCGGCGCGAGGCCCTGCCCGTTGCCGAATTTGGCGAACGCGGTCGCGAGATTTTCCAGCGGAATCGCCCAAGTGGGTACCGAGCAGCCGTCGACCGCGCGGCGTTCGTCCGACAGAACGGCGCCGCTCAAATCTTCCAGCACGGCGCGCACCTCGCGCTGCACCGGGTGCTGCGGCTGCCAATAGCCGGCATGCTCTGCGCCGGTGGCGCAGGCGACGCAAAGAAATCCAGCGTGCTTGCCCGAGCAATTGTTGTGCAGCGCCGAGGGCGCGCCGCCGCTGCACGCCAGCGCAAAAGCCGCGTGCTGCGAGATCGGCCAGTGCGCGCCGCAGGCGAGCGCCGAGGCGTCGAGTCCCGCCTTTGCCAGCATGCGGACGACGCCTTCGACGTGGGCCGGCTCACCGCTATGGGAGGCGCAGGCGAGCGCCAGCTGCTCGTTGCCGAGTCCGTACCGGTCGGCGGCGCCCTGCTCGACGAGCGGCAAAGCCTGGAGCGGCTTCACCGCCGACCGCGGGAATATCGGCCTTGCTACATCGCCGACGGCGAGAACGGTCGCGCCGTCGGCATCGACCATGGCGACCGCGCCGCGATGGCGGCTCTCCACCAGGCCGCCGCGGAGCACTTCAACGAGGAGCGGATTATTCACTCGGCGGCGTCGAGGAAATGCGGCGCGCGCTTTTCGAGGTTGGCCATCACCGCCTCGGTCTGGTTGGCGGAGCCGATCAGACGCGCCTGTTCGCGCGACTCCGCAAGTAGACAGGCGGCGGCATCGCTTCCGGCCGCCGCAACATTGAGAAGGCGCTTCGCCGCCCGGATGGCATCGGGATTCTTCTCGGCAATCTCGCGGGCAAAGGCCAGCGCCGCGGCCCGCGGGTCGGCGCAAATCTTCGTTGCAAACCCGTAATCGCACGCTTCCGCGGCCGAAAATACACGCCCGCTATAGGTGAGCTCGCGGATCACGTCCTCGCGCGCCAAACGCCGCATCAGCACCGTGCCGCCCATGTCGGGAACGATGCCCCATTTGATCTCCATGATCGACATGCGCGTGTCGTCCGTGACGTAGCGCAGGTCGGCGCCAAGCGCGAGCTGAAAACCGCCGCCGAAGGCCGCGCCATGAACGGCGGCGATCACCGGGACGCTTAGCTCGCGCCAGCCCAGCACCGCGTATTGAAATCGGTTCGCTGAGCCGTGAGTTCGCGCCATGAGATCGCCGATGCCGCCGTCCTTCATGACCGCGAAAGAAGCAAAGTCGAGGCCTGCGCAAAATGCGCGGCCCTCGCCGGACAGGACGACGGCCCGAAGGCTTCGGTCGCGCGCGAGCCGATCGCAGGTGGCAACGAGCGCCTCGAACATGGCCGGATCAATGGCATTCATCTTGTCGGCGCGGGACAAGCGGACGTCGGCCACGCCACCTTTAGTGTCTACGGTAATTCTGTCGTTCATCGCCTTCCCCAGGTCACACGCCGACCAGCGCAGGCGGTCCTTTCACTTTA
>Ga0335085_10016635_pt1 | contig 10621 bp, 12 predicted proteins | sample Lox_Sample_45_FD_206712 | JGI IMG/M metagenome (GOLD analysis project Ga0335085, IMG submission 206712) | Soil microbial communities from Loxahatchee National Wildlife Refuge, Florida, United States - Lox_Sample_4.5 | ecosystem: Environmental > Terrestrial > Soil > Wetlands | place: USA...
AGCACGACTTGAGCCCGGAGAAGAGAGCGGCGGCCATCATCATACCCCCAAAGCCTCGTGCAGCGCGGCCATCCTGCCCTCGAGTTCGGAGTTCAGGAATGAATCGATGATGCGCCCGTGCTCCATCACGAAAAACCGGTCGGCGAGGGTGGAGGCGAAGCGGAAGTTCTGCTCGACCAGCAGGATCGTGAAGCCCTCGCGCTTGAGCTCGGAGATGGTCCGGCCGATCTGCTGAATGATCACGGGCGCGAGCCCTTCCGTCGGCTCGTCGAGCATGAGGAACCGCGCGCCGGTGCGGAGAATTCGCGCAATAGCGAGCATCTGCTGCTCGCCTCCCGACAGCTTGCCACCGCCGCTCGTGAACCGCTCGCGCAAGTTGGGGAAAAGCGCGAAGATGCGTTGCGCGTTCATCGCGCCGCCTTTCGCGATCGTCGGCGGCAGGAAAAGGTTCTCCTTGACCGTGAGGCTCGCAAAGATCGCCCGCTCCTCCGGGCAGAGCGCCACCCCTTGCCGCGCGATGCGTTCGATCGGGAGACGGATGAGCTCCTGGCCATTGAACAGCACCGACCCTGTGCGCTTGCTGACGATCCCCATGATCGCCTTCAACGTCGTCGTCTTGCCCGCGCCGTTGCGGCCAAGCAGGGTCACGACCTCGCCTTCGCGCACATCGAGATCGACGCCGTGCAGGATGTGCGATTCGTTGTACCAGGCCTGCAGGCCCTTGACTTCGAGCACCGGCGCCGCTGCGGCGGCGGGCTTGGCGAGGTCGAACGCCGCCTCAGGCATGTCCGGCTCCCATATAGGCTTCCCTCACCTCCTCGTTTTCCGAGACCGTCCGGTAGTCGCCTTCGGCGAGCACGCGGCCGCGCGTCAAGACCGTGATGCGGTCCGAGAGGTTGGCGACCACCTGCAAATTATGCTCAACCATGAGAATCGTTCGGTTTTCGGAGACGCGCCGGATGAGGGCGGCGATCCGGTCGATGTCCTCGTGGCCCATGCCGGCCATCGGCTCGTCGAGCAGCATCAGCTCCGGCTCGACGGCGAGCGTGGTCGCAAGCTCCAGCGCCCGCTTGCGTCCGTAGGAAATCTCGCCCGCCTTGGAGTGAGCGAAGGAGGTCAGGCCGACGCTGTCTAGAAGCTCGAGCGCCCGGCCGTTAAGCGGGTCGAGCGTGGATTTCGAACGCCAGAAATCGAACGAGTCGCCGCGCTTGCGCTGCAGCGCGATGCGAACGTTCTCGAGCGCGGTCAGATGCGGAAAGACCGCCGAAATCTGGAACGAGCGGACGAGCCCGAGCCGCGCCACGTCCGCCGGCCGCATCGCTGTAATGTCGCGCCCGTTGAATTCGATTCGCCCCTCTGTCGGCGCGATGAATTTCGTCAGCATGTTGAAACACGTCGTCTTCCCGGCCCCGTTCGGCCCGATCAGGGCGTGGATCGTGCCGCGCTTGACGCGCAAGCAGACGTCGCTGACGGCGCGGAAATCGCCGAAGCTCTTGCTGAGGCCCTTAGTGAGGAGAATCTCGTCGGCAATCATTCCCGACCGTCGCGGCAGTTGCGTTTCCGCCCCATTGGCCGCCAGTCAAGCGATTGCCCGCAGGGATGTAAAGGCCAAAGTTGAGGCGTCCGAATGCGCTGCAAAGGCGCTTGGCCTCATGGTATGCCGCCAGGGCGGCGGTTGTGCAGCCGGCGCTCCCAGTCGAGCGCCTGACGCACGATCTCGTCGAGATTGTCGCGGCTCGGCCGCCATCCGAGCACGCGCTTCGCCTTCTGGGCGCGCGCGACCAGCACCGCCGGGTCGCCGGATCTGCGCGGCGACATGACGACATTGAAGTCGACTCCCGAGACGCGCTTGACGACCTCCACGACTTCTTTGACCGTCTGGCCGTGGCCATAGCCGCAATTGCAGACGACGCTTTCGCCTCCGTGTCGGAGATAGGCGAGCGCGGACATGTGCGCGTCGACAAGGTCGGTGACTTGGATGTAGTCGCGCACGCAGGTCCCGTCGCGCGTCGGGTAATCCTGGCCGAAGATCTCGAGCTTGGGATAGATCCCGAGCGCGGTCTGCACGCCGCGCTTGATGAGATGCGTCGCGTTGGCGGTGGATTGCCCGAGGCGCCCCTTGGGGTCCGCCCCGGCGACATTGAAATAGCGCAGCGCCACATAGCGGAAATCATGGGCGCGCGACGCGTCCTCCAGCATCCATTCGACCATCAGCTTTGAGCGGCCGTATGGCGAGATCGGCGCGAGCGGCGCCTCCTCGTCCACCGGGTCGGCCGAACTTTCGCCATAGACCGCGGCGGTCGAGGAGAAGATGAAATGCTTCACGCCGCCGCGGATCGCCGTCTCGATCAGCGTGCGTGCGTTCGATGTGTTGTTGAGGTAGTAGCCGAGCGGGTCGGCGACCGATTCGGGCACGACGATCTTCGCGGCGAAATGCGCGATGGCGTCGATGTCGTATTCCCGGATGAGTCTGGCGACCAGGTCGGCGTCGCCCGTGTCGCCGGCGACGAGCTTGACGCCCTCCGGCACCGCCCAGTCGAAGCCGGTGGAGAGATTGTCGAGAACGATCGGGGTCTCGCTGGCGTCGAGGAGGCCGAGCGTCATATGGCCGCCGATGTAGCCGGCCCCGCCCGTCACGAGAACGCTCATTTCGTCTTCCCAATCTCGGCCGACGCGCTTTTGCCCGCATGGCTTGCGCTCGCCGGAGCCGGTGAGCGATACCAGATTTCCTCGAATTGCACCCACCGCCCTCGCGGCGCCGACCACGGAAATAAAAATATGAAAAAGCCCATCCGCAAAGCCGTGCTTCCCGTCGCCGGACTTGGCACCCGGTTCCTGCCGGCGACGAAAGCCATACCGAAGGAGATGCTCACGGTCGTCGATCGGCCGATCCTTCAGCACGTCGTGGACGAGGCGCGGGAAGCGGGAGTCGAGCACTTCATCTTCGTGACCGGCCGCAACAAGGGCGTCATCGAGGACCATTTTGATTCGTCCTACGAACTCGAGGACACGCTGAAACGGCGCGGCAAGGCGGCCGAATACGCCGCGCTGATGGCCGACCTTCCGGCGGCCGGCGCGACGAGCTTCACCCGCCAGCAGGCCCCGCTCGGGCTTGGGCACGCCGTCTGGTGTGCGCGCGAGATTGTCGGCGAGGAGCCGTTCGCCGTCCTTCTGCCCGACATGGTGACGAAGGAGGGGCCGCGCGGCGGGCGCTGCCTCGCCCAGTGCGTCGAGGCATATGATCGCTACGGCGGCAACATCATCGCGGTCGAGGAAGTCGCGCCCGAGGAGACGCGTCAGTACGGCGTCGTCCGGGTCGGGGCGACGGACGAGCACATGTTCGAGATCGCTGGCATGGTCGAAAAGCCGAAGGCTGGGACGGCGCCCTCGAACTTCATCATCTCCGGCCGGTACCTATTGCAGCCCGAGATTTTCCAGATCCTCGAACTCGTCGACAAGGGAGCGGGCGGCGAAATCCAGCTCACCGACGGCATGATCCAGCTCGCCCGCACGCAGAAATTCCATGGCGTGGCGTTCGACGGGCGAACTTACGACTGCGGCTCGCGCTTGGGGTTCCTCGCGGCCAATATCGCATTTGCGCTCGACAGGAGCGACATCGCGCCGGGCTTGAAGGCGGAGCTCAAGAGGCACGGCTTCGTCGCCTCCGCGAAGTGACGGCGGGGATTAACACGGGGTCGGAAGCTTCCTCAAGGTTAATCTCCGTTTAGGATATCCGGCGCAGACTTTGGCCGCATGGGATTGATGCACGCCGCCGCTCTGATAAAGTGGCCCATGATTCAGGACCAGGCAGGCGTCGTCCGTTCGGCCATTCGCACCATCGAGAATGAGCGGAGCGGGCTCGAAGCCTTGCAGCAGGCCATGCGCCGGACAAGCGACGACGGTCTCGGCGTCAGCTTTTCGCTGGCCGTCGAAGGAATCGCGGCGGCGCCTGGGCGCGTCATCGTGACGGGCATGGGCAAGTCCGGGCACATCGCGCGGAAAATCGCAGCGACGCTCGCCTCGACCGGACAGCCCGCGTCGTTCGTTCATCCGGCCGAGGCGAGCCATGGCGACCTCGGCATGGTGCAGAACGGCGACGTCGTTCTCGCCATCTCCTGGTCCGGCGAGACGGCGGAGCTGGCGGCGATCGTCACCTTCGCCAAGCGCTACGCGATTCCTTTGATTGCGATGACCGCGAATGCGGAAAGCGCGCTCGGGCGAGAAGCGGATGTGTGCCTTACACTGCCGAACGCGGTCGAAGCCTGCCCCAACGGCCTTGCCCCCACGACCTCCACCACGATGCAGCTTGTCCTCGGCGACGCGCTGGCCATCGCGCTCCTCGAGGCGCGGGGCTTCACCGCTCATGATTTCCGGGCCCTTCACCCAGGCGGCATGCTCGGGGCGAAGCTCAGGCACGTGCGCGAAGTCATGCACGCCGGCGAGCGCATTCCGCGCATCGACGTCAACGCGCGCATGAGCGAGGCGATCGTCGAAATGTCGACCAAGGGTTTTGGTTGCGTCGCCGTCTTCGAAGACGGCGACAAGTTGGTCGGGATCGTGACCGATGGCGACTTGCGCCGTCACTTGAAGGCGGAGTTCTCGCTGGAGACGCCGGTCTCCGAGGTCATGACGCAACGCCCGCGCACCATCGGCCCCGACGCGCTGGTCGCCGAGGCCCTGGAGCGCATCAGCCACAAGATTTCCGCTCTCCTGGTCGTGGATCGCGGGGCGGTCGTAGGCATCGTGCACTTCCACGATCTCTTGCGGATCGGCGCACTTTAGCCGTGCGCGCCGCGTTTCGCCGCCGGCGCCTGGCGCTGGCGGCGGCTTGAAGCGAACGGTCGGCCGCGTTAACTAGCTCGGCCGCCTAAATTTCTTGGAATGCGAAAACTGAGCCGTTGACGAGTCTTGCAGCCACATTCCCCCGATTCTCCGCTCGGGACAGCTTCTCGAGGGAACCGGAGCTCGGGCTCGATCCGCCCATTAGGTCAGGCGATGACCGTCTCGACGGCGCCGAACGACGCCGGGCGTCCTTAAGATGGCTGACGGGAGCGGCTTTGACAGGCATTTCGGGGGTGGCGCTGATCGGGGCCGCGCTCTACTTCGATCTCGACAGCCAGTACAATTTCGCCGAGAGCCCCGAATTCGCAACTTCGGCGCCGCCGTCCGAGACTGAGGGTGAGGGCGTCGCCTCCGGCAAGGGCGACAGGCTCTTGCGCCCGCTCGACATCGTCTCCGACAAGCAGACCTACACGGTCCCGACCACCATCAAGATCGGGGACAAGGAAGTCGTCAAGGCGAGGGCGTTCACGCGATTGCAGACGACCTTGGCCTCCGCCCCGACCGGGTTCGCCGACCTGGTCCCACCCTTCAACCCCTTGAAACTCACCAATCGAGCGGAGGTGGCCGACGCGCCGCCGGACCCCGGTCCAATGGAAGACGACGCGGAGGTCACTTTCCGAACCCAGGAGCTGACTCCTGGCGAGGCCGAAACCGCGGTCGGGGAACTCTCGCTGGCGGAGGCGCAGGCGCAGGTCGCCGAGACGCTGAAGCAGCTCCAGACCCCGAAAGCGCCCGATTTGACGCTCCCTCCGCAAATACTGCTAATGAGGACAAGCCGCGCCGCGCAGGACTCTCCTGTTTTGTCTTCGTACGCCGCGGCGGAGAACCCCGAGACGGGCGCAAACTTCGGGTCGATTGAAGTCCGCATGATTCCCGAGAATGTGACGGATGTCGCGAAAACGGTCAGCCCGGACGACGCCTCGCCCAAAGAGAGAATGGTTCAGTTGCGCCATGGGGAGAGCTTCGAGAATGTGCTGAAGGCCAACGGCGCGACGCCGGAGGACGAGTCCGCCATCGTGGCGGCTTTCAATTTCAGGCACGGCGAGTCGCCGGTCGCTGACGGGCAGAAAATCCTCCTGCTTCCGGAGGAGATCGCAGTCCGTGGAACGAAGCCTCGCATCGCCCGCATTGCTGTTTACGCCGAGGGGCAGCTGAAGGCGACCGTCGCGCTCACGGATGCCGGCGGCTATACGCTGGTGAAAGAGCACGCTCCGCTCATCGGACGCAGATCGAGGTCGGATGAAGAGCGATCGTCCGGCAACTTGAGCCTGTACGAAAGTCTTTACGAGACGGCCCTGAAGCAGGGGCTTCCGAAGCCGATCATAGATATTCTCGTACGAATTTTCGCCAATGACGTGGACTTCCAACGTTCAATGGCCCCTGGGGACTCCGTCGAGGCGTTCTATTCTCAACCTGATGATATCGATCCCCGACCAGAACTTTTGTTCGCCACGCTGACTGTGCGGGACCAAACTTTCAAATACTATCGCTTCCAGACGCCAGACGACAAAGCGGTCGACTATTACGATGAGAACGGGCGCTCGACCCGGAAGTTCCTGTTGCGAAAACCGATCGCGGAGGGGGAGCTGACCTCCGGGTTCGGGATGCGCTACCACCCAATATTGCATTTTACACGCATGCACACCGGAGTCGATTGGGCGGCACCGATCGGCACGCCCTGCTACGCAGCGGGCAATGGCGTCGTCATCAAGGCGGAATGGGATTCCGGCTACGGACGGCGGGTCGAAATCCAGCACCCGAACGGCTACGTCACGACATACAATCACCTATCCGGATTCGGCCGGGGAATCGCCCCGGGCCTGCATGTGACCCAGGGACAAGTGGTCGGCTATCTGGGACAGACAGGTCTGGCGACGGGGCCGCACCTGCACTACGAAATCATCATCAACGGGAATTTCGTGGATCCGATGGCGATCAAGCTCGCGCGTACCCGCGAGTTCGACGGAAAAATGCTGGCCGCCTTCAAGCGCGAGCGCGACCGCGTCGATCAGTTGATGGCGCAGGCGCCCGCAGCGACGGCCGAAACGATCGAGAAGCCCGTGAGCCAGAACGGAGGCGCGACGGCTCGCCTCAATTGAGGCTCCGTTTCAAGTCTCACTCGATCGCGGCGCAGACTGATGTGCTGCTTTGTCGGCGCCTTCTGCCTGTCCCGCACGCCTTGGGCTCGCTGCGAGTGCGGGAACGCTTTCGCGAAGGGTTTCGCCTTCGCCATCTTCTCACTTGCGAACACCGGCGCGTCGGAGACCTCGTCGAGGTCGGCTTTCATGTAGCCACGGCCCAGGCCGGCCTCCGGGCTCGAGCCGTTGCCGTCATGGAATAGGCTTGTTTCCTTCGCGGGATGCATTGAGATGAGGAGGCGGCTTGCGTCCCAGGCGGCGCTGAGACGACGGTTGGGCCGAGGCCGCGCGTCCATGCAACCTCTCCAAGCGTTCATCCCAGTGTGGACGACACGCGAGCATAGAAGGAATTTCAGTAAGGGGAATGAAAATGCGGCTCTGTCGACCAAGGGTGTTTGCGGCCGTTTAAAGTACAGCAAACCCACGCATTAATGAGCCCTAACTTTGCCATCCAATTCGTTTTCCTCCATGCGCTGTGGTAGTCGGATGTCCTCATGGCGTTCCAGGAAGAGACAATGACGGCGGGTGCTGATAGTTCAGCTCGCTCGGGTCACCCCTCACCAGAGCGGCGTGGACGCGTCATCCAAATCCAGCCGCCGCTTGATCGCGAGGGCGCCTTTGCGCGCGCCCGGAAGCGATCCGCTCTCGTTCGATTCCTGCGTAAAGCGATCCTGATCGGCGTCACGAGCACGGTCGCAGCCATGATCGTGATCGCCATCTTCAACCCCTTCGCCACGAAATTCGGATCGCTGGGCTTTTCGGCGCTGTCGCTGGACGGATCCAAGATCGCCATGGAACGCCCGAAGCTGGCCGGCTTCCGAAGCGACGGGCAGCCCTACGCGCTGACCGCAGAGCGCGCGCTGCAGGACGTGAAAAATCCGACCAAGGTCGAGTTGCAAAAGCTGGTTGGGGAGATCGGGATGGCGGACGGCGAAACCACTCGTGTTCACGCGAACGCGGGCGTCTACGACAGCGCCAGCGAACGCATGAGGCTGTCTGGGGATGTCCGGATCGGGAACAGCAAGTTCGAAGTGTGGTTACGGACGGCGGACATCGATTTTAAGAGCGGGGTCTATGCGAGCGGCGAACCCGTTGAGGTTCATGTCGGGCAAAATGCGACCATCAACGGCGATCGGGCCGTCGCCCGGAATAACGGTCAGGAATTCACCTTCGAGGGTCACGTCAGGACCAGAATCACGCAGCAGGCAAATGCGGAAGCCGATGTGAAGAAAGACGATCCATGATGAGGCCATTGCGCCAGATTGCCTTCACGGCGTTTTCTCTGGCGATCTGGGTCGCTGCGGGATCGGCCGCGACGAAGCCGACGTCGCCTTCTCCGTCCGCGAGCCCGATTCAAATTCTGCCTGGAACGAGTTCGAAAGAGCCCATCTCCATCGACGCCGACAAGCTCGTCTACTACGACAAGGATAAGAAAGCCGTCTATTCGGGCAATGTCGTGGTGATTCAGGGCGACACCAAGATGACCTGCTCGGTCATGACCGTCTATCTGGATCGCTCTCCCGAGGCGGGGAGTAGCGCGCCCGCCGATAAACAAGCGGTGCCCGCGTCCAATACTGGCGTCAAACGGATCGAAGCCGCCGGACCGGTTACGGTCGTATCCAAGACGCAAGTGGCGACGAGCGACCACGCTACCTATGACAAGGCGGAGAACAAGGTCCAGCTCACCGGGCACGTCACTCTGAGCGACGGCCAGAACGTAACGAAAGGCGACGAGCTGACCTACGATTTGAAAACCGGCCAGGCCACAGTCGATGCCGGGGGGTCAAAGTCGGGTCGCGTCCACGGCCAATTCACGCCGAACGCCGGCGCCGAGCCGGGCAAAGGCAAATAGATCGTGTTGGTCGCTAGCGCCGTCCAAATGAATAACGCGGGGAGCGCCGGCGCGTGACCGATGACCTTCGCGAAAGAATCGAAGCGCCTCGGCGCAAGTGGTTCGGGCGAGAGTCCGGCTCCGACGCGCTCTCGGTTGGATCGGTCGATCCTTCCACACGCCGAGGCATATTGGCGGTGCACAATTTGGGAAAGGGCTACCGCGGCCGGATGGTGGTGCAGGACGTCAGCCTGTTCGTGCGGCGCGGCGAAGCCGTCGGGCTTCTTGGTCCAAACGGCGCGGGGAAGACTACGGTCTTCTATATGATCACTGGCCTCGTCAAGCCGGATAAAGGATCAATCGAAATTGATGGTCACGACGTGACCGGCTTGCCGATGTTCCAGAGAGCGCGCCTGGGGGTTGGCTATCTCCCGCAGGAAGCCTCGATTTTTCGCGGACTCAACGTGGAAAACAACATCCGCGCGGTGCTTGAGGTGAGCGAATCGAACCGGGTCGCGCGTGAGGCGATGCTGGAGTCGCTTCTCGAAGAGTTCGACATCGCGCGGGTTCGGAAGGCGCCCTCGCTATCGCTGTCCGGCGGCGAACGGCGCCGGTGCGAAATTGCGCGCGCCCTGGCCGGCAAGCCGTCTTTCATGCTCCTCGACGAGCCTTTCGCAGGCATTGATCCGATCGCTGTAGGCGACATCCAGGACCTCGTGCGGCATCTTAAGGGGCGGGGCATCGGCGTGCTGATTACCGATCATAACGTTAGGGAAACCCTCGGCTTGATCGATCGCGCCTACATCATTCACAGCGGGCAAGTCCTGACCGAAGGATCGCCCGAAGCGATCGTTGCGCATCCTGACGTCAGGCGCTTCTATCTCGGTGAAACTTTCCGGATGTGAGGCGCTTCGGGAGAAACGCGCTACTCGTCTTCCCCGAAACGGTTCGAAACAAGTTCGGCGAGCGCGTCGAGCGCTTCCCTGGCTTCCGCGCCGCAGGCGAAAACGGTGATCGTCGATCCAAGCCCTGCGCCCAGGGTCAGGATGCCCATGATCGAGTCCCCGCCAACGGTTTCTCCGCACCGCGTGACTCTGATTTCGGCATCGAAGCGATCGACGCATTGCACGAATTTCGCCGTGGCCCTGGCGTGGAGTCCCTTGCGGTTGACGATCAGCATCTCCCGAGACAAAAAACCCTCGTGCGCCAGCGCTGGAGGGCAGTCTTCCTCGGGGAGAGGATCGCTCATTTCCCCGCGAGGACCTTGCTGGCGATCGTGATGTATTTCCGCCCGGCCTCGCGCGCCTCCAACACCGCCTGATCGAGATCGGCGCTCTCGCGTAGAGTCGCCAGCTTGATCAGCATCGGCAGATTGACCCCGCAAATGACCTCGATGCGTCCGCCATCCATAACAGAAATCGCAAGGTTCGACGGCGTTCCGCCAAACATGTCGGTCAAAATGACGACGCCGGCGCCGTCCTGAACGCGCGCGGCCGCGTTGAGGATGTCGGACCGGCGCTGCTCCATGTCGTCCTCGGGACCGATCGTGATTGTCTCGAGCTGCTTCTGGGGACCCACGACATGTTCTAAGGCCGCTCGGAACCCAGTGGCGAGCTGGCCGTGGGTCACTAGGACCATTCCAATCATCAACGATCCATCAGTCAACCGTTCGCTCGTCGTCACGCGGAGGCGAAGCGGCAACCTTCCTATTTTTGTGCACTGCGGCGCATTGTTCAAGCGGAATTCGTTTTCCGGCGGATGAACTTAAGGTCATCCTTTCGACGCAGTCCGCGACCGCAAAACCTTGATC
>Ga0335085_10016637_pt1 | contig 10620 bp, 7 predicted proteins | sample Lox_Sample_45_FD_206712 | JGI IMG/M metagenome (GOLD analysis project Ga0335085, IMG submission 206712) | Soil microbial communities from Loxahatchee National Wildlife Refuge, Florida, United States - Lox_Sample_4.5 | ecosystem: Environmental > Terrestrial > Soil > Wetlands | place: USA: Florida...
GCTGATCATCCGCGGCGAGGAAGTGCTCAACGGGTTCGACGACGATGTCCGCGTCGATATCGCCAAGGAGATGCGCCAGCGCGGCGTCACCATCCGCGCGCGCACCGAGCTCGCGCGCATCGAGAAGATCCAGGGCGGCTACACGGCGCGGACCAAGGCGGGCGAGGAGATCTCCGCCGATCTCGTCATGTACGCGACCGGCCGCAAGCCCAACGTCAAGAATCTCGGGCTGGAGCAGGTCGGGGTGAAGCAGCACGCCGACGGGCGCGTGCTGGTCGACGAATGGTCGAAGACGTCGGTGCCGAACATCTATGCGATCGGCGACGTCACCGACCGGCTCAATCTCACGCCGGTGGCGATCGCCGAAGGCCGCGCCATCGCCGAGACGCTCTACAACAACAATCCGATGAAGATATCGCACGAGAATGTCGCGACGGCGGTGTTCAGCCAGCCGCCGATCGGCACGGTGGGGCTCAGCGAGCGCGAGGCGCGCAAGCGCGGCCACACGCTCGACATCTATCGCGCGCGTTTCCGCCCGATGAAGAACACGATGTCGGGACGCGAGGAGCGGACGATGATGAAGCTCGTCGTCGACCGGCCGACGCAGAAGGTGCTCGGCATCCATATGGTCGGCGTCGATGCGCCGGAGATCGTGCAATGCCTCGCCGTCGCGGTGATCTGCGGCGCGACCAAGCAGCAATTCGACGCGACCATGGCGGTGCATCCGACCGCGGCCGAGGAATTCGTCACCATGCGCGACAAGGTGCCGGAGCCGCAGAAGGAAGCGGCGGAGTAGGCCTCGTCGGCCCGGCTATTTGCTTTCCGGCAGCTCCGCGCTCTGCGCCGATTTCGCTTCGATCACGAAGCGCTTATCGAGCAGCTTTTGCGCATCGATGTGATCCTTGATCTTGCCGTGCGCCTGATACCAGTTGAGCAGGTCCTGCAGATCGGAAACGACGATGCGGTTCTCCGGGTCGAAATAGCCGACGCCGCGCGCCACAACCTCGGGCTTCTCGCCGAGGGTTTTGGCGACGATATCGATCATCTCTTGCGCACTGGGCTGATCCTTGCGATTGCCGTGCGCGTCGAGGAAGGCCTTGTCCCACGTCGCGCCGCCCTTGGCGAAGGCCTTGAGGAAACGCTTCACGATGTCGGGATGTTCTTGCGCCATCTTGCCGGTGGTGAAGGTCACCGTGCTCTGGCCGCCGCCGAGCTCGTCCACCGCCCAGCCGAGGAGCTTGGCGTCGCCGCGCTGCACCAGCGGAAAGACATTCGCGACCGTCTGCACGCCGACATCGACCTCGCCGCCCTTAACCGCCGACGCCACGTTTTGATTTGATTGCAGCGGGACGATCTTCACGTCGCTGTCCGGTATGTGGTGCTTCTTCAGCACGCGCGAGAGATCGTACTCGAGCGGTGTGCCGAGTTGCGTAATACCGACGGAATGGCCCTTCAAATCCTTGAAGGAACGCAGTCCTTTTGCGTAGGCCTGGTTCGAGACGATGAAGCCGATGGTCTGGAAGCCATGGCGCTCCCAGCCGCCGGCGGCGATGATCTTGAGCGTGCCTTGGTAGGCGAGGTTGCAGAATGCGGCGGTCAGCGCGGTCGAGCCGAAATCGATGTCGCCCGACGCGGCGGCGACCGCGATCGGCGCCGCCGAATTGAACAACACAAGGTCGGCGTCGAGGCCTTCCTCCTTGAAATAGCCCTTGGCCTTGGCGACGAAGGCCGAGGCGCCGCCCTGCGAATGGACGGTGCCGATCTTGATCTTGTCGGTGGCCGCGGCGGGCCGCAGCCCGAACCCGATACCCGCAATGACGATGGCGGTGCCCGCCAAAACGCGGAACGCGTTGCGTTCCGGCCATGCTTTATTGCTCATGGCGTTTCTCCCTTGTTTCCGTTCGCGGCCGCTCCTGCCGCTTCTGTGCCGCGGTCAACGCGCTGCGGTCTCGGCCTTCACCGGCACGAAGCGCCGCGTGAGGATTTGATCGTCTTTTGGCACTTCCGGCAAGGTCTTCAATTCGACCCAGGATTGCTTGATGAGCTTGAGCGCCTCGGGATCGAAAGTGCCATCCTTCGACATGATCGGCATTTCGCGATCGTAGGCCCCGGCGACCACGTCCTTGCCGTCATGGATGACGTCGTCGGCGATGGCGATGGTCTGGTCGCGATGCGTGCGCATATAGGCGAGCACGGCGAAGAACGATTTGACGAAGGTGCCGACCTCGGCGGGGTTGCTGTCGAGCAGCGGTTTGCGCGCGAAGATCACATGAGTGATGAAGCGCGGCGCGTATTTGTCCATCGTGACCAGCGCACGGCCGCGATGCTGTTCCTGGAGCTTCAGCGCGGTTTCGTATGAGCCCATACCGGCATCGACCGATCCGCTGACGATTGCCGACACCATCGCCGGGCCGCCGCCGGTCGCGGTGATGCGGATGCCGTCCTTGCCCCAGCCTTCGTGGATCGCGATCCGCTGGGTCAGCCAGGCGGTCAGCGAGCCGACCGTGCTGACCGCCATGACCTTGCCTTTGAGATCGGCCGGCGTCTTGATCGGCGAATCTTCCGCCACCGTCACCGCGATATTCGCGGGCGCGCCGAAATACGCCGCTACTGCGCGCACCGGCGCGCCCTTGGCGGCGAAGGCCATGCCGGGCCCGCTGCCGAGCCCGAAATCGATGCTGCCCGCGACGAGGCCCTGTTGCAGCTTGGCATCGCCGGTGAAGTCGACGATCTTCACGTCGAGCCCGTATTTCGCGAAAATGCCCTGGCGCACGCCGATATCGAGCGGCGTGAAGGTGAAGGCAGTCGGCACGGCCTTGCCGACATGAACGGTTTCGGTGGCGTGGGCCGGACGCAGCGTTGGGGCCGCGACGAGCGCGGCCGCAACTACAGCGTGACCCAACCGGTCGCTTCGACACAGCATGGTCAGCCTCCCTGCGAGCGGTGTCGCGGCTGAGCCTCAGGACCCGCCGCGTTTTCCCGCTGCGGGCGCAGAATGAGCTATTAGTTATCAGAGTGCAACAAATTTGTGGCGCGGCGCTCGGCGCAAAAGAAGACCCGGCTGGACCGACCGCTTGCGCGATCGGCACAGCCGGGCGGGGAGTCCGCGGGGAAAGCGCTACGGCATCAGAACGCGAATTGGGTCCGGAGAGCGACCGCGTCCATGGTTGCGCCGGTCGAGGTGCCGAGCGGTACGGTACCGCCGGTGCCCGCCTGGGCCCGCGCAATGTCGCCGTGCAGGTAATCGAGCATGAAGCGCATGTTGTTGTTCGGATACCAGTTGACGCCGAGCGCGTAGATCGACTGCTTGCCCCCGGCGAAACCGTTGCTCGAGGCGACCGTGGTGCCGGTGGTGAAGTTGTCGTTCAGATCGACGACGCTGTAGCGCGCGGCGATTTCCCAAGCGCCCCAGTTGCCGCCGGTGAAGTCGAAGGGATGCGCAGGCGTGATGCCGCCATAGCAGCCGCAGCCCGGGCTATATTTGCGCATCTCGCCCGTCAGCGTGTAGCTGCCTTCGATATAGCCGCCGTTGAAATTGAGACCGGGCGCATTGAGGCGTGCGACGTTGTAGTGGAAATATTCCGCCTGGAAGAAGGCGGGGCCGAAGCCTCCCGCCAACTCTGCGCCGAACACCGACGCGCCGGTGACCGGGTTGGTGGTCGAGCCGATCGAAGAGACAGTGCTTCCACCGACTGTCTCGACACCGAGGATGTTGGTCGGATCGACGCGCACTTCGGGCTTGTCGGCGAGGCTCACCGTTTGCGGGCTGCCCGGCTTGATCACCCCTTCGGCGTCGGCGCCGACATGGAAAGAGTATTCCGGCGTTTGCACGACCTGGAAGGTCGCGCGGCCGGTGGCGCCGAAATCGCGGGGCGCCGTATGCGTGCCGCCCGAGGTCGGGCCGGTGCCGTAGATGCCGACCCAAGCGCGGTCGTTGTTCCAGGTGGCGCCGACCGCCGAGCGGTTATCACCGGCTGCGAGATTGGCCGCGATCACCTGCGCGGAAGAGCGCTCGATAAACATGATGTTGTTCGAACTCGTCGCTTCATCGAGCGTATAGGGAACGTCGATATAACCGAGGGTGAATTGGAACGGCTTGAAGCCGTTGTAGCTCACGAACGCGTTCTCGATTGTCGAGCTGTTATCGGTCGAGCCGCCGAAATCCATGATAAAGGCGTAATCCCAATCGCCGGCATATTTGCCGACGACACCGAGACGAGCGCGGCGGGCATTCACGCCGTCGTTCAGATTCTGAGGCACGGTGCCCTTGGAATCGGGCTTGTAGCTATATGCCCCGACATCAAGGTGGAGGCGGCCGGTGATACCCAGCGTGTCGCGGCCGTCGGCACTCGAGAAGACCGGGCGGCCGTTCAGCATTTTGACGACAGCGGCACCCACCGGGCTCGCCGGGGTGGCCTTCATCTGGGTCACCGTCTCGCTCGTGACCGCCTGGTTGCGCTGCGTCTGCACGACCTGGGTCTGCAGGTTCTGCAGTTGCTGATTGAGGGCGCGCACTTGTTCTTGCAGTGCCTGGATCTGGCTATTGAGCGCGGCTGAGCTTTGCGCATGTGCCGGCGCGACGGCCGCGAGCGCGCTGCAAAGCGCGACGCTGCCGAGAAGATACGACTTGAGCGACATCACTGATCCTTCGTTCTGTGGATTTTCCCCGACCGAGCCACGCTGTCTTGCAGCGCGGCGGGGCGATCCTAGGGAGCCGCGATGACACTTCTTAGTCGACGATGTGACGCTGGCGTTACGATGTGCAGGATTAACGGGGCTGTGATATTTTTGCCGCGAAATTAAACGCGCTGTAATCTTCTGTGGACAAAAACCGAGGGGGAGAGAAATGACAAGGACGATGATCGCCACGGTTGCTGCGCTTGCCGCGATGCTGTCGGCGGGCGCGAGCAAGGCGGATATCGCGCGCCTGCCGCCCAATGTCGTGAGCGGCATCGCTGCGCTCGGCCCGACGCTCGATCGGCCGATGATCGCCAAGACCAACGAGCTGATGAAAGGCCTGGCGCCGTTCACGCCGCCGCCTTCGGTCGCCGTCGCCAGCGACATCGCCTATGGCGACGATCCGCTGCAGAAGATCGACATCTACACGCCGGCGAAAGCCCGCAACCTGCCGATCGCTGTCTTCATCCATGGCGGCGGCTTCGTGACCGGCGACAAGAAGGACTACGCCAACGTCCCGACCTATCTCTCGCAGCACGGCATGGTGGCGGTGAACGTGAATTACCGCCTAGCGCCGAAAGCAACCTGGCCGGCCGCTTCGGAGGACGCCGCGTCGGTGGTCGCCTTCCTCAAGAAGAATGCCGCGCGGTATGGCGGCGATCCGAAACGCATCGTGCTGATCGGTCATTCGGCGGGCGCCAATCTCGTCGCGACTTATGTGCTCGATCGGCGCATCTATCCGAAAGGCGGGCCCGGCGTTGCCGGTGTCATCCTCGTCAGCCTGCCGGCGTCGCGGCCGTCGGGCGTGCGCGAGGCGGATCAGGTCTATTTCGGTGGTCCGAACGTCATCCCGTCGCGCGTGCCGGGACCGCTCCTCGAGAAGAGCAAGATGCCGATGATGATGATCACGGCGGAATACGATCCGGTCATGCTCGCGCCCGAGGCTTACGATTTCGCCGGCCGCATGTGCGTGCGCGACGGCAAGTGCCCGCCTTTCTACTATGTGAAGGGCCACAACCACATTTCCGAGATCGGCAGCGTCGGCAGCCCTGACGATCAGGTGGGCCGAGCGATCGTCGATTACGTGCGCAGCCTGCATTAGGCAGCCGGCGCGCGCCCCCTCACGAGGAATGGGCTCGCGAGAGGCGCGCGATCGCGTCGCCCGGCTGATCAAGGCGGGCAAGATCGAGCAGGACGCCATCGCGGCGCATCCTTTCGCGGATTGGGATGCGAAGTACAACGCCAACGAGCAGCAGAGCGCCAATTTCACGCGCGTCGTCTATCGCTCTGAAGCCCGCGAAAATGATGTAACGGCGCCCGATTCCGGGCCTTTCGTGCCAAGCGCCCACCGCGCGCCCTTCCTGTCTCAGCAGCGCGGCGGTACCATTGGCCGCGAGGGAGGCGCCTTTGGTGAACGAGACTTTTGTCGAGGTGAGGGGCGCGAAGCTCTTTCTGCGCCGCGACGGCGCGGGCGAGCCGCTGCTCTTCCTGCATGGCGTGCAAGGCTTGCCGGGTTGGACCGATGCGCTCGGCAGGCTCGCCGAGCACTTCACGGTGATCGCGCCGGATCATCCTGGCTTCGGCCATAGCGATGCGCCGGATTGGATCGACGACGTCGGCGATCTCGCGTACTTCTATCTCGATATGCTCGCCTCGCTGGCGAACGGCAAAGTCCATATCGTCGGCCATTCGCTCGGCGGCTGGATCGCGATGGCGATGGCGATCCGCTCGACCGCGCAGATCCTCAGCCTGACCTTGGTCGATGCGGCCGGGATCAGCGTCAACGGCGTGAAGCGCGGCGACATGTTCATCGGCAGCGCGGCCGAGACCGGCAAGCTGCTCTTTGCCGGCGAGGAAGCGGCGGCGGGCTGGGCCGGGCTCTGGCAAGCAAGCGACGAGATGAAAGAGCTCTACGACAAGAACCGTTCGGCCGCCGCGAAATATACCTGGCAGCCGCGGCTCTACGATCCGAAGCTGGCGCGCTGGCTCCATCGCATCGATGTGCCGACGCATATCGTCTGGGGCGAGGGCGATTTCCTGATTCCGCCGGCGCATGGCGAAGAGCTGCAGCGCCTCATTCCGGGCGCGAGCCTGACGCGCATCGCCGGAATCGGCCATCTGTGCGATATCGAGGCGCCGGCCGCTTTCGCCGACGCGGTCGTACCCTTCATCGCGGGGCTGCAGCCATGAAAGTCCTGTTCTTCCATCTCATGCCCTATGCCGATCTCGATCTCGATTATCAGAAGAAATACCGCACCGACTGGGTGATCCTGCCGAACACCTATTTCGATCCGCAGAAAGGCCACGCGCTCTACAACCGCTATCTCGACGAGCTGGAATTGGCGGCCGAGCTCGGCTTCGACGGCGTGTCCGTCAACGAGCATCACCAGAATGCGTATGGCTTGATGCCGTCGCCGGTGGTGACGGCCTCGGCGCTGGCGCGGCGCGTCAAGACGGCGAAGATCGCGATCCTCGGCAATGCGTTCGGCCTGCGCGACAATCCGCTGACCCTTGCCGAAGAGCATGCGATGATCGACGTCATCACCGGCGGCCGGCTGATCAGCGGCATGGTGCGCGGCATCGGCGCCGAATATTACTCGATGGGCGCCAATCCGGCGTTCAGCCACGAGCGTTTCCACGAGGCGCATGACCTCGTCGTGCAGGCCTGGACGAAGCCCGGCCCGTTCAGCTTCGAGGGCAAACATTACCGCTTCGAATATGTGAATGTGTGGCCGCGGCCCTATCAGCAGCCGCATCCGCCGATCTGGTGCCCGTCCTTGGGCTCGGGCGAGACCGTCGATTGGGCGAGCGCGAAAGAGCGGCGCTACGTCTACATCCAGAATTTCTCGCCGGTCGCATCGGTGATCCGCTATCTCAATCTCTATCGCCAGACCGCGGAGCGCCTGCACGGCTATACCGCGAGCTCGGAGCAGATCGGCTGGGCGGCGCCGATCTATGTCGCCGAGACCGACGAGAAAGCGCGCGAGGAAGCGAAAATCCATATCGAGCGGCTGTTCAGCAAATATCTCAACCTGCCGTTCGAGATGATGTTCCCGCCGGGCTACCTCTCGATCAACTCGCTGAAGGCGATGCGCGCCGTGAAGCGGCCGGCGCTGGCCGCCGGTACGATGACCATCGATCACCTGATCGATGCCGGCATCTTCCTCTGCGGCAGCCCCGAGACCGTCCGCAACCTGCTCGTCGCCGCCCATCGAAAGCTCGGTTTCCAGAACTTCCTCGCCAATCTGCACTTCGCGACCCTGCCGGCCGACCTGACCGAGAAGAACCTCCGCCTCTTCGCGCGCGAGGTCATGCCGGCGCTGCAAGCGCTGAGCGATAAGGAGTGGCAGGGGATGGAGGCGGCCGCGGCGGAGTAGATTTTCGCAAACCAGGCCGCGAAAAAGCCGGGCCGCGAAAAGCCTAGGCCGCCGCAACCTCGGCCGCCGGCGCGGCGCCGTGCGGCAGGCGGATGGTGACCTTGGTGCCTTTACCCGGTGTCGAGGCGATATCGACGCTGCCGCGATGCTGCTCGATGACCTGCTTGACCATCGGCAGGCCGAGGCCGGTGCCGAAGCTCTTGGTGCTGAAGAGCGGCTCGAAGACCTTGGCGAGATTTTCGGCCGGGATGCCGGGGCCGTTATCGGCGATCACCAGCTCGAAAGCGTTGAGGCGCGCGGCCGTGGTCACGACGATACGGCCGTTGCCGGTCGGCTTGTCGCCGGTGCTCATCGCTTGTGCCGCGTTCTCGACCAGGTTGATCACGACCTGGCGCATGCGGTCGCCGTCGAAATCGATGACATAACCCGGCGCGGAGAGGTTGCGCACGAGATCGACCCCCGGCGGCAGCTTCTGATCGTTGAGGACATCGTCGAGCCAGTTGTCGAAAGAGGCGACGCTCTTGTGCAGCTCGCGCACGCGCGTGAAATCGAGGAGCTCGCTGATGATGCGGTCGCAGCGCGAGATGCTGCGCTCGACGCGCTCGATCGGACGGTCGAGATTGAGGCCCTTGCCGGCGGCGAGTTCCTTGAAGGTATAGATCGTGTTGCGGATCGCGCTCAGCGGGTTGCGCAGCTCGTGCGCCACCGTCGCGGTCAGCTGACCGAGCGCCGAGAGCCGCTCCTGTTGCACGAGCTCGGCGGCGAGGCGGCGGTTTTCGCGGCTCTTGTCGCGGAAGACATCCAGCGTGCGGGCGAGCTCGCCGATCTCGTCGCGGCGCTCGATGAAAGGCGCCTCGCGATCGAGATCGCCGTTCGCGACCGCGCGCATCGCCGCGGTGATGTTCGCCATCGGCTGAGCGATGCGGCGGATGACGAACGTCACCGCGAAAATCCCGAAGCCGAGGAAGAAGAGGGTGAGAACCAACGCGCCGACGAGGCTGCGCGTCGCCTCGCTCGCTTCGCCCGCCGCGCGCGCATCGCTGAGATCGAAGGCGGTGTTGGCGACATTCATGATCGATTCGAGGCCGGGATTGGAGAGGTTGACCCACTCGACGCCGGTGATCGCGGCGGGGCGGCCCGCGCCGATATCCTCGATCAGCGCTTTACGCCGGCCGCGCAGATCCTGGAAATAGAGCTTCTGCGCCTTGGCGATGCTGTCTTTCAAAGACTGCGGCAGATCAAGCCAGCGCGCATCTTCGGCAATCACTTGCCAGCCGGCGTCCATGCGCCCGGCCAAGGTCAGGAATTGCTGCTGCTGGGCCGGCGGGACGCCGTTGCCGTTGGCGATGACCGCGCCGACCATGAGCCGGTCGAGACCGGCCGCATCGCGCACGACCCAGGCGATCTGCTTGATCTTCATCATCTCGGTGATGAGCGGATCCGCCTGATTGATTTCGCCGGAGAGGCGTTCGGAGAAAGCGTCGATCGAATCGACGAACTTGCCGCCGCCGGCAACCCAAAGCCCGCCCATGGTCGGCGGGCGGTCGCTCTTGGCCAGCAACATCGCCTGATCGACGCTGACGCGCATGCGATCGAACTCGGCGCGCGCGCTGAGAATCTTCGACAGCCCGGGGTCCGATTCCGGGATGCTCATATCCTTGATCTTGACGAAGGCGGAATCGAGCGCGGCATTGGAGCGCTTGCGCAGCGCGGTGATCTCACGCCACGTTTCGGGATCGATCGGCGTCGCGGTCTCGAGGCCGGTGTTGACGGTGCCGCGCTCGACCCGGATCGTCTGCATCGCCATGAAGAGGTCGCGCGAGACGCTGACCACGGCATGGATGTGCTCGGCCGTCGCGCGCTGCCTATAGGCGCGTTCGGCCGAGGTGACGAACACCGCAACCAGCGCGAGCGCCATGAGGCCGGTCACGGCCTGAAGCAAAATCTTGATCGAAGCGAGGTTTCGCAAAGGAAGAGGCCGCACGGATGACCGGGTTGAAACGCTTTCGGCGAATTCCACCGATTGTGCGGCGCGGGCGTAAGAGAGTGGTTAATGCGCCGGGGTTTCGCGGCGATCCAGCGACCGGCCTTCTACAAAGACGGGCGGAAAAGCGTCAGTCGGCGGCCAGGGGGCGCGGCTCGGGCTCGGTCTCGAGCGCCGCCGCCAGCGGCGTGCGCAGCCGCCAGGCCCAGGCCCAGAGCAGGAGGCACAGCGTAGCGCCGACCGCGACCGGCACGCGCAGTCCGTAATGCGCGGCGATCCAGCCCATGCCGAGCGTGCCGAGCGACGGCACGCCCTGGCTGATGATGCCATACATGCTCATGACGCGGCCGCGCACATGCGGCTCGACCGCCGATTGGATCAGGGTCTGGTTGCTGATGCTTTGCACGATGAACGCAAAGCCGATCAATGCCACCATCGGCAGGGCGAAATAGAAATTCTGCGTTGCGACGAAGCCCAGCAGCACGATGCCCATGAGCAGCGTGTTGGCGAGGGTCAGGACCGTCAGGCCTTTGAGGCTGGCGCGCGAGGTCAGCCAGGTCGCGCCGATCATCGCGCCGGCGC
>Ga0335085_10016638_pt1 | contig 10620 bp, 6 predicted proteins | sample Lox_Sample_45_FD_206712 | JGI IMG/M metagenome (GOLD analysis project Ga0335085, IMG submission 206712) | Soil microbial communities from Loxahatchee National Wildlife Refuge, Florida, United States - Lox_Sample_4.5 | ecosystem: Environmental > Terrestrial > Soil > Wetlands | place: USA: Florida...
CTGCGGCAGGCCGAGCACATGGCCAGCCCGGACGAGCGCGGCGCCGTGATTGCCTGCTACTACGCCCTGGCCTACGTGGGCTTCGCGGTGCCCTACCTGGCCGCCGGCCTCGGCGTGCTCGCCGGGAAGAGCGGCGCGTTCGTCGCGCTGACCGCGATCATCGCCGTGCTCGCGCTGTGGACCGCCGGGTACGCGGCCAGCCTGCGCCGGGGTTCCCGGGTACCGGAAGGTGACACAATTGTCAGGTGGTCTGGCGGCAGTTGCAATTCCGTGTCACGGTAAGGTAACACCTCGGTTCGTTCGGATAATTAAAAAACATTTTTGGACCGAACGGGTCCTAGTGCCTGCCCCGGTGACCGTGACCTGCGGTGCTGATGGTGCGCGTGGTGCGCCGCCCGGGTCGGGATCGGGTCCTGGCTAGACCATAATACGTTCCATTCCGGTCCTTACTGTTCCATAATCAAGCTCAGATTTCGGTTTTCAGCCAAGCGTTGACGGCCGCCTGTTTTCCCAGTACACCTTGCTTGACACCCTTTCTCGGCGAACGGGTCAGCAGAGGGAAGCGCCACCGGAATCTGACCGCGGCGGGGCGGTGGGGAGGGAGTGCGTGATGGCGGGGCTGCCGTTGGTGGGGGACGAGTACGCGGGGTACCGGATACGCTCGGTGCTCGGCCGCGGCGGCATGAGCGTCGTCTACCAGGCGGAGAACCTCCGGCTGAGCAATGTCATCGCGCTGAAGGTGCTGGCGCCTGAGCTGGCCGCCGACGACGTGTTCCGGGCCCGGTTCCTGGAGGAATCCCGGATCGCCGCCTCGCTCAACCACCCGAACGTGATCCCCATCTACGACATGGGCTCCCAGGACGACCTGCTGTACATCGCGATGCGGTACGTGTCGGGCACCGACATGCGGCAGATGATCAAGAAGCGCGGCCGGATCCTCCCCGCGACCGCCCTGTTCCTGGTCGGCCAGGCCGCGCGGGCGCTGGACGCCGCGCACCGCAAGGGGCTGGTACACCGGGACGTCAAGCCGGGCAACCTGCTGATCGAGCGGGGCAGCGACGAGGCCGATCCGGATCACGTCTACCTGGCGGACTTCGGCATCACCAAGCATGCCATGTCCCGCAGCGGGCTGACGTCGACCGGGCAGTTCCTGGGCACGATCGACTACGTGGCGCCGGAGCAGATCCGGGGCACGTCGGTGCTGGGCCTGGCCGACCAGTATTCGCTGGGCTGCGTGCTATATGAGTGCCTGACCGGCCGGGTGCCGTTCGAGAAGGACCTGGACGCCGCGATCATCTGGGCGCACGTGGAGGAGACGCCCACCATGCCGACGGTGCTGCGCCCGGAGTTGCCGCCCGAGATCGACGACGTGTTCGGCCGGGTGCTGGCCAAGCGCCCGGACGAGCGCTACGGAAGCTGCCGCGAGTTCGTCGATGCCGCCCGGATGGCCCTGGGCGTCCTCGGGCCGGGTACGGAGACGTCCCTCGCCTACGGCGCCACGACCACCGGACCGCAGACCGGCCCGCCGCCCGGCAGCCAGCCGGGGACGCCGCCGGACCAGTTCTCCTGGGCCAGCGTGGCCAGCCGGGCGCATCCGGCCGGGCCCGCGATAGATCCCGTCGCGCCCGCCGCCGCGGCGTCCGGGGCAGTCGGCCAGTCCTGGAGCAGCCAGCCTGGCTACGGCCAGCCTGGTTACGGCCAGCCGGGTTACGGCCAGCCCGATAGCGGCCAGTCCGATGGTGGCCAGTCCGGCGGGACCCTCACCTCCCACCGGCGTGAGTACGGCGTCGCCGGCCCGGGCGAGCCCGGCCAGCCGGCCGGCGCGCCGCCGTCCCAGGGCGGGCCGGGGGGACCGGGCTGGTACCGGCAGCCGCGCTGGATCGTCGCGCTGGCGGCCGTGGTCGTGCTCATCGCGGGGCTGGGCATCTGGGCCGGCCTGAGCGGCGGCTCCAGCGGGCACCCCAACGCCTCGGCGACGATGTCGCACAAGCCGAAGCCCAAGCCGACGACCGGCGCGCTGATGAACGCGGTCACCCTGGCGAACAGGAGCCTCGACGCCAAGGGCCTGTTGCCGCCGTCGGCCTGCAAGCAGGACAGCCTGACCCATGTGACCTGCACCGCGCCGGCCCTCAGCATCACCGGGGCCGTCTTCCAGACCTACCCGAACCTGAAAGCCCTGTACGCGGCGTACACGGCCAAGGTCTCGTCGGTGGACTCGAATCAGTTCAAGCAGAACTTCAACGACTGCGGATCCCAGAAAACCTACGGCGAGGTTGGCTGGAACCACCTGTACCAGCACACGAAAACTACCACCGTCGCCCAGATGACCATGGGCATGGTGAAGGACGACCAGGCCGCGGGCCGGGTGTTCTGCAACTTCTCCAATGGCCTGGAATACATGGTGTGGACCAACAACGACAGCCTCATGATGGGGTACGTGGCCGGGCCGGTGCACGGGGACGTGTGGACCTGGTGGGTCGCGGTCCACCATGACCTCAACATCGGCGGCTCGATGAACATGAACATGCCAACCTCGCCCGCGACCGGCGGCGGCGCGTCTCCGGCCATGAGCCCGTCCCCGTCCATGAGCAGCATGGGCGGGTGACCTGACGGCCACGCTGGCCCGGCGGCATGATGGCCACGTTCAGCTACCAGACCTAGATGCGCCCCATTCGCCTGGCGCATAAGGCGTGGATGCCGCTCTCATGTTGTTCTTACAACGCGAAAGGGGCATCCACGTCGTATTTCCTGTGCGGGGTCGGCCGTCGCGGGCTCAGCCGGGCTGACAGGACGGGCACCAGAAGGTGACCCGGTCCTCCTGCCCGGCCGAACGGATCGGCGTCCCGCACCGGCGGCACGGCTTGCCCCGGCGGCCGTAGACCCAGTTCTCCTCGCCCCGGCGCATGCTGCCCGTGGTGACGTGGCCGAAGCGCTCCTTGTTCGCCTCGAGCAGCCGCCTGGCCAAGTCGGCCAGCGCGCCGAGGTCGGTCACGCTGCCCGTGCGCTGCCACGGGCTGAGGCCGCGCAGGAACAGCACCTCGGCCTTGTACACGTTGCCGATCCCGGCCAGATTCCGCTGGTCCAGCAGGGCCTCGCCGATGGGCCGGTCGGGCTGGGCGCTCAGCCGCCGCACCGCCTCGGCGCGGTCCCAGTCCGGGCCGAGCAGGTCGGGACCCAGATGCCCGGTGACGCGTGACTCCTCGCTAGTCCGGATCAGCTCGACCACGCCGAGCTGGTACCCGATGGCCTGCCAATCCTCGTTGGCCAGGAGCAGCCTGATCCGGTGGCTGTCGCGCAGCCGCTCAGCCGCGGGCCTGATCCGCCAGCTTCCGTCCATCTTCAGGTGGGTATGGACGGTGAGCCCGCTCTTGGTCCTGGTGAGCAGGTGCTTGCCGTGCGCAACGGTCTCCGTCACCACGTCGCCGACCAGGTCGGCCGTGGCCAGTCGGGGGACGCGGAAGTCGCTGCGGGTCAGCACCCTTCCCGCCAGTGCTTCGTGCAGGCGGCGGGCGGTGTACCAGACGACGTCTCCCTCGGGCATGACCTCAGTGTGCGTCAGGTCACTGCTGGTGCGTTAACCGCCGGTAATCATCCCGCGGGTCGTACGGAGCGCGATGGCCGTTTCCGCGGTGCCCGTGGCCCGGGTAGCCGCCGACCGGGTACGAGCCCGTCTGGTTGCCGTTGCCCGGGTAGCTTCCGGTGCCCGGATAGCTGCTGGTGGCCCGGTGGCTGTGCCGCGGCTGCACCTGCCGCGCGGTCCTGGTTCCGTCGCCCGCGCCGTCCGGACGGGCGTGGCTCCCGGTGCCGTTGTGCCGTCGCGGCTCGCTCGCCTGGGCCGCCGGATTCGTCCGCCCGTTTCCGTAGTCCTGGCCGTACGGCGGAGTGGCCGTCGCCTGGGTGGCCGGGGACGAGTCTCCGTAGGAGGGCGTCGAGTACGGGTACGGGGAAGAGTCGTACCGGTCCGCTGGGGTGTTCCGGGCCCTGAGGGATGACCGGCCGTCGACCGGTCCGCTGGGCCGCAGCGAGAAGGCCGCGCTGGTCAGCGGGTCCTCCTCGGTACTGCTGGGCCGCCGCCGGCGCGTTTCGGTCGGCTGGGCGGCGGATTCGCGCGGTCCGGAGGCGGTCTCGCGCGGTGCCGCGGCGGTCCCGCGTGGCGGTGTGGCAGCCCCGCGCGGCGCGGCGGCGGTCCCGCGCGGCGGTGTGGCAGTCTCGCGCGGCGCGGCGGCAGTGCTCTTCGGCTGGCTGGTGCTCGCGGCGGCGCGGACGGGCTGCGTCGCCCCCGCCGGCGGCGGCTTCATGCTCTGGGCCGGCTGCGTGGCCGGGTAGGCGGGCTGGATCGCGGTCCGTTCGGCCGCTGGGTCGGGCCCGGTCCGCGGGGCGGCCGCACGACCGCCGGAGCCGGGGCCCCGCCTGGCCCGGTCCGGGCCCCGGCCGTCCCGTTTCCTGTCGTTCGCCGGGGCCTGGACGCGCTGCGGTCCGGCGGCCAGCCCGGTGTCGAGCCCGGCTACGGGCGCGCCGACGGGCGGGCGGTTCTTGCCCGGTGAGTCCTGCTGGGCAGTCCGTGCGGTCGTGGCGAGCGGCTTGTCCGAGGCCAGGTCGTCCCAGAACTGCTCGTCGCTGACACCGCCGAACGTCTCCGTGGGCCACAGTTCCTCATCGAGGTCGGCTCCCTTGCGGAATCCCACGCGGCGGCGCGGCCTGGTCGCGTCGTCGGCCGCCTGTGCGTAATCCGGGGCCTCGGCGTCGCCTGACCACGGGTCCTCCGGCGGTGCCTGGCGGGGCGGCCGCGTCGCTGTCGCGCCAGGAGCGGCCCGGCGGCCGTCGGCGGCCGCCTGGTCGAAGACGGGGAGGGGATCCGGCCCGGTGTCGGCCTTGGTCCGGGGATTCCTGGACGAGACCGCGGCGGGCCTGAACGTGGTGATCGGACCGCCGCCGCTGGCCGTGCGGCGGGGCTGGCCGGCCAGGCCGGGCCGGCCGGTAGCGCCTCTGCTCGCCGGGCGCCGGTCGGTCCCAGTGCGGCCTGCTCCGGCGGGCCGAAGGCGCTTATCGCGGCGGCTGCCTGAACGGATGCTGAAGTAGAAGGCTGCCGCGATGCCAACAAGCCCGGCAAGGGCCAATCCCACGACCAGAAACATGATGTCCATCCACAATGCCGGGCCTCGTGGACGGCGTTCGCTAGGCTCACGCGGCCATGACGCGAGCCTTCCCCCCTTGTCGCGAGCGCCGTAAACCCGCTTGATCATCGATTGTTGCTTACCGGTAGCCTGCGTGTCAGACGATTGAAAAAGTTCCGGAAATTGCCGATTACGAGGCGTATCTAGACGATCACGGATTTCCGGTTACTACTATTCGGCCGCGCCCGATTGTGGCTGCCGCGATCGCGGTCCATACGTCCTGCAGCGGTGCTCCGTTGGGCTGCTTCAGGATCGTGTTCAAGGCATAAACGGTAAACCGGTACGAGTGCGGGCGACCTTGCGGGCACGGCGGGTCGTAGGCGGGCTTACCTGCACTGTTCAGCGCCTGGCGCGCACCGGTGGGCAGCGAGCCCTCCTGGATGTCGGTGGACCCGGCATTGATATCGAAAACAAGCCAGTAAATGGTCGGCGTGATCGGTGCCGAGGAGTCATCGACAATTAGCGCGAGGCTCTTGGTGCCCTCCGGCGCGCCCGACCAGTTAAGTGGCGGGTTCATTTTCGCACCATGACCATGACAGGTATAGCGCTGCGCCAGCATACCCGAGACGAACGCCTCGCTGCCGACCGACATCGGACTCGGCGCCACCGGTGCGCCGTACCCGGCCGTGCCGCAGCCCGCCAGGACCAGGACAGCCAGCACAGCCAGCACCGCCGCCGCGGCGGCCCGCGCGCGGAGCGGCCGCCGGGTCCGGTCCCGGCCTGACGTCACCTTCTCGCCTCTTTCCTGCCGACGGTTGATATTAGAACCTCCGCCGCTAGGAAGCGTACGGTGAGACGACGCGTTTAATGACCAGGGGACTAGGGCTTCAATACGGGCGATCAGCGAGGGCAGATGCCGAACGCGCTGGGTATCGGGCTACTGGGCCCGCTTCAGGTGCGGGACGAGACGGGGCGCCCGGTCCACGTCGGCGGCCGCCAGCTGCGGGTGCTGCTCACCTTGCTCGCCCTGAACGCCGGGCGTGTCGTCCCGGGCGGCTCGCTGGCCGGGCAGCTCTGGCCCGAGGACCCGCCTGGCAACCCTGGCAACGCGCTGCAGACGCTGGTCTCCCGGCTGCGGGCCGAGCTGCGCCAGGCCGGGGCGGGCGACGTGATCGAGTCGCACCCGGCCGGATACCGGCTCGCCGTGCCGCCGGGCGCGGTCGACGTGACCGCCTTCGAGGAGCTGGCCGCGCAGGGCCGGCGCGCGCTGGCCGACGGCGACGCGGGTGAGGCCGCGCGGGTCCTGCGGGACGCGCTGCTCACCTGGCGAGGCGAGCCGCTCGCCGACGCGGCCGGATCGGACTTCGCGGACGCGGCCGCGGCCAGGCTGACCGAACTGCGCTCCAGCGTGCTGGCGGACCGGATCGAGGCCGACCTGGCCCTCGGTGAGGGAGCCGGCCTGGTCGGTGAGCTCCGCGTGCTGCTCTCCGCCGACCCGCTGGCCGAACGTCCCCGGGCCCAGCTCATGCGCGCGCTGTACGCCGCCGGACGTCAGGCCGAGGCGATCGCCGTGTACCACGAGGGCCGCGAACTGCTCGCCGACCAGCTCGGAGTGGACCCGTCCGCCCAGCTCGAGCACGTCTACCTCGGCATCCTGCGGGGCCCAGCCGCCAGCAGGGACCAGCCTTCGCCCGATCCCGAACGGGCCGCGGTGCCTGCCCAGGCCCGGCTCTCCGCCGCCCGGGCGCAGCGCCCCCTGACCAGTTTCGTCGGCCGGGACGAGGACCTGTCCCGGGTGCTGAAGAACCTGCGCGCGGCCCGCCTGGTCACGCTGACCGGCCCCGGGGGAGTGGGCAAGACGAGGCTGGCCACCGAGGCCTCGGGACGGCTCGGCGCGGCGGCCTGGTTCCTGGCGCTGGCGCCGGTGACCGATCCGGCCGAAGTGGTCTACACGGTGCTCGGCGCGCTGGGCATCCGCGAGCCGGTCATCGCCCGCCGCGCCGCCGAACCCGGCACGGGCCCGCTGGACCGGCTCGCTGCCGCTCTCGGCGACCGTGACGAGGTGCTGATCCTGGACAACTGCGAGCATGTGATCGAGGCGGCCGCCGCCCTGGCCGGTCACGTCCTCGCCGCCTGCCCGCGGGTGAGGATCCTGGCCACGAGCAGGCAGCCGCTGCGTATCGACGGCGAGACGCTGTGCCCGGTTCCCCCGCTGCCGATCCCGCCGGCGCCTTCCGCGCCGGTGACGATCGCGTCGTACGGGTCGGTCCGGCTGCTGCGGGACCGGGCCGTCGCGGTTCGTCCGGACTTCGAGCTCGGCGAGGCGAACGCGACCGCCGTGGCCCGGATCTGCCGCGCCCTCGACGGGATGCCGCTGGCGATCGAGCTGGCTGCGGTGTGGCTCCGCACGCTGACGCCGGCCCAGCTCGCGGAGCGCCTGGACGACAGGTTCGCGCTGCTCACCGGGGGGAGCCGGACGGCCCTGCCCCGGCACAGGACGCTCCGGGCGGTGGTCGACTGGAGCTGGGAGCTGCTGTCGGCGTCCGAGCAGGCCCTGGCGCGCCGGCTGGCCATCTTCCCGGGCGGGACCACCCTGGCGGCCGCCGAGCGCATCTGCGCCGACGACCTGCTGCCGTCGGCCGCGGTCCTGCCCGCGCTGTCCGGCCTGGTCGACAAGTCGATCCTGAGCGTGGCCGAGAGCCAGGACGGCCATTCCCCGCGGTACCGGATGCTGGAGACCGTCCGCGCGTACGGCCTCGAGCGGCTGGCCGGCGCGGGCGAGGAGGCCGCGGTCCGGGACGCGTTCGCCGAGTACTGCCTGGACCTGGCCGAGACCGCGGATCCGGGGCTCCGGGCGGCCGGGCAGCGCCGCTGGCTACGCGAGCTGACCGCCGAGCAGGACAACATGCACGCGGCACTACGCTGGACGATCGCGAGGCAGCAGGCCGATACCGCGCTGCGCCTCGTGCGGGCGCTCGGCTGGTACTGGATACTGCGCGGGCAGCCCGGCGAGCCGGAGGCACTGGCCCGCCAGGTTCTCGCGCTCGAACCCTGCGAGCAGACGCTGCGGATGGCCGAGGCGCGTGTTATCTGCGCGATCACCGCGGCCGGCGACAGCTGGGAGATCGACGTCGTCCGGCCTGCCCTGGCGGCGGCCGTGGCCGACCTGACGCGCTGGTCGCCGAGGGGCGCGCCGTCCCATCCGATCGCCGCGATGGGCGAGCCGATGATGGCTCTGTACGACCGGGATCCTGATCGCGCGTTCGCGGTGTTTGACCGCTATATGACCTCGGAGGATCCGTGGGTGCGGGCGGCGGTCCCGCTCCTGCGCGGGACGTTCGGCAGCATGCTTGGCCGGATGGACTGGGCGGAATCCGACTGCCGGGACGCCCTGGCGGCGTTCCGCGCTCTGGGCGAGGCGTGGGGGACGGCCGCCGTGCTGATCCAGCTGGCCGAATTCGCCAGGCTGCGCGGCGAGAACGCGGCCGCGGTCGCGGCGCTCGAGGAAGCGGAGGCACTCGGCCAGGAGCTGGGCGCGTGGGGTGACCTCTCCCATATCGGCGGGAAGCTCGCCTCGGTCCGGCTCCGGCTGGGTGACCTGGCGGGCGCCCGCGCCGACCTGGAGCGGGCCGAGCGCGAGGAGTCCGCGCGCGGCATCGGCCAGAGCGACTCGGCCATCTGGCTCAACCTGGTGCGCGCCGAGCTTCACTATCGCGAAGGCGACGCCGCCGCGGCCGCGCGGATCTGCGCCGACCTGCTCGCCGTGCTAAAGGACAAGCAGTCGTCCTGGTCATCCGGGGTGCAGGCGATCATCCAGGCCAGGCTGGCCCTGATCGTGCTGGCGGACGGAGACGAGATCCGCTGCCGTGTCCTGCTCGCGGAGGCGCTCGCGACCGCCGCCAGCTGGGTGGAGCTCCCGCCGGTCGCCGACGTGATCGATGCCATTGCCGTGTTCGCCCGCCAGTCGGGCGAGTGCGCGACGGCCGTCGCGACCCTGCTCGGCGCCGCCCACGCGGTCCGGGGCTGCTTCGACGAGAGCAGCCTTGACGCCCCGGCGGTGCGGAATGCCGTGCGCGCCGTGCTGGGCGCCGAGGAGTTCGGCGTCGCCTATGAGCGCGGCCGCTCACAGCCGAGTGCTGACGCGATCGCCCTCGCGGCCAGCGCGGTCGCGGACCCCGTCGCGGCGGGCTAGGTCCTGCGCCGGTAGGCGCGGACGGCCAGCGGGGCGAACACCACGAAGATGCCGAGCGCCCACAGCATCGACTGGACCGCCGGGGTGGCCACCGGACCGCCGGTGAACAGGCCGCGCTCCGCGTCGGTCAGCAGGGTCATCGGGTTGACCTTGACGAAGGCCTGCAGCCAGCCGGGCATGGTTTCGGTCGGCGCGAGCAGGTTGCTGCCGAACACCAGCGGGAAGAACGCGATGAACCCGAACGCCTGCACGCCCTGCGGCGTCTTCACCAGCAGGCCGATGAGGGCCGATACCCAGCACATGGCCAGCGCGAAGGCGAGCAGAAGCAGGCAGGCGGCCACGGCGGAGAGCGGGTTGGTCGTCACCCGGAAGCCCAGGATCAGCCCGAATCCGATGGTGATCGCGACCGAGATGAGGTAGCGGACCATGTCGCCGAGGACCGCGCCCGCGAGCGGCGCCGAGCGGGCGATCGGCAGGCTGCGGAACCGGTCGAAGACCCCGCTCGAGATGTCCTGGTTCAGCATGAGCCCGGTGCCCAGAGTGGCGAAGACGACGGTCATCACGAGCAGCCCGGGGAGCTCGTACTGCAGGTAGTCGTGCGTGCTGCCGTGCCCGATGGCACCGCCGAAGACGTAGGTGAACAGCAGCAGGAACATGATCGGCTGCAGGCTCAGGCCGATCACGTCCTCCATGTTCGTCCTGATCTTCAGCACGCTGCGCCAGGTGAGCGTGAACGTGTTCCGCATTCCGCCGAGCGGGCTGATCCTCCGGGCCGGCGCCGAGAGCGGGGCCGAAATCGCCGTCATCGCATGCCTTCCAGTTCGCGGGTGGCGCTTTCCTCGTCGCCGGCCCGGTGGCCGGTCAGGGCGAAGAAAACCTCGTCCATGCTGGGCTTGCGGAGGGCGAACTCCGCGAGCTCGATGCCCCTGTCATCGAGCTCGCGGAATACGTGCCGCACCAGGGCCGCGTCGCCGACCGGCGTGGTGGCCACGCCGGTCTCGGCGCTGGCGCTCACCTCGGTCCTGATCAGTTCGGCCATCAGCGCGGTGACCTCGGCCATCCGGGCCGGTTCCGCGGGTGCCACCTGCAGCACCTGCCCCCCGGTCTTGGCCTTCAGCTCGTCCGGCGTCCCCGTCGCCACGACCCGGCCGTGGTCGAAGACCACGATGTCGTGCGCGAGCTGGTCCGCCTCGTCCAGGTACTGCGTGGTCAGCAGGACCGTGACCCCGTCCGCGACCAGCCCGCGGACCATGCCCCAGACATCCGTCCGGCTGCGCGGGTCGAGTCCGGTCGTCGGCTCGTCCAGGTACAGCA
>Ga0335085_10016639_pt1 | contig 10620 bp, 5 predicted proteins | sample Lox_Sample_45_FD_206712 | JGI IMG/M metagenome (GOLD analysis project Ga0335085, IMG submission 206712) | Soil microbial communities from Loxahatchee National Wildlife Refuge, Florida, United States - Lox_Sample_4.5 | ecosystem: Environmental > Terrestrial > Soil > Wetlands | place: USA: Florida...
GGAAGTAAATCATCGGCCTATCGTAGATAGGCAACAGGTGCTTGTTAGTGATCTTGGTAAGCGGGAATAATCTGCTGCCCGTCCCACCCGCGAGTACGACACCTTTCATGCGCAGATTTCATCATACCGCAGGCCGCCCGGGCAGGATTGGTACTCGGCGGCGGTCCTGCGGCATTGCTCGAATTCGTATTAACGCTGCGCCACTACTTTTGGTTCTTCCCCGCCGAGCGTGTCGTAAAGCGGCTGCGCCGGTTTCAACTCGGGACCTTCCTGCGCCACCGAGACTGCCAGCACTTTAATGCGATCGTTGTTCGGCAAAGTCAAGCTGCGCGCGCCCGCCGGAAGATCGATCGGATAGGCAAACAGGTAGGAATACGAGTACGGCTGGTTCAAACCCTCGGGCGTATGATGATGCGAGCAATACCACGCCACGTCGGCGCGCTTGATGTAGCCGGGCTGCAATCCGACGTAGTCCTCGGGATAGCGCGGCGACCAGTTGCGGCGGCCTTGCGCCGGCGGACGCTGTTTGGCCGGATCGGGGTCCCACACGGCACGCCCCGCGGACACGGCCCAATCCTTGTCGCTGTACGGATTGTTCTTCCACACGCGCGTGTCCCACTGGCCGATGAAGCCGCCCCAATCCTCGATGTTGAGATCCACGAAGCGATCGCCCACTTTGAACGAGGCGCGCGCGTCGCCGTCGGACGCGGCCGCCAGTACGTACACGCGGTTGTAATTGCCCGCCGGCAGCGCGATGGTCTGGCCCTTCGCCACCACCGCGTTGGCCTTCCCCGACCCCGCTTCGCCCAGCTTGAACATCACGTCGTTAAAGGTCAGTTCCGCCGGCAGCATCTCCGCCGGCATTGCATTGCCATGGCCGTCGAAGCCGACCGTGTTCGGCCGATCGTCATTGCTTGCGACGGCGAGATCGTAAGTCAGGCTCACCGGTTGCGACTGCACCGTCGTCAACTTCGCCGGCGCAGCGCCCAGGCGCAGCGCGAAGGTGCGCGGCTGATACGCCGAAAACGAGGTCTCCAACGCGCCACCCGAAACCGTCGCCGCGCCGATCGGTTGCTCCTGCCCATTCATCTCGCGCGCCGCGGCGATTGGCCCGGCGAATCGCACGTGGACGCCCGACTCTGGCTTGCCATCAACCTCGACCATGCGCAGAATGACTTCGTCGCTCAACTCGGCTTTCTTCAGCGCCATTACCCGAATGCGCGGACTGTCGATCTTCACCAGCGAGAACTCTTTGCCCAGCGTGCCCGCGTGTTTCACGGTTTCGAACGCTACCAGCGGAACATTCAGCCGGTACGCCTGCCAATCGGTTTGACCTTCGCGCCAATCGCCCTTGTGGCCGGCGATCCCGAACACGATTTCGTGGTGTCCCCAATCCTGGATGGCTTGATCGGTGTACGACGTATCGGCGCCCGGCGACCGCACCAGGGTCAGCCGGATGGTATTGTCGTTCGGCTTATCAGAGCCATTCTTCACGTCCGTGAGAATCGTCGCACCAAACGCGCCGCTCTTGTCGGTCAAATCGATCCACTGGTGCGAGGCCACCTCGAATTGCCGCTCGGCGGCGTTGGGCCGCTCGACCGTGCCGATCCCCCAGTTGTAAGTGGCGCTCGGATTCGACGCGCTCAGCGGGAACGTCGCCTTCACATTGGCATAGAGTGTGGCCCAGTCGATCGTTTCGCCAAACTCCACGCGATTGCCCGCATCCCCCGCCGACAGGCTGACCGTCTGCACGAACTTCGAACCTTCCGTTTGGCGCGTAACTTCCAGCGTGACGCGCGCGGGACCATTCTCACGGATGCGAACCTGCCCGCTGCGCACAAATGCACGCGGTGGCGCCTGCTCCTGGTCGAAATCCATATTCCACGCCGGCCACTGCGCCGGATGATCGCTCGAAATGGCCAGGCGGATCGGCGCCGCCAGGAGTTCCTTGTCGAGCAACTTGTCGTGGATGCTCGAAACGTCGCCCGCGTTGTTCAGCACCACCTTGTAGCGTTCGTTCTCGAGCGAGCGCTCCCCGCCGAAGCCGCCGCGTCCACCACCGCCGCCGAAGCCGCGTCCGCCGCCTTGCGGAGCCGTCAGCTTCAACGTCGAGGAAGTGGCAGGCGCGGAGGCCGGCTCGACGCTGTACACCGCATAGCCCACCGACGGCGCCTTCGCCAGGAAAACCGCCTTCCCGTTTTCCCATTGCGCCGGCACTTCTTTGCCGTCCGGACCGGTCACGCGAATCGCTGTCGTGCCGGCAGGCATCGAGACGGCTGCCTCCACCACATCTTCGCGCGCGATGTTCAGGGAGTTGTACACCAGCACCGGGACGCCGGCGGTCTGGGTATTCATCCCCGCGGCGATCGCTTCGGTCGCGTTGGTCAGCACGGCCGCAAATTGGTTCATGGCGATGACATCGTCGTTCTGCGCGAATTCATACGACCGCGGCGTGGCCGTGCCGGCTCCCGTATCGTGGAAGTGGCCGCCCATCACCAGCATCCACGCATCATTCAGCCGCTGCTGCGGATACGGCCGGGCGCCCATCCACTGCGCCGCTACCGAGGCCTTCTCGGCAGCATCGGCCAGGATCTCATTCTTGCGATTCCAGCGCTTGTGGTAAGCCTCGGAAGTGAGCGAGCCGGCCGAGTGGTTGATCAGTTCCAGGTCGCCTTTGTATCGCGGCATCTTCGAGGTCATTTCGGGTTTGATGTCCAGAAACATCTGGTCGGCCGTCGCGGAAATCACGTGTACCGGACCATCGCCCATCTCCACTTCGGGACCCGGCGGCGGCGCGTCCTGGCCGCCCTGCGCACCGCGTCCACCACGACCGCCGAATCCCGGCGGCGGCAGCGACGCCTTGCCCTTGGTCGCCATTGCTTCCAGCAGTTTCACCGACTCCTCGTCCACCGACCCGCCGATATCACCCGTGCCGATGTAGTGGTAGTCCGCGAAAACGCCGGTGAGTTTCCCATCGATCCCGATGCGCTTCACCCAATCCTGCTCGCCGCCGCGTCCGCCGCCGTCGCCCGCCGGTTCCTTGCTGAGATCGCTGCGGATGGTGGACCCGTACCCTCCCGGGTTCAGCGCCGCCAGCACGGTCTTGCCGTCTGGCCCCTCCCAGAGACCCACGTTGAACGGGATGCCTTCCGGCGTCTGCTCCGGCGAATCCGGTCCGCCAACCTTGGGCGCCGGCTGCCATGCCGCCGACAGCTTCTGCGTCGAGAAGCCCTTTACCCCGGCATGCGCCAGGATGCTGGGCAGCGACGCCGGAAAGCCGAAGCAATCCGGCAGCATATACTCCGCGCTGGCCTTCCCGTACTCCTTGCGGAAATAATTGTTGCCGTACAGGATCTGCCGCAGGATGGCCTCGGCACTCGGCATATTGACGTCGCCTTCTTCCATCGACGAGCCAGCCGGGAACCATTGCCCCTTATCGACGTAGCGCTTGATCTTGGCGTAATCCGCCGGGAAATACTCCTTCATCAACCGGTAGCGGTTGGCGCCCGTCCAGTTGAAGACGTAGTGCGGATACTTGTCCATCAGGTAAAAGTTCACCCGCATGGTCTTCAGCAGATATTCGCCGATTGTCTGCGGAAATTCCCAGCGCCACTGTGTGTCCAGGTGCGCATACGGCACCACATATAAGGTCGGTTCCTTGGTGATGTCGGGAGCCTTCATGGTCTGGCCCGTCAGGCCCTCTACGAGGATTGCCAAAACCAGGAAAATCTGAAGATGACGAAGCATGCTCGCTCTCCTGCGGTACGGTTGGGACTTCACCGATCACGATATCACGCCGCGCGTAAGAGGTTGCTCCCGGTGCGCTCCTATGCGCACAACCGTGGACTTGGACGACGACTTGTTGGCCTGGCCAAGGAACGGGCGCGACAGGAAGGAGTCAGTTTGGGCCGACTGATCTCGCAATTGGCCCGCCAATCGCTGATGGCCGCATCTCCGCCGAAAATACGCAATGGTTTTCCACTATTCACTCCCAAAACGGGCGCGTCTAAGCCTGACCTCCACCTTGTCATCCAATTGCGTGACGAACCGTGAGCATATCCCTTCTTGACGTGAACGTTCTGGTGGCGCTCTTCGATCCAGCGCACTCGAACCACGAAGACGCCCATCGTTGGTTCGCTCGGAACCGGCGGTTTGGGTGGGCGACCTGCCCGATCACAATCAATGGTTGCGTGCGCGTCTTAAGCAACCCAGCCTACCCTGTCCAATCGAGCGCTTCTGAAGTCGCCCAATTTCTGCACCTGGCCTGTGAATCGGAGGATCGTCACTTCTGGCAGGATTCGATCTCCCTGCTGGACAACTCTCTCTTGCGCCTGTCCGCGCTTCAGCGACACCAGCAAATCACCGACGCGTACCTCCTGGGCATCGCCGTAAAGAACCGTGGCCGGCTCGCGACATTTGACCGCAGCATTCCTTTGCACGCCGTCGTGGGCGCGAGACCAGGAAATCTGGCTGTGATCCAACCAACTTAGCGGCGTCCTGGGATACGTTCTGTTGAATTTTTCAACATAGGACGATACCCTAAATTGAGTACTAATTTCCCCCCTCATTCGCGGGCAAGTGATGTACACTTTACTCAAAGAGAGGGGGGGCGGCTATTGTGTTTGGGAAACACGATTGCGCGTTGATCAGTGTCGCGTTTCTGCTGTCGTTGGGAACGGCGCATGCCACGGATGAGCCGCGAGTCAACCTCGTGCCGGATCGCCCGAGCCGCACCGCGCGCGCCGACCTGCGAAGCGACACCAACCTGGTGCTGGTGCCCGTCAGCGTCACCGATCCCAGAAATCGTGCTGTCACTGGACTCGACAAGGGTGCCTTCCGCCTCTTCGATGAAAAGACCGAGCAGCAGGTGGTCCACTTCACCGAGGAGGACGCGCCGATTTCCGTCGGCATCGTCTTCGATTGCAGCCGCAGCATGATGCACAAATTGCCGCAGGCCCGCGCCGCGGTCGCCGAATTCCTGCGCAACAGCAATCCCGAGGACGAATTCTTCCTGGTGACCTTCAGTGATAAGGCGCAGCTTGCCCTGCCATTTACCAGCAACCCCGGCGATGTCCAGAATCTCCTGCTGCAGACCTACGCTGCCGGCCGCACCGCCCTGATGGACGGCATCTATCTCGCGCTCGACACCATGCGGCATGCCTCGCGGTCGCGCAAGGCGTTGCTGGTCGTTTCCGATGGCGGCGATAACGACAGCCGCTACAGCGAAGGCGAACTGCGCCGCCTCTTGCGCGAAACCAGCGTGGCCATCTATGCCATGGGCATCTACCAGAACGGCTCGGCGATTCTGCCCGAAGAAGAGCGCGGCGGTCCGAAGTTGCTGGACGACATGGCAAGCCAATCCGGCGGCCGCCATTACCCCGTCACCGACCTGGCGGTTCTGCCGCAAGCCGCCGCCCAGATCGGCCTCGAACTGCGCAATCAGTATGTGCTCGGTTACACTCCGGAAGAGCGCCTCATGGATGGCAAATACCATCGTGTGCAGGTGAAGTTAATAGGTCAGGATAAGCTGTATATAACCTGGCGCCCAGGTTACATAGCGCCGCAGAAGTAAGTTGGATCAGCAAGCCGCTGCAAAGCATTGACAGGCTGAATGCCCGTCCCACAAGCAGCCGCAACCTGTTGATCGATCTGTGCGGAGGCGCTTGCGCCTGCCAACCGGCTCATCCGGCAGCCTTTTCCAACAGTTGTTAGTCCGGCAACCGGTCGGCCAGCAGTTCGGCCGTGTGCTTCACCTGCACCCAGCCGCCCCGACGGTCCAGTCCGCCGCGGATCTGCATGGCGCAGCCCGGGCAATCCATGGCCGCCACCACCGCGCCGGTCTTCTCGATATTGACCAGCTTGCGTTCCAGAATCGGCGCCGAGATCTCCGGCAGCTTCAGCGAATACGATCCCCCCATGCCGCAGCAGATATCCGATTCGAACATCTCCACCACTTCGTAGCCCGCGCCCCGCAACAATTCCCGCGGCTCCCGGTGGACCTTCAGGGTCTTCTTCAGGTGGCACGAATCGTGGTAAGTCAGCTTCGGCAGATTCTCGCCGGGCTGTAGCCGCAGCCGGCCTTCGTCCACCAGCTTTTTCACCAGGCTCGAAAAATCCGTCACCTTGGCCGCCAACTCGGCCGCGCGCGGGAGATCGCCCTCTTGCCCGAGGCTGGCGAATGTCTTGGCGAAATCGTGCTTCAACGCAACGGTGCAGGTGGGGCATGCCGAGACCACGTACTTCGCTCCGCTCTCCAACAGCGCCGCGATGTTCTCCGTCGCGTTCCCCGCCGCTACCTCGTAATTGCCGCTGAATCGGGCGGGCGCTCCGCAGCAGGTCTGCTTCTCCGGAAACATCACCTCGATGCCGGCGCGGTTCAACACCTTCACCACCGCCGCGCCGGTCTCGGGATACGCGAAGTCGATCAGGCACCCGGCATAGAACGCCGCCTTCTCCTCGCACTTCTTCTGCGCAATTTTGGGGAAGCGATCGCGCAAAGGTACTTCGGCCACCGCCGGCAGACTGCGGAACTCGCACAGTCCCGACAGGAACATCGGCAGGTGGCGGATGAATCCATCTTTCGCGAATGGTTTCTGCGCCACCGACGCCGCCCGCAGCATGCCGTGAAACACGCGCCGATGATTGACGATCGAGTACGCGGTCTTCTCCGTAAGGCTCTGGCCGCGCTCCTTCACCAAACGGCGCCGCAGTTCCAGGATCAGGTCCGGAATCGGCACCTTGCCAGGACACACTTCGATGCAGTTGCCGCACTGGATGCACAGGCCCTGAATTTCATCGCTGCGCTTGAGTTCCTCGAACCACGCCGTCAGAATCGTTCCGATGCCGCCTGTATAAGTCTTGCCGAAGACGTGCCCGCCCACCAGCCGGAATACCGGGCAGACATTCAGGCAGGACGCGCAGCGGATGCACTGCAGCGCCTCCTTGAACATCGGATCGGCCGCCATTTCGGTCCGATGGCTATCCATCAGGATGATGTGCAGCTCTTTCGGCGAGCCGTCGGTATTGGGCGCCGGCCCGCTGATAATCGAAACGTAGCTGGTGAGCAGTTGCGCGGTGGCGCTGCGCGGAAGCGCCGTCAGGATCGGCTGCACATCCGCGAACTGCTCCACCAGCTTTTCCACGCCGACAATCGCGACGTGAATCTTCGGCAGCGTGGTCACCAGGCGCGCGTTGCCTTCGTTGGTGATGATCACCAGGCTGCCGGTTTCGGCGACGGCGATGTTGGCGCCGGAAATTCCCATCCCCGCCGCCAGGAACTTGCCGCGCAATTCCTGGCGCGCCAGTTTCACTAAAGCCGGAATATCGGCCGCCAGCCGCTGGTTGACTTCCTTGCTGAAAATCTCGGCCACCTGCTCCTTGGTCAGGTGGATCGCCGGCATCACCATGTGGGATGGCCGCTCGCCTGCGAGTTGCACGATCCATTCGCCCAGGTCCGTTTCGGCCACCGAAATACCCGCGGCTTCCAGGTGCTGGTTGAGGTGGATCTCCTCGCTGGCCATCGACTTCGACTTCACCACGCTTTCCACGCCGTGCTCGCGCGCCAGCGCCGTGATGTAATCGCGGACCGCCGCCGGATCCTGCGTGCGGAACACCTTCGCCCCGCGCGCCCGCGCGTTGCACGCAAAGATTTCAGCCAGTTCGTCGAGATGCGCCGCGGCCTGCGACTTCACCCGCGCCACTTCTCCGCGCACGGCCTCGAAATCGATGCCTTCATATGCTTTGGCGCGGCTCACACGATAGGCTTCCGAGAACCGCCCCAACGCGCCGGTGAGGTTCGAATTGTGGGTCGCCTTCCAGATCGATTCGCGGAATGCCGTGGCGCTCATCAGTTGCTCTCCATCCCGTCCACACAGACAATTACCAGCCGCCCAGGACCGTGCACCCCGATCGTCAGTACCCGCTCGATGTCGGCCGTGCGGCTCGGCCCGGTAATCATCGAAAGATACGCGATGCGCCGCGGATCGGCCTTCGTGAACACACCGGCCATATCGGCTTCGATCGCCTCTGTGGACAGAATCGCGATATGGATCGGCGGCAGCGTCGAAACCAGGCGCCGCTCCACAGCCGTAGCGTCCGTCACCAGCGTGCCCGTCGCGGCGATGCCCCATTCCACGCGGCTGATCCCGATCCTGGCCGCCTCGGCAGTCTCGCGCGTCACATCGAAGCGCAGCCCCGGCAGTGGCTCGCCCGGCAGTGCATCGCCGGTCGCAACGGCCCATTGGCAGGGCTGATCGGCCACCATCTCGGCCGACAGAAACTCGCGCACGAATTCCCTCGCGGCCGACATCGAGTCCACCCGGTGGACTTCCGCGCTCACTGCCTCGGCGCGTGCGCGAAACGTCTCAAATAGACCGGCCATCGCTTCCCCTTCCGCCGTTTTCATTCCGGTACGATTCGGCCAGCAGCGAAATGTAGTGCCGCACGCGCTGCCGTCCGCCCGTCCGGTGCACCGTGTCCAAAAGCTGCATCATGCAGGCCGGGCAGCCGGTCGCCACCGTACTGGCGCCTGTATCGGCAATGTCGGCGCCCTTCTTCGCGGCGATCTCGCCGGCCGTCTGCGCGTGCGTCAACCCATACGATCCGCCCGATCCGCAACACGCGTCCGGACGGGCCATCTCGCGCAAAATCACGCCTGGAATGCTGTCCAGAATCTGGCGCGGCTCGGCGGCCACCTTCATCGATTTCTTCAGGTGGCACGGATCGTGATACGTCACCACCGCATCCACCTGCCCCTCCGGCGGCCGATAGCCAATCACCTTCACCAGCAGCGTCGAAACGTCATACGTGCGCGCGGCCCAATGCGCCGCCTTGGGCGCATACTCCGGGTCGCCCGCCAGCAACTCCGTAAAGCTGTGCTGGAAGGCGCTGCCGCAGGAACCGCAGCCGGTCGCGATGTAATCGGCGCCCGAGCTTTCCATCGCGTCCAGGTTGCGCCGCGCCATTTCCCGCGCCGTCGGAAGGTCGCCATGCACCCGCACCGGCGTGCCGCAGCAGATCTGGTCCCGCGGCACCACAACCTCGGCCCCATTGGCGCTCAGCACTTCGACCAGGTCGGTGCCGGTCGACGGATAGAAATATTGGAAGGAACAGCCGGTAAAGAAAGCCACCTTGGCTTTGGCCTCGGTGGCACCCGCCGGGATGCGTTCCGGCAAGCGCTCGCTGAGCGGCGAAGTGTTGGGCGCAGGCAATAGACGCTGGCTGTCCATGCCCGCCGATTGACCCAGGATCGCCAGCGGCGCGCGCGGCGATACCGCCTTCAGCCGCGGGTGCTGGCGAAACGCCAGGCCCGAGAGCACTGCGCCCGCCTTCATCGCCAGATCCAGCGCCGGCCGGTCGAGCAGCGCGCCGAAAATCGCCGACTTCACCCACGGCAGGCCGTTCTTGCGGGCCATGGCCGCGCGCGCCTCGATCACAATGCGATCCACGCGCACGCCCGTCGGGCAGTTCTGCATGCAGCTTGTACAGACCAGGCAGTTGAATAGCGCGGCGCTCACCTGCGGGTCATCGATTTCCAACTCGCCATCGAGCACCGCCTGCGCTACCGCGATCTTGCCGCGCGCCACCGCCTTCTCGTCCTTCTCGACGCCGTACACCGGGCACACGGCCATGCAAAAGCCGCAGCGCATGCACTTGTCGATTTCGGATTGAATGACTGCCAGTTCGTCAGCGGGCTGCATTGCCGGCCTCGCGGAAGGGCACCAGCTTGCCCGGATTCAGCAAGTGCATGGGATCGAGCGCGTTCTTGATGGTGCGCATCAGGTCCACGCCGCTGCCGCCGATTTCCTTGTGCAGGAAGCGCATCTTGGCAATCCCGATGCCGTGCTCGCCGGTCAGCGTGCCGCCGAGCCGCAGCGCCGCATCGAAGATCTCCGCCACCGCTTTGTGCACCCGGCTGATTTCATCTTCGTCGTTGCGGTCCGCCAGGATCGTCGGATGCAGATTGCCGTCGCCCGCGTGGCCAAAGGTGCCCATCACCAGGCGGTAACGCTTGCCGATGTCGGCCAGCGCCAGCAGCATCTCGGTGATGCGGCTGCGGGGCACCGTAGCGTCTTCGAGCACCACCGTGTTGTTCAGCCGCGCCAGTGCCGGCAGCGCCGCCCGCCGCGCCGCCCAAAGCTGATCGCGTTCGGTGGCCGAAGCCGCCAGGCGTAGTTGCCCGCCATTGGCCGCGACCGCCTGAATTACCGCTTCGGCTTCCTGTTGCACCACCGGTTCGGCCATCCCGTCCACTTCGATCAGCAGCAGCGCTTCCGCGTCGGTCGGCAGCCCGATGTGGGCGTAGTCCTCGACCGTCCGGATGGTCATCCGGTCCATGATTTCCAGCGTGGCCGGAATCACCTGCGAGCCGATGATCCCCGCCACGGTGTTGCCCGCGGCTTCGATCGTCGAAAACCACGCCAGCATGGTGCGGCGGAATTTCGGCGCCGGAATCAGCTTTACCGTAATGCGCGTCATGATGCCGAGCGTGCCTTCCGATCCGACGAACAGGTTGGCGAAGTCATAAGCGGTCACGTTCTTCACCGTCTTGCCGCCGAAGCGAACCCGCTCGCCCGAGGCCAGCACTACTTCCATGCCCATCACATAATGCTTGGTGACGCC
>Ga0335085_10016641_pt1 | contig 10619 bp, 9 predicted proteins | sample Lox_Sample_45_FD_206712 | JGI IMG/M metagenome (GOLD analysis project Ga0335085, IMG submission 206712) | Soil microbial communities from Loxahatchee National Wildlife Refuge, Florida, United States - Lox_Sample_4.5 | ecosystem: Environmental > Terrestrial > Soil > Wetlands | place: USA: Florida...
CAACACCAGGATGGCGCCGGCGTACACGATCACCTGGATCGCTGCAATGAATTCGGCATTTAGCAAAACATACACACCGGCGACATGAAAGAACATCACAAGGAGAGATAGGGCACTGTAGACGGGATTGCGGGATGCGACCACATAGATTGCCGTCACAACGATGACGCCCGCAAAATAGAAGAAGAGTAGCTGGGTCATTCGATGGTCACCGGCCCTCTTCCCCGTGAGGAGGCAGCCACTTTCGAGTCGTATTAAAGGCGGCGACATTGAGATGCTGCGCCTCGATCGGTTTCTCACGCTCCGGAAAGGCCTTGTCTCCCATGCTCAACAGCTTTTGCTTATCGAAGATCAACTCGCGCTTGTTGTAGACCGCATATTCGTACTCCGGAGTCATTGCCAGGGCATTGACCGGGCAGGCATCCACGCACCACCCACAGAAAACGCAGCGGGTGATGTCGATGTAGAACTCTTTGGCGTACCGCTTGAGCGGCTCTCCTTCAATCTCTGTGCTCTTAACCGTGATGCACCGGGATGGGCAGACCGCCTCGCACAGGGCGCAGCCGACGCATTTTTCGACCCCGTTGTCGTACCGAAGAAGCGACAGCAAGCCGCGGTAGCCGACCGGCAGTTTCCGTTTCTCCTTCGGGTACTGGATCGTGACCTTTCCAACAAAGAGGTGCTTCAGCGTCAGGGCAAGTCCTCGAAGAATCTCCAAGAAGAAAAGATTGTTTATGATTTTGCGGATCTTCATCTTCTTCTTCATACGCTCACCCCCGACTATTCAACCTTGCATCAAATAGAGCACGGTGGCTGTGATCAGGATGTTGGCCAGGGCGAGGGGCAGCATAATCTTCCAGCCGAATTTCATCAGTTGATCGTACCTAAGCCGAGGCAACGTCCCGCGAATCCAGATAAAGAAAAACAGAATAAAATAAATCTTCCCCGCAAACCAGAAGAAATGCCAAAGCCAGGGCGAAGGCCAGGTAAATTCCAAGAACGGAAACGGGGCGTACCATCCTCCTAGGAACAGCGTCACTGCGATCGCCGAGACCAGGATCATGTTGGCATACTCCGCCATAAAATAAAAAGCAAACCGCATCCCGCTGTACTCGGTCATAAAACCCGCCACAAGCTCGCTCTCTGCCTCCGGAAGATCAAACGGCAACCGGTTGGTCTCCGCAATCGCCGAGATGACATAAATCCCGAAGGCGATGAATTGGGGTGCAGGGAACTTAAAGATAGACCAGTGCCAAAAACCGCCACTCTGCGACTCTGTGATCTTGACCATGCTCAAGGAACCGGCAATGAGCAGCACACCTACGATCGAGAGCCCCAGGGCCAGCTCATAGCTGATCATCTGAGCCGCCGACCGCATACCTCCCAGCAGGGAGTATTTGCTGTTTGATGCCCAGCCGCCCAGGAGGATCCCATAGGCCCCGATGGAAGAGATGGCCAGAATGTACAGGATGCCGATGTTGATGTCCGTGATGTAAGGCGAAATCTTCACGCCGAAAAAGCTGTAGCCTTCATCGCCAAAAGGCACCACCGCAAAACCGATCAAGGCCGGCACGAGCGTGAGAATTGGCGCCAGGCTGAAAATGATCTTGTTCGCCCCGGACGGAATAATGTCTTCCTTAAAGAACAGCTTAATGCCGTCCGCTATCGGCTGGAGGATTCCGTGGAACCCTACCTCCATCGGGCCCAACCGATCCTGCATGAAACCCAAAACCTTCCTCTCGACATACGTGAGATAGGCCACATGGAACAACACGATCGCCATCGCGGCCGCAATCTGTAGGGTGGTCACCGCAACCTGAATTGCGAGTTCCATCAAATCCTTTCTACCGTGACCGATGCAGTTCGGTAGGACGGCACGATGTTTTGCGGTTCTACCGAGACCGGCATAAGATCCTTGATTGGAGGTTGGTTAAAATGCTCCGGGAAGAACAAAAGACCGACCGGAAGTTTGGAATTGATCTTGACCTTCGCCTCCGCCCGGCCTTGGCCAGATGCGATCCGCACCGAATCACCGTCCTTCAACCCCAGCCGCTCAGCATCTTCTTTATTTATATGCAGATGTCCCTCCTCAGCGAGTTTGAGCAACCCTTCGCTCTTCAGAGACAGCTTTCCGGAATGGAACAGCATGGGGCCCAGGATCAAGGTGTACGGATGGCCGTTCGCCGTTGACGTTGTCGAAGCATAACGCTGAGAAATATCTTTGGAGAAGTCCTGGTCAAGATATCGGCTCAAGGCCGCCGCAACCGCCTGGCGGCGTTCGTTTGTTAAAACCGTGACCTGATAGCCCGGGATCAGACGCTGAATCTCCTGAAAGACCGCCTTTGGGCTGTCGTACTCCAGCGGATAGCCGACCAGCCGGGCCACATCCATAAAGATCTCACCGTCCGGCTGGGAACCTCCGATCGGGCCGAAGGCCTGATGAACCTTTTGCACTCTGCCTTCATGATTCGTAAAGGTCCCTTCCTTTTCTGCATAGCTTGAAGCCGGCAGAACAACGGACGCAATTTCTCCCGTCTGTGTGAGAAAAAGGTCCTGGCAGATGAGCAGTTCAAGATTCGCCAAGGCCTCACGTACCTTCATCGAAGCCGGCAGCGTCCCGACCGGATTCTCTCCGACAACATAGAGCGCCTTGATCTCTCCGCGTCTCGCCCGCTCGATCATCTCCAAAAATGTGGCACCCGCTTCGTGAGGAAGCTCCTCGCGCCAGATTGCGGCCACTTGTGAAGACGCCTCGGGAGAAGCCACCTCTCTCAAACCGGGAAGCCAGTCCGGCGTTGCGCCCATCTCGACCGCACCCTGCTCGTTGTTCTCCTCAGTCAAGGCAGCCAGTCCGCAGCCATCCCGGTTGGCCTTTCCCGACAGGATCGCAAGATCGAGAAGATTATCCATGGTTTCCAAACCTCTTGCACCGCGCGTCACACCCGACCCGGAAAGGATCACGCCCCGCTTCGCTTCGGCGAGAGTCTTCGCTGCCGGTTTAAACGATTCTGCAGAAAGGCCGGTGGCGCTCTTGATTTGATTCCATGAAACTTTGCCGACCGCCTGGGTCACTTGGGAAAGATAAGCTGGATGATCTGTCTTGACCGCCGCATCCACGATGCCGTCCTCAATCAAAGCCTTGATCATTCCGGTCACGGCCCACCATTCGGAACCGGCCGAAAGCTGAAGAGGATGAGTCGCCCGATTCACGATATTGCTGATCGGCGCCACGTTTCGTTGATAAGGCTCGATCGTAATCAGCTTTGCTCCCCGATGCCGCACCGCTTCTTTGACTTTGTAACCGACAACCGGGTTGGTCTCGGTGATATCGGTCCCGATCAATAGAATCGCCTCCGCCTGGACGATATCCTCGTAAGAACAGAGCCAGCGGTTTGTTCCGAGCACCCGTTTCATCGCCCGCGCCGCATGGATGTGCCCGTATCGTGCAGAGCTGTCGACGTTGTTCGTCCCGATCACAAGACGCATGAATTTCTGGAAGAGGTACAGCTCCTCATTCGTACATCGCGCCGTGATCACGCCGCCGATGGCATTCGGTCCGTGTTCGGATTTTATCCGGTTCAGTTCTTCGGCAACCTTCTCGAGCGCTTCGTCCCAAATCGCCTCGGTCAACCGGCCTTCTTTCCTCATGAGCGGTTTCTTAAGACGGTCCGGGTGATTTACAAACTGATAGCCGAAAAATCCCTTGGCGCAGAGGTCGCCCTCGTTCCGCCCGATCCCTTCTTTGGAGCTGACCTTGACCACTTTTTGATCCCGCGTCTCAAGCGTCATCGTACAGCCGTCGCCGCAGTAGTTGCATATCGTGTCGGTCTTGTGGAGTTGCCAGGGGCGGAACTCGTACAGCGGCAGTCGGTTGACAAAGGCGCCGACGGGACAGATCTGAACGCAGCCGCCGCAAAATTCGCATTCGAGCGTCTTGCCCGGAAATACGCCGATCTCGGTCGTACCCCCACGGCCGATGCCCCCCAACGCGCGGACATCAATCACCTCATCGCAGTACCGGACGCACCGCATGCACTGGATGCAGCGGTTCATTTCCTTCTCGATCACCGGGCTGAAGTACTGTTTGACGAATACCCGCTTGACCTCTTCAAACTCGCTCATCTGAGGGCTGAAGACATGGGCCTGATCCTGCAGGTGGCATTCCCCTCCCTGATCGCAGATCGGGCAGTCCAGCGGATGATTCGCCAGGATGAACTGCATCACTCCAAACTGGGCCTCTTTGACAAGCGGGCTGTTCGTCTTGACGATCATTCCTTCGGACACCGGCGTGCTGCAGGAAGTTTGGAGCTTCGGCATCTTCTCGATCTGAACAAGGCACATTCGGCAGTTCGCATCAGGCTTGAGCTTAGGATGATAGCAAAAATGTGGAACCTGGACCCCGACCTGCTTGGCCGCCTCAATAACCAGAGTCCCTTTTTCGACTACGATCTCTTGATCGTCAATCGTAAGTTTGACCGGATTCTTGATGGATGGGTTCATCTTATTTTATTCTCAATGTCCGACGCTCATGAGCCGACCTTCCTTCTGGAAAGGACACCGTTTCTCCCGGATATGTTTCTCGTATTCCTCGCGGAAGTATTTTAACGTGCTTAAGACAGGCGCAACTTCGGCATCGCCGAAAGCGCAAACGGTCCGTCCGGCAATGTTCCCGCACAGCTTGGGCATCAGACTTAAATCTTCTTCCTGCCCCTCGCCGTTCTCAATCCGTTGAAGAATCTTAAACAGCCAGCCGCTGCCTTCACGGCAGGGCGTGCATTTTCCGCAGGATTCATGATGGAAGAAATTCATCAGGCTTAGCGCCGCCCAGACCATGCAGGTCGTATCGTCCATGATTGTCACGCCGCCGGAGCCCAGCATCGAGCCGGCCTGAGCCACAAGGTCAAAATCCAACTTGACGTCGAGATGCTGCTCGGTAAAGAAGGCGGCCGAGGCCCCGCCGGGAATGAAGGCCTTCAACTTGCGGTCGTTCAAGACTCCGCCGGCATAATCATAGATCAGCTCCCGGAACGTGATTCCCATCGGCACCTCATAATTCCCGGGCCGCTTCACATGGCCGCTGACACAGAAGAGGCGGGTCCCGGTGCTCTTCGGCGGAGAGCCGATGGCGGTAAACCAGTCGGCACCGCGCGTGAGGATGTGCGGCAGGTTGGAAAGCGTCTCGATGTTATTGACCACGGTCGGCTTCCCGTACAGGCCGTGCGTTGCCGGGAACGGCGGCTTGACCCGCGGGAGGCCCCGCTTTCCTTCGATGGACTCCAGCAGCGCGGTTTCCTCGCCGCAGATATAAGCGCCGGCGCCCCGATGAACATAGACCTCAAGATCAAAACCGCTGCCCAGAATATTCTTGCCGAGATAACCGGCCCGATACGCCTCGGCCAGCGCCTGTTCAAGAACTTTGGCGCCGAAGGCAAACTCTCCGCGGATGTAGATATATGCGGTATGGGCTCCGATCGCGAAGCAAGCAATGATGATCCCTTCGATGATCTGGTGCGGGTCCCGATCGATGAGCTGCCGGTCTTTAAACGTTCCCGGCTCGCTTTCATCCGCGTTGCAGCAGAGGTATTTGGTCAGGTTCTGGTCCTTCGGGATAAAGTCCCACTTCGTGCCGGTCGGAAAGCCGGCGCCACCCCTACCCCGCAGCCCTGATTTTTTCACGATATCGATGACCGCCTGAGGCGTATGCTCTTTGAACATTTTCCGGATAGTCTGGTAGCCGCCCTGTTTCTCGTAATCTTTGAGGCTGCCGGAATAGTCCGGCGTCATCATATTTTTAAACAATATCAAATTCCCGCGTTTGACAGCATCTGCATCACCATTCACTGGAACCTTGAACGGACCGGAAGCGAGCGGGCTCTTTCCTCTTGTCCTAAGGTCCGACAGAATCTGGTCCACCTTTTCGTTTGTCAGGTTCTCGTAGTAGTCATCGTTGATCTGCATCATCGGCGCCGTCCCGCAGGAAGCAAGGCATTCGACGGCTTTCAAACTAAACATCCCGTCCGGTGTTGTCTCACCCATTTTAATTCCGAGTTTATCTTGGAGATACAGGATCAGGGAATTTGCGCCCATCAGACCGCAGGAAAGCGTATGGCAGACCTGGATTAGGTATTTGCCTATCGGCTGCAGATTATATAAGGTATAAAATGTCGCCGCCTCCAACACGTGCACCGGCGCCAATTCCAGAATTTCGGCAACATCCACCATCCCCTCTTTGGGAAGATAACCATGCTCTCTCTGGAGAACATGAAGCGCCGAAAGCAGCGCCGACCGCTTTGTCGGATACCGTTTCAGCAGCTCTTTGATCTCTTTTTTCCCCGCTTCCGATAGCATGTTATGTTTTGTTTGTTATCTATAATTAATTACAGTTATTTGTTATCTGTCACACTCGCCCATCACGACATCGTAGGTTCCGAAGATTGTCACGACATCCGAAATCAGATACCCGCGGGCCATATGATCGAACGCACCCATGTTGACGAACGACGGCGACCGGATCTTCAACCGGTACGGTTTGGTCGTCCCATCGCTCACGATGTAGAAACCGAGTTCTCCCTTTGGAACCTCAGTCCCCACGTACACCTCTCCCTTGGGAACGCGGACTCCATGAGTTACGATAATGAAGTGATGAATCAGGCTCTCCATGTCGTGCATCACCTTCTCTTTCGGCGGCAAGACCACCCCCGCCGCATTCTCCGAGAGGATCGGACCTTGGGGAAGTTTGTCCAGGCACTGTCGGATGATCCGGGCGCTCTGTCGCATTTCCTGCATCCGGACCCAGTAGCGATCGTACGTATCGCCGTGCTTTCCTAAGGGAACATCCCACTCTACTCGGTCATAGGCGGCATACGGTTCGGCCTTTCGGATATCGTACATCACGCCGGAGCCCCGGAGCACCGGACCGGTGAGACCGAAGTTGATCGCGTCTTCCGCTGAGATAACCGCAACGTTTTTGGTCCGTGCAAGCCAGATGCGGTTGTTTGCCAGAAGCGCCTCATACTCCTCGATCGCGGCCGGAAAGTGGTGCAGAAATTTTCTCAGCCGCGTGATGATCTCCGGCGTCAGATCGCTGTCCACACCGCCGATGCGATAATAGTTCGTCGTCAGCCGGGCACCGCAGAGTTGCTCAAAGAGATCCAGAAGCACTTCACGTTCCCGAAAGGTCCAGAAAAACATGGTCATCGCACCGATGTCGAGCGCCTGCGTTCCGAGCCAGAAAAGATGGCCCACGATCCGCTGCGTTTCGGCGATGATCGTCCGGATAAACTCCGCGCGTTCCGGAATTTTAAGATCCAGCAGTTTTTCTACGGCTCGGACATAGGCAAAATTGTTCGTCATGGAACAGACATAGTCCAGACGGTCTGTATGAGGAATAATCTGGTTGTAGGTTTCGTTTTCGGCGAGCTTCTCCACGCCCCGATGGAGGAAACCCAGATCCGGAGTCGCTTTTAGGACCTTCTCCCCTTCCAATTCCAGTATGACCCGGAGCACACCATGGGTCGCAGGATGCTGCGGCCCCATGTTGAGGAGCAAGTCCTCGGTCCGCCGAAGCGGAGACTCTTCGACTACGCGTTCGCTCTTGATTGCCGTCTCCTGCTCTGGTTGTTCAACAGCCATAATGTTTTCGGTTCCTTACTTCTCCACCTCTTCCGATTTGGGGAGGAACTCAAAGGTATTCCGCCATCCCCTGCCTTCCACCGGATAGTCCTTGCGGAGCGGGTGGCCATCGAAATCGTCCGTCAGGAGAATCCTCCTGAGATCGGGATGACCGTTAAAGCGGATACCCATCAAATCGTACGTCTCTCGCTCCATGAAATTTGCGCCCTGCCATATGCCGCTGACCGAATCGATCGCACAATCCTCTTCTCGAACCCGTGCCTTCAGTCGAATCCTCTGGTTTTTCGGTATAGAATAAAAATGGTAGACCACCTCAAATCGCTCTTCGTCGTTGGGATAGTCCACTGCGGTCACATCTGTGATGTGATTGAAGGCGAGATCTTGGTCATCGTGGAGAAAACGGCAGATCTCCACAATTCGGCCCTTCTTTACCATCACCGCCAGTTGCCCGCGATGCTCCCGAGCCTCGACGAACTCATCGGGAAACCGCTCTTTTATTTTTTCTGCGATTGAGTGCATGCTTACTTTACAAGCACCTTTTCCTGCTGGATCTTCTCCTGAAGTTTCAGGATCCCGTGCAGCAGGGCCTCCGGCCGCGGAGGACATCCCGGAATATAAACATCCACCGGAACAAACTGGTCCACTCCCTGGACTACGCTGTAGGAATTGTAAATATTTCCGGATGTGGCGCAAGAACCCATTGCGATGACGTACTTTGGGTCCGGCATCTGATCGTAGATTCTCCGGATAACGGGCGCCATCTTACGGCAGACCGTACCCGCCACAATCATGAGGTCTGCTTGACGGGGAGATGCCCGAAACACGCCCAACCCAAAGCGGTCGATATCATACCGGGAAGAAACCGTCGCCATCATCTCGATCGCGCAGCAGGCCAGCCCAAAGCTCATTGGCCAGAGGGAAGACTTGCGAGCCCATCCGATCAGAGAATCCACGGTGGTCGTGACGAGATTCCCCTCAAACTCGCGCTCCATTAGTCCCATTCAAGCGCTCCTTTCTGCCAAGCATAAAAATAACCCACCAGCAAGATCATAATAAATAGGATCATCTCGACCAGGCCGAACAAGCCGATCTGGCGGTACACCACCGCCCAGGGATAGAGATAAATCACCTCGATATCAAAAATCACAAAGAGCATAGCAATGATATAATACCGAAGGGGAAACGGCACACGGGCATCAGAGAAAATCGGCGCGCCGCTCTCATACGGGCTTTGTTTCTCTCGATAGGGCCGATGGGGCCTCACAAGAACACCGATCAACAGAGACCCCAAACCAAAGGCTCCGGCCACTAGGATAAAAATCAGAATAGGGAAATAGTCGCCTGGAAGATAATTACCCGGCATTGCAACGCTCCATAACCCTGTAATAGGGAAGCCGAATCTTATGATAACAAGCAGAAATTGTCAAGCGGAAAAGGTTCTTTCACTTCCCCCGGACAAGACCGATTTAAAGAATGGCCGAAACCTCAAACCCAATAGCTGTGGCTGACCCATTTCCTTGTGCTGAATCAGCACCTTAAAAGTCCTGCCCATGTCTTCCGGCCTCATGAGTTCCCTCATCAGCTCGAACTCCTTTTTTGCTTTTGTGTCATGATCCACTCGAACAGCTAGAGATTCCATTTCTTGCGCGATTCCGAGGCTCATGAGGAAATGGGTCTGGTCTGTGAAACCTATCGCCTGTAACCCTTCCTCTTCCCCAACCCTTGCCAGGCTGGTGAAATCAACATGAGCTGTGATATCCTGCTGACCGACAAGATCGTAGGGGTTTTCTCTAACCTTGTGATGATAGTAGCAGAGCAGCGTCCCGTTCCGATGAAGAGCGCAGTAGAGCTCTTCAGCTGGATAGCCGTAATCCATTGTGATGACAAAACCGCGGTTTAAAGACCGGCCCACTTTCTTCATCCAGCTCATGGCCTCCAGATTAATCTCGCCGCGAAAGCCGTACGAAAGCTCCAGTCCAAGCCTTTTGATATAATCCGACAGCTCCGATCTGGAAGGAGGTCCGATCTGTTCCGCAAACTTTCCGTTCTTGAAAGTGACATACACCTCTTGAAGGCCATTCTCGGTCATGACAAAGGGATGGACCGGGAAAGCATCAAAGAGCTCGTTAGATAGCACGCAGCCGATGAGATTGTTTGATTCTAAATCCCCATGCCATTCGATCCTGCAAGATTCTTTGAGGAAGGGCCTAAGCAGTTCTTTTTGCCGTTGGATCATCCAGGGGCTTCGCTCGATGACAAGATAACGGATACGACGGTAAAGCTCGGGTGAAAATTCTCTGAGGCCGGTCAGGATATCATAACAGAGAAGACCTTTACCGGCTCCCATTTCCAATAGGCTAAACTCTTTGGGATGATCAAGGAGGTCATCCATCTCGATGATCTGTTTTGCGAGCAGCTTGCCGAAGATCGGATGGAGATCCGTGCTGGTGAAATAATCCCCCCGCAGACCGATCTTCTCCCCTGGCGTCGTGTAATACCCATCATCGGGATCGTAGAGGGCCGCCTCCATAAACCGGGCGAAGGAAATTTTCCCTTCCTTCCGGATCTCGGATATAAGCTTCTCCACCAACCGGGGATTCCCCAGCGGAACTGGATTTTCGGCTGTCTTCTGACGGGCCATATCCCTAAACTCCAGGGTGTTTATTATAACATACACAGGTATCTGTAATCTGCACTATCCCCTAGCCTCGCCAGAAGTCAGGGGTGGAGGAGCAGACCCTGCGCTTGAAGAGGATCAAGGACTCAACCAACCGCCAGGGGTGCGGTAACAGCCGCGTCCCTGGCCGATACGAACCGACATGAAGATTCAATCTCCCTCTAACGCATAGGGTGTGCGACACAATCCCTGGCTTCTGGCTAGTCACTATCCGGTTTATTGACAACCCATGCAAACTTCGATAAAGTGGCGATGGGAAAAGTTATGGAAACCTTAATCATCATTCTCATCGGCGTCGTGCTAGTCCTGA
>Ga0335085_10016642_pt1 | contig 10619 bp, 6 predicted proteins | sample Lox_Sample_45_FD_206712 | JGI IMG/M metagenome (GOLD analysis project Ga0335085, IMG submission 206712) | Soil microbial communities from Loxahatchee National Wildlife Refuge, Florida, United States - Lox_Sample_4.5 | ecosystem: Environmental > Terrestrial > Soil > Wetlands | place: USA: Florida...
TCCCTGCCGCACCTGCACTTGCCAGCCGGGGATCTGGCCGTTCGCGGTGGCCGTTTCAAAACCGGCGTTCTCTAACTTAGGAGTGGTAACTTGCGCGGAAAGTACACCGCTTGCAATGCACAGAACCAACCAACGAAACATAAAGTGGCCTCGGTTGCATGGGGATGGAAGCAATGCTGCCGTGCCGGAAAGTAGCGCCGCCGGGTCGCAGCATTGGCAATTTTACGAGTGACCTTCAATGAATCTAGAGCGCTATAATAGCACGCTGGAGGTTTACGCCATTCGGTCTATATCATCGCGGCGGACTTTCCTTTCTCTATTTCTCTGCATTCCCGTAAGTCGCCCTCGCAATTACCGTTCGAGATCAGGCTTGCCTTGCTGGCACCACTGTCTCTGCGTACAATGTTAGGAACCTAAGGTCCTGCCACGGCGCCCAAGAGCCCAGCTTTGAAGAAGAATTCTCCACCAGGCAAAAACCGCGTCGAGGCAACTTTCGTATCCCGACTGATCGTCGTCGCCCTCGCACTGAGTTCCTGGGCCAGCGGGCAGACTCCTCCTCCGTCTGGACCGATTGTGAACTTTACCGATATCGCACAAAAAGCCGGACTGACCATGACGAATGTTTTCGGCGGCGTGGATACGAAGAAGTACATCATCGAAACCACCGGCACTGGGGTGGCGATTTTCGATTATGACAACGACGGCTGGCCCGACATCTTCCTTGTCAACGGGACCACGTTGCAAGGATTCCCGCCCGGCAAAGCGCCGACCAATCATCTCTACCACAATAATCACGACGGAACATTTACAGACGTAACCGTAAAGGCTGGTCTGGCAGCGACCGGTTGGGGGCAGGGTGCATGCGTCGGCGATTACGACAATGACGGCTGGGACGACCTCTACGTCGCTTATTACGGCAAGAATCGTTTGTACCACAACGACCACGGCGTGTTCACCGATGTATCCGAGCAGGCCGGCGTCGCAGGCTCAGGTAAAGACTGGGGCACCGGCTGCGCGTTCGTAGACTACAACCGCGACGGCAAACTCGACCTCATGGTGGCGAACTATGTGGATCTCAACCTTGCGACGGTTCCCACGCCAGGAGACGGAACCTTCTGCGTCTGGAAAGGCGTGCCGGTGATGTGCGGACCGCGCGGCTTGCCCGGCGCCATCAACACCCTGTACGAGAACCTTGGCAATGGAAAATTCGCCAATGTAACCCAGAAAGCTCATATTGACCGCACCGACGGCAAATATTGCTTCAGTGTCGGCACGGCGGATTTCGACGACGATGGCTGGCCCGATATCTATATCGCCTGCGACAGCACGCCCAGCATTCTGTATCACAACAACCGCGACGGCACCTTCACCGACATCGCCGGCATGTCCGGCGTTGCCTTCAACGAAGACGGCCGCGAACAGGCCGGAATGGGGACCAGCATCGCCGACTACAACGGCGACGGCCGCCTCGACATCTTCAAGACGAATTTTTCCGACGATACTCCGACCCTCTATCGCAACGATGGAAAGGGAACCTTCACCGATGTGACCTTCGAGGCCGGACTGGGAAAGCACATGCAGTATCTGGGCTGGGGAACCATGTTCCTGGATTTCGACAACGATACCTGGCCTGACATCGTTATGGTAAATGGGCACGTCTATCCCGAGGTGGACAAATTTCACCTCGGGGTCGGCTACAAGGAATCGCGCCTGCTGTATCACAATAACGGCAACGGAACCTTCACCGATATCTCGGCCAATGCGGGCACCGGCATCACCACGCCCGCCTCCTCGCGCGGGCTGGCCATCGGTGATTTGTGGAATGACGGACGGCAGTCTCTGGTGATTAACAACATGAACGCGACTCCCAGCCTGCTGGTGAACGACATCAAGTCGAGCAACCACTGGGTAGAGTTTCACGCCGTGGGAACGCGTTCCAACCGCGACGGCATTGGCGCAAGAATCACCGTGCATCTGGGAAAACGAGTTCTGGTGGACGAAGTGCGTAGCGGTTCCAGCTACATTTCGCAAAACGATATGCGAGTGCATTTTGGCCTCGGCGCGGCCAGCCAAATTGACTCGGTGGAGGTACGCTGGCCGAGCGGGCTGACAGAAACGTTCAACAATCTGGCCATGGACACGATTCACACCCTCACGGAGGGGACGGGATACAGTAAGCCTGCCGCTGGGGCTTCGAAGGAGTGAGCGGGACGGCTTATACGAGCAACTTGCCTAATGTTCCCATGGGAACATTTTGTAGTATAAGATTTGTACACACAGGTAAGCCTTTGAAATTTCGCGAGTTACGCCCGCAAAAAAACCTAGTTTCGCTTTTTGTTCAGAAATCCAAGGATTTTTGCTGAAAGCTATACCTGGATGTGTCCTCAGAACGGGCCCCGCCTCGCCCCTCGGTTTCGCCTTCCGACCTGTTACAATCCGCGTGATCCGATGCCTCTGACCACTCAAACCCGGGTCTCCCATGTCAACGTGCAGCGTTGAGCTCCTCGCAATCGGGCACGCCTCCTACGATTTGACGCTATTTGTGGACGAATTCCCGCGCGAAAACAGCAAGCTGGAAACTTACGAAATGCTGGAGCACGGCGGCGGACCCGCCGCCAACGCCGCCTATCTGCTTTCGCTTTGGGGAGTGAACTGCGGTTTTGCCGGGCTTGTGGGAAACGACTTATACGGCCAACGCGTATCGGATGAACTGCGGTCGGCGGGAGTGGACCTGAGCTTGACGGAAATACGTCCCAGCCATGTAACCCCGCTCTCGGTGATTTTGGTAAACACGTGCAACGGCAGTCGCACCATCGTAAACCGGAAAGAGATGAATGCCGCTCTGCAGTTGCATGAGTCGCAGTTGGAGCAGGCTGACCCACGCCTACTCCTGTTCGACGGACACGAACCGGAAGCTTCCCACCTGGCACTGCACGCGCTTCCAGGCGCAGTTTCCATTCTGGACGCAGGTTCGCTGCGAACCGGAACCGAAGAACTGGCGGGGAAAGTCAGCTACCTTGTCGCCTCCGAGCATTTCGCCTTACAGGCTACCGGGCTGGCCAATCTTGCAGACCAAGAGACACAGCGGAAATGCCTGCGCCAACTGCGCGGGCGAGCGCGAGCAGACGCCAGGCTGGTGGTCACGCTCGGCGAACGTGGATTGATTTACGAGGAGGCAGGCGCCTTCTGCCACTTGCCCGCCTTTCCGGTTCATCCGGTGGATACAACCGGAGCAGGAGACACTTTCCATGGCGCTTTTGCCTTTGGCATTCTGCGAGGGCTTTCTTTGCATGAGACCCTTAGGCTGGCCTCCATGGCTGCCGCGCTTTCCGTGCAAAGGCGCGGCGGAAGGCCATCCATCCCTGCATTGGCCGAAGTGCAGAAAGAGCTTGCGCAATGCTCAACGACACAACTTTGAGTGATGAGTTGTTCAAGACCACGAATCTGTGCGTGGTCGGAAACATCAATCGCGATATCAAGCTCGCCCCCATCGCTCCCGGCAGCTATTTGTGTGAGGACGGCGAAACCCCCGTGCCCTGGACGGCCGAGTCGGTTGGCGGAGGCGGCGCCAACAGCGCCTGTGCCGCAGCGGCCCTGGGAGCGCGCGTCGGATTCCTGGGTAAAGTGGGAGCCGATGCTCTGGGTAAACGGCTGGAAGAAGTTCTGTTGGCGCATGGCGTCACCGCCCGCTTAAGCCGTTCGCCCGCCTGCCAGACTGGCACCTCGGTGAACCTGGCCTTTTCGAATGGATGCCGCCACTTTATCAGCTCGCTGCCCAACAACGAAGCGCTGTCCTTCGACGACCTGGATCTTGCGGCCTTGCAGGGTTACAACCATCTGCTTCGCTCCGACGTCTGGTTCTCCACGGTGATGCTTCGCGGCGGCAACGAGCAGCTCTTTCGCCAGGCGCGGCAACTGGGAATGCGGACCTCGCTCGACATCAATTGGGACCCGCAGTGGAACTCCGGCGAGCGCAACTTGATTGCGGAGCGAAAACGACTGCTGCAGCAAGCGTTGCCCTGGGTCAGCCTGGCCCACGGCAACACCCGCGAGCTGATGGCATTTACCGGAGCGGAGAGCCTGCAAGCCAGCCTGCGCCAACTGGAACGGTGGGGTGTCGAGGGAGTTGTAGTGCATCTGGGGGCGGAAGGCTCCGGGTATTACGAGCGGGGTTCGTTCGTAACCAGCCCGGCGGTTGCAGCCGCCGGGCGCGTGAACACCACCGGCACAGGCGACGTTCTCAGCGTGTGCATGATCCTGCTGGATGGCCGCGGCGACATTCCGATGGCATCCAAGCTGGGCTTGGCCAATCAGGTTGTTTCCGAGTTCATTGCCGGGAAGCGAAGTTTGATACCGGCGTTGTAGTGCGGCTCTCCTGCGGGACGGCTTAACCATTCGGCCGCTATTGGAAGCTTTTATCCGGGCCAACGCCACGTCGCCCCTTCGGGGCTAAATGGACAGCTGAGGGTTGGTATCTCCGCCAAGTTTCGCTGATCCAAAAAGCGCGCTCCCTCACCCGGCCAACTCAGGCACGAACTCCTCCATGCTTCCCTTCTCCAGCAAATAGACGCCCGGTCCTTGCTGACCGCGCACGCTGCGGCAGAATTCGGCCACGAGGAACCCGTGCTTGATCGCTTCCGCAAAAGCCCAGCGCGTGGCCATGCGCCAGTCGCGGGCCAGCGCCTCGTCTTCCCTCTCGACCGCAGAAATCTCACTGGGAATCTCGATGGCGAGTCTTTGGCGAGCTAAGGCGGACTGCAAATCGGAACGGACGGGACGCCCGTCGCCATTGAATGCGACCAGGGGAGTCAGCGTAGAGAGCGCGTCCAGCACTTCCGGCCGGTTGTCGTTGCCCTGAAGGCGGGTTTGCACCCGGCGGGAGGCGATGGGCCAGGTCACCCACAAACGATCGGTGCCGTTGCGGTGCAAGGTGCTGGAGGTCGCGGGCCCGTAGAAATCCGGCTTGTACGCATTGGAGATCACCCCCAGCTTGGCAAAATTCAGGTGCGCATTCTTGCTTTGCAGCGGGTCGAAGGTCCAGGTGATGCGCTGGATACCCAGAGCCAGAGCCCGCTCGCGTTGCGCCTGCTTGAGCTGGAGTCCGAGATTCAGGTCGCGGTAGCCGGAACAAACCGCCAGCAGATGCGAATGCAGGGTCAGGCGGCCGGCTTCCATGCCGAAGAATCCGAAACCAAAGCCCACCAGCCTGCCGCCATCGAAGGCGCCGATCCAGAAATTGCCGGCTTCTTTGGTGGCGATGGCAAGAGCGTGGGGAACGACGTCTACATCTCCCACCCCCCAGACTTGTTTCTCGACGGCCTCCACTTGCCTGAGATCGTCAGAACTGGAAAGATCACGGATAATGATGCCGTTTTTAGCGCTGGAATGGGGCATGCGACGTGGGCAGCCGACAATATACCCTGCTGGCCGTGCGGATTGCCACCCGGCGGAGGCGTCGCGGAGAGAAACATGCCGGGCTGGCGGGCAACCCGGCATTTCTTTCGAGACCGTTACTGGTTAGCGGCTTGCTCGAGACCGTTCTTCAGCAGGCTGACTTCCACCCGATTCCCGACGATGCGCTTGCCGTCATCTGTGGTCACGGGCGCATTGCCCATACCCACCACGTAAATGCGGAATGCGGGAATCTCATGGTTCAGCACCAGGTAGCGAACCACCGAATCCGCGATCTTGCGCGAGTTGGCAATTGCCACCTGCCCCTGTCCCGTCGAGTAGCCCTGCACCTCGATGATATAGCCGTGCTGATCTTTCAGCTGGCCGGCCATATCGTCGAGCGCGTCCTTGGCCTGCTTGCTCAGGACGGTCTGGCCGGGGCGGAAACGAATCTCGGTCTGCTTGGCAGCCTGGAACTGATCCATTTTGCCGACTTCCGTCTCGACGGTGGCAACGTGGGTATTCAGCGTGGTGGCGGTTTGCTGCGCAGTTTGCGCTTTATTCGCCGCGTCCATGGCGTGTTCATCGGCCATGTTCGCCTTGGCCGAAGCGAGCTGAATCCCTTGCTGGGCGCGGCTGTCCACGTCTTTGATCGACTTGGCATTGGACGCGCTCAGTTCATCGAGCTCGTTGACCCGGTCCTGCACGGCCTGCAAATGCCGCTTGACGTAGCCCTTGCTGGCATAAGGGTGCAGGATCAGCCAGGCCACCCCAGGCTGGTCGCCGCCCCAGAAATCCTCTTTGTTCGTCGCCAAAGGCGGCTGCCCGGTGGCGGTTTCATGCGAAGTGGCCATTTGATCCATGGAAGAAGATGCGGGCTGCGCGGTTGAATTGGAATTGGTTTGCTGCGCGAGCAAGGGCAGCGCAAGCAGCGTGGGGGAGAGCAAAGCAACGAATAGGCGGTTCTTCATATCGTGACTTCCTTCCGAGCAGGAGCCTCAAAGCCCCTCTCTTGCCTGACGAAATGTGCTAACCCAAACCCTGGATGACGTCCCCTGACGGGTGAAGCGGCAGACCCTGTAAGCCTCCCGGGCCGACGCTGACGTGGCGTTCCAGCCAGTACACACAAACCACTACTTACACCTTAATTGCCAAACCTGCTGAAAACTTAATCCTTAGGATTACTGGGGATATTGTAGCGCCGAACGGCAGGAGGCGGGTCGGGAAATCCACACTGTCGCGTAATTTTTGACACAAGCCGATATAAAAACTGCGTGCAAAAGAGTGCAGCATAGTGGCGGTAATCGAGAAACCCAGATTATCGCTTACTGCCTTACCAGCAGTGCCAGACGAGGAAACAAGAACTTTCCCGCCGCATCGTCCACCACGTTCACCTGACAGGTGTAGAAACCGGGCTTAAGCTGAGCAAGCGGGACATCCAACTGGAAGACGGCCGCGTGGCGGTCCTGCGCATTCAGTTGCTCGGTTTCGACCAGCGGCGTTTCGTAGGTTTTCGCGTTGCCTCGGAAGAAAGCTACGTTCGAGAGTACGCGGATGCCCCCCCCCGCCTTGCCCTTCCCCGCCCCGCTTTGGTGCGCCGGGTCATAGACCTCGTAATAGAAGTACAGGTGCTGCCCACTGTTAAAGACGTGGGTGACATTGGGAATAATCTCCGAACCATCGCGGATGAGCGGGTTGTCGCTTCTTCCCTTCCTGGCGGGCTGGATCTGGCTGGCCAGGACAACTGAACTCATCTTGACCGGTTCTGACTTGAAGTCAGGAATCGCCAGATCGGTCTCGAAAGAACCCATACGCCCGGTCTGGTTCTCCCGCACAACAAACTTCAGATGGTACTTGCCGGAGGGCAGAACAAAGCCGCTGTCATATTGAACATTTTTCTTTTTGACCTGCCTGGAGGTATCCACGGCCAGCTTGACCGTGTCGCGCATATCACCGACAGGAACCTTCTTTGCGTCGAGGGCCTCGCCGATCACGTCGAGCGTGGCTTTGTCGCGGGTGCTGTTGCTGACGAAGGGAATCGCCGACCCGGGCACTACGACCGACACCGGGACAAAGAACTTGTCCTTGCCGATGAGAAAATACCCGGCCGAGAGGTAAACCGGAAGGTCGGTACTGGGAAGCTCCGAGGCCAATTCTTCATCCAACTGGCGCTCCCGCTCTTCCTGGTCGGAGTGCTTAAAATCCGCGGGAGCGTAGTAGCCGCGGCGGTATTCCATTTTGTAGCCCGGAAGCTTGAGCTGCACGGTGATTTTACGGTAGTGGCCGTCCCGCGCCGGGTTCGTGCTGTGATAACCCAGCATGTAATAGGAAGACGTGTCGGCCTGGACGCCTTTAAAAACCTGGCCGAAGTTATTGGAGTCGAGGTATGCACGGCCGCCGGTGTCGCCGGCCAGCGTGACCAGGGTTTCCTGGGTAGTGAAGTTGGAGTTCAAGGCGCTCATCATGGCCGTCCCCGAGTAGGGTGAAGTGCCACGCATGCTGGCGTTTTGCGCCTCACCGCCGGGGACGATGGCCTGCAGCCCGCGCATGTCGAGCGTATAAATCGAAATATTGGCGCGAACCGCAGCGTTAATAGCGGCGCGCAGCTCCGACTGGTTCTCGACTCCCGTCCGGTCCATGCCGCTGGAAAAGTAGATCAGCGACTTTTTTTGTTCCACGTGGGAAAGCTGCGCGGCGATGGCACGAAGCGCTTCCAGGCGGCGGTCGGTGTTGAAAATGTTGTATTCGGTGTCGTCGGGAGTGAAGGACCCGCCAGTATCGGCGGTCCCTTCTGTCGTCCCTGTGGAACCCTCTTCGAAGCCTTGTCCCGCGCCGCTGCTGAACGACAGAAGGCTATTCTTCAGTCTCGTCTTGTCGGTAGTGAAGTCCTGATTTACCTGCAGCGAGTCTCCCAGTGAAACGATGGCCACCAGATCGGCAGGGGCCATTTGCTTATCCACATAATTCTCTGCGGCGGTGACGGCATGGTCAATGTCCTCGGGCTCCATGGAGGAAAGATCGAAAAATAGGACGATCATGCGGCGGTCTTTGAAAGCGCCCAGAGCGGTGGCAACCTCGTTTTTGGGAGCCGCGCCGGTGGTCGCTTTCTGCGAAGGCGTCTGCAGCAATTTGACCTGCTGGACATCCGTCAGAGCCACTGCGTCCGTGTTCTCGATGTCGAAGGAAATGACCTTCTGCGGCTTGCCGTCTTCGAGGACAGTGAAGTCCTCGGGTTTAAGATTGCGCACAAAATTTCCGTTTTTGTCGCGCACCGTGACGTTGACCAGGACCAGCTCGGTGGTGGCGTGAAAGACGTAGTCTGTGTCCTGCGGAACCATGGGCGCGCAGAGTAGGCTCAATTGCAAACACAGTGCTGTAAGCTTGCCCAGCGATCGAGTTGTGAAAATCTGCTTCATGCCTGATTCAATATTCCGCGCTACTAAAAGCGAAAGCGGGCGGTCATCTGAATGGTGCGCATCTGGCCTGCGTTAATCACCTGTCCGAAAGTCGGCGAGTTCACGGTTGTGTCAATGGTCGTGAACTGCGGATGATTAAACACGTTCGATGCCGAAGCCCGGATTTCCAGCATGCGCATCTCTCCCAGCGGAAATACCTTGGTGAAGGCCATATCGACCAACACCGAGCCCGGCCCTTCAATACTGTTGCGGCGCGCGTCTCCGTATTGGCCCGCCGGAGTAACCGCAAACGCGGCAGTGTTAAACCACTCGGCGATGGAAGGATTCGGCACGCTCTGGGTCTGGCCGGGAACCACATCCGCGCGGATGGTTCCGTAGGTGCCGCGGCTGACGTCGGTCACATCGCCCAGAACTCGGGGAGTGAAGGGCAATCCGGAGGCAATCGTCCAATCGCCGCTCCACTCCCAGTCACCAAACATGGCGCGCCACGGGGTATTGCCGCTCAGCCAGCGCTTGTCGTGACCGAACGGCAGCTCCCAAAGATAGTCGGCGGTGAACCGGTGGCGCTGATCGAAGGAGGACAGACCGCGCTCGCCTCCCGGGTCGAAAGGATTCTGGGCGACAATAGCCGTGCCCACGCTGGAACCACCAGGAGTAGCGACGGCAACCCCATTTCCAATGGACGAAGCATCGTCAATCGATTTGGAAAATGTGTACGTGCCGCCAATGGCGAATCCCCGCTGAAAACGCTTGCGCAGGCGTACCGACCCTGCATTGGCGCTTGAGTAGGCGTGCGAAGCCTCCCAGGTAAATGCCTGAGCATCTGCGATGCGCAGCCCCGCCAGGCCGCTGTTTGGTGCAACCAGATTGTTGAGGTCGGCGCCCTTGGTTCCGGTGTAATCAATGTTCAGTAACAGAGTCGGGCGTAGCTGTTGCTGAATATCCAAATTGCGAATCTGGACGTAACCCATGCGGTAGTTCGGGTCAATGGCGTAGTTGTTGGTAATGAGGCCGCTTGCCGGAGCGGGAAAACCGTTCTGCAGCGTGAGCAATCCCGTTGCGGACTGGATGTTGGTTTCCGCGAGTGCGAAAGGCGGTTGGAATGCCAATTGCTGCGCGATTGCCTGATATGCCGAAGTGTTGTAGTTGATGCCATAACCGGCCCGCACCACGGTATTCTTCAGAGCTTTCCAGGCAATGCCAACCCGGGGAGCCAGGTTGTTGCGGTCAGGCTGCACCAGCGTGGCCGGGTAGCCCTGCCCCGGCAAAACCGCGGTGATGGCCGGGGAGCCCACCGAAGGATTCAGCACACCCGGGGTAAGAATCAGGTTAGCGATGCGATTATCCAGTTCGGTGAAGGGCGAAACGTACTCGTAGCGCAATCCCAGGTTCAAAGTCAGGTTTCCCCGCAGCCTCCAATTATCCTGCCCATAAAGATCCCAGGAATTCCCCCGGAAGTGATAGCTGTTCAGGCCGAGCGGGTCGGAGCTGCGCTGCAACGAGGTCTGCTGCGGCAAGCCCAGGAGAAAGTCGGCAAAATCAAAACCGGTGCCCCCCACCGGTTGTCCATCCACAATCTGGGATGTATTCAGCCCAGTGAAAATAAACGTGCCGCGCGCGTTGCTGTCCGCCTGGGTATTGAGCTGAATGCGGCGGAAGTCGCCGCCCCAACGCAACGTATGCTTGCCATGGTTCCAGATCATGTTGTCGGAAATGGTGATGGTCTGGTTGCGTTCGAGCGCCGGATTGATGTCGTTGAGGCTGCCAAAGTCGGTGAAAGACAGGTCCGGCAGGCCCCAGTCGAATGGGTTC
>Ga0335085_10016643_pt1 | contig 10619 bp, 8 predicted proteins | sample Lox_Sample_45_FD_206712 | JGI IMG/M metagenome (GOLD analysis project Ga0335085, IMG submission 206712) | Soil microbial communities from Loxahatchee National Wildlife Refuge, Florida, United States - Lox_Sample_4.5 | ecosystem: Environmental > Terrestrial > Soil > Wetlands | place: USA: Florida...
ATGCCGCTCCGCGCCGGGCGCAGCGCCTGGGGAACACGCAAGCGAAGCGCGCTCGACGGCGCGGATATCGTGTTTCTCGATCCCGATAACGGCATCGGCGGGGAAACTGAAAAACACGCGACCTTTTCGGAAATCAGGCTGCTGCGCAGACGTGGACGCGCCATCGTCTTCATCACCTTTCCCGGCCGAAGCATGAAGCACGACGCCCTTCTGCAACAGTTGCATGAACGGCTGGCCGTTGAAGCGGACGCCGAAAACATCGTCACGCTGCGTACCAATGTCTCCGTACCTGCCGCCAAACGACCGCGTTCATATGTGCAGCGCCAGCGTTGGTTTACGGTCATCGATCCGGACGCCGAGCTGATCGCCAGAGCGCACGCGTTCGCCAGCAATCTCACATGCATTCCGCGTGTCCGGGCAGTGTTGGATGGTATCACATGAGCTTCCGGGGGACCCAGAATCCATGAGTGCGTCAATCTTAGCCCCGCAGCTTTTTAGCGAACTGAAGGCTGCGCTTGACCGTGGATTGGCGTCCGCAGAAGTGATGACGCCCACGCAGATCGAGCAGCAAACCGCCCTGTTCCGTGATCGCTTCGGACCTGCCGTGCTCCGAGGTCTGGACGGCGAAGCCCTACTGCGGCTGATGCACGGCCGCGAGAGCGGCGAATCCAGGTGCCTTGCATATTGGCTGGAGTTCAAGAACGACGAGGAGTTCACTGGCAACCGATTCGGGGGAATAGGTGGCGGTTCTGCTCTGAAGTTTGGCATCTTCCAGCGCCAAAGCGATGGCGCCTGGATGACCGGGTCTCCGCAGACGCAGCAAGCTCTATCTCTCGAAGATGCCATCGCGATTGCGCGAACGCAGCGTGACGAACTGCTCGCCGGCGCCGAAGTGCTGACATCGTTGGATGCCGGTGACACGTCGGATACGTCATACGCCCAGCTTCAGACCGCAATGGAAAAGGCGGCTCCAAAGCTGTCCGGGGACGGCTGGGCTCACAAGTACTGGTTCCTGATCAATCCCGACCGGCTCGATGACTATCACAGCCCCCGTTATCAGCGATTTCACCTGTTCAAGCTGTTGCAGATGCCGCCCGATAAGGTCGGCATCTTGGATGGCAATGCACCGCGTTTTATCTGTGCTGGCCGCTTCATAAGTGCTGCGTGCGAACTTGGCGTGCCGGTCACGACACTGAACACGATCCTGAACCGGCGTGACGGTGCAATCCATCGCTATTGGCGCATAGGCACGACTGAAGGGGACGCAGGTGAAAGCCATTGGACAGAGATGCGTGACGGAGGCTTCGTTTCCATCGGTTGGTCGGAACAGGTTCCAGACTTGACGGAAGTTATTGGCCAGGAGAAGGCCGCTGCGAAGAATCAGATACGGGAGTGGCTTCTCCCCGGATATCCGAATAACGCTGGCGTGGCATCGCGCAAAGCTGGCGAGATCCTGAATTTCGCGTCGGAAATCGCTGAGAAGGATTTGGTGCTCGCTTGCGAGGGGCAGACCGTGCTCGCGGTGGGGCGCGTGAATGGGCCTTACGAATACGATCAAAACCTTGGCTTCCCGCACAAGCGGCCGGTGGAGTGGCTGCTGCTCGATTCGTGGCGTTTGCCAGATCAGGAAGGGCCGCGCACCACGGCCTACGAACTCGGGAGGAGCGCAGCCAACCTCCTTGAGCTTGAGCAGCGGCTGTACCGGAGAGACCCCGCTGCGGTGCCCGTCCTGCGCCCGGTGACGGCGGAAACCAAGCCCGTGCCCGCCGCTTTGGCACCGCTCGATCAATTCTCCGCAAGGGTCGAGGCAATTCTGCGACGCAAAGGCCAGGTAGTGCTTTATGGCCCGCCGGGCACTGGTAAGACCTACCGTGCGCTGGCTGTCGCCAACGAACTTGCGGCGCGCCATGCATTCCAGAAGAGCTTTGCCGATCTCACCCAGCCGGAGCGCACGATAGTCGCGGGTGGTGACGGCCTAGTACGCATCTGCACCTTTCATCCTGGTTGGGGTTACGAGGACTTCATTGAAGGATTACGGCCTGCGACTATTAACGGCCAAATGATTTTCGAGCCTCGGGATGGCATCTTCAAGCGCCTTTGCCTCGATGCCGCCAAGCAGGCGAACAGGCAATTTTTCCTCGTTTTGGACGAGATCAATCGGGGTGACCTACCACGCATCTTTGGCGAACTGATCACAACGATAGAGTACGACAAGCGGGACAGACAAATTAAGCTACCAATTACTGGTTCATCCTTCGCCGTGCCGCGCAACGTCTTCCTTATCGGCACGATGAACACCGCTGATCGTTCGATTTCTCTGATGGATACCGCGCTTCGGCGACGCTTTGGATTCGTCGAATTGATGCCGGATAGCGCCTTGTTGGCGGGACGAAAGGCAGGCGGGCTGCTGCTTGGCGCTTGGCTGGATGCACTAAACACGCGGTTGCGCCGCCACCTCAAGCGCGACGCTCGCAATTTACAGATAGGGCATGCTTACTTGATGCCGCCTCAGCCGATCACGTCTGTGGCAGAGTTCGCCCGAGTCCTGCGCGATGACATTATCCCTTTGCTCGAAGAATATTGTTACGACGATTTTGCCACACTCAGAGACATCCTCGGGGGTGAGCTGGTCGATGCAGAAGCTGGGCGCATACGCGACGAGATGTTCGGTGTAAACCGGGAAGGCGATCTAATCCAGGCCGTGTCATTCGAAGAAATGCAGCCACTTGTTCTTGACCAGGAGCCAACAGAGAGCTCGATAATCAGCGAAGGCTCTGATCTCCCTGCTGATGAAGGCGAGGGCCAGGATGACTCCGAAACTGCGGCCTGACGACACGCCTCGATTCGTCGTCGAGCTAACTGAATGGGATCAGGTTGGCCCCGCGCAGGACTCGCGCTTGAAGGGGTGTTCGTTGGCAGGCGATCCTCAGGCCCGCCGACTGGCCGAGACATTGCGCGGGCAGTTGGACATTCGCGAAGGGTATGAAGGCCTGGAGATCACGAGCACGTCGTTCGTCGGACGTGTCGACATAGGCCCGTTGCGCATCGCGATCACGCCGAAGCTGCCGGCGATGCCGCTCGCCCGACTGTTGAGTTATGCGTACGGATTGCGTGATCTCGCGGTAATCGAGGAAACGAACGCCCCAACCACCCGCTATGGTTTGCATGATCTGCTGATTGCATTACTCGCGGCAGAGGTAGAGGAGCTACTGCATCGTGGTCTGGCGCGTCGCTATGTCCCGCTATTGGAAAAGTTGGAGAGCCCGCGGGGCCGTCTCCTAATTGATCAAGTGATCCGACAAGGCGGGGTACAAGAGGCGCGGCTTCCCTGTCGGCACTTCGAGCGCCGGGCCGACTGGCATCTGAATCGAGTATTGCGCACGGGCCTCGAGGCCGCAGCGCGGCTGGCTGAAGATCGTGATCTTCGGCGCCATACGCATCAGCTTTCGGCGAGGTTTGGCGATGTCGAGCATTTAGCGCGACTGGGTACTGGCGATATTGACCGAGCCGAGCGTGAATTAACTCGCCTGACCGCTGCTAATAGGCCAGCGTTGACGATCATCCGACTACTACAGGACACGCTCGGTTTGGCATTCGAATCTGCGCAACAGTCCAGTCGAATGCCGGGGTTCTTGTTCGACATGAATATATTCTTTCAGCGCCTCCTCTCGCGCTTTCTGCGCGACAACCTTACGGGCACACGCATTGCGGATGAGGTGCCAATCCGCAACTTGTTTGCCTACGCGTCCGATGCGAATCCCAGACGGCGTAGCGCACCGGCCCCACGACCGGACTACGCCCTTTTCCGTGGCAATACGCTACATGCATTCCTCGACGCAAAGTACCGCGATATTTGGGAACGGGGTCTCCCGGCCGAATGGCTCTACCAACTTTCGCTCTACGCACTTGCCTCGCCGAGCCAAGTGAGTGTGCTACTTTATGCCTCGATGGCTGCGGACGCGCGCGATGAGCGAGTCGAAATCCGCCAGCCAGTAATGTGGTCCGATAAAGGGCTGGCTTCGGTCATCCTTCGCCCGGTGCCATTGCCCTACCTCGCGGAAATTCTCGCCCCCAATCGCTTTGCAGCCTTGGCCAGCAAGCGGCGGGAATTGGCAAACCAGCTCGTCAATCCCCAAATTCGCAAGCCCGACTTGATGGCCGCCTGATGATCCGGCACCTGCTCGTCTGGCCCTTTATAGGGCTATAGCGTAGACGTAGTGCTCATCATCGTCGGGCGTGGCCCGCCACCCTACGCGCTTCGAGTGGCGAGCCATCGGAAACCCACCGGACGGTTCTCAGACTCATCGCGAGGATACGATGGGAGTCGAATACGGGCACTTTCTTGTCGTGAACGACGACGCTTGGCTTCCGCTGCCGGATACGGCAACGCGCGTTGAAGCCGTTGTCCGCAGTTGGTCGTTGGGAGATCGGCCGAAGCGGGTCGTAAACCTTGCCAACGGTCGCAATGAGCAAATCACGGGCACGACGGCATCCGTCGACCCCGGACCTGGGGTTGCGTTCCTGTATGGCGGGGTACAGGGACTGCCTGTCGAACGTATTGCCGGGCCCTCCCTCTACGCCTGCAGACCTGCGGAACGATATACGATGCGTACGTGGCTCGTTCTGGGAACCGACTACCGCGTCCATTGGAGTTCGGAAAGCATCTATTTCCAGCTCGTCTCTCCACCACTTGCCGGGCACCGGCCCGTCGAAGCCAATGTCGAAGAGCCATTTGAAACGCTCTTTGTTGAAGGCGTGCACGTGCTGCCGGCCGGAGAATTCGTCGCGCAATTGAGCGACGCCTTCCGCGGCCCCATTGTGCAAGTCGGCGAAATCTATCGAGACCGTCAGTCACCCGCTGAAGGAATGGAATCCCTCCTCGAGAGGCGAATATTCACGCACGTACTCCGGATCATGGGCGCGATCAGCGCCACGCCGCCCAGGAACCGGCATGAGGCTCTGCGGGGCATTCCAAGCGCCAGATCTCCTGACACTTTCGGAGAGTCTTGCGACAAGTGGCAGCGGACTGCACCCTTTGTGTGAAACACACCAATTGGGTGACAGGTTTGTCGGCGCATTTCTCCTTGAGATTCAATGAGCGTTCATGGGGTGAGTAATCTCGCCCTAAGCAGGGCAGCTCTTCAGGATTACCGTCCTCCCGCGTGAAAGCTTCGCGAACCTGAAGTAGTACGTCTTTGTGCCGTCCGCGGTATCGAACCGGATGCCGACGCGGCGAGCGGACAGGATCGCACGCTCGGCGCCTTCCGCATGGTGAATTTGAATGGCGCCAAATCCGTCCGGGCTGCCCTCGGCGGGAAGGCTGATAGGGGGGTTGGAATCGGCAAGAACATAGGCGGTCAGAGTTGCCTGGATGCCTATCTGTTCCGGCAGGGAGAAATTGATCTGAAAGCCGGCCTGCGGGTCGCACGTCATCAGCAGCGATGCGCCGCTGTGGTTCTCCGATATGGCCGTAGCCATGAAGCGGCCCGTGGTGGCATCGCCGTTCCAGTCCCCGTATTTTCCCGCCGATGCATCTGCCGCCCCCGCCACCAGAACAGCCGCCGCCATGATCAAAGAGCGCATACGTTCATCCAACATTTTCGCACGCGATTAACTAGCGCCCGAATTTCACAGTTCTGTTACATGACGGCCGCTTTTTTGGCTATGGACAACTTGTGCGCGAAGTCCACCCGAAACGGCGTAGACGGAGTATCGGATCCGCCGAGCGTTGGGCGAATTGTCTTTCCTATCCCTTAGGTCGGTCCTGCCGACTAGGTCCTGTCGACGTCCGCGCAAGTCCCGGTCAAAACATTGGCCCCGGCGACGCGTCCTGTCCGGTGTCGCTTCGATCGGCCGGCGGCGCCTCACTTGCGAAGCGATATGTGCCGTAAGCCGCCAATAATCCTGCAACAATCGCAATGGCCAGCTTGATGACGACATTGCGTCTCTTGGCACCGGCATCGGGAAGTGATGAAAATTCGCGCAATTCACTGCCTGGCGGGAAGGGCACTCCAGGAAATCCGAGTCTGGTAAAGAAAACGGTAATTCCGGAAGGCGTTGTAACGCGTCCCTCAATCCCCTCAATCGTCCGCTAAACTTATCCATAACTTGCCGGGTGCATTAATATCCAGAGTAGCAATACTGTGATAGCGTAAAACCATCGCGAGAGACGGGGTGGGTGTAGTGGTCGCTGAGAGAAGGCATAAAGCCTCAAGAATTGTCGGCGCAACCACTCTGCTGTTGCTTCTGACGGCCTGCGGCGAACACCACCCCGGACAATCCGCCGAGCAGGATCAGCGCGTGTTTGCAAGCATTCGCGCTCAAGCTCTGCCGGCCACGCTGCTCGCGTCGTATTCAGCCAACAAGACATGTCTTTCAGAGCATCTGGACAGCCCCGAAACGGCATGCGAGGCCTTTCATCTCGCCTGGCACGCCGAGATCGTCGAATATGTGGTGTCGCGCAGCAGCGGCAGCACAGAGACGGAGCAAGTTTTACGCGCGAAAGCCGCCACCAAAGCATCGCTCGCAGCTTACAAGGCTTGCCTCATGGGGCACTTGTCCGACCCGGAATATGCATGCGACGCCGGCAGGCGCACATGGATCGCCGATGTCGTCGAGTATGTAACGATGCGCAATCGCGCCCGCGCGGAGCAAACATCCGATCAATAGACCAGATACCGGCGAAGGCAGCATCGCGCCCCGTCGCCAATATTCGCCAGCGAGCACTGCAAGTCAGGGCTTAACGGCGAATACGGTCCCCTTGAAATGTTTGCCCCCGGAAATCGTCATTCCGTAGAGCGCCGCGGCCCCGTCATACGCGCGGCCGCGGGCCGCCGCCGTGTATGTCAAGGGGCCTTCGGGTTCTGCGCCGTCGGTACAGATGCCGGCACCGCCTTTGGCGCAAAAACTATAGATGACCTTCAACTTTCCCGCCGTGGTGTGTTCGAACACCGTTCCGCTCTGGTATTTGCCGCCGAATATCGTCGTCCCGTAGATGTTCCCCGAAGCATCGACGACGACCGGCCCCGACGGCGTGCTGCCGTCTGCGCAACTCGCCCTGGCGCAAAAGCTGTGCAGGATTCTGGCCCTGCCGGAGCCATCATATTCGTAAAGTGCCCCGTGGTTCGACACGCCGCCCAACTCCGTCGTGCCATACATCTTCGAGGCCGAAATGACTGTAACGTTCCCCTGCGGGATCGAAGGCGAACTGCACGCGCCGTTGCCGCAGAAACTCGTGAGGACTCTTTCGCGGTCGCCACCGTTCTCGAATCGGAACAAGGCGCCGCCAGCGTTGACTCCTCCGCCGGCGGTCGCGCCGTAAAGCAGTCCGGCGCCATCGTATGGAGTGCCCGTATTGGCGCCGATATAGCTCAACCCCAGCGGGTGATATGCGTCGCTGCAGGTGACCAAGCCGTCGTCGGGCGTGCAAAAACTGTACAGAACCGCCTCGCTTCCCGCGATGTTGTATTCGAATATTGTCCCGAGGTACCACCAATTGGTGTTGTTGACATTTGAATAGGAGGTGCCGCCGGAATACGTCGTTCCGAAAAGGTCGCCGGCTCCGTCGATGATCAAATTTCCTGCAGGCGCAGCGCCATCGTTGCAATAACCCGGGTAAGCATCGCTGCAGAAATTGTACAGCGTTGCGAAGACTCCCCCCGTAGTCAGCTCGAAAATGGTGCCTCCGTTACCGCTTCCCCCGTACGCGGTGGTGCCCAAAATATCGCCGGCAGAATTGATAACGACATTCGTTTCCGGGGTTTCGCCATCGAGACAGGTTCCAACGTCATTCAGACTTTGGCAGAATTGGTAAAGCACCTTGTAGGTGCCGCCTTTCGGAATTTCGAACAACACGCCGCCGAGGTTCGCATTTCCGTCGGAGCCGGCCACGCCGTAGAGGTTGCCCCGTTTGTCGAACGTCAAACCCGATGGAAAGGCGGCTTCGGGGACACCGTCCGAACAGCTCGTGCCGCCCGTCGAACAAAAATTATGGAGCGTGGTGAGCATTCCAGCGAAAGCCGCGGAGAAGGACAAACAGGCAATAGTCAGCGCCATCGTGCCAACGCCGGCACATAAGACCAAACGCTTTGAAGCGCGCCGTGTCATCTCGTCCCCCAATAGGCAGGCATTCAGTAATTATTATCGCTCCAACGAAGAAACAATGCGAGGACAGAAAACGGCAACGCTTTTCCCAAGAGTGGACGCTGCTGTAAGCCATTGAACTCTCCTGATTTTCCACTCGAACGCGAAGCGCAAGGCTGTTGCCGACGCAACGCGTCGAGGCGCAATGGGCTTCTTCCCTGACCCAATGCCCCTTAGAATGCACCACGACGAGAAAGGGATAGTGGATGAGTTCGCAGATGACCAACCTTCGCCAAGGAGAAGTGACCGGCGTCTTGCCTTCGGATTTCGATGCGAACCTCTTTTTCGTCGGCCGAATTCACACGCCGTGGCGCGAGCGCAGCGCCTGCCCGCGCCGGGGCGATCCGGTCTCTGGTCCGATCTGCCGGATAGAGATCTTTGCGCCGTGGACGAAGGCACTCCAAGGAATCAATCGTCATGACATTTTGGATATTCTCTACTGGATGAGCCAGGCGCGCCGCGACCTGCTCCTTCAGGCGCCGCGTCATGCCGAGCTGACGTTGGGGACTTTTGCGCTGCGCTCGCCGATGCGGCCCAATCCGATCGCGCATTCCCGCGTCAAGCTCGTTGCGGTCGGCGAGGATTGGCTCGATGTGCGCGGTCTGGATTGCATCGACGGCACACCGCTATTGGATATCAAGCCCGAGCACTGCCCCAATGCCGCCGATGCACACCGGGAAAACCACTGACCGTTCGGGTTGACCCATGACGGAAGCTCTTCGCTTCACCGCCTCAGCCTCGCGCGACCGAGTCTACGCCGAAATCCTGCCGCAGCTCGAAGCGCTGATGTCGGAAGACGACGTCGCGAACTTCGCCAACGCTGCTGCCGTGCTCAAGCAGGCATTCGGATTCTTCTGGGTCGGCTTCTACCGCGTGACCGCGCCCAATCTTTTGACCGTCGGTCCCTATCAGGGCGACCTCGCCTGCCTCCAGATTCCCTTCGACAAGGGCGTATGCGGCGCCGCGGCGCGGAGCGGGACAACCATCATCGTTCCGGATGTCGACAAATTTCCCGGCCACATTGCCTGCAGCAGCCGCGCGCGCTCGGAAATCGTGGTGCCTTATGTGCGCGACGGGCTTACGCGCTTCGTGCTCGATGTCGACAGCGACAAGCTCGATGACTTCGGCGCCATCGATCGGAGTTACCTCGAACGGATCGTGTCCGTGATCGGCCGAGCAAGCTTCGCAAGCCCCGACTGACGCAGACCGTCGCCGGAGAGCGCAGCTGTCAAGCGCAACCCGGTAACGCAGCGCATCGTAGACCGGATTTGTCCGGCCGCTCTTGATTTTTGTCTCAACACTTGTTCCTTTCAGGTTGCCTTCGAGCAGGGGACATGGCGTGCATGGACTGACACGGTTTTGCGCCGCGCTGTCGATATGCGCTGCTGCGACGAGTGCCACCGCCCAATCGGATTCCGGTATCGAACAGGTGGTCGTCACGGCCACGCGCATTCCGGAGGCCAACGATCGCGTGCCGGCCGATACCTCCGTCATACAAGGCAACGAACTGCGTTACCGCGATGCTTGGGATTTGCAGACGGCCCTGAGCCTTGTTCCCGGGGTGGAGGCGCCGGCCGGCGGCGATGCGGGTCCGTCGAGTTCCGTGCCCTCCTTGTGGGGACTGCACGAGTTCGATGCGTTCCTGCTCGTGGTGGACGGCGTGCCGTGGGGCGGCGCGTTCAACCCGGCGATCTCCACCCTGGATGTTACCGACGTGGACCGAATCGAAGTGCTGAAGGGGTCGGCACCCGTGATGTATGGGGCAACTTCGTTCGTCGGCGTCGTGCAGGTGCTGCATTATCCGGCAGGAGAAGCCGCCAGCAAGGTCGATATCGCAGGAGGCACCTACGGTTCCGCACGCGGCGATCTTTCGATGGTCCTGCCCGGCACCGACACATTCAAGGAATCCCTTGCGGCCGATGGAGAAAGCCTCGGCTTTGCCGACAAGCGCGAGGGGGTCGCCGACGGGCAGCTTCTCTATCGTGCAACGGACGACCTCGGCCCGGGCACGCTGCGCTTCGACGCGGATCTGACCTTTGTGCACGATCAGCCGCCAAGCCCAATTCTGCGCATAGGCTCCGGCCTCGTGCCCCAGATCCCGATCAATGCGAATTTTAATCCCGCCAACGCGGAGATTGCCGAAAACAAGTATCAAGCAGACCTGGGTTGGACCGAGCCTACCGGCCTCGGCACGTGGGATACGCTCTTCTCCTACGCGCATTCCGACATCCGCTATATCGCTGGATTCCTGCACCCGGATTTGAGCGGAACGGCGGATACGCAGGACCAGCCGCGTCTCGTCGACGACGCCTATTTCGATACGCATCTCACGAACGAGCGCTTCCAGGACGTCACGATCATTGCCGGCATCGATGCCCTCTACGGACACGGCAGACAGGACACCTACAACGACAACAGCGCCTATGCCGTGCCGCTCAACGGGTCCGTTGTGCCGCCGCCGACAACGGACCTGCCGG